>SXGT01138914.1_pt1 | contig 15909 bp, 25 predicted proteins | sample 3176221 | NCBI WGS metagenome assembly SXGT01 (sample SAMN11356862, study PRJNA531348) | freshwater metagenome | isolation source: freshwater sample F1-120 | place: China: Fuxian Lake, Yuxi | collected 2017-12-25
CTTGAACTCGTTTAGTTGCCGTTCGGCCTGCCGCAGATCAGCCATGAACCGGGCCAAGTCTGCCCGCAGTTCGATAGAAAACTCGCCACCCACTCCATCTTCGGCCATGAGTGAATCCTAGGTCATGTTGCGGAGGTGTTCGTCCACCATTTCGCGGTGTGTCTGTGGCCCACGCGATTCACTTGCCGCAGCCTTGCACCCGTCCAGCCAAGACATGAACCTATCCAGAGGGAGGTTCATCGGATCACCAAGGCCCGGATACCGTGACGCAATAGCCCGTGCGGCTACGAGGTAGTCGCGCTCGCAGCCAGCGTAGGGTTTGGCTCATCCTCTTTCTCAGGGTGGAAACCGACCAGAGTTAGCGCGACACGGACGGCGGATTCGACCCCCAAATGTGCCATGCACTCATCCGCCTTGTCACCGCGCCCTGCGCGGGTAAGTGCGATGCGGAGCGCCTCTGATGCACCGGAGATGGTCGAGATGTGCAACAGGGCATCCATGACCGACCCCCTTGTGGCCGAGTGGGCGCGTAGTGTTGTTAGCCGTATGTCCGGGGAGACACCGGATGCATCAAGGTCGGCGGTGAGTTGCACCCGTGTCTGCGCCCACCGCGCCTCAGATAGCGCCACCCAGTCGTTTGGCGTAAGCAGGTTCACCACGATGTCGCCGTTTGGGTGTGGGATCGAAATCATGCGGGGAGTTTACCCAACACCAAACCACCCCGACAACAAAAACTTGACACTTTGTCCATTCACCACTTGACACCCGTACCGGGTATTGCTATCTTGGGCATCAAAGGAGCAACCGTGTACCTCGACAACACCGCAGACATTGAGATCGACATTGCCGACCTTGACCAGCACACGAAAAACGACCAGACGCACCACCTGTTTCTGGCGGCCTACGAATACCTCGACTCATTGGACAACTCAAGTTGTTCGTTCGCGGTAACCCTTGGCCTGCGCTGGCACGATCCAGATTTTTACGAGTGTTATGGCTGGTATGAGATTGTCCAGTACAAACACCCCGTGATCCTAATCAACAACAAGGCGGTTGCCCCAGCCGAACACCCGGCCCTCGCGGCACTTTGGGATGTGTTCAAGGAGCGTTGCAACAGCCTCGACCTGCGAGATGTGTGCAACGACGAGTACTAGTCGCGTATCTTAGAGCCGATGATGTCTTCCATTGAGATGCACTTCTCAACCTCATGCCGCCGTTTGGTTTTGATCCAGTCGATATCAGACGGGTTGATTCTCAAGTTTTGCAGCACCGAATAGATTGCCGCCGCCCTCTCCGCGCTGGCATTCACATACCGCTTGTGGACTTGGGTTTTGTGGCACACCTCAACCACCCAGTCGTTTGCTGATGTCACAACCATCGGCCACCCCTTTACTGGCTGGCCGATAAGTGTTGGTATCACACCCATGATACGGTGAATGGGAGTTCGGTGAATGCTGTGCTGACCGTGGCGGTCGATGCCAAGCCGAAGTTGAACGAGACAGTTGCGTCACCAGACTTGTTTACGCCAAGTTGCACCTGATCGACCACAGCGTTGAACGCGATGCTGTTGGCGGCGGCATCGTTCTTTGCGATCAAGGTGATTGTTGTTCCAGTTGCGTTGGTCATGCCAATGGTTGGGTTGATCGTATCGTCTTGCACCCCCCCAGCGGCCCCGGTGATGTCCCACAGACCAAGCACACGGTTGCGCCCAGCGTTGGAGAACCCGGTGATGTCGGTCTGCGACCGAGAGATGGACGCTGACCAAGTGTTGAGGATGCCGTTGACGAGCGACGCTCCCGTGACACTGCCTTGAAAACCTGAAAAACCTGCCATTGTTATCGCTCCTTATGCGTCGTGGGCTTCAATACGAAAAGTGTCTGTAACCGCGTGTGCGTTCTCAATGATCCTATGCACCGATCTTGATAGGCAAAGAATGTTAGCCCCCCCGATGGTGAACCCAGCACCAGCAGCCGTGGAGGTGTTGTGGATCAGGGCGAAGAGTTTGGCTTCCGCATCCATGGCCGTAGCGAGGGAGCCACGGGTGGCGTAGATGGTGACTTCCACCGACATCTCATGGGCGTTTTTCCCGGTGAATGAGGTGTCTACACCAGAACTTCTAACCAGCCAGACGGCGAGTGGCATTGCCGAGTTCTGGGGGGCTTGATCGTGGTAAATCCGGCCCGACACGGCGGCGTGGAACGAGCCGGGAGCCTGATTGCTGAACAGGGCGGTCTTGAATGATTTGATGAGTTCGCTCATTTGGAACGCAAGAGGCTGATTAGGGTGGACTTCCACTCCCCGCCCATGCGATGCAGGAACGGGCGAGCCGCCATGTCCCCCGTTCCGTACTCAAGGAACCGGGCGTATGGCATAGTCACGCCGAGGGTGTGCCTGCTACCAGCCGACCGGGTAAACACGCTACGCATCAGGTCTCCGGTTTGCATGGCTGGCGGCGAGCCGGGTGCGCTGACCATTGAGCCGTCCTCTCTTGGTTGCGTACCGGGTTGGGACAGGGAGTCGATGAGTTTGTCGCGGGTCATTTCGACACTCTTCTGTACCGCCACATCAATCCTCCGCCCAACCAACCGTGCCAACCAGCCGTGGTCTTTTTGTGTGGGTGTTGGCATTGGGTTCGATGGTTTGGCCGATTAGGGCTTGGTCTTTTCCAGCACAAGCACCATGAACGCCAAGTAGTCGTTTGATGCTCTAAGGTTCGGTGTCTGGACTGAAGTAATCTCGTAGGTGTCCGAGCCGACAACCAAGCGGTCTTTTTCCAACACATCCTGACCGGGGAGTATGTACCCCATTAGGCCGTACTGGTTGTTGAGCCGACCATAGCGAACAGACTCACCACCACCGCCCGTGGTTATGTAGGCTTTGAGGGAGGCTATCTGGGTGGCAAACGATAGCGATTCGGCCCCATAGTCATCCACTCCAGAGGTGGGTCGCTGGGTGGAGGCGGCAGAGCCGTGTTGCTTGATGATGCTTTCGACGCTCATTCTGGTTCGGTGTACTGGGAGATGAGTTCGTCCAGTTCTTTTTCTGGGACGAGGTATTCACCACGCTTGTTCTCGCTGACCACCACGATGCCGTTGATGTTGTGGCCCAGAGATTCGGCGTGCTGACGCGAGTCGGAGGTTGGGAGTTCGTGGTCGGACACCCTTACGCGGGCCTGACCGTTGGTGAGGTAGACAGAGTCGCTTTCCGGTGAGCGCCCGGAGATTTTCCAGCCTGCTGATTGCAACCTGCTTACAACCCGGTCAATAGCCGCCCGTGCGTCATCTTGCGAAACGGTGGGCTTGGCGATTGGTTTGGGTGGTGGGGCGGGACGGAAGCCTGTGTTACGAATGCGGGTGCGTTCGGCTGATCGCGCTGCGGTGTAGATTTCATCCCGCTCCGTCTTGTTCAGACCGCGCTGGCCGGAGGCTATCCGTTCATCCTGCGCGTTGCGTACAGCGACCTTTCCGGCCCGGTCGAGGGCGGCGAGATAGCCAGCCTGTGAGCCGCAGGTGTTCCCCGGCTTGAAGCCTCCCGCGCCCGTACCGCAGTCTGATTTCGTTGCCACCCGGACGCGCACTAGCGTATTTTCCTTCTGTGGTTCAACCGTTGCATCAACGACAAGGACAGCCCGTGGTTATCACCGAAGTTGTATCCAAACCCACCAAGGCTGGACGATTGGTTGTTCCAGTCGGCCTTTCTGCGATGGAACAGCATGGCTGAGAGTTCAAGCGCGACTTGTTCGACTTCATAGGGGGTGGTGGATTCGCCAGCGGTGTACTTGACCCAGACCATTCCCGGAGCGCCAGTTGGGAAGCAGATGGTTCCACGGTCGGCATCTGTTACCCCAATCACTTGTGTGTCGGCGGCAAAGAGGTGAATGGGGGCGAGGATTGAGTCCTGTGGCGCGAGTGGGATGAGTGTTTCGGTCGGGATATTGCGGTGTGAGGTTGCGGAGAACCCTGTGACCGCGTTGATTGCTGTCCTGAGTGTGTCGGTGGTTTTGGATGTGGCAAGGCTCAGGGAGTTACTGGAGAGCGTCCCGTCCGATGTGCGCCGCGTCAGAACTATTGTCGGGGATGTGCCATCGGTCATCACCGCGATTGAAGCCTGCGTATCCGTCGTGACAGACGGCGAGATCGTCATCACATGGGCCGATCCAGCCATGCTCCCAGCCATTGAGGTTATGGGACGCTGGCGCAAACGGATGAACTGGGCGTGTGGATGCCACTCCACGAACGACCGGGAGAGAATCTTTCTGCCCAAGAAAGCCTCTATCTCGGCTGAGGCGGCATCAATGCAATCCTCTAGCGTGGTGTCATCGGTTGAGTCTGTTATCCCCAACCGTGTTTTTAGGGTTGCCAGCGCGGTGAGGGCGTAGGTGTCTACTGCCATGAGTGAAGCATATCCACACAAACACAGGGCCGATCAATCACCGTAGTTGCAACTGAGACTCAGTCTCAACTACACCCCAAAGTTGATACGGTGTATCGACTTCTAGTCCAGATGACTCTTGGCCCCATAGTTGAGACTCGTTCTCAGTTGGAGAAAATATTGGATTTGGTGATTGACAACTGGTGGCGATGGCTAAAATCCCCGCGTCGGACATATTGGTGTAACCAACCGCACATGGGGGCAAGAAGTTGTTGGTGGCCCTCTGGTGAGAGGGGAGCCGGATGAGTCGAGAATCGCTCTCACCTAACCCAACAGCGCCCCCGCTGTTGGTTGAGACTGGGTCTGATATTTCAACCCCTACTCAGTCCCTTACACGGGTTGGCGTGTATGGCTCCCATCTACAGAGGTGGCAAAAATGGTTCGATCTGTAGAGATACGAATGACGGCGACTGACGGCGTACAGCAGTAGAAAAGGCAGACGAATCGTTCGTTTGCGGCTGAATATGACGCGGTTCCTCTTTGTGTCCCCTTTCTCGGGGGATACTCTTTTCCGGCTCCCTCTGGCCCCAGCAGTATGGTAGGAACGGGAGTTCCGAACATACGCTGGGTGGTCTGAAACGGACTCCGGCCTAAAGAAACGGAACCGAACAGATAGAACCGAACAGACTCCTACGGAAGTACGAGATAGCCAGATTATTTCTGCGCTTGCAGATTTTTTTTGTTCGCGCAGATTTTTTTGCGCCGCAACTCAACCAACCCCGTGCAAACTCAGGCTCTTGGTGTGGTGTCACCGGGCCATGTCAGGTATTTGAGTTTCGCCAGCGTTGGGGCAATGGCCCTGATCGACTGTAGTGTGTCACGGCGAGGCTGGGGGAACTTGGGCGGTGGTATTGGAGTACCGCGAAGGCGCATCTTGTAGTAGGTGTCCCACGCTATTGCCATTTTCTCCATCATCCGCGCCCTTTGCCCAAACCCGTTCTTTTTTGAACGCCGCACAATCTTTTTTGGCCGAATGAACGGCGGCGGCGCAACCATCCCCGTCACAGTCTCCACCCCGCAACCAAAAAGGAACCCAGCCTCCGGTTCGGTTGCCGCCCCGTGACACTTGTGGGCCTTGCTGCCCGTAATGTATCGGGGCATCGGCTCAAAGTTAGTCCACGGTGGGAAGCGTATGAGCCAATGGCACTTACACCGTCCCACCCTCCGCATCCCAAGGCATAGCGAACACCTCACATATTCCGTGGTCACGCCAAGATTGTACCCACGGGTGTCAAGACACGCTACGGGAGAGTCCGCACTCCAGCATGATCCGCACCGGATCATACGCCCTCAGATACTCGCAAGCATCTCGTACCGCGTCCGCCCCGCAGTTCTCGACGGCGGAATCAGCGTCGTCTGAGGTGAGCAGGTAGTGGTTCTGGCCGTAGACATCGGCCAGCACCGGGTAGTACCCAATCGCCGCCCGCGTCCACGCGCAGTAAGACAGGTAGTCAGCCAGACCCAACCACACATCGTCGCCCCACGCGTCACTACTCCCGGCGCTGGGGAGCCAGTCGGTCAGTAGGTCACCAGCCTCGCCGCTCCATCCGGCGACATCGGCGTTGCCGTGGCGATAGGCATCTCGCACCGCATCGACACACGCTGACATGGTGGGCGCTGGATAGTCAGCCAGCCCGTAGTGGTCGGTGACGGCGGCGGCGAGTTCGTCCAGCGAATCGGCGCAGAGCAAAACATGGGTGCGGTCATAACCCCAAGCGAACCCAACATCGTTGCTGGACAACGGCTCGATGACGGCGATGGCGTACGCGGTGTTGGTGGTAGTGGTCATTGCGTTTCCTTGTGTTGGGGGGGTCAGAATCGGTCTGCGACGGCCCCGCGCACCAGCCCCTCGCTGTCGTTCGCCAGCAGAGCCAGCGTGTTGGCGGGAGTGGCCGGGTGTGTGGCGATGGCGCTGCGCACGATCTTGTCGCTGTCGCCAGCGAGCAGAGCCAGCGTGGAGGCTGGAGTGGAGGGGTGTGTGGCGACGGCGCAGCGCACGCACCCGTTGGTATCGCTCGCGAGACTCGCCAGCGTGTTGGCCGGGGTCGAGGGGTGGTCTGCGACCGCCGCTCGCACCAGCCACTCGCGGTCGGTGGCGAGCAGGGCGAGCGTGGCGGGGCTGGTCGAGGGGTGGTCTGCGACCAGTCTGCGGATCACCACAGGGCGATCCTCCGCCAGCAGGGCCAGCGTGTCGGGGCTGGTGTCGGGGTGGCGAGCGACGGCGGCGCGGACATCGCTATCGCTGTCGGTCGCGAGCGAGGCCAGCGTGTCGGTGGTGGTGTAGCGGAGCAGCGCGGCGTGGAGGCGGGCGCTCAGGCTGGCGGACTCAGTAGTCATTGGGGGCTCTCCTTTGGTTGAACAATGGAACAAGACCACCATACCACACTACTGGCTTGGTGTCAAGAGATAGTGGAGGGTATTTCTTGGGGGGGCGTGGAAGACCCCACACGCGCCACACCACCAGCCGTACCTACTACTGGGCGTAGTGCGGTTTCCCGCCAGTTGTCCAGTTGGTCAGGTATTGATGCCGGGTTCTGAGGGATCGGTCGGGCCAACTCACCACCAGTTGCAAATGCCCCACCCGTACCCTCCATGTGGTGTGCGCCTTGTTCCCATTGGCGATCCAATGCCTCCAAAAGTGGATGTCGGCATCGGTGCGCCCCTCGCCCCATGTGTTGTTGGGTGCGGTATGTCCAATGAACCACGGGTATGGCAACGCCCTTAGTTTGTCGGCGCGAATGAGCGTTAGGCCAAAGTGCATGGTGGAGACTTCGAAGACTTCGTCGGTTGGTTCTGGTGCTAGAACCCTGCCCGCTGGATTCCCCTCCTTGTCATTCACGGTCAGTAGCACAGTCTCGCGCTCACGCCCAACTTGCAACGGGGCTAGCGCGTCGAGGTTCAGCCTATCCGCCTGCTCCAGCATCGTTAGCAAATCCTGTGGACTGAACACCGTGTCATAGTCCACCGCCACAATCCATTTCACGCCGGGAACCGCCAACGCGCTGTCAAACGCTCTGGTCATCCCCGCCTCCCAGAACGCACCACCACTCCGTACCGCCGAGAACCCGAGTTGCGACATCGCCAGCAGCAGGTTCGTGGAGTTCTCCGTAAACCCCAGCCGTGGTAGGGTCATCGCAAACACCACATCCCTCCGCTGCTCAGCCACCCGTGGCTCAACCACACTCTTCTTCCCACACAGGTTCAAAGAGCATGGATGCGTTGAAGTATCCACCGTCCCAACCCACGGGCCAATGCTCTCCAACCCAGCCATCTCCATCAGGTTGGTAAGTTTGCCGACATTGAAAATGGCCGCGTGGTGGTCATCAATGTCGATCTGCCCACCCATGAGGTAGGCTTCAAGGGGGAGAGCCTGTGAATCGTCGGAGCAGTACCGTTTTACGATCCAGTCGAAATCGGGAACGCTGATTTTCAACACCCCACCCGGACGCAGCAAGTCCACCCAATGTTTTAGGCAAGAGAGCGTTTCACCGTGCGGAATGTGTTCCAGCACATGGCTCGCCCGAATCTCATCGCATGACTCCGGCAGCACCGGGATGCTCCGTACATCATGCCCCAACGAGCGGTCAATCGGAACATACCCCTCCATCCGAACAGGCCCGCAACCTACATCCAGTTTCATCAAACCCTCCACTCTTTCGCTTGCAGCATACTCACAAACGCATTCCTCCTAGACACGCGCCCACCGTTGATGGTTTCTTGTGTCTCGGTTTGCGCCACACGCACAGAACACCTAACAACACCACGATTGTCGGCAATCGTAACCACCAAAATCACACGCGATGGCACGATGAACAAAACCCCCAGAAACGGAACGCCCAGCAGCACCGCAGCCTCCCGCCCGTCCTGAATCTTCTGGTCGGTAATCAGCCACTCTGATCGGTACTCGCGCCGGAACTTTTCCACATCCATGTCATAGCGGCACTTCGTTTCGACTACCGCCGTAATCGCCCCGCCACGGCAGATCACAGCGTCAACACGCGCTGGCCCAGCCTTTGGTGTCACACAGTATTCACCGCCCTGACTGCTCACCCACCCGGCTACCACCAGTTCATCTCTTGCCGACACCTGACCCCGCTCCGTGAGTATGTCGAGCATTGCAGCCTCCTTGCCGCGCACACTCTAGCCACACACCCCCCAACCTGTCAAGTACCAACGACCACCACCACCAGCGTCGTTATCTATCGAGACTCTGGCACATGGGAACCACCTTGGCCGCGCTACATTTCATCATCAATCGCACTTAGCGCCTCGTCAATGAGGGCGCTGGCTTCACGGGGTATGTGTTCCCCAGTAGCGCGAACTGCTCGCCAGCCCTAGATGCCGCCAAAATGCGGTTAGCCAACATATAGCGGCCAAGCCCATTCCCGATGGCCCCGTCTGGCAGTCTGTTTTCGCCACCGCCTGCACCGCAGGTGTTCCCGGGCTGGAACCCACCAGCACCTGTCCCACAGTCCTTGGTTGTCACGCGGATAAACACGGGGAATCCTAGGCTTGGACGATCCCACCATCGTCTTCCAGATACACCCTGATCCCCCACCTCAAAACCGGGATCAACGCTGGATCATCCACACGACGCACCAAATATCCGTCTGCGAGTGCCTGAACCCTGTTCCGCTCCACCCAGCCGTGACACCCGGTTGTCCCGCTCCCGCACAGGAGCAGTAGGTTTGACGCAACATCGGCGCTCTTTGTCCCACCAGCACCCCTTGGCTTCCTGTGGTGTATAGATTGGCCCCTACCCCCACATTTCTCACACATCCCCTCAGCACGATTGAAGACTATACCCCGAACACTTGACTTGTCTCTTGCCACCATGCTATGATATGTCTACGAACCCCCGGAAGGGGTTGGTGTGAGCGAAAGTTCCGCCAGCCCTTTGAAACTGGGCTGGTTGCTTGAATGCGTTTGCCCCATTGCGCTAGGGGCGGATCGCACACAGCACCAGCCCTTTTTCACGCCCATTGAAGCCCCCCCACCCCGAGGCTAGTAGCGGCGCTGTCAACTGGTTTTCGTGTTCGCTACTTGACAACGGACTAGTGGGCGATAGAGTGAGGGACTATGAACACATCTGAGTACATGACCACGGGTACGGCTTGCAAGAAGTTGGGCATCTCTCGTCAGCGTTTGTGGCAGAAGGCGAACCTGCGCGGGATCAAGCCGCTTTCGTTTGGCCCGATGGTCAACCTGTGGCACATTTCCTCCGTGAAAGCCATCGGTGTCAAGGGTAAGCCGGGACGCAAAAGTCAGGTTGAAACGACAAAGGATTGACGCAGAAGGCTTGACACGCCGTAATGGATGGGGTAAGATGGCCCCATGATTACAACAGAACAACTCGCTGAGCGGAAGTCTGGCATCGGCTCGTCTGATTGCGGGGCCGTGCTTGGTTTATGCCCGTGGAAGACCTCATACGAGGTCTGGGCTGAGAAGACCGGGCGTGTGGAGCCAAGCATTGCCGTCAAAGGGGGGGCGATGTGGGTTGGCAACCAACTAGAGGGGACGATCCTCGGCATGGCCGCTGAGTGGCTGGGGGTGAGCGTAGTCCGACCGCCGGACGGCGTTGAGTCCACATTCGTCCGTGGGATTCTCCGTGCGAATGTTGACGGGATGATCGGTGGGTTTGGCGCTGGCCGCGAGATTGTGGAGGCTAAGGCAACGGGCGTGGCGTGGGATGGAGTACCCCCGCACATCCTCTTTCAGGTGCGCCACCAAATGTACTGCGCCGATAGTGATGTGGCGTATATCGCCCGACTTGGGTTGGGGCAGGGAACAGAGTTTGATGTACTGCGCGTTGACCGCGACCCATCGGTTGAGATGGAGATGGTTGAGCAACTGGAGGCGTGGTGGCAGATGTATGTGGTTGGTGATCGTCCACCACATGACGGCACACCAGACGCGCTGCGACGGGCCAAGCGGACTGATGTTGAGGTGGCGGTTCCTGTGGAACTGTTCGCCCGCGATTTGGCCGCTAGAGAGGCGGTCAAGGTCGCCAATGGCGAGGCATCCGTTGCCCGTGCCGCGCTAATGCTGGCGATGGGCGATGCCAGTGTTGGCGTAGCGCCGGGTTGGCGTGTCAAGGTTGTCGATGTACAGCGATCCGGCCACGATCTGGACGCGCTGGAGCGTGACCACCCCGGTCTACTGCGCCAGTTCGCCAAGTCGAGTTCTTACAAGCGCGTCGATGTCCGTGGCGGTCGCCAAACCGAAACGGGCGTATAACCACCAAACCAACAATCACAAAACACTCGGAATCTTGTGACAATCGCTTGACAATGTGCTATTGATGTGGTACAACCGTGGAGTCAGGGGCCAATCCGGCCCCCACAACACAGGGAGCCGCCATGGCGAACAACCACAACCCACGCTCGACCTTCTCGCGCTCTCGCGACGGCAACCCCGGCGGGTGCTTCGCGTGTGAGGCGTGTGGCAAGAAGACCCGTCATACCGAGGCCACCAGCGGCACTCCTTACTGCGCGGACTGTTACGCGGAGATGGAGAGCGCGAACGGTGTCGCGGACGAGAGCGGTGTGGCGGACGATGCCGCCCTCCCGTCCAACCTGAGCGACCGCATCCGCCTCGCAACGACCCGCTCCACGCCACCCGCTGTGCTGTCCCTGCTGGCGAGCGACACGAACTGGCGCGTCCGCGAGTCCGTCGCCGAACACCCGTCCACCCCCGCCGCTGCGCTGGCGCTTCTCGCGCACGACCGCAGGGGTCGCGTAAGGGGGGGCGCTGGCCGCAACCCCTCCACACCAGCCGCCGCACTCGCCACGCTGGCGAGCGACCGCAGCGAGCGAGTCCGCGAGCCAGTCGCGGGCAATCCCGCAGCGCCCGCCGACACGCTGACGCTGCTGGCGACCAATCGCTACTGGGGGATTCGTTACGCCGTCGCGGAGAATCCCTCCACACCCTCCGACACACTCGCGAGTCTCGCGAGTGACGGCTCGTGGGGTGTGCGCGTCGCCGTCGCCCGCAATCCCAACACTGCCGCCGCCACAGTCGCCCTGCTGGCAAGCGACAGCGAGGAGATAGTGCGCCGCGCCGTCGCCGCTCGATCCTGACCCACACCCCCCCAACACCCACAGGAGACCACAATGACTACTAGACTAGATGCACAGACTCGACGGTATCTGGCCGCGTCGCGGGCTACGCCGCCTGAGACACTCGCGATCCTCGCGAGGGATCGCGCCAGCCGGGTACGCGAGGCTGCTGCCAGTAACCCCTCCACCCCAGCCGATGCGCTCGCTCGCCTCGCGACCGACCGCGATGAGTGGGTACACCACGCCACCGCGACGAACCAGTCCACGCCGCCCGATGTGCTGGCCGCGCTGGCCCTCAGTCAATGGTTTGGCATCCGCGTCGCCGTCGCTGGCAATCCCTCCACCAGCCCCGCCACGCTCGCGAGACTGGCGAGCGACCGTAGCAACTGGGTGCGCGAGGCCGCCGCTCGATCCTGACCCCCACCCAACACAGGAGACCCCAATGACTACTACTACCCGCCGCGTCCGCGACCGCCAACGCCTCGCGACCACCCGCTCCACGCCACCCGCTACGCTCGCCCTGCTGGCGAGCGACACGAACTGGCGCGTCCGCGAGTCCGTCGGAGAACACCCGTCCACCCCCGCCGCTGCGCTGGCGCTCCTCGCGCACGACCGCAGGGGTCGCGTCAGGGGGGCCGCTGCCCTACACCCGTCCACGCCAGCCGCCGTTCTCGCCACGATGGCGAGCGACCGCAGCGAATGTGTTCTCGTCCGGCTCGCCCGCAATCCCTCCACACCCGCCGCTACCCTCGCGAATCTCGCGATCCGGTGCTACTGGGAGGTGCGCGAGAAGGTCGCGCTGAACTCCTCCACGCCACAGGCCACGCTGGTGCGACTGGCGAGCGACAATAGGTATGGCGTGCGCGTAGCGGTCGCACGGAATCCCGCAGCGCCTGCCGCTGCGCTCGCGCTGCTCGCGACCGACAGCGACGAGTTCGTGCGCCACGCCGCCGTCCGATCCTGACCACCACGCAAACGGAGACAGCGATGACCAACACGAACGATACCGACCACACCACCTCTGATGATCGTGCCGCTAGGGCGTTCCTTCGGGATGTTTTTACGCTCACCACCGATGCTGGGCGCGTTGCTGCTGCCCTCAACCCAGCCACGCCAGCCTCCACACTCGATCTGCTCGCGCACGACACGGACTGGCGCGTACGAGAGGCTGTCGCCCGTCACCCGTCTACACCAGCCGACACGCTCACCACGCTGGCGAGTTCTCGCGAGTTGACGGTGCGCCGCGTTGTCGCGCAGAACCCCTCCACCCCCACCACCACGCTGTCCCAACTAGCGGGTGATCGTGAGTGGTTGGTGCGCGAGGCTACCGCCCGTCACCACTCCACGCCACCCGCCACGCTGGCGCGGCTGTCGAGCGACCGCGATGCCGATGTGCGCGTAGCGGTAGCCCTACACCCCTCGACCCCCCCCGCCTCACTCACGAAACTGGCGAGCGATGTCAACGGGTGGGTGCGCCAAGCCGCCGCCCGTAACCCATCCACTCCAGCAGACACGCTCGCGCTGCTGGCGAGCGACGGTGTCGAGTGGGTACGCTCCGCCGCCGCTCGTCGTATCTGACCCCCCACAACAGGAAACCACGAAATGACCACCATCAGCGACCCCGATATCGTCGCAGCATTCACCGCGACGCACCCCGCTGGGGTAGCAACCGTAACAGCCGCCATCGGCAACACGGCCCAACGCTCGCGGGCCGACTGCCTGATCCGCGCCGCCCTGACCGCTGCGCTCGCAGCGCAGAGCGGGACACCACTAGCATCGCGCCATCGCTCGCTCGGCTGGTCGTATGCTGCCTACTACTCCGCCTGCCGACGGGCAGACGGGAGAGACTGCGCCGCCCTAATCGCGGAGTATCAGGCCCACGCTCAGGGTGGCCAGCGCCGCACCTACACGCGCCGTATCACCAACCACCCACAGGACATCACACCATGACAGACTCATCGCACCAACCACCGCCCACCAAACTGATCGACATTTACAACCTACACACTCTGGATGGTGAGCGTGGTAATGGGGTTGTGGGGGAGACACGCAAGCCAGACCAATCCACCATGAAGGTGTGGTTCAAAAACCTGTGTGACCTGCTGAAAACCAAAAACGAGATCGGTGGTGACAAGTGAGAGTCGAATCACTCCCGGTACAGTCCCTGCGTTTCGACCCAGAGAACGCCCGCAAGCACGCCGACCGCGACCTGACTGCAATCAAGAACTCCCTCAAACGCTTTGGTCAGCAGCGCCCCATCCTCGTAGACGGTGATGGGATTGTGCGGGCTGGAAACGGGACGCTGGCGGCGGCAAAGCAACTGGGTTGGGAGTCCATATCCGTTGTACGCACCAAGTTGACCGGGGCCGATGCGGTCGCCTACGCCATTGCCGACAACCGTACCGCCGAACTGTCACAATGGGATCGTGATGTCCTGTGGTCGAACCTTGATGCCATCCAGTCCTGTGATCCGAACTTGCTGCAAGCAGCGGGGTTCACCGAGGCTGAGATGGCAACCTTCGCCCCCACCGATGGCGAGTTGGGCCTACCCACCGAACTGGGTGTCCCACCAACCGAACGGCTCGTCTACCCATCCGAACCGACTTGGGGTATCCCGTGGCTCAAGTTAGAAATGCAAGCCACCACCGTCAGCCTCCCGGCCATCATCTGGGGGAGTCGCAGTCGTACCGCCCCAATGAATGGGACATGGCTGTTTTTCACCGAGGATTATCACTTCACCGGGCTGTGGGCATCACCAGATGGGCCAATCGCCACAGGTGCGCCCGTGGCTTGCGAACCCAACTTCTCCATCTATGCCGACACCCCTAAAGCCCAAGCCCTCTGGGGTATCTACAAAAAGCGTTGGCTCGCCCGCCATTGGCAAGAGAGGGGAATAAAGGTCATCGTTGACTGCTACTACACCGAGACCGTTGCTGGCGAGTTCGGGATGCTTGGTGTCCCGGATGGCTGGAGTGCATTTGCCACCCGTGGTGGGTGTGGGCAGACACAGGCGAGCATTCAGGGGTCGTGGAACATCGCCGCGAAAAAGTGCGGTGGTGACCCACACCTATTCGTGGTCTACGGCGGTGGCCCCGACATCAAGCGCCTCTGTGAGTTGCGCGGGTGGGTGTTCGTGCCAGAGCAAATCCAGCGCAATGTCGGGCGCATCTAGTTCAGGGTCGTCCACTTGTCAACTTGACATCGTGTGCGATTTGTGGTATGATGCGCGTGACCACCATTCTGGTGGCACAAGGAGCAGACCGTATGAGAGACGAAGAGATTGCGTCACTACTCCGCATCGCAGAGCGCGACCACCACGCGAGCATCCTCGCTATTGTCGCGGATATCGCACAGGAAGAGGAGGATGCCGAGCAGTACGACGGTGTCCCCGCAGACACACACGCCCGCTGACAGACAGACACAAACAGACACAAGGAGAACACCACAATGAGAGACTGGTTGACCGTAGACACCGATGGGTTGCGCCGCCGTGCCGAACGCACCGGGCGCAGCCCCGTTCTGGAACTGCTGGCGAACGCATGGGACTCCGATGCCACAGAGGTGATCGTCACGCTCCAGCGTGAGGGGCGATTGACCACCATCACCGTGAGAGACAACGGGCGCGGACTCAGCGACATCAACGATGTCCACACCATGTTCGGCCAATCCGCGCACGGGGCGAACCCTGAGAGGCGCGGCAGATTTGGCGTGGGCGAAAAAATCTTCCTGTCGCTGTGCGAGTGGTGTCAGATCACATCGCGTGACTGCGCTGTTGAGTTCGGCCCGCACGGTCGCCGCAATGTGTGCGCTCGTCACGACGGGACTGTCATCCACGCTGAGATGCGGCAGACCGAGGCGCAGTACACCGCTATGGTCGAGGCCGTCATGGCGTGCCGCGCACCCGCCGCGACCACCACCACGCTCGTCGTGGGCAATAAGAGAGTGTCGATCCCAGCGATAGACGGTAGGGTGATTCGCACCACACTCCCGACAGAGATCGAGTTGGACGGCATCCTCCGCAGGAGTACCCGCATGACCGAAGTGCGGGTGGTCGCTGGCGATGGGGTCATCCGCGAGTTGGGTATCCCGTGCGGCGAGATCGACCTACCGTTCGATCTTGATGTCGGGCAGAAAGTGCCGCAGACCATCGAGCGCGATGGCACAATGACGGCGGCGTTCAACGCCGCGATTCGCGTGGCCGTCCTGAACGCACTCGCACCCACCATGACCACCGACGATCTCTCAGCAGACTGGGTGACATCAGCGGCGAGTGATGGGCGAGCGACGGTAGAGGCGGTTGCCGCCGTCATTGGGGCGCGGTTCGGCTCGCTGGCGGTCGCCGCGACCGTCGGATCACCGGGCGCGAACGCCACGGCTGAGGCTCGCGGATACACCGTTGTCCACGGCGGCTCAATGCCAC
>SXGT01728235.1_pt1 | contig 15905 bp, 14 predicted proteins | sample 3176221 | NCBI WGS metagenome assembly SXGT01 (sample SAMN11356862, study PRJNA531348) | freshwater metagenome | isolation source: freshwater sample F1-120 | place: China: Fuxian Lake, Yuxi | collected 2017-12-25
AATCCCCTGCTCTACCAACTGAGCTACCTGGGCGCCTTCCCGCGGGCCCCCTCGGGCGGCGCGAGCGTGAGCGAAGCTTTGGCCCAGGATCGGGCCTTCTGTCAAGCAAGACCGACGGATCGGCTCCGGGCCGGGAGCCAGGCTCCTGCGCGGGCCCGAGGGCGCCGAGCTCCTCCATCCTCATCGTCGAAGAGACCGAAACCGGAGCCCTGCCGCGTGCGTAGTGCTAACGAACGGTGTCGAGCCGGTACCCTCGACGCTACCCGTCTCGTGGAGACGCCATCTCCGGAGATCCATGGACAACGACCCGCTTTCGCTCGTAGGCAGCACCATCTCGGGCAAGTACCTCATCGAGTCCGTCGTCGGCGAGGGGGGGTTCGCGGTCGTGTACCGGGCGACGCACACCGTCTGGAAGCGGACCGTGGCGGTCAAGGTGTTCAAGGTCCTGGGCGACGTCTCCCAGGAGCGCCGGCAGAAGCTCCTCGAGGATTTCATCCGGGAGGGCGCCCTCCTCGCCGAGCTCTCGGAGCGCTCCACGGCGATCGTCCAGGCCAGGGACGTCGGGACCGTCGCGCTCCCCCAGGGCGACGAGGTGCCCTTCATGGTGCTGGAGTGGCTCGACGGGGAGACCCTCGAGCACATGCTGACGCGGGAGAACCTGCGGGAGCTGCCGCTCAGGAGCCTCGAGGAGGCGGTCCGCCTGCTCACGCCCGTCGCCGAGGCGCTGGCCCTGGCCCACCAGAAGGGCATCGCTCACCGCGACGTCAAGCCAGGCAATGTCTTCGTCCTGGGCGATGCTCGGGGGGCGTGCACCGTGAAGCTCCTGGACTTCGGCATCGCCAAGGTCGTGCAGGACGCCCAGAAGGACGCGGGCTCCTTCCGCAAGACCGTGGGGCTCCCTTCGTCCTTCACCCCGCTCTACGGGGCCCCCGAGCAGTTCGATCGCAACCTGGGCTTTAGCGGTCCCTGGACGGACGTCTATGCCCTCACCCTGGTCCTCCTCGAGTTGATGCTGGGGCGGGAGGTCATGGAGGGCGAGAACATGCTCCAGCTCGCGGTGGCCGCCACCGACGAGAGGCGACGCCCCACCCCGCAGGCCCTTGGCTTCTTGGTCTCCAACGAGGTCCAGGCCGTCTTTGCCAGGGCGGTGGCGGTCCGCCCCGAGACTCGCTACGCGACCGCGGGCGACATGTGGACGGCGCTCTGCGGCGCGCTCCAGATGGGGCCTTCCAGCACGTTCGCCCAGGGGGCGCCGCTCTCCATTTCCGGGTCGCTCCCGTCTTGTGCGGGCATGGTCTCGTCGGTTTCCGTGACGACCAACCCGTCAGGGGCCATGCCCAGCCAGCCCCTGGCGCGCAGCGCGATGAGCTCGTCGAGCCCCCGGACCTCGGCGGTCCTGGGCCCGATGAGCACCGGCACCATGCCCATGGTGCCCCCCTCGGGGAGCTTCCCGGGGTCGACGACCGGCCCGGCGCTCACGCCCGTGGCCGCGTCCGCCCCCACCTCCACCCCCACCCCTCGCCGGGGCGGCGTGCTCGCGGTCGCCCTGGTCGGCGCGGTAGCGCTGGCAGGGCTTGCCGGTCTGCTCGTCCTCCGGGGGCGACTCTCGTCGCAAGGGAAAGACGCCAGGGAGACGCCCTCCGCGAGCCCTCCTGCCAGCGCCTCGGCCCCGGCCCCGGCTCCCGTCACCTGCCCCAGTGGGATGCTCAAGATCGAGGGCGGTGAGTTCTACATGGGCACCGACGACAAGAAGGCGAAGGAGGACGAGCGCCCGGCCCACCCCGTCAAGCTCTCGGCCTACTGCCTGGACGAGCTCGAGGTCACGCTGGGCGAGTACCGAGCGTGCAGCGACAGAGGGAAATGCAAGCGCGCCGAGCCCCAGAACGAGTGGGAGGGCATCACTCCCCGGCAGCGTAAGATCTACGATCCCATCTGTACGGCGGGGGATTTTCCTGCCAAGGCGTCCCACCCAATCAACTGCGTCGACTGGCGGATGGCCGAGACCTTCTGCGAGGAGATCCGGGGCGGGCGCCTGCCGACCGAGGCGGAGTGGGAGTTCGCGGCAAGGGGCTCGGACGGCCGCATCTTCCCCTGGGGGGACTTGCCTCCTGCGCCGGGCCTCATCAACGCGTGCGGCGCCGAGTGCGTGGCCTGGGGCAGGAAGAACTACGATCCCGAGGCCCCTCTCACCACGATGTACAAGACGAGCGACGGCTTCCCGACCACGGCGCCCGTCGGCAGCTTCCCCAAAGGAAAGACCAGCCACGGCATGCAGGACATGGTGGGCAACGTCTGGGAGTGGGTGGCCGATTTCCATGCCCCTTACGGGGACCCTGGCAAGAAGCTCGTCGATCCCAAGGGGCCTTCGAACGGCGAGGAGAAGGTCATCCGAGGAGGCGCCTGGAACGGCGCGGATCCGGCCTGGCTCAGGCCTACCTACCGCTATTTTGCTCCGGCGCTCATGCGCAGCCACGGTATAGGCTTTCGCTGCGCCAAACCCTTCTGAGATCGAGAATCCCGTCGCTCGCGATCGGGCCGGGTGATCCGGGGACCCTGGCGGGGCGTAGCGGAGCGAGGGATCGCGTGGAAGAGCCGAAGATCATAGGGCGCTATGCGCTCTTCACCCAGATCGACGCTGGGGGGATGGCCGCGGTCTACATTGGTCGTTCGGCGGGCGCGGCGGGCTTTGCTCGCACAGTGGCGATCAAGCGGCTGCACGCGCAGTTTGCTCAGGACCCCGCATTTGCCCGTATGTTCGTCGACGAGGCCTGGGTCGCCTCCCGCATCCGTCACCCCAACGTGGTCCCGGTCCTGGACGTGGTGACGATCGAGTCCGAGATCTTCCTCGTCCTCGAGCTGGTGCTCGGCCAGTCGCTCTCCCGCCTGGTGCCCCCCGGCGGCTTCCTCCCCCCCAGCATCGCCTGCTCCATCGTGCATGGAGCGCTCCAGGGCCTCCACGCGGCCCACACGGCCACGGACGAATTTGGCCGGTCGCTGGGCCTCGTTCACCGTGACGTCTCTCCTCAGAACATCCTGGTGGGCAAGGACGGGGTCGCAAGGCTCATCGATTTCGGGGTGGCCAAGGCGCTGGGACGCTCCACGGCGAGCGGGGCAGGCGAGCTCAAGGGCAAGCTGGCTTACATGGCCCCCGAGCAGATCGACGGCCATGTCAGCTCTGCGTCGGACGTCTTTGCCGCGGGCATCGTGCTCTGGGAGCTGCTCGTCGGAGAGCGCCTGTTCCTCAGGGATACCGGCTCGGCCACCCTGGCGGCGGTGGCCTCGGAAGACATCCCTCCGCCCAGCACCGTCCGCGCTTACGCGTCACCCCGGACCATGAGGTCGATCGACGTGATCCTGATGAGGGCCCTCGCTCGCGATCCCGGGCGGCGCTTTGCGACGGCGCTCGACTTCGCGACGGCCCTCGAGCACGCCACGGCCGTCGCCTCCACGCTGGAGACCGCGCGGTGGGTCGAGGAGGCCGCAGGACCGGAGCTCGCCTCCCGGGAGGCCGCCATCGCCGAGGTGGAGCGCAGCTCCCTCCGCCTCCCTCGCCTCTCGGACGAGGTGCTCTCGGGGCGTCCCCCTGCGCCTCGCCCGCACGCCGCGGGGACGACCATGCCCCCTGCGCTCCCCTTCTCGCCGGCCCGGGCCTCTCGAGCGAGGCTCCGGAGCAGGGTGGCGTTCGCCGGGGCGGCCGTGCTCGTGGCCGGGGCGGCGGGGCTCCTCTTCGGCGCCGGGCGCGTCCGGAGCCGGGAGCTGGTCCAGATGGCCGCTGCCTCGTCCGGTCCGGTCGCCCCTCCCGCTGTCTCCCGGGCTCCCTCCTGCCCGGAGGGCATGCTGCCGGTGGCCGGGGGAGCCTTCTTCATGGGCAGCGACGACAAGAGCGCCACGGCCGACGAGCGCCCTGCTCACCCCGTCGAGCTGAGACCCTACTGCCTGGACGCTACCGAGGTCACGCTGGCGGAGTACAGGGCCTGCAGCGACCACGGCCACTGCAAGCGGAGCGGCACCGAGAACGAGTGGGAGGGGATCACCGCCCTCCAGCACAGGCTCTACGATCCGCTCTGCAACGCGCGCGACCCCGAGGGCCGAGGGGCACACCCCGTGAACTGCGTCGACTGGGACATGGCCTCCCGCTTCTGCCGTGAGGTCAGGGGCGGGCGCCTGCCGACCGAGGCGGAGTGGGAGTTCGCGGCCAGGGGGTCGGACGGCCGCACCTACCCCTGGGGCGACGGACTCCCCTCGGCCGACCTGCTCAACGCGTGCGGCGGCGAGTGCGTGGCCTGGGGCAGGACGAACTACGATCCGGGAGCGCCCCTCTCGGCGATGTACAAGGCAGACGACGGCTTCGCCACGACCGCGCCCGTCGGGCAGTATCCAAAGGGAAAGACACGCTATGGCATGCAGGATATGGCCGGCAACGTCTGGGAGTGGGTTGCTGATTTTCATGCTCCCTATACCTACTCGGATAACGCGGCGGTAAACCCCAAGGGGCCTTCGATCGGCGAGGAGAGGGTGATCCGGGGGGGCGCCTGGAATGGCTCGGATCCGGCCTGGCTCAGGCCCACCTACCGCTATTTTGCTCCTCCTGTCATGCGCAGCCACGGCATAGGCTTCCGCTGCGCCAGGACCCTCTTGTAGACTCTCTCCTCGGCTCCTGGAGCGGTGGCCCGACGGGTTTGCGGCAAAGCCCGAGTCAGACCGAGAGCAGGGTGATCTCGGGCCCGAGGCTCACGCTCACGCCGGAGGCGCCGAGGAGCTCCCCGTCGAGCACGTAGCCCGTGCGATCCCCGGTGAAGCGCACCGCCAGCGACGAGGCGAGCGCGTCGATGCCGGGGCCGACCAGGGGGCGCCCGACCAGGACCCTCGGCATCTGAGGGCCCAGCTGGCCCGGGCCCAGCGCGCTGCCGACCACGTGGAAGCGACGAGGGCGCTCGCGGGCGCGGTAGGTGACCCACATATGGAGCCCCAGATCCCTGACAACGCTGGCGACCAGGAGGCTATAGCCCTCGTGAGGCGCGGCGACGCCGTCGACCGTGGCCAGCGCGGGCTGAGGGGTGAGGACGCGACGGGCCAGGGGACCTCCCACGAACGACTGGGCAAAGATGCGGGCGACCAGGCCGGCGGCCGCGCCCAGGCCCAGCGACTCCCCTGGGCCAGCGGCGTAGTAGGCCTCGAAGAAGCTGGAGACCAGGCCGGTGCCGAAGATGAAGCCCAGACGCGACGCCCCGCCCTCCTCGCGGACCTCGAGGGTCGTGCTCGTGGTGCGCCTCGCCGTGCCGTCGCGCACGGAGGCCAGGAGAGCGCGTGTATAGTCCACACGATCGCCGCCCAGGCCGAAGTTCCTGGCGATGGTGCAGACCGTGCCGCCAGGGGCGAGGGCGAGGGGAGGGGGCTCGCCGCCGAAGGCTGTGGCGAGGGCCGTGAGGCCGGCCATGGCGGAGCCGTCGCCTCCGGCCAGCACCACGGCGTCGGTGCCGGAGGAGGCTATCTTGCGGGCGACGCTGGCCAGCTCGTCGAGCGAGCCGGTCTCGTGCACGCGGAGACCACGGTCTCCCCGGAGGACCTGGAGCAAGGCGCCGCCGCTCCGGAGGTGAAGGGCGCGGCGGTTCACAACGACGTCAACGGTGCGTGGCAAGGCGGTTGCCCGAGGGCTAGCACGCTGTGTGCGCTCCGCGAAGAGCATAGAGGACGGTACGCCTTCGCCGCGTGTCCTCGGCTTCGCGCTATGCTGGCGCCGTGCGTCGCGCCGCTTGCACTGCCTGCACTCTCCTCGCCACAGCCCTTGTCACTGTCCTCCTCGCGGCCTGCGCGCCCCGCACGGTCCGGTACGCCGAGCACGGCGATCTCGAGTCTCTCCGGGCGAGCGTCGGCTTGAGGCACCGGCAGGGCACCCTCGGCAACAGGGAGGCCGCGCAGATCGCGGAGGCGATCCTCGCCCGGGAGATCGCGGCCGCGGAGGGAGCCCGAGGTCAGGAGCTCGTCCAGCAGGTGCGCCCCTGCGCGAGAGAGATCGACAGCGCGCTCGCCGAGCGCATGAAGCGCCGCGATCGGGTGGGCGCCCAGGCCGCGCTCCTGCGCTTCGACGAGGGGCTGCTCTCGCCCGGCGCGGCGTCGACCTACGAGCACGATCCGGATCCGGCCTTCCGCGCCCTCGCCCCTCGGGCGCTGGTCGACGACGACGACGCGCCGGCCCGGAGGGCGGCCTTCCTCCTGCCCGAGCCGGGGGCCCGGCGTATGGCGGTCCTCGCCGCTCGCGACGGGGGGATCTTCGCCGATCTCGAGCCGCTCTTCGAGGTCGCTCGCCTGGATCCGGAGCCCTCTGTCCAGGCGCTCGCGGTGCGGGCCGTGGTCGAGGTGGTGCGCCGCGAGAAGAGCGACGTGCTCCGGGGCCAGGCCGACGAGAAGAGGAGCGCGCTCTCCCTCGCCCGCGCCGAGAAGCTCGGGGCCGCCAGGCTCGCGGTCGATCGCCTCCGCGACGCATGGACCTCCGCGCCGGAGGGGCTGCGCGAGGACATCGCCTCGGCCTGGATCGTCACGCCCCTCTACGAGATCGGGGGACGGGAGGCCCTGCGCGTCCGCCTAGCCGAGGGCGGTGAGCCCAGGCTCGCCCTGGCCAGCGCCGTCCTGCGCCGCTCCTCGTCGCGAGGCGCGTGCGGGGAGGGCCCCGAGCCCGAGGACACCTTCCTCCGCGCCAACGCCGATCGCGTCGTCCTCGCCGCGCTGTCCGAGGGGACGCTCGCCGAGCGCCAGCGCGCGGTGGGCCTGGTGGAGCCCACGGCCGAGGGCCTGGAGGCGCTGCGCCGCGCCGGGAAGGACGAGGATCCCGATCTCAGGGTCTCCGCGCTGGGGAGGCTCGCGGAGCTCCCGGCCGAGCGCGACGCCGCGATCGCCGCCCTCGTCCGTATGGCCGGCCAGAGGCCCGATCGAGCCCGGGGAGCCCCGGCGAGGGCCGCGCTGGCCTCGGCGAAATACCTGCCTGTCCAGGCCTGGATCGAGGAGGATCTCCTCGCTCTCCAACCCGACGTCAGGGTGAACGCCGTCCGGTCCCTGGCCTCGCTGGGCCGCGCCGCCAGAGGGGCGCCGCTCCTCGCCGACCCCGACGCCGACGTCCGTGTACGGGCCGCGTGCGCCCTCCTCCGAGGTACCCGCGGCTGATGCGCGAGCTTTTCTCGACGGGAGTCCGGAGGCGTGGCAGGTCTCTCAAGACATCGATGAGACTCGCCCGTCGCCTCCTCGCGCTCGCCTCGCTGGTTCTGCTCTCCGCGGCGGGACCCGCCTCGGCCGCGGAGGAGCTGCGTATCGGCACCCTGGCGCCCAGGGACTCGGTCTGGGGCAAGGTGTTCACAGCCTGGTCGGCCAGCGTGCTCCAGGAGAGCGGAGGAGCGCTCAAGCTCTCGTTTTATTTCGCGGGCTCCCAGGGCGACGAGCCCACCCTGGTCGGCAAGGTCCGCCGCAAGGAGCTGGACGGCGCCGCGCTCGGCGGCACTGGCCTCTCGGCCTTCGCGCCGAGCGTCGCGGTGCTGGAGCTCCCTGGCCTGTTCGGCTCCTGGACCAAGCTGGACAAAGGTCGAAACGCCCTGCGGGCCGCGCTCGACGAGGAGTTCGAGAAGGGCGGCGTCCGCCTCCTCGCCGAGGGCGAGCTGGGTACGGCCCGGCTCTTCTCGAGGGAGAAGCCGGTGCACACCCCCGACGATCTCCGGCGTATGCACCCGTTCTTGCTCTCGGGCGACGTCATCGGCAAGGCCTTCCTCGACTCGCTCGGGCTGCGTCCCCCTTCGATCGTCGTGCAGCAGATACTCCCCGCGCTGCTCCCCGAGCCCAGGGCTCCGGCGCCGGGCGCCGCGAGGATTCCCCACGTCGACGTGCTCTTCACGACGGCCCTTGTCCTCTCGGCCCTCCGGCTGGAGGATCTGATCGAGTACGTGAACCCCCAGCCGACGGGGTACTCGGTGGGAGGCATCGTCGTCGGGGCAGGGCGCTTCGCCGCGCTACCTCCGGAGGCGAGGGCCATCCTCCGCCGCACTGCACTGAGCGCCAGCTCGCTCCTCTCTCAGCGGGTGAGGGCCGCCGACGATCTCGCGTACCAGCGGCTCCGCACCGAGAAGAAAGTCGTCGATCTCACGGACGCCCAGCGCGTCGAGTGGGCCGCCGCCTCGCTCCGGCTGCGCCTCGCCCTCCGGTCCAGCCTGCGCGCCGATCTCGTCGACGCGGCGGTCGCGGCGGCGCAGTGATCGCCCGGCCACGCTCGGAAGAAAAGTCGGGGCGAGGGCCCCTGGTCGTCCTCGCTCTCCTCGCGGCGCTCTCCTGCCGGAGCACCTCGAGCCCGGGCGCCCCCGTCGACGCCTCGGGCACGACCTGGCAGGACGCTCCTACCGCCGCGTGCTCCTCGTGCGAGGCCTACCAGGAGCCCGAGGATCTGGGGCCGGTCGCAGCGCACCTCCAGGAGATCTCGGGCCTCGCCTCGAGCCGCCGTCACCCCGGTGTGCTTTACACGCACAACGACTCGGGCGACTCCGCGCGCTTCTTCGCCCTCGGCCTTGGCGCGGAGCTCCTCGCCGAGTACGGCTTCGAGGGGGTGATGGCCGAGGACTGGGAGGACATCGCCGTGGGGCCCTGTCCGGAGGGGACCTGCGTCTTCCTCGGTGACATCGGCGACAACACCCAGACGCGCCGCGGCGTCCGCGTCCACCGGGTCCCCGAGCCCGAGCTGCGCTCCGGGGCGCTCGTGCCGTCGACCTTCGAGCTACGTTACCCCGACGGTCCTCACAACGCCGAGACGCTCCTCGTGCACCCTCGAACCGGCGAGGTCCATGTGGTCACCAAGAGCGAGACCGGCGTCAGCGGCCTCTACAGGATCCCCCCGGGCGCGGCGCCGGGAGGCGCCCCGCTCGTGCTCGAGAAGCTCGCGGCCTTCACGGTCCCCGACGAGGGGCTGAAGCTCGTGACCGGCGGCAGCATCCACCCGTGCGCCGCTCGGGTGGTGCTGCGCACGTACTCGGGCCTCTTCGAGTACCGGGGCGAGCCCGGCTCCTCCCTCGAGGACATCTTCGCGAAGGAGCCCTCGCGCATCGTCGCGCCCCTGGAGGCCCAGGGCGAGGCCGTCGTCTACGCCGCGGACGGCCGCGCCCTCTACACGGCGAGCGAGGGCAAGGCCGCCGTCCTGCACCGCGTCCGCTGCAGGTGAGCCCTGGCTCAATAACGAACGGTCACGCCCTCGACCGTGCCGAACGAGCGAGAGCAGCTGGTAAAGCCTGGATCCCCACCGAGCGCCTCGACGAGCGCGGTGCTCCCCTCCCAGGTGCCGGCGCTGGACTCGACGCTCCGCTCGACCACCGTCGCGGTCCTGCAGACGGCGCCCTTGCACACCTGGACCTGCTGCCCGCAGAGCCGGTTCGTGGAGCCCTGGAGCGAGCCAGGCGCCGCCAGCCACATCCCGTTGTCCACGAAATCGCGCGAGGGCCGCTGGTAGTCGGGGCAGGCGAAGGTCACGTAGCCCCGGGCTCGGGAGTAGGAGTCGCAGCCGATCAGGTACGACCAGTTGCCCTGCCAGAGCAGGGTGACGGCGCGGGTGCTCCCGCTGCCCGGCGCGGAGCCACCCCCCTATCGATCCAGGTACGCCCCGTAGGACCAGCCGGTCCGCCCCTCGAAGGTGACCTTGTAGAAGCCGCTCTGCGCGCTCCCACCCACCGCCGTCACGGCTCCGCCCGGGGGGATCAGGGCGAGGACCGAGCTGCTCGTGCTGGGGCCGCTGCGGAGGTTCACCGCGCGCGTCGCGACCAACCGGGCGCCGGCCGTCACGCTGCCAGTGATGGCCTCGGACGAGAGTTCCGCCGTGTCCTCCTCGCCCTCCGCCTGGGCGCTACAGCCGGAGAGGACGAGCGCGGGGATCAGGAGCCCGAGCGACAGGAGGCGGCAGATCGTCATGCGGTGGCGCGTTGCGTACGCCGTGCCAGCCATGGGCAGGGAGAAAAAGACGTGAAAGTAGGTAAAATCATGGGCTTGGCGTGACAATCCCACATGAGCGCTGATGGATCGCCGATCCCTGCGCTCGTCGCCCTCTTGCCTGGTGAACGCCGCGCGTCCCGGGCGCCCTGGCCAACCCGCGTTCACATCGAGCGGGTCCACGCCCGGCGCTTGCCTCGTCCCCCGCGTCCTTTCCGCGATTCCCCCCTCCACGAACCCACCCGATGCTCCGGCATCCGGCTTGCCTTGCGGCCCCGCGAATGTTCGGGCAAGAAGCGGCCGTGCGCGGCGTGAAGCGTCACCCATCTCGAACGACGTGCAGATCACGCATGGCGCTCGCCGCAGCGCTCGTGGTCTGCGGGTGGGCGCCCACCGCCTCCGCCGAGGGGCACCAGGCCCGGCCTGACTACGTGCCGCCAGGCGAGTACTTCCCGAGGGGGACGTGGGCCACGGGGTTCGCGGCCAAGGTCCAGTCGTCGTCCTTCGATCGGCCGTCGGGGGCCTCGGAGACGCGCTCGTCCCGCTACGGCATCCTCTCTCGAAGCGGCTATTTCATCGCGAACCGCTTTGTCGTGGGTATCCGCGCCAGCTACGACGTCGCCCTTCACCGCAACACGGACACCGCCGGCGCCGTCTCGATCGTGCTCTCGAAAGAGACCGAGCAGTCCTTCGAGATCGGCCCGTGGTTTAGGTATTACATGCCCGTGGGCAACGGCTGGGCGCTCTTCGGCGAGGCCGACTGGAGCTTTCGCCGCTACTTCGACGAGGAGGAGTTCGGGGGCGCCCCGCCCAGGACCACCACGGGCCGGGGCCTGGCGGTGGGGCTCGGCGGCGGGCTCACCTACTTCCTCACCAAGGCCGTCGCCTGTGACGTCGCGGGCCGCGCCTCGTTCGCTCGCCTCGTCGAGACGAGCGGGGGCCGCCGCACCCGCGCCGATCTCTCGGACTTCGGGCTGGTGCTCGGCTTCCAGATCTATCTGCCGGAGTTCGTGTTTTGAGGGGCCTCGCTCGAGCGCTGCTGGTCCTCTCCGTCGCCGCGGTCTCGCCGGCCGCCCTTGCCCAGGGCACCAAGACGACCGACGAGGCGCCGAATGTCGGCCTCAAGCCCCGGAAGAAGGACGAGCGGCGCTCCTACGGAGGGCTCGCGGTCCCCGCCCTGTACTACTCCCCCGAGACCAAGCTGGCCGCGGGGGTCGCCGGCTTCTTCTATTTCCGTATGCCCGGCGAGACCCTGGACGATCGCCCCTCGAACGTGGACGGCGAGCTCATCTACACTGTCAACAAGCAGCTCCTCGCTCAGATAACCCCCGTCGTCTACCTCGCCCATGGGAGGTTCTTGCTCGAGAGCGAGTTGAGCTACGAGAAGCTCTTCGACAAATTCTGGGGCATAGGCCCCAAGACGCCCGAGGAGGCCGCGGAGACGTTCAACTTCGATCTGGCGAGGTTTCGCCTGGGCTTCTACCGGCAGCTCGCGCCTTATGCGTATTTCGGGATGCAGTACCACGGCGAACACGTCGCCATCACCGAACTCGAGAAGCAGAACGGGCTGGTGGCCACCGCGCCTGGCGTGCTTGGCCGCGAGGGGAGCTTCGTGAGCGGCCTTGGCTTCCGGTTCACCTACGACTCGCGCGACAACTACTTCTCCACCACGCACGGCGCCTTCGCGGGCGTGACGGGCATGTTCTACGCCCCGGCGCTCGGCGGCACCCACGCTTACTCCATGTTCACGGTGGATCTGCGCAAGTACTTCCAGGTGTGGTTCGGGCACGTGGTGGCCGTGCAGGCCTACGCCGCGTCGGCCGCGTGGGACGTGCCCTTCACGCAGCTCCCGGCGCTGGGAGGGCAGTTCCGCATGCGAGGCTACTTCGAGGGGCGCTACCGTGACAACAACGCCATCATAAGCCAGGTCGAGTACCGCTTCCCGATCGCGTGGAGGTTCGGGGGCGTGGGCTTCGCGAGCGCGGGCGTCGTGGCGCCCAGCCTGCTCTCCTTCGATCTCCGCACCACCCGGGTGGCGGCGGGCGGCGGCCTCCGCTTCATGTTCGACCGCGACGAGAGGCTGAACGGCCGCTTCGACGTGGGGGTCTCCGCCGACGGGACTCCGAATTTCTATGTGCAGATCAACGAGGCCTTCTGAGGATGCCTCCAACCCGCCGGTCACGAGGGCGGTGACCGGTGTGGACGCGGACGCGGCGGTCGGTGAACGCATGGCGTTCACCGACCTGCAATTTTTGCATGGCGACGACCATCGGAGAGAGTCATTCTGGCGACTTGTAGCTGGCCTTCTCTTTGCTTTATGCGGGTTTCCTCCTAAGTCGGAAAGGGGTCCCATGCGCGTTGTCCCTCCTCTGAGTCCTCCACGGTTGATGTCGGCTGCGCCCTGAGCCGCGGGGCTGCGAAGATCATGAGGCGCGGATCTCTTCACGTGGCCGCCATGGCGATGGCGGCGCTCCTCGCGGCAAGCGCGGTCCGCGGGGCCGGACCAGCGAGGCCGCTTCCGCCGCCGGGAATGGCGGCGGTGGGGCCGGGGGTCCAGAAGCTCCTCGATCCGCCGAGCGACGCCCAGAGCGAGGCGAAGGTCGCCCGCTTCTTCCTCGACAGGGCGCAGGTCACCAACGCGCAGTACCTCGCGTTCGTCACCGCGCACCCCGGGTGGCAGCGCGCGGTCGTACCCCGGCTGTTCGCGGACGCGCGCTACCTCGCCCACTGGGAGGGAGCCCTCGCGCTCGGGGCGAACGCCGATCCAGCGGGGCCGGTGGTGCACGTGAGCTGGTTCGCCGCGAAGGCGTACTGCCAGGCCCGGGGGGCACGGCTACCCACCGAGAACGAGTGGGAGTTCGCGGCCACGGCGAGCGAGGCCCAGGCGGCGCCCCTCGCGGATTCCCGTCGCGACGAGCGGATCCTCGCGTGGTATGGCCAGCCCACCCCGCAGCGCATGCCGCCCGTCGGGCGGAGCAGGCCCAATTTCTGGGGCATCCACGATCTGCATGGCCTCGTGTGGGAGTGGGTGCACGATTTCAATAGCCGCGTCGTCTCGGACGGGCGCCGCACCGACGAGGCGTTCGTCTGCGGCGGCGGCTCCCTGCGCGGGGCCGACAAGACCAACTACGCTGCGTTCATGCGGATGGCGCTCCGGGCGTCGCTCCGCGGCAACTCCACGACGGCGAACCTCGGCTTCCGCTGCGCGTCGGACGAGAGGCCAGGTAAGCCATGAGAAGGGCTGCTGTGACCGAGGTCACCGGCACGCCGCGCGCCTGCACGGCGGCGGCCCCGGCGCCGAGCGCGAGCGCGATGGTCGTCCACGCGAGCGCACGCTTCGGGAAGGGCATCTGCGCTCCGGCTCAGCGCGCGACGGTCTTGCAGCCGAGGAGCACCTCGACCTTGGGGATGTTGACCCCAGGCCCCCTGGACTGAGCGTTCTCGCAGGACACAGGGCAGAGGAAGACCTTGGTGGGCGGGGTGGCGGCCTCGTAGTACCAGCCCTCGGCAAGCCCACATGCCGCCTGATTGGCCACGTTGGGCACGGTGAGCGGGGGCTTGAGCCCGTCGGTCACGCGGACGTTGACCAGCGTGGGGTCCAGGACACCCCCGTCGGGGACCGGCAGCGGCAGCTCGCACGCGACGCGGGCCGTGGCGATCACAGCCGTGGCCACGGCGTCGAAGAAGGGGCCCCAGGCGGCGCTCCCGTCGCAGATCTGCGCGCGGACGCCGCCGGTCTTGGCGACGAGCGAGGAGTACTCGGCCCCCGAGGTCGAAGGCTTGCTGTTGTCCGGGTAGACGCAGCGAATGCTGTCGTCGAGGGTCGATCCCCAGCCGTAGATCCCGTGGAACAGATACCCCTTCCAGGAGGGCGTCCTGGAGGGGTGGAGGAGCCCGACCGGCAGGGTGAGGCCGTTGGTGTACGGGCTCGGTCCACCCGGGAACATCTCGAAGCTGCGGGCGGGGAAGCGCGAGTTGTCGTCGCTCGCCACGACGATGCTCTTGGTCGCGCTGGGCCTGAGCTCCTGGGCCCATGGGACCGAGCCTCGCGAGGCCCCGGAGGCGTAGCCGGTGGTCTGGTCCAAGGTCCCCAGGAACTGCTCGAGGATCTGGGTGCTCAGCACGTTCAGGCTGGCGTGGAAGAACCGGGGCCCGTTGCCGCAGTCCGCGCCGCCGAGCGGGGGCGGGATGCACACGGGGTAGAGCGTCTGGCCGCCGATCACCGTGGGGCTGCTGCCGCGGAGCGAGAGCATCACGACCTTGAAGTCGAGCCCCTTGGTCCCCACCAGGTTGGCGAAGGCGTTGAGCCCGGCCTGCACCTCCGCCACGGCGGGCGCCATGCTTGCCGAGTTGTCCACGACCCAGATGATGTCGACCGGGAGCGGCTCTCGCTTTGCCTCGACGGCCGAGCTCGCGCAGGCCACGAAGGTCCCGGTGTCGGTCGACGCGTCCGTGAGGAAGGGAGGCGCGGGGGGCGGAGGCGGCGGGGGGAGCGAAGGGACGCTCGAAGACGCCTGGGGCGGCGGGCTGCCCTCGGTCGTGCGGGTCGTCCCCTCCCCGCAGGCCGAGAGCGCCGCGAGGGCCGCGCTCGTCGCGAGTAGTATCGGGGTAAAGGCGCGGGTGACGGTGGACATGGGCTCCTCGGGCTAAAGCTCGTGGCAGCGTCCCAAACGCGACCATCCAGGATAGCCAGCATAGCTGCAAAACCCCTTTATGGCAGGTCGAGGTTGCGGGGCGCTACGGGATGGCCTCGAGCTCGCCGGACGCGAGCTGTGCCTTGAGCGCCTCGCGCTTGGACAGGGGGCTGAGCAGCTCTCGCTTCTCGCGCACGTAGCGCAGGACCTCCGCCCCATCGATCTTGGCGTGCTCGCGGAGCGCCCACCCGATCGCCTTGCGGAGGAAGAACTCGCGCGACCCGATCGAGGGCTCGATGCACCCGTAGAGGAGCGCCCGGTCGGTGTCCGCCTTTCGCGCGTTCTGGCAGATGATCGAAGCGCGACGCTTCCACATGTCGTCCGAGGCGCTCCACGCGCGCATCGCGAGGGTCATCTCCTCGGGGTAGCGCGAGAGGAGCGGGCCGAGCCGGTGGATCGCCACGGGGTCGACCAGATCCCACCACGCGCCGGTGCTGATCAGCTCCTCGTACATGGGCAGCGTCTCCAGCGTCTGGAAGGGCCGAGCGGTGCGGAGCCCCGTGAGCTCGATCGCGGCGTAGCGCTCCTCCCGGAACACCGCTCCTCGCCAGACGCCCAGCGCCTCCCTGCAGAGATCCTCCGGGCCGGTGAGCCTCACACCCGCGAACACGTCCTTGCATACTGCACGCATCGCGTCGGCCTTGACGCCCATGAAGGGCATCTCGGACTTCATGTACGCCTGCATGCCTCGCGCCTGCGCCGGATCGGCCGCCTGCGCGAGCCGCGCCTTCAGCGTACGCCGCAGCCGGGCGCCCGAGAGCACTTCACTCGGCGCAGCCATGGTCGGCTTCGCCGCGACCTTCTTCGTCACACGCTTCACGGTCACGGGTGTGAACCCTACCATGTGATTGAGGCATGCCGAGGGCTCGGGCCTCCCCAGCTGCGCACTGGGCTCGAGCTTTTCGCAGGCGGCGCCAGCGTCTCCACTTACGGGTGATAGGGTTCGATTCACGGGGAGGCCACGAGGCAACGCCTCGCAAGGGACGGGCGAGGTGGTCGTTCACCGGGAGCAGGCCACGAGGCCACCGTCTCGCAAGAGACGGGCGAGGTCCAAATCACAGGGAGGAGCGTGTGGTGGGATTGGTGGCCTCCCGCATAACTTCGCGCACGGGTGGGTAGGAGGAGCGTAGCCGTTCACGGCCTTGGAGAGCCCCCGGCTTGCCCAAGCGCGTCCTGTCGCGTCCGAAGAAGCCGGGGCACCGAAAGAGCCGAAAAAGCCCGATGCGGGCTTGCTGTGGGAGCAGGCCATGGCCATCCCGAGGGGAA
>SXGT01143226.1_pt1 | contig 15904 bp, 20 predicted proteins | sample 3176221 | NCBI WGS metagenome assembly SXGT01 (sample SAMN11356862, study PRJNA531348) | freshwater metagenome | isolation source: freshwater sample F1-120 | place: China: Fuxian Lake, Yuxi | collected 2017-12-25
AAACGCAGGCGCGGGCGGCATGCCAGCGAGTGCCATCTCGAGCTCGCGCTCCGCGGCACTCCAAGTCAGATCGTCAAACTCCCTTGGGTGAATCAGCTTATGTCTGGCCCGCGGCATGTCCGCAGCGCGCTTGGGGGTCACCCTTGCGTGGCAAGGCAAGGGGGTGGAAGAGCGGGGTATCGTGCAGGCGGTGACCGGCGATGCCGCGCCAGCATTGAAGCCAGGCCAGGTAATCGTGCAGATCGACCCACGTTATTTCCGGCCGACGGAAGTGGAAACGCTGCTGGGTGATCCTTCACGTGCCAAGCAGCGCCTGGGGTGGGAGCCGACTATCACGTTTGACCAGATGGTCGATGAGATGGTCAGCCACGATCTGGCGCAGGCCCGGCAGAACAGTTTGCTGCGGCAGCATGGCTATGCGGTGCGCATCAGCGGCGAGGGCTGATCAGGCTTTGTGCTATGCAACACCTGGTGAGTTCGGCGCAGCGGGCGGCTGCGTCCGAAAAGTTTGCCGAAGTCGGATCGGTCATGGCCGGCCCCTGGCCGCCCAGAGATGTTCAAAATCAAACGAGAGCTGCCGTTGATCCTTGATGGCCAGCAAATGAATTGTTTGGTCAATCCGCGCATAGAGCACGATGGTGGTTTTGAGGATGTACTCGCGCAGGTCGGCTTTACCGAGCTTTGCCCTGAGCGCGGTTTGGGCCGCCAATATTTCCATCGATTGGGCCTGCCTGCTAAACAATGGCCGGCCCATGTCAGGGAATGTTTCCAAATTGGGTAATACGGTATCGAGCAGTTCTTCGATGACCATCTCATACGCGCGCTCCGCCCCGGCGGCCGCGTGGAATTCTTCAATGGCAGAAAGGTTGCTTTCAAAATTGGCGGTGAGCTTCACCACCAGCCTGGCCGGCGCGCGGGGCATGGGTCAAGCGGAACGGGGGCGTGCCTTGGTAGTCGTGCGGGATGCGGCGCGCCGCTTGAGCTTCTGCAGCACTTCGCGCGCCGGTTTCACGCGGCCGGCCGCCACATCGTCAAGGCCTTTAGCGGCCTCGTCGAGGAGCACGAGGTGAATGCGCTCGCTTTCAAGCTGGTGGTAATAGTCGAGGCGTTGCGCGTCAATCAGGGCGACATAGCTCTCGCCATTTTTGGTGATGATCTTCTCCGCCCCCGCCTTGACCTGCTCGGCCAGTTCGGAGAGGGTGGCGCGCGCCTTGGAAAACGGGATGACGTCGCCGGTCAGGATGCCCATGGCCATTTGCTCCTTGAGTACATATAACGTACGAAATTCTGTACATCATACGCTACCACTTCAAGTGCATCCGAATCCACCGCAGAAAGTCGATGACTTGAGCGCACAGGGTCTTGTCAGTGTTCATGGCGGCCTCCGCTGGCGTCAAAATGGCCAATCAGGGGGTGTCGTGCCACGTCGCCAAAGCCGAAACGCAGGACCGGCCGCGGCAAGCCGCCGTGCGCAAGCGGGAGGAGCTTCTGGGGGGACGCGATGGCGACCCTGAAGGCGCGTCTGCATTTGAGGCTCGCCCGCAAGCCCGCATAGGCATGAGGATCGCCTGGACCGATGAGGCGCTCGGCGACCTTGAAGAAAAACTCGCCTACTATGCCGCCAACCCGGCGAGCCAATCGGCGGACCAGCAGATTCCTGGCTGGAATGGCAATCTGGTGCGCCTGAACGCCGCCCGGTAAGAAGGGGAGGATTGTCCCGGGAAGGCCCGTCAGGCTTTCTGCTCCCGCCACGCCTGAAACATCAGTACGTTCCATAGCGGGTGTTGCCAGTTGCGTGCGCCGGTCTGATGTTCGCGCCAGGTCTGGCTGACCAGTCGGGCATCAAAAACCCCTTCCCGCTGCAGCCGGCCAGGTTCGAGCAGCGCCTCGGCCCAGGGTCTGAGGGGGCCGCGCAGCCAGCTATCGATCGGCACCCCAAAGCCCATTTTCGGCCGTTCGATCAGTTCGCGTGGTACGTGCCTGTAGAGCACTTGCCGCAAGGCCCACTTGCCCTGATTGCCGCGAATCTTCATCGCAAGCGGCAGCCGCCAGGCCAGTTCTGCCACCCGATGGTCAAGGAAGGGCATGCGGCCTTCCAGGCTGACACCCATGGTGGCGCGGTCCACCTTGGTGAGGATGTCGTCCGGAAGGTAGGTGATGCCATCGAGGTACATCATGCGTTCTTCCAGGGTGGACGCTACTCTCCACTGTGCCGGATCACGCGCCAGGGTCAGCGGCTCGGCCGCGTCGGGCACCAACGTCTGAGTGTTGGCCCATTGGGCAATCAGGTGGCCATACACGGCCTGGGCATCTGGCGAAGCGAGCATGCGGGCCAGCTTGTGGGCTTTGTCTCCCACGCGCTGGGTATGAAACCGTTTCGGCAGCAGCGAGTGCAAGGCCTGGTAAAGGCGATCCCAGGTGGGTGGGGCCACGCCGCTGATACCGGCTCCCAGAGCGGCACGCAGGCCCGCAGGCACCCAGCCCAGGCGGCGCCAGATGGCGGTGGCGGTGAAGTGGCGGTTGTAGCCGCCGAACAGTTCGTCACCACCGTCGCCAGACAAGGCCACGGTAACGTGCTGGCGCGCCATCTGCGCGATAAGGAACGTGGGAATCTGGGAGGAATCGCCAAACGGTTCGTCGTAGAGGGTGGGCAGCTGCGGAATCACCGCCTGCGCCTGCTCCGGTGTGACATACAGTTCCGTATGGTCAGTGCCCAGGTGGCGGGCAACTGCCTTGGCGTGTTCGGCTTCGTTGTAATCCGCCGCGTCAAAGCCGATGGTGAAAGTGCGCACCGGCCGGCTCGACTGCACCTGCATCAGCGCCACAATGAGCGATGAATCGACGCCGCCGGAAAGAAATGCGCCGAGCGGTACATCGGAGATCATCTGCCCCCTGACGGCTTTGCTGAGAACGCGCTCGAGTTCGTCTACCGCTTCTGCATCCGTGCCGCGAAAGGGGTCGGTCTGTCCGGCGCGCACGGCATCGGCAAGCTGCCAGTAAGGTTTGGGTGTTGCCTGCTGCTGCGGCGCGGTGCCAGGTTCACACAAATCGAGGGTAAAGAAAGTGCCGGGCAAAAGCTTGCCAATGCCCTGGTAGATCGAGTAGGGTGCCGGCACGTAGCAATAGCGCATTTGCAGGGCGATGGCGTTGCGGTCGATCTCATTGCAAAACGCCGGGTGCGCGCGCAGTGCCTTCAGTTCTGAGCCAAACAGGAAGGTCTTGCCCTGCCACCCGTAGTACAGGGGCTTCTCGCCAAAACGGTCGCGCGCCAGGGTGAGGGTGCGTTCGCGCCGGTCCCACAGGGCGATAGCGAACATGCCGGTCGCTTTCTTCAGCGTGGCTTCAAAGCCCCAGGCCTCGCAGGCGGCGAGCAGCGTCTCGGTATCCGAGTGGCCGCGCCAGGCCTGGTCACTCAGTTCGCGCCGCAGCTCCAGGTGGTTGTAGATCTCGCCGTTGAACATGATGACGAAGCGGCCGCTGGCCGAAGCCATCGGTTGGTGGCCGGCGGGCGAAAGATCCTGGATCGAAAGGCGGCGAAACGCAAAGCCGATGCCAGCGGCTTCGTCGAGCCAGATGCCTTCATTGTCCGGGCCGCGGTGGCGAATGCTGTCCGCCATGGCGGTGAGCACCTGGGCGCTCACGCCTGCGTCAGCGGTGAAGTATCCGGCAAGGCCGCACATGGGTCAAAGAGCTCGATTTGGGTGAGGGAGTATTGGCTGGCGAAAGTGGAGGTGCCGCTATCACGTCGAAGACAGCGCCGAGGGCAGACTAAAAGGCCTGATATGCACTCCAGTTCAACACCCGGAAGCCACCATCCCTCAATTGTGCCTCACGTGCTGTGTGGCGGCTTCGGCACCCGCCTGTGGCCGATGAGCCGCGAGGCCTATCCCAAGCAGTTCGTGCCCTTGATCAACGGGCGCAGCCTGCTTGCACGCACGCTGGAGCGGGCTGCGTCAAGTCGCCGGGCGTAAGCTAGTTTCTTGTGGGGTGGGGGTGGTGATAAACGGCTTGAAATCATGTCCACAATAGCTACAATGGACATATATTCGCATTGCCAAAAAAGGGTACATCCATGAAAGTCATGTCGGCCCGCGAGGCCAAGAACCACTTCGGTGAATTCCTCGACGCCGCCAGGCGCGAGCCCGTGGTCGTAACCAAAAACGACCGCCCGGTGGGGATCATGATCTCGATCGAGGATGCTGCCGGCACGCTGATTCAGGAGCTCATCATGGAAAAGGAGCCCGGGTACGATGAATGGCTGTTCGGAAAAGTTAGCGAGACCATGCGAAGGGTGGATGCCGGCGAGACCGGCCTGCGCGAACATGCGGACGCGATGGCAAAGCTGAAGGCGCGTCTGGATGTGAGGCTCGCCCGCAAGCCTTCATAGAGATGAGGATCGTCTGGACCGATGTGGCGCTCGGCGACCTTGAAGAAATACTCGCCTACTACTATGTCCAGGCCGGGCCGCGCGTTGCCGCATTGATAGAAAGGCGGATAGTCGAGCAAATCGAAGGACTGCCACCCTTCCCGGACCGCATCCGGAAAAGCGATCGCGTACTTGACGCCCGCGAGCTTGTCGTCAAAAAGTTGCCTTACGTCGTTTTCGTAAAGCTGCTTCCGGACGCGATCGTGGTCCTGAATGTGGTCCACACGGCCCGCATATTCCCCGCGTAGCCAATCGGCGGCGCGGCGCTTCGCCGGACGAGCACGCTCCGGGCTTTGGCAAAATCGAAATCGTACTCGGGCCGCAAATCGTCTTCCGGAATGTTCCTTGACTTAGGCTTCATAACGGTTTCGTTCTCTTTTGGTCGCCACACGTGCGCTGATGATACGGAGTGCCGCCTTGGCGGTATCCGATTCAAACTTCATGTGTTACTCCGCGCCGCCGACTAAAGAATCTCGCACTACCCCACGTATACGCCACAAAGATCACCATGCTAAGCCAGAACATCCAGTGCTCCGGCACGCGCGTGCGCTCGGCCAACAGGGCGATGCCGCCAAAGGCGGCGCTGATCGCCAGCATCAGCACCACCGCCTGCCCGGTGGTGAAGCCCAGATCCTGCAGCAGGTGGTGAAAGTGTTCGCGGTCCGGCGTGAAGGGGCTGCGCCGGCGCAGGACCCGCCGCAGCATCAAGGATACTGAATCGCAGATCGGCACTGCCAGGATCCACACCGCCGTCACCGGCTTCAAGGCGGGGAAAGGGCCCATCGACAGCGCGATCGCCAGCCACGCGAGGATGAGGCCCAGCAGCAGGCTGCCGGCATCGCCCAGGAACACCTTGTAGCGGCGCGCCAGCGGCGGCCAGGCATTGAAGGCGAGGTAGGCGGCCACGGCGCACGCGGCAATGGCGATCAACCCCACCGGGGCCAACTGCCCGGCGAGTGCGGTGGCCAGGCCGAACCAGAACAGCGCGCTGAGCGTGATGCCGCCGGCCAGGCCATCGGCGCCGTCGATCATGTTCATCGCGTTCATCACGCCAACAATGCCAAGCACGGTGAAGGGCACGGCCAGCGTTGTACCAAGGCCTTGCACCTCGGCGGTGAAGAGCGCACCGAGATGGGTCAGCACCACGCCACCGAATTCGACCACGATGGCTGCCGCAAGCACCTGCACCAGCAGTTTGGCGCACGCAGAAATTTCGTGCCGGTCGTCGGCAATGCCGCCCAGTACCGTGAGGCCTGCCGCCCAGGCCAGCGCAACCGGCGCCGGCGCCAGCGCCCCCAGCCACACCAGCGCGATGCCAAGGCCGGTGAAGATGCCGATCCCACCCACCAGAGGCACCGGCGCCGCATGCAGGCGGCGCCCGCCGGGGTGGTCAATCAGATCAAAGCGTGGTGCCCAACCGTGCAGTATCAGCAACGCGAGCGCAGTGGCGACGAAGGCAACAGCGCAGGGGAACATCATGCGTCGGCCACAGAGATCGAAGCTTCATCGGTGGGTAAAAGCGCGGAAACCCTTGTCCCCCAACGGTTTGCGGCCGATGAGTTGATTCGATGAACGGGCTTGCCTTGCATCAGCAAATTATCCCATACGGCAACCGGCATGCTGATTGCATACACGTCACATCAATGTTTGCGAGCGATATTGTTGGCAGCCAACACGCGAGAGTGCTGGTTTGCTTAATTGAGCTGGTTTTGTCACTCTTTTCCCGTCAACGCACTTTGATCATGGGAGTTAAATGAATTGTCGATGATCCTCAGAGGTGATTCCGCCATGCACGAAACTGCCAACCATGGGCAACACAATGGGCCACAGGAAGGAACCCTCCCGGTTCCCTGCAAGCCGCTCAACATCCCGATTGCGGGCATAAAGCAGGTGTACGACGTGCGCAAGGTCGACAAGGCCCTGCAGGAAGTGTCGAGCCAGAACGACGCCCTGCGCGACACCTACCAGAAGATGCTGCGCGCCGGCGGCGAGCGTTTTACCGTCAAGCCTTCCGGCCTGCCCGAGATGGACGAGCTGTACGAGGATCTGCCCAACTTCAGCGAGGTGCTCGATGACATCAAGCGCCAGCTGGCGCTGTGTGTTGACAGCAAGGATCGCCTGGAATTGACGCCAATGCTGCTGCTGGGCGACCCGGGCATCGGCAAGACGCATTTCGCCAAGCGCATCTCCAGGCTGCTGGGCACCGGCTTCGGCTTCATCTCGATGAGTTCGCTGACGGCAGGCTGGATCATCGGCGGCGCCTCGTCGCAATGGAAGAACGCCAAGCCGGGCAAGGTGTTCGAGCAGTTCCTGCACGGCGAATATGCCAACCCGGTGATGGTGGTCGACGAGATCGACAAGGCTTCCGGCGATGGCGCCTACGATCCGCTCGGTGCGCTCTACAGCCTGCTGGAGCACGACACCGCCGCCGAATTCATCGATGAATTCATCGAGTTGCCGATCGATGCGTCGGACGTGGTGTGGATGGCCACCGCCAACCAGGAGATCCGCATTCCGGAGCCGATCCTCAACCGCATGAACGTCTATTACATCGAAGCGCCGGACCACGATGCCGCCTGCCGCATCGCCCGCTCGATCTACAAGGAACTGCGTGATGGCCATGAGTGGGGCGCGCAGTTCCCGCCGGACATGGCCGCCGATGTGCAGGACAGGCTGGCCGCGGTGGCGCCGCGCGAGATGCGGCGCCTGCTGAATCAGGCCTTCGGCAACGCCAAACTCGAAGGCCGGCATGAGTTGACGGCCGATGACATTCGGGCGCGCGAAGGGCGGCGCCAGCGCATCGGTTTCTGAATCAGTTCAGGCGAAGCGAGGGCACCGTGTTGCATTGGGAAGACGCCGGGCACACCGGGATTGCCTTGCAGGGCTTGCCACAGGCGTTGCCCGACGCATTTTCCGACTCGCTGTCTGACTCAATGTCCGACGCATTGCCTGATTCATCGTCCAACGCATTCTCCAACGCATTTTCCAACCCGGTGCCCGGCTTTGTGCGCGATGCTGCCGTGCCGATCGTGCTCTTCGCCGGCCAGCGCGCCGCCGTGCGCGGCACTGCCACGCTGATTCGCGCTGGACAACACCTGTTCCTGCTGACGGCAGCCCACTTGTTCGATGACGACGTGCGCCTGGGTGATCTTGCCCTGCCGCTGCCACGCGCGCAGGGCTGGGTGACGCTGGCGGGTGCCGCCGTGCGACGTGCGGACACCGGTCACCAGCGGGAAGCGGGTGCAGGGGAAGGCAGCGACATCGCGGTGGTGGCCTTGCCGCGCGCCACGCAGGCCGCTCTGGCACGCGAGTGGTGTGCGGTCTCGCTCTCGGCCATCGCTGCGGCGCGTGACGGCGCAGATGCGCCGCAGGATAAAGAACATCCGCAACACTATGTCGCCGGCTATCCGGCGGCGCTGTCGCGCCAGCACCGGGAGTGGCTGGTAGCCAAGCGACTCCTGCTGATCACCGGTCTGTTGCTCGCGCCACCGGCGCCGGCAACCCGGCGGGACCTGCTGCTCACCTACAGCCGCGTCGCCCCGCGCACCGATGGCACCGAAATCCATACGCCGGCACTGGAAGGCGTGAGCGGCGCGGCGGTGTGGACGGTGTGCCGCCAGCACGGCATGCGGGCGCTGATGATCGTCGGCGTGCAATCCTCGTTTCGCCACAGCAAGTATCTGCGCGCCCATCGGGTGGATGCGGCGCGCATTCGCAGCTATTGCGCCCAGGCCGCATGGCGCTGAGCGCAGCTGAGGGTCGCTGAGGGCGACCAGGGGCCGATCAAGGCCGCGGTGGTGACGCTGACCTGAGGCCGCAGCTTTTCACCGCCCACAATTCAGCGCGTCAGCTGCTCCAGCGCGGCGCGCGCTTCGGTGACACCGGCCGCATCGGCCTTGCGCAGCCATTCGGTCGCTGCGGGTCGATCCGCCGCACCGCCCAGGCCCGCGGCCAGCATGCGCCCCAGGTTGAACTGGGACGGCGCAAAGCCGGCCTGCGCGCCCCTGGCATACCACTGGCGCGCGCGGGCGAGATCGCGCACATCGGCGGGGCCGCGCTCGAACAGGGCGGCCAGGTTATTCATCGCAAACGTATCGCCGCTGCCGGCAGCCTGCTCATACCATTTGAGTGCAGCGCGCAGATCGCTCTCTGCCGGGTTGGGCTGGCTGGTCAGCGCCCACCCCAGCACCGGCATGGCCGAGGGGCGGCCGGCCTCGGCGGCGCGCCCCAGCCATTCCTTGGCACAGGCCCAGCGCGGCGGGTCCGCTTCGACACAGGCACGGCCCACCGATTCCTGCGCACCCGCATGGCCGGCGGCGGCCGCTGCGCGTATCCAGTCGCTGGCCTGGCGCGGATTCTCGTTGGCAATGCAGCGCGCGCCCTGAAACCAGGCGAAGGCAAAATCGGCGCGTGCGGCGCGGATCGTCGTGGCGCAACCGGGGCGTACGGCAAGGTCAGGTGCCGGCAGGCCTTCGAGGAGACCGGCCACGCCCAGCGCTTCCGGCGTGCCGGACTGTGCCAGCTCCTTCACCAGCACCGCCATTGGGGTGCGCTGCTCGCGCGCGGTTTGCGTCGCCAGGCGCACAGTTTCCACATCGCCCACGGATTCTGCATGCCAGAGCTGGCGTGCCACGTCCGGCGCCATCTGCATCAGGGTCCGGCGGGCTTCGGCACTGTCCGGCTGCGCGGTGCGCTGCAGAAGGGCGCCGAAAGCCGTGAGCGCGGCCTGTGCCGTCTTGCGCTCGTAGCGGGTGAAGATCACCGCAATCGGTTTCTCCAAAGGAGATGCGGAGGCGGCGGGCGTTGCCGGTGTGGCCGCAGTTGTTGTCGCGGCTGATCCCGCTGCTGATGCCGCTGCTGATGCCGCTGCGGTTGTCGTGGTGGCCGCTTTCGTTCCCGTTGCAGCGGTCGTGCCTGAAGCTGCGTCCGGTGCCGGGCCTGCTCCAAGTCTGGCCAGCAGCGCCACCGACTCCTTGTGCCCTTGCTCGGCAGCAGAGCGCAGCAGCGCCACGCCCTTGTCGCGGCTCTTCTCGACGCCGCGCCCTTCGATGGTCATGCGCGCCAGAGCGTACTGGGCCGAGGCATTGCCGGCCTTGGCCGCAGCCTCAAGCCAGCCGGCTGCGGTAGGGTCGTCCTGCGGTACGCCGCGTCCGGTTTCGTACATCACGCCCACCAGATACATCGCGCGCGCATCCTTCTTGCGTGCCAGCGGCAAGAGGGTCTTGTAGGCTTTGGTGTATTGCCCGGCGCGGTAGGCCTTCAGGCCTTCGGGATAAGGATCCTTGGCCGCTTGTACAGGCAAGGCCAGCAACCACAGCAGACACGCTGCTACGCAAAGGGTCAGGCGCCGCAACACCACACTCCGGAGCAAAGTCAGGGGAAGTCAGGGCAAAACGGGAGGTGCCCGCATGTTACTCCGGTTGCTGCAGCCGGCGCGCCGCAGGTTTTCGGCGGCACAGGCTTCGCGCCCCAGCCTTCCTGCTAGAGCCCGAGGATGCGGCCGATTTCGGCCAGATACACGCTTTCGCGTACGACTTCGCCGCGCACGGCCTGGGCGGTTTCGCGTACCGCGTGCAGGCTGTCCTCCACCCAATGGTGGCGTGGGCGCGGCGAGGCCAGCACGTTCTTGAGGGTGATGAGCTCTTCGCGCAAATCCTGTACCCCGGCTTCATCGGCCGGGGCTTTCGCCACCTCGGCTTCGAGTTCACCAATCAGGCGCTGCACACGATCCAGATCGAGATGCCTTGGGGGCGTATTCATGGCGGCTCCATTCATGTTGGCTGATGGCCGATTATGGGCGCCTGCCCACAGGCCGGTTGACGTGGGTCAATGGTGAGAATGCCCGCCCGCGCGCTCTGGCCTAATCGTCCGCCTGCGGATGCAGCATGTACAGCGATACCAGCGAAATGGCGGCAATCACCCCGGACAGCCAGAGAAAGGCCCGGCCGCCGAGCAGTTCCAGCACCACCCCCGAGGCATAGGGGGCGCCGGCCTGGGTGATGCGCGCACCGACGCCGAGCCAGCCCTGCGTCAGCCCATAGCCGGCCGAACCAAACAGCGCCAGCGGCAGCGTGCCCTTGGCAATCGTGATCATGCCGTTGCCGGCGCCGTGTACGAACGCAAACACCGCTGCCATCGCCACGGCCCAGCCTGGCACACCGGCAGTGACACTGGCACCCAGCAGCAGCAAGACCACTGCCAGCGGGTGAAGTGCCGTGGCCACGCGTGCCGTGGTGAGGGCATGCACGCGAAAGCGGCTGATGACACCAAATTCGGCCAGCCGTGCGGCCACCTGGGCTGGCCCCAGCAAGGCCGCCGCCAGCACGGCACCGGCAGTGCCCGCGCCCATCACCGTGAGCAAACCGGGCAAGTGGGCGGCGTAGGCCGAGGTGACAAACGCGGTGGTGGCGAAGTACACGCTGAGCCAGAAAAACTGGGTACGCCGCTGCGCACTGCGCCGGGCATAGGTTTCGGCAGCGGCCACCTTGTCGGGCAGGGTGGGAGTTGCGGGCGCTGCGGCCGGCTTGCTGCCTGAAGGAGGGGGCGTGGCGGAGACGGCGGGAATCAGGCGCCAGTTCATCGGCAAGGCCAGCAAGAGGTGCAGCGCCGCCCACACATAGCAGGCACCGCGCCAGCCGATTTGTGCATCCAGGAAAGCCGAGAGCGGCCAGCCCACCGTGCTGGCAAAGCCGGCACTCAGGGTGATGCCGGTAATCGGCTTGCGCGCGTCCTGCCCGTACAGCCGCACCAGAGCGGCAAAGGCGGCATCGGAGAGGCCCATCGCCCTGCCGGCACCGAGAATGCACCAGGCGGCAAACAGCATGCCGAGGTTCTGCGTGCTGCCCAGGAGGGCCAGGCCGATCGCCAGCACCACGTTTGACACCATCAGCATCTGGCGCCCGCCGGCCTTGTCGATGGCGCGGCCCACCGTCGGCCCGGCGGCGGCCATCACCAGCAGCGAAACCGAGAATGCTGCAAACACGGTGGCGCGCGAAGTGTCGAGGTCGCGCGCAATCGGCGTAGCGAGGATCGCCGGCAGGTAGGTGGACGACGCCCAGGCCAGCGTTTGCGTGGTGCCCAATGCGAGCACCACGCCGAGCGATTTGGGCGCAACCGTGTTCGTCAAGAATCAGTTCCGGGCGGACCGAATTGCCGGGTCAGTAGAGCGTTTCGGCCACGCGCTGGTCGAGCTCGCGGTCGTACTGCGCCCCATCGAAACCGCCCTGGCCAATATCGGCAATCAGGGTGCCGGTGCTGGGCAGCGCGCCGCGCGCAACCTGCGCGGCGGCATCCCACAGTCTTGAGCGCACCAGCGCGCGCGAACACTGGAAGTACACCGTCTCTATGTCGACCACGATCACGCTGCGCGGCGGCTTGCCGTCCACCGCAAAGGTGGCCAGCAGCGCCGGGTCGATGCTGATGCGGGCGCGGCCGTTGATGCGCAGCGTTTCACCGACGCCGGGAATCAGGAACAACAGGCCGATACGTGGGTCGGCGACCAGATTCTTCAGGGTATCGATGCGGTTGTTGCCGCGCCGATCCGGGATCATCACGGTCTTCTCGTCATGGGCGCGCACAAAGCCGGGCGCATCGCCACGTGGCGAGCAATCCATGCCACCCGGGCCTACCGTGGCGATCGAGACAAACGGCGCCGCTTCCAGAAACGTCCGGTAATGCGGGTGCAGGAACGGCACCTCTTTGGCCAGCGAGTTGGGGTTGGGCGCACCGTAGAGTGCTTCGAGTGCGGCAGCGGAGGTGATCAGGTGGGCGGGGTCGAGTGGAAGCGTCATGATGGCAAGGGCGGGAAGGAGCAAGCGATGGAGCAAGCGATGGAACAAGCGATGGAACAAGCGGTGGAACAAGCGGTGGAACAAGCGGTGGAACAAGCGGTGGAACAAGCGGTGGAACAAGCGGTGGAACAAGCGGTGGAACAAGCGGTGGCACAAGCGGTGGAACAAGCGATACAGGGAGGCTTGGCCTCGATGCGGCTAGCTTACGCGATTTGCCCGCCGCTTCTTCCTACCAACTCTGCCTCCTCACCCTGCCTGCCTACCGCCCCCCCTATAATGGAGCTTGCATGTTTCCACGCTGGTTTCCTTCATCCGGGCAAAAGCCGTTCTACGGCTGGCGCATGGTCACCGCCGCCTGCCTGATCCAGTTTCTGCAGGCGGGCCTGCTGCACCATGCCTTTGGCGCCTACTTCGCGGTGCTCACGGACGAATTCGGCTGGAGCAAGACGGCGCTTTCCGGCGCCGCCGCGCTGCAGCCGATGGAAGCGGCGATCCTCGGGCCCCTGCTGGGCTGGATCATCGATCGCTTCGGCCCGCGCGGCATGATTCGCATTGGCGTGGTGATTTTCGGTCTCGGCTTTTGCCTGCTCAGTACGATCAACACGCTCACCGGGTTTTACGCGGCGATCATCGTCATCGCCTTCGGCGCCAGCCTGTGTGGCTACTTTCCGCTCAACGTGTCGGTGATCCGCTGGTTTGACCGCTACCGCGCCCGCGCACTTTCCTATATCACCCTGGGGCTGGCCCTGGGCGGTGTATTCGTGCCGGTGGTGGCATGGTCGATGCAAACCTTCGGCTGGCGCGCCACCGCCTTGGGGTCAGGCATCCTGATTCTGGCGACTGGCTGGCCGCTCTCGTCGGTGTTTCGCAGCCGCCCGGAAGAGCATGGCGAATTGGTCGATGGCCTGCCACCCGCCGGGGCTGCTGAAGGCACGGTGGTCGTGCCGGCGCGCGAATTTTCTACCGGCGAAGCGTTGCGCACCTGGGCCTTCTGGCTCATTTCCTTGGGGCATGCGTTTGCGCTCCTGATTGTGTATGCCGTCAACGTGCATGCCATCACCCACATGAAGGAATCGCTCGGCTACAGCGTGGCGCAGGCCTCGATCTTCATCACCATCACCACTGTCTCGCAGGTGGTCGGTGTACTGCTGGGCAGCGTGATCGGCGATCGTTTCGAGAAGCGCCGTATCGCCGCCCTTTGCATGATCGGCCACATGGTCGGCCTGCTGCTGCTCACCTATGCCACCGGCGCCGTGATGCTCACCGCCTTTGCAGTGATCCACGGCACTGTGTGGGGCCTGCGCGGGCCGATGATGCAGGCGATTCGCGCCGATTATTTCGGCAGCCGCTCGATTGGCATGATCATGGGCATTTCGTCGATGGTGATCGTGATCGGCCAGGTCGGCGGCCCGATTCTGGCCGCCGTGATGGCGGATCTGACCGGCGACTACCGCGCCGGCTTTACCCTGCTGGCCGGGCTGGTGGGCATTGGCTCGCTGTTTTTCTTCTTCGCCAAGAAGCCGCACTGAACGTAGCAGGCCACGTTCACCTCGCCACCCCTTTACCGACTCGCCCTCGTCCCCGCCCGCAGCTTCTGTGCAATCAGAAGAATCGCTAGGAGTCGCTCCCACCAACGCTTTCAGCCCGATGGCTGGTTCGATCAACATTCCAAGGAGAACCCATGATCAAACTGTTCTATTCCCCCGGCTCCTGCGCGCTGGCCTCCCACATTGCGCTGGAAGAAGCCGGCGCATCGTATGAAGCGGTACGTATCGACTTTGCCGCCGAGGAACAATTGAAGCCGGCGTTTCTGGCGATCAACCCCAAGGGGCGCGTACCGGCGCTGGTGACCGAGCGCGGCATCCTGACCGAAACCCCCGCCATCCTGCTGTATGTCGCGCAAACCTTTCCGGCAATGCAGCTGGCACCGCTGGCCGACCTGTTTGCATTGGCCCAGATGCAGGCCACCAACAGTTACCTGTGTGCCACCGTGCACGTGGCCCATGCCCACCTGCGCCGTGCCTACCGCTGGAGTGATGATGCGGCCGGCATCGAATCGATGATCAGGAAGGCACCGCAGAACATGACCGAGTGTTTCGCCATGATCGAGCGCGAAATGCTCAAGGGCCCATGGGTGATGGGCGAGGCGTACTCGGTGGCAGACCCCTACCTGTTCACCCTGGCGCGCTGGCTCAAGGGTTACGACATTTCCAACGCGCAATTTCCCAAGCTGCACGCGCTGATGCAGCGTATGGCCGAGCGCCCGGCGGTGCAGAGGGTAATGGCGGTGCAGCAGCTCACCTGACGGGAAACTATCCCGTCGGGCGCAAGCTCCCCAAACCTCAATCCATGCTCGGCTTGATCTCGGTAAGGATCGGCCGGAACTGCGCCAGTTGGCCTTTCAGCGTGGCTTCCAGTTCGGCCGAGGTCGAGCCCGAAGGTTCGGCGGCAATGTCGGTAAAGCGCTTGACCAGATCCGGCTGGCGCACTGCCGCAGCCACCTCCCGTTGCAGGCGCTCGATGATCTCGCGCGGTGTCTTTGCCGGGGCAAACAGGCCGTTCCAGCCGTTGGCCTCGATCATCGGAAAGCCCAGCTCGCGTACCGTCGGCACATCCGGCAGGGCCGGCACCCGCGTGGTCGAATTGGTGGCCAGGGCTTTCAACTTGCCGGAGCGAATCTCCGCCAGCGAGGAGGAAATCTGGTCGCCGCCGACCTGTACCCGACCGGCCAGCAATTCGAGCTTCAGCGGCGCGGCGCCCTTGAAGGGGATGTGGGTCATCTCGAACTTGCCTGCGCGCTTGAGCGCTTCACCCACCACATGCATGAACGAGCCCGGCCCGGTGGAGCCGTAGTTGTACTGCAGGCTCTTGTCGCGCGCCAGGAGGGCCACCAGTTCCTTCACGTCCTTCACCGGCGCCGAAGGATGCGCGGTGATCACCAGCGGCACATTGACCACATTGGAAATTGCCGCGAAATCGGTATCGATGTTGTACGGTGCGCGGCCGGCCAGCCCGAGCGAGATCGAGGCCAGCGGGAAGGTAATGTTGTGCATCAGGATGGTGTAACCATCCGGCGGCGATTTGGCCACCGCATCGGCGCCGAGCGAGCCGCCGGCGCCACCGCGGTTTTCGACCGTGACCGGCTGGCCCATCGATTCACTCATCTTCTGTGCCACCAGCCGTGCGGCAATGTCGGTGGTGCCACCGGCCGGGAAGGGAACGATGATCTTGATCGGCTTGTTCGGATAGGCCTGCGCGAAGGCTGCAGGTGAGGCAACCAACCAGGCGAGTGTGGCCAGTGCAGCCAAAGCGGTAGTGCCTACCGCACGCAATATGCCAATACCCTTCGATGATGCACAGTTCATGTTTGTCTCCTCAAAAAGGAAGCCGCTGGTTACGGTCGATGTTGGTGTGGGGGCATCATACTCGCCCGGCTATTGCTGCGGCAGGAGTTTGCGGATTCGCTATCGAACGGAAACCGACCCACATCGCGAGAATGTGTAACATCAGGCATGGCGCCAGGCGCGCCCTCACCAAGGGAGAGTCGATATGAGAAACAGTATCCGCCACCTGCTGGCCTTCGTTGCGATATTCGCTGCAGGCACTGCATTTGGGCAGGGCACGGCTGCGCCCGCGCCCTGGCCGACCAAGCCGATTCGCATCGTGGTGGCGTTTCCGCCCGGCGGCC
>SXGT01043232.1_pt1 | contig 15903 bp, 10 predicted proteins | sample 3176221 | NCBI WGS metagenome assembly SXGT01 (sample SAMN11356862, study PRJNA531348) | freshwater metagenome | isolation source: freshwater sample F1-120 | place: China: Fuxian Lake, Yuxi | collected 2017-12-25
CGCAACATGTCCAGCCCGAAACGCTGCTTGAACCGCTCCGCGACGTCGGTGGAGACCGGCGACGGGGTGACGAACAACGTGCCGATGTCGTCGAGGGACTCCTTGACCCTGGCCACCACCGTCGGATTGAGGTGGCCGACGAGCATCGCGCCGAAGCCCATGGACAGATCCAGCACCTGGCGGTCATCGCAGTCGGTGACGTAGGCGCCACGCGCGGATTTCACGCCCATCGGATAGGGATCCCAGTATTGGAAGCTGCTGGTCACCCCGAGCGGCAAGGTCTTGACCGAACGCGCCGCATGGTCGGCAGAACCGGGAGTGGTCTTGGCGTACCGCTCCCATTCCTTGGCCATGAGCGCCTCGACCCGGGCCGGGTCCAGCGGCGTGGAGGACGTCGGCAACTGGCGCCAGCCAGCGGGGTCATGGGCGGGAAACATGGTCGCCGCATCTGTCGTCAAGCTCATCGGGGTCTCCTTCGACCAGTTGTTATGGCCCGGTGGCAGCCTAACCCGCCTGCCCGATCTTGGCCCCCGGTAATCGAGCAGTCACCCCGAGAGACCGCGCTCACCACCACAGCTCGTCGGCAAGGTCGCGGGCCGCGGTCGCGTCACCCGCCCACACAGCGGCCGCCTCGTCGTCGTTCAGCCGCCGCTCGCGTGTCTCCAGGACGCCGGCGCCTCGTTCGCGATCCACCACGAGCCTCAGTCCGTCGCCCGGATCTGCGAACACCACGAAATAGCCGGGCTCCTCCACCAGGACTTCGGGACCCTCACGCATCACCCATGCGTGGGCCAGCGCTGCGGCCTCCGGCGCGCCGGACCAGAAGGCTGAGCGGCCCACGGCGCCGTGCCGCCGTGCCCACGTGCGGAATCGCAGTGCCGCCACCCGAAGGGCCGGCGGTCCGGCGTCCACAGCGTCGAGCCATGGCCCGAGGTCGCCCGTCGCCAGTGCGAGCCCGCACAGCCAGGCATCGACGGCCGACGGGACTTCCGCCAAGCGTCGCGCCAGTTCCGCACCGAGCGCCGCGCACACCGTCTCGCGCAGGCGTCCGGCCCAACCGGTCAGTGTCCCGAGCCCGAGCGTGCCCAGCAGCGCCTCGTCGTCGAGCCCCAGTTCACCGGCCAACTGCAATGCGAGCAGCCGGGGCGTGAACCAGACCAGTTCGGCGGTGTCCCCGATAGTCGTCATCGCCTGCGCCGCATAGTTACGAAGGTCCTCGCCGTTCAGCTCGTTGAGCGGTGTCCGCAGCAATCGAGACAGATCGACACGCCCGCTACAGCATCGGCAGCCGTCCACATGAACCGGTCGGGGCACACCGGAGAACGCCGAATCCATTGCGGCCAGGGCTGATTCAACCGCCCCGGCAGAGGGGGCCGGCAGCGGAGAAACGCGCATACCCGCTCTCCTCTGTCATGCCCCGCATCCCGGCTCTCCGAGCGTTGCACAACCGGTCAGTCTGCGGTACCCGTATCCACGGGTTGCTGGCCGATGAAGTCCATGCCCGCGCGAATTGCCGGACGGTGGCGCAGGATTCGGTAGTGCGCCAGTCGGCCGAGCCCTCGTGTGGTCTCCAGGCGCGCCCCCGGCCATCCCGCGGCAACGCGTTCACTGGCGGCATAGGGGCTGTCCGGGTCGTCGGGGTCGTGGATGAGAAGCAGCGGCGGATAGTCGGCCAGCCGCCCGTTCCACGTCATGTTCGTCTCGTGCAGACGCATGCCAATCCGGGTTTCCAGACGGCGCTGCAGGCCCGCCCGGATACGGCGGCCGAAGTTGTGGCGCGCGGCGAAGAGGTCGAGATACAGCGGAAACTCGCCCATGGGTGCCAGGAAGACCAGGCGCCCGACCGGGGCGCCCTGGGCTGCCGCCAGCGCCGTCGCGTTCGCTCCCAGTGAGTGGGCAACCACCGCGTGGGCGGGCCCGTGGGTGTCGATCATGGCCGCGAGCGCGTCGGCACACTCGATGGCCGTGGTACGCCCGGGTGCGAGGGCACCCGGATCCGACTCGTTGTGGCTGGGCAGGTCGAAGGCAATGACCCGATACCCCTGCTCCACAAGCGGTTTGACGAACACCGCCAGGTGCGCGCGCTGGCCGCCCCACCCGTGCACCAGATAGACCGGCGGTCCCCCGCCCCATTCCTGGCCGGCGACCCGGTGCCCGTCCCAGAAGGCTTCCACCGGTCTCCCCGGTGGCACACCCGGCGGCATACGCAGAGCCGACTCGAGAACCGGCGGGGTGCACCACAGCTCGACGGCCCATCGCGATCCCAGGGCGGGCGCCACCCGCTCAAGCACCCAGAAAGCCCGGCGCACCCGTGCGGAGACGGGCGGCAGGACGCCCGAGCCGGAAATATCGAGCGGTGCCATCTCGACGGTGGGGTCGTGCGGCGACCCCGGTTCGGTTGCCCCCTCGGTCATGAATCGCGATGGTACTGGGCACGCGGTCGCCGACCGCCCTGCCTCACCAGTTCAATACAGCGCCTACACGGTAAGCAGGCGATAGGCGGTCTCATCACCGCGGATCCGGCAGCCGCTGACGTCGATACACTCTGGCGTGATCTTTGACCGGCAGGCGGGGACTCCGGGCGGCATCGACCCCGAACGACTGCAAGTGACATTGGACGTTCTGGCCGAGTTGCACCGCCTCGACGAGCACCACCCCGATTTCATCGCCGTCCGGCATGCGACCGCGCGCATGTTCAAGTCGGTGAAGAAGTCGCGGCGACTGGAGCGACGGACAGCGATCGCCGACGCCGACCGCGCGGTGGTCGCCGCCACCGCGACCGGTGCCCCCGACCGCATCGACGACGAAACCCGCGGCATCCCGCTATCCACCTCGGCGACGTCGCCGAGTGCGGGCACCCTACTCCGATCGCGCGCCTGCTACATCTGCAAACGACACTACACGCGCGTCGACGCCTTCTATCACCAGCTGTGTCCGGAGTGCGCGCTCTTCAGTCACGCGAAACGGGAGGCCCGCACCGATCTCACCGGAAAGCGTGCCCTGCTCACCGGCGGCCGGGCCAAGATCGGTATGTACATCGCGTTGCGCCTGCTTCGGGACGGCGCCCACACGACGATCACCACGAGGTTTCCCCGCGACGCCGTGCGCCGGTTCTCCACCTTGCCCGATTCCGGGGATTGGTTGGACCGGCTGCGGGTCGTCGGGATCGACCTGCGTGACCCGGCCCAGGTGGTCGGCCTGGCCGACGCCGTCGCCGACGCGGGCCCGCTGGACATCTTGATCAACAACGCCGCCCAGACGGTGCGCCGATCCCCGGGCGCCTACGCGCCGCTGGCCGAAGCCGAACTGGCGCCGCTGCCGGACGGGCCCGTTCCTGAGCTGTTGACCTTCGGACACACCAACGACCCGCATCCACAAGCCTTGGCCGCCTCGGTCGGCAGCCATCCGATTCTTGCGGCGCAGGCCCGTGGCCTGACGGAAGCGGCGCTGACGGCCGGATCGACCTCACTGCAGCGCCTGGCGGCGGGAACGGCCATCGACGCCGGCGGGCTGGTTCCCGACGAGCACCACGTGAACAGCTGGACCCAGCACGTGCATCAGGTCGAGCCGCTGGAGATGCTCGAGGTGCAACTGGCCAACACCACCGCACCGTTCCTGCTCATCAGCCGACTGCGGGCGTCGATGGCCGCATCGACGGCGCGGTGCAAGTACGTCGTCAATGTGTCGGCGATGGAGGGTGTGTTCTCCCGTCGTTACAAGGGGCCGGGACACCCGCACACCAATATGGCCAAGGCCGCCCTCAACATGCTCACCCGCACCAGCGCCGGTGAGATGTTCGAGACCGACGGCATCCTGATGACCAGCGTCGACACCGGGTGGATCACCGACGAGCGCCCGCACCCGACGAAGATCCGCCTGGCCGAGGAGGGCTTCCACGCTCCGCTCGATCTCGTCGACGGGGCCGCCCGCGTCTACGACCCCATCGTGCAGGGCGAAGCCGGCGTGGACCTCTACGGGGTTTTCCTCAAGGACTATCACCGCGCGGACTGGTGAGAGTGCGCCTTACGTCGGCAGCGGTGCCGGCGTCGGAATGAGCTTCTGGTTCGTCGAGGGAGGCTGGCCCCATGACGGGTCCACCGGACCGGGCCAGTAGACGCCCGCGTGGAACGGGATGATCCCGGAGTAGACGGTGGTCCTCGGCCCGCCGCTCTTGACCTGGGGGGGATGGTCGTAGGACGACATCAGCGCGTAGGGCAACGCAGCCGAATAGAACGCCAGGGTGTCGGCGGTGACGGTGCCGGTCGAGCTCGCGTTGTACTGCTGGCCGATGAAACCGTCGATCAGATTGTTGGCATAGGCCAGCGACAGGAAGTTCCATTCGCCGTGGGATCCGGCGGCGGGGTTGGTCGCCGGTGGCGCCACCAGTCCCAGCGAGGCCAGGTAGGGCGTCGTACCGTCGCCGTGAATGATGTGCCCAGAATTGTACGGTCCATCGACCCCGGCCAGTGTTTTGAACAGGCTGCTCGACGGCACAGGAAGGATCTTCAGGGAGTCGCCGAGCACCTGACGGCCGGCCCACATGGTGGCCAGCACGCCCGCGTAGGCTCCGTCGGTCGACGCCACATTGGGATTGAACTCGTAATCCTGCGCCCAGAAGACATACCCACCCTCGCTGGTCGGCGTTCCCTCTGCGGGACTGGGGAATTCATCGGACGGGCCGAGTCCCGGATAGAGCAGGACACGGGACAGGATGGTCTGGGCCAACGCGAGTTTGTCGGCGTCGGGCACCGGAACCACCGTGGTGAAGAGGTCCTTGATCAGCGGCCACAAGCTGTATCCGTCGGTGCCGTCGTTGTTTTGGAGAGCCACCGACTCCCCGACCACGCGGCCACCGTCGGTGAGCGTGGCGCGCTGGGCGGCGCTGAATTCCCCGATCACGCCGTAGCCGGCCGGGGTGTTCACCGTCTGCGAGGTGTCGTCGAGAAAGTAGACCAGCGCATTGTCCAGGCCCGCAGCACCGTTGCGGGGGACGATGAACAGCAGCCGCGCCGAGCCGGCCTGCCCCGGGGTGCCCCCAGCCCCGGCAGGACCGCCGTCGCCGCCGACACCGAAGACGTAGCTGCCGTCACCACCGTCACCGCCTGCCGCGCCCGGCCCGCCGCGCCCGCCGTCACCGCCGGCACCCCACACCGACAGCGAACCCACATCGCCCCCGGCGCCGCCGGTGCCGCCCGTCCCGCCGGGGTTGGCCGGTTCTCCGCCGGCACCCCCGACGCCGCCGTCGCCGAGGAACCGCCCACCGGCACCCCCGGATCCGCCACTTTCGCCGGGGCGGCCAGGTCCGCCGGCGCCCCCGGATCCGAACCAGCCTGCCGACCCGCCGCTGCCGCCGTTCCAGCCGCCTCCGCCGTTACCCGCCAGCAGTCCGCCGTTGCCACCGTGACAGGCGTTCACCCCCGGGCAGCTCTGTGCGTCATAGCTGAAGCCGTTGCCGGCGAGGATCCCGGCATGGGGGTGGGAGGCGGTGCCGTCACCGAAGAACAGTGAGACGACCGAGCCCGCCGTGGACGCGATCGCCGTGGCGCGCGGGGCGCCGGGACCACCCTTGGCACCCCGTGCCCCGTGCGTGGGGTGCGGCGAACGGGGCGCCCCGGCGGATCCGGCCGGTACGGAGGTTGTCGCGGGGGAAACCCGTCGGGCGGCGACCCTGTCCGCGGTCACCGGAGCCCGGGGGCCCGCTGAGGCCGCTGCGGGCGAGGCGGTGCGAGGCGGCCCGGAGCGCGGGGAGGACACCCCCGTGGATCCGCGCTCCGACGGCCCCGTGGGCTCGGCGGATGCCACCGCGGGCAGGACGACGATCGCTGCCCCAGCCGCCAGCGTCCCGACCAGGAGTCCGAGGCGGACCATGCCCATCCGGTGCCCACTTCCCGACGCGGCGGTTGAGCCGACTCTGGGCAAACTACCACCGCTCAGTCTGGTCATTTCCCTGAAATTCCTATCCCGGACGCGGCTAGCGTCCGGAGGGCACCACTGCACCAGACGTCGCGTCGCAGTGGCAGAACGACTGACGGAGGTGGCGTGCGTTACGTAGCAATCACGGCGTGCCCGACGGGTATCGCCCACACCTATATGGCGGCCGAGAAGCTGCAGGCGGCCGCCTCCGAGGCCGGCCACGAGATCAAAGTCGAGACCCAGGGCTCGATCGGCGCGGAGAACGTCTTGACCGCGGCCGACATCGCCGCGGCCGATGCGGTCATCATCGCGGCGGACAAGAATGTCGAGCTCGATCGCTTCGCCGGCAAGAGGGTCCTCCAGGTCGGGGTCGCCGATGGCGTCCACAAACCCGCCGAACTGCTGGTGCGCGCGGTCAACGCACCCGTTCAGGCCGGGACCGTCGCGGTCGCGACGGAAGACAAGGGCAGCCTCGGAGCGACTCTCTACCGTTCGCTGATGGCCGGCGTCTCGCCGATGATCCCGTTCGTGGTCGTCGGCGGCCTGCTGATCGCCGTCAGCCTGTCGCTGGGCGGGACCCCGGACCCTGAGGGCGGCCTGGTCGTGCCGGACGGCAGCTTCTGGGGCAAGATGCTGGAGATCGGCTCCATCGCCTTCACGCTGATGATCCCGATTCTGGCCGGCTTCATCGCGATGTCGATCGCCGACCGGCCCGGTCTTGCCCCCGGAATGATCACCGGCATCGTGGCCAACACCGGGTCGCTGTACGGCTCGGAGGCGGGTTCGGGATTCCTCGGGGCAATTGTGGCCGGCTTCCTCGCCGGGTATGTGACCCTGGCGGTCAAGGGCGTGAAAGTACCCAAGTTCATGGCCGGCATCATGCCGATCATCGTCATCCCTTTGTTCGCCACGGTCGTGTCCTCGCTGGCCTTCATCTACGTCCTCGGCGCGCCCATCGCCGGCCTGTTCACCGCTCTGACGACCTGGCTGTCGGGACTGACGGGCGCCAACGCCGTCGTGTTGGGCATCATCCTGGGCTTGATGATCGCCTTCGACATGGGCGGCCCGGTCAACAAGGTGGCGTTCCTTTTCGGCGTCGGCTTGATCGCCACCGGCCAGACCGCACCGATGGGCATGATCGGCGCCGCGATCGCCGCCCCGCCGATCGGTCAAGGCCTGGCCACCGTGCTGCGGCGCACGCTGTACGACGAGTCCGAGAAGGAAATGGGCTTGGCCGCCATGTTCATGGGCTTCTTCGGAATAACCGAGGGCGCAATCCCTTTCGCTGCCGCCGATCCGGCGCGGGTCATCCCGGCCAACATGGCCGGAGGGGCCGTCGCCGGGGCCGTCGCGGCTCTCTTCGGCGCGACCAACGCCGTGCCCCACGGCGGCGGTATCGTCGCCGTCCTGGGCGCGGTGCACGGCGTTCCGGGCTACCTGATCGCGATCGCACTCGGCTCGACCGTGACGGCGCTGATGACCCTCGGCCTGAAAATCCGCCACCGGGCCAAGAATCGCGGCGCTGAACCGGCACCCGCGATGACCCCGCCCGAACGCCCCGACGGGACCGTCGGATCAGGGGTCGCCACCGCCGGGGCCACCACGGCAGTGGCTGCCGCGCCGCCCAAAGTCGGCCTGGCCCAGTACATCACCGCCGAGACGGTCGCCGTCGAGCTGAGCGCGACCGACCGGGACGCCGCCATCGCCGAGTTGGTCGGTATCGCGGCCCGGACGGGCCGGGTCCTCGATCCGGCCGCGGTGGTCGCCGGCGCGTTGGCCCGGGAGGCGACCGTGAGCACCGGACTCGGCGACGGCATCGCCATTCCGCACGCCAAGACCGACGCGGTCTCCGAGCCCGTCGTGGTGTACGCGCGGTCCCGCGCGGGCATCGACTGGGCCAGCCGCGACGGCAAACCCGCCTCGGAGCTTTTCCTGATCGCGGTACCCGAGCACGCCGCCGGCGACGCCCACCTGACGATCCTGGGCGCGCTGTCTCGCAAACTGGTCAACGCGCAGTTCCGCTCGGAGCTGTCCGCCGCCGGACCGGATCGAGCCTACGAACTGCTCGCAACTGTCCAGTAACCGCTCATCGTCGCCCCCCGCGGTGGCGGTTGTGGTCCAAAAGCAGGACACGACAGTCATCCGGTGAAGGGTCACATGTGACGACTGTCTGCGCGGGCGCAGCCCCGGATAGTTCTTGGTGGGGCCGAAGCGGCCCGTCCGCACCCACCGAGACGCGAGGACACCATGGCGACCCTGACCCTTCCGGCCCGCCGGTCGAGCTGCCCCACCATCGGGGAGGCCGACCTGCCCTCGATCGACTACGACCACTGCACGAGCCCGGAGGAGGCGCACGCCGTCATCCACGCCGCCCGTCGGCAGGGGCCGATCGCGCGAGGACCCCACGGTCCGGAACTGCTGAGTTACGAACTGGTCCGAAGCGTCCTGCGCGACCCGCGGTTCCGCATGCCCCGGGGCATGTTCCTGGAATTCCAGGGCATCACCAGCGGTCCGCTCTGGGAACGCGGCAATGCACCATCGCTGACCAGTCTCACCGGATCTGAACACCATCGGTTGCGCCGCCTCGTCTCCAAGGCCTTCACCCCCGCCGCCGCCGATCGCCTACGCGGCACCGCGGTCGAGGTGATCACCGGTCTGGTGGATCGCCATGTTGCGCGCGGAACGTGTGACGTCGTCGCCGACATCGCCCGGCCCTATCCGATCCCGATCATCTGCGCGCTGCTCGGTGCACCCGCGCAGGACTGGGAACTGTTCTCGCAGTGGACCGACGACATCTTCAGAATGTTCAGCTGGAACATCGCCGAGCACGAATCGGTCACCGTCGATGCCTTCGAACGTCTCGACGCCTACATCGACGATATGGTCGCCACCCGCCGCCACTCGCTGACCGATGACCTGATTTCGGAACTGATCCGGGCCGAGGACGGCGACGACCGCCTCACCGGAGCGGAGTTGCGCCGACTGGCGTCCACGCTCCTCATCGCGGGCACCGATTCCACCCGCCACCAACTGGCCGCCTCGGTTCACGCACTGTGCGAGAACCCCGAGCAGTGGGCGCTGTTGGGCCGGCAGCCCGAACGGGCGATGCAGGCGGTTGAGGAGACGCTGCGCCACTCCCTGGTCTCGTTCTGCACGCCCCGCCAGGCGGTCGAGGACGTCGAGATCGGTGGTGTCCTGATCCCCGCCGGCACGCTGATCCTGGCGAACAAGGCGGCCGCCAACCGGGATCCCGCGGTCTATGCGGACCCCGACCGCCTCGACATCACCCGCGGGGGCACCGCCCCGATGCTGTCCTTCGGTGTCGGCGCGCACTACTGCCTCGGTGCCAACCTCGCCAGAGTCGAACTCGCCGAGGCCCTCACCGTGATGGCGCAGCGCATGCCCGGCGCCCGCTGCGTCGGGCCGGTCCGCTGGAAGCCCCTGGGACCACCGCTGAGCGGGCCCATCACGGTACCGATCGCCTTCGATAGCTGAGGCGGACAATCGCCGGCGCTAGGTGCCCATGACGGCAAGGCCCCATTGCAGGTGGCCGCTCCAGACCGATGCGATCCGCCCGCCCTGTACCGCCGGCTTGGGGTCGGATATCGGTCCACCGCAGAGGCGGATCTGAGCCACCGTGGCATCGAGATCCGGCGTCTTCAGCGCCAGCCCAATGAGTGCGGGTTGGCCGCCGCTCGCGACGACCTCGATAAAGGCTTCGCCGACGCGATAGAAGGCCATCTCCGGACCATCCGGCCCTCTCGGGTGAAAGCGTCTGCGCGGCGTCGAGCCCAGCACAGCGTTGAGTGCGTCGACCGCCGGGTCCAGATCCGGCACGGTGTAGACGATGTGGTCGGCAGCGGTGACCCCGCACGGGTGCGCGCTCGGGGCAGCCGCGGGACATGTGGCGGTCGGCACCCCGAGAGCGGACGGATCGGCATGGATCTCATCGAATCCCCAGCCGCTGCCACCGATGCTGCAACGGACTCCGCCGACGGTGAATCCGCCCCTGTCGATGACGAAACCGAGTGCCGTCCATGCCCGTTCGTCGCCGGGTACGCCCAGCCACGTGAGAGTCGACATCGGTGCGGCCGGCGAAGCTAAGCCTCGTCCGGTGTTGTCGGAGAGTAATCCCACGACACAGTTCTCACGGGTGTCATGCGGATGTAGGCGGCGCCCGGTCTGGGTTCGGTGGGCCACTCCGACTCTGGCACGCCGCGCGCCCGAGCGCCCTCCCTCGCGAGTTCGACGGCTTCGCTGGGTTCCCGAACGATGCGGGCGTGACCCTGGAACATCACTCCCCGGATATCTGCCATGGTGGAGCCGTCTTCGAGCAAAATGCTCACGCTCGGGTTGGTTTCGACGTTGGCAACCTTGCGCGTCCCGTCGCGTACTCCCATGACGATATCGCGGCCGAGGCGGAAATATCCCAGCGGTACTGAATGCGGGAACCCGTCCTTCTCGACGGTGCTCAGTATCGCCCAGCCCGGACGGCTGTCCAGATACGACTCAATCTGTTCGTCGCTCAACTTTCGTGGCATCACGCGAGGTTAACAAGAGAAAGAGCGCGCTTCGCATCGTGATCTTCGCCCTTAGCGTTCCGGTTCCACGGGATCGGCGTGTCGGGCTGCTTCCCGGACGACATGGACGCGCGAGGACAGGTTGAGCTTGCTGTAGATATGCGTGAGGTGGGTCTGCGCGGTGCGCGGGGAGATGAACAACCGCGCGGCGATCTCTTTGTTGGACAGGCCCTCGCTGAGCAATCGGATCACGTCCCGCTCGGCTGGGGTCAATGATTCCCACCCGCTGGCCGGCCGTTTGCGTTCTCCCCGTCCGCGGTGGGCGAAAGCGATCGCCTCCGGGGTGCCCAGTTCCTCCCCCTCGGTGCGGTAGCGATCAAATACGTTTTCCCCCAACGTTTCACGCACGCGGCTCAGGGTCTGCTCGTGTTCGGCGTCGAAGACCCGACACCTCACCTCTCCCGTCCGGCGTCGAATTCCCTGCGCGGCTCCCAGGAGGCGCGCGGCGCGCTTCGGATCGTCGTCGGCGAGCGCAGCCAGACATTCCAGTACGTCGGGGACGGAAAGCAACCCACCGGCTTCCGCGGCGGCCGCCAACGCGTCGTGGGCGTCACGATCGGCTTGGGTCGGTTCCCCTTGCGCGATGGCCACCCGGGCGCGAACCGCCAACGCCATCACCCGGATTGCCCCGGCGGTACCGGCAACGGTCTCATCGGCCCACCGACGGGCGGCCGCCAGATCGCCTCGCGCCATCGCCGTCTGCGCCATCGGGATCATGCTGCGCAGCAGGGAGGAGTTCCGAAGTTGGCTCATGGGATGGGCAGCGGCGACTGCTGCGTCGCATTCCCGTTGGGCTTCGGCCTGGTCGCCGCGCCCGAGTGCTGCGTGAGCCAGCACCGCATGGTTGAAGGCCTGATCACCAGCAATGTCGGGACGGATGGTCAAGGCGCCCGTGGCGGCCGCATGCGCGGCATCGGGTTCTCCGGTGAACACCCGCGCGAAACCAATGCAGGTCAGCCCGAATCCCTCCATGGCAAGGTCCCCGACGAGGCGAGCCTCGTCAACCGCGCCCTGGCCGAGGGCGATGGCCTCAGAAAGCCGTCCCAGTTCGGCCAAGGCCACGCTCAAGAATCCGCGGATGTAGCGGGAGAAGAACACGTCCTCCAGCCGATCGGTCAGCCGGGATGCCTCCTCGCCCACGACATGCGCCTGCTCGGGCTGGCCGGCGTAGTGCACCAGGTCGTAGGTGATGTAGGCCAGGATCTCCGCAAGCGCCGCGTCATCGCCGCAGGACCGCGCCAAGGCGGCCGCTTCGGTGAAGAACAGCGCCGAATCATCGACCGCGATCGTCCCGCAGGCCGTCAAGGCCCGCAGGGTCAGACGGTCATCGCCGATCTCCCGGGCGACTGCCAGTGCCTCTTCAATGCGAGACCTGTTTGGCGGCGCATCCTGCCACGCCGACAGGATCGCGTCATCGGCTGCCGCGCGAATCCAGATCGCCGGCGCGACGTCGCCTCGGCGGAAGCGTTCGTCGCTGAAAACCGCGTCGAAGGCGGCGAGACCCTCCCGGTAACGCCCCTTGGTCACCCACAGGCGCTGCGCCATCGAGACCATGTTCAGGGCGGAGCCGAAGTCGCCGTTCTCGCAACTCCAGGCAAACGCCGACCTCAGGTTGTCCATCTCGACCAAGGCCCATGGAACCAGCGGGGCGCCGTCGCCGCGCACCTCGGCACTCCATTTCTCCATCGTGCTTGCGTAATACAAGGAGTGACGGGCACGGACAGCGTCGGCCTCACCGGAGGTGGCGAGTTTCTCCGCGCTGTACTGGCGCACGGTCGCCAGCAGTCGATAGCGCATCCCGCCGCTGGACTCCTCGGCGACGACGAGCGACTTGTCCACCAGCAGGCCGAGAACATCGATCAGCTGAGCGCGTTCGGAATCCGTGTCGGCTCCGACGGCAGTCGCGGCGGCGAGGTCGAAGCCCCCGGTGAATGCCGCCAGACGGCGCAACAGGATTCGTTCGGTTTCGGTGAGCAGCGAGTGGGACCAGTCGATGGAAGCCGAGAGCGTCTGCTGGCGGCGCACCGCGGTCCGGGCGCCTCCGGTGAGGAGCCGGAAGCTGCTGCGCAGACTGTCCAGGATCTGCGCGATCGACAAAGTACGGGTTCGTGCCGCGGCCAATTCGATAGCCAGTGGCATCCCGTCGAGGCGTCGGCAAATCTCGGTGATCGTCTTCGTCTGCTCGGGATCGGGCGTGAAGTCGGGTCTGGTCTTGCGAGCCCGGTCGAGGAACAACGCGACGGCGTCGTCGTCGATCGACAAGGGCGGCACCGGCCAGGTGACCTCGCCCGGGATGCCGATCGGCTCACGACTGGTCGCCAACACCGAGACACCCCTGCCGGCATCGAGGGCATCCGCCAGCAGATCGCAGCACGCATCGATCACGTGCTCGCAGTTGTCCAGCACGATAAGCAGTCTGCGGTCGGTGACGAACCTTCGGATCGTCTCCATCGTCGTGCGGCCCGGCTGGTCGGTCAGCTCCAATGCACGGGCGACGGCGACCGGAACCACAGCTGGGTTGGTGATCGGCGCCAGATCCACGAAGAACACCTCACCGTCGAACCCTGGCTCAGCCTCGGCCGCGACGCGCAGCGCCAGCCGGGTCTTGCCCGCCCCGCCGGCGCCTGTCAACGTGACAACCCTGTTGTCGCCCAGCAGTTCCGTTACTGCGGCGATCTGGCCGGTGCCCCCGACGAAGCTGGTCAGCTGTACCGGAAGCCGCGAGCGACGCCCCGGGGCCGAAACCCGCAGCGGCGGGAAGTCCGCGCGCAGGTCGGGGTGGTTGAGTTGTAGGACCCGTTCGGCACGTGGCAGGTCCCGCAACGGGTGAGTCCCCAGATCGGCGAGCCAGGCGCCGGCGGGCAGCTGGTCGAGCACCATCGCCTCGGCCGCCCCCGAGATGACCGTCTGCCCGCCGTGGGCCAGGTCCCGCAAACGGGCCGTGCGGTTGATCGTTGGACCGGCGTAGTTGGAATCGTCGCGCAACTGGATCTCGCCGGTGTGCACGCCGATGCGCATTCTGACCGGGCCGAAGTCCACCCGCTGGAGGGCCAAGGCGCATGCCACGGCGTCGCTGGCCTTGGCGAAAGCGAGCACGAAACTGTCACCCTCGCCTTGCTCGAGGGGCCGCACGCCGCTGTAGCGGGCCACCTCCTCCGACACCACGGCATTGAGACGGGCGATCGCCGCCGCCATCTGCTCAGGCTGGGTTTCCCACAGCCGGGTCGAGCCCTCGACATCGGCCAGCAAGAGCGTCACTGTGCCTGTCGGCAACTCGCTCACGGCCAGATCACTCCAGTTCAGAGGCACAATTTCGGCGTAGGTACTCATGTTAGCCAGCATTCCGGCCGACAGTCGGCACAACATCGGCACAACCGCGTAGGTCGGCGGCACAGGCATACGTATTCCGCGACACCGTGCCTGCTACGTTCCTTCGATGAGGCTCGTTGCGGCAGCGGTCGCGGCCTTGTTGACAGTCGGTTGCACCGCGCCGGCCGAGGCGCCCGCGCCGGTGTCCCCGCCCCCTGAGGCCCAACTCACCGAACCGCTGCGCGCCCGATTGCAAGCGCGCCTGGACGCCCATCGCACCGACCACGACTACCCCGGCGCGATCGCCGGGGTATGGACGCCCGCAGGCGTCTGGGTCGGTGTGACCGGACTCGCCGGCCGCGGCTCGGACCGTCCGCCCGGACGCGCAGATCACACCCGGATCGGGAGCGTGACCAAGACGTTCACCGTCATGGCGCTGCTCCAATTGGTCGATCGGCGGCAGGCCTCCCTGGACGACAGCATCGGCACCTACATTCCCGGGGTGCCCAACGGGGATACCGCGACACTGCGTGACCTGGCAAGGATGACCAGTGGCATCCCCAGCTACACCGACAACGTCGACTTCATCCGAGCCTGGGCGGCCGACCCCGCAACAACGGACTTCACCCCCACACAGTTGGTCGACTTCGCCAAGACCCAGCCCGCACTGTTCCCGGCGGGAAGCAGATACCACTACAGCAACACCAACACGGTGCTGCTCGGGATGGTGATCGAGAAGGTCACCGGCGCTCCGGTCGCAGAGTTCTTCAGGACCAATCTCGTCGAGCCCCTGGGACTTTCGGGCACGTCCTTCGCAGGGCAATCCCGGGATCTGCCCGAACCGCACCTCGACGGGATCACCGACCAGCCGGGAGCCGACGTCGCGGAGTTGGGAATCCCGCTGCCCCCGGGCGGACCGGTCCGCGACGCCACCCACTGGAGCCCGTCCTGGGAGTTCACCGCGGGTGCGATGGTCTCCACCCTCGACGACCTACGCACCTGGGCGCAGGCGCTGGCGACCGGCGGCGGCCTGGTCTCCGAGGACATCCAGCGCGAGCGCGAGGCGTCGGTGAGCACCCCGATCGGGCGGCTCGACCCGGACGACCCCGCAGCGACCTACGGCCTGGGCTTCTTCTCCCTGCGCGGCTGGTGGGGTCACGACGGTTCGGTACCGGGGTACACCACCTACGCCGCCCACCACCCGCAGCAGCAGACCTCGGTGGTGGTCTTCGTCAACTCCGACATCCGGCCACCGGATCAGCCCGAAGGCCCGGCGGTTTCACTCGCCGAGGACATCCAGAGCGCCCTGAACGACTGAGGTCTCCCTCGTTGGAGAGCCGATTCACCGGCCGGGGCTAAAGAAAGCCCGTGAAAAAGTGTGCGGTCCGGGGCCGGTGGATGCACCTACCGGTGAGAGCAGCCCACCCGAGGGCGCCAACACCGGTAAGGAGAACGTCCATGAGCGCTATCGCCGCCATCGTCGCAGCGCTGTTGATCGTGCCCGGAGTGCTGTTGATCGTGTACGGCGTCCGGTCCATCCAGCACTCGATGACGGCGTTGGATTCCTCGGCGATCGCCGAATCGCCTTTCCTCCATGGTCCCCGACCGTTCACCATTCCCGCCGATGGCGTCTACGACATCTGGATCAAGGTGCCACGATTCAAGCTGAACGCCCTCGCCGACCACGAACCGGAGATCAGGGCTGCGAACGGCGGCCCACCGGTGAGACTTACCGGATCCCTCTTCCGCCTCCACATGATGCGTGGTTCTGTCGTCACGATGAAGGTGGCGACCTTCCGTGCACCGCGCGGAACCTACACTCTGGGCCTGGTCCCCGCCGCCAATGCCGCACGGTACGCGGGCATCAGCGGCCTGGTAGCGCCGTTTGAGAGGGTGCTCGGCCGCGTGGCGAAGTCAACGCCGTGGCCCAAGGCCGATCCGGCGCAATGTCTCCTGCAGGTGCGCGACTCGCGCAGCACGTCGATGGCGTGGTTGTTCAGGGGGGTGCTGCCGATCCTGCTCGGCGCGATTCTCGTCGAAGGCGGCCTCGTCGGGGGCGGCTTGGGCCTGGCCTATGCGGACACTAGCGCTGCACCGGCCG
>SXGT01412169.1_pt1 | contig 15903 bp, 8 predicted proteins | sample 3176221 | NCBI WGS metagenome assembly SXGT01 (sample SAMN11356862, study PRJNA531348) | freshwater metagenome | isolation source: freshwater sample F1-120 | place: China: Fuxian Lake, Yuxi | collected 2017-12-25
CGAGGTGATGGCGGTGGCGGCGATGTCGAGCGGGGTGGCGGGCTGGTGGTCGCGGTCGAAGCCGGAGAAGAAGGCGACGTTGAACTCGAAGTCGGTGGAGGGGACGTTCTCCACGAGGCCGAAGATGAAGATCGCCTCGCATCGGGGGAGCAGGCCGCGGATGCGAGGGACGTCGATGTCCATGAAGCTCTTCTGTAGCGCGGTGCCGGTGGTGGTGAGGACCAGGCGGCGGAACAGCGGGACGAGGAGCACGTTGGACGCGGCGAGGGCCGCGCCGAGGGACAGGTCGTTCTTATCGAGGCTCACGAGGGACTCCGGGCGCTGGAAGGAGGTTGAGCGCGATGGATCTCGCCGCGGGGCGCGGGGCCGGGTAGGCTCCTGCCGTCGCGACACCAGTGTAGCCCAGCGTGCCCCCCCCCCGCAAGGCCCGATATGGTAATCCAGGTCACTATGTCTCGCGTTGTCGCGGTCGTCATGGGTCGCGACCAGAGATGTTTGAGAGTTGCGACAATTTGGATTCTCGTCGCGACCGTCAGCGCTACTCGGCGTCCCCGCAACACCGGAACCCGGTCGAGTAGTCGTGGTAGCTCGTGTCGTGTGCCGAGGTGGTGTAGCTGCACCCCGCGCCGTTGATGACGGCGTCGGCGTAGAAGCCACCCTTGAAGGTGCCGCTGGGATCGGCGATCCACTCGTGCAGGTTCCCGTGCAGGTCGTACACGCCCTCCGGTGTGACACAGCCCTCGAACTCGCCGGTTTCTGACACCGTGCCGGGCTGCTGGTTGATGCCCGGGTCGTTCATGTGCTCGGTGTCCCACACGCCGTCGCTGGTGCCGAAGTAGTCCACGACAGGGTGCGAGCCGCCGTAGGTGTCGTTGCAGGCGTAGAGGTCGTAGGTGTTGCCGTACGGGTAGGTGCGGCCTGCCTCGCCCGCGCAGGCGAGCATCCACTCGTCGAGCGTGCACAGGCGCTTGCCCGCCGCCTCGCAGGCCAGGCTGGCCACCTCGCCCGAGATGTAGGCCTGGGGCACGACGCCGGACTCCGAGGTGGCCGTGCCCGCGCTGGGCACCTCGTAGGGGCTCCAGCCCTCGAGCGTGGCCTCCCAGCGGTCGATACACAGTGTGCTCCCCACCTGGGCCATCCCCGGTGGGCAGGGACCGTCGCTCGCGGTGTCTGCCGTGTCCTCCGCCACGCCGCTGTCACGCCGCCCAGGGCGGCTCTTGAGCTGGTCGCCATCGTCGGGCTCGGCGCAGGCGAGGAGGAGGAACAGCATCACACCAGGAAGTACCGCGGCGCCACCTCGACCACCCGCGTAGTCGCCACGCCACCTTTCTGGGCGAGCACGGCGTGGGCGCCGTGCACCACGTCTTCTGCCGTGAAGATCACCGCCTCCTCGAGCCCGAGGTTCTGCGCGATGCCCGGCACGTACTTCTGGCCGAGCGCCCGCGCCGGGAGGCCGGGGAAGTGCTCGGTGCAGTCGCCCTCGATCTGGCGAACAAAGCCGCTGAAAGTACGATCCTCGGCGGCCACCAGCAGGCGTCCGGTGCGTCCCACGCTCTGGTACACCAGCTCCATGTCCGGTGGCACGAGCGTGCGCAGGTCGATGATCTCGAGCTCGATGCCCTCCGCCGCGAGCTTCTGGGCGGCCGCCATGCACGTCCACACCGCGCGACCCCAGGCCACCACGGTCACATCCCGGCCCGGCCTGCGAATGACACCCTTGCCGATGGGCACCGCCAACTCAGGCGAGATGTCGGGGATCTCCCCCCGCATGATCGACTTCTTGAGCGCGGTGATCGCCTCGGGATCGGTGGGCTCCCCCGGGAAGGCGGGGCCCAGGGCCTGGCGGTACATCCACTTCGGTTCGAGACAGACGACGGGGCCGCGGAACTGCGCCGCGCTCATCAATAGGCCGTACACGTCCCATGAGGTCGACGGCATGATGATGGTGAGGCCAGGGATGGGCGTGAAGTAGCCGTCGAGGCTCATCGAGTGGTACACCGCGCCCCCGCCGAAGGGATCGACCGGCGTACGCAAGATCGTCGCGAAGTTCGTTCGGCCGTTGGTGCACCAGTACAGGTTGCCCATGTGCACGAGCCAGTGGAAGGCGTTGAGCGTGTAGTCGCCGAACTGGATCTCGGGCATCACCACGAGGTCGTCGTGCAAGCCGGCGCCACAGCCGGTGCCGAGGATCAGGGGCTCATTCAGCGGGGCGTCGATGATCTTGTCGGGGAAGGCCTTCTTGAGGCCCGCCGTGGCGGTCATCACGCCGCCCAGGCGTCCCACGTCTTGCCCCCAGAGCACGCCCTTGTGGTGGGTAATGATGTTCTTGATCGCGGCCCGGATGGCGCCGGCGTAGGTGATGTTGGTCTGCCCCGACGACGGCGTCTCGGTCACCACCGGAAAGGGCGCGCGGATGTGCTCGAACACGCTCTCCGGGGGCGGCTCGGGCTCGCTGCGCACCTGGTCGAGGATGCTGCGCACCTCCTCGTCTTGCCGCGCCATCACGTTGCCGAGCTCGTGGTGCGCGAAGAAGTCGCGACCCTCGCCCTGCACGCGCTTCAGCACGTCGCGCTCCTCGAGCACCCCACGGGCCACCAGCTCCTGCCCGAGCTTGATGATCGGGTCGGACTGCTTGAGATCGTAGGTGACGTCGGCGGCGGAGCTATGGCCGTTGAACCTCGGCAAGCTGTGAACGTGCATGAAAACGGGCTTCCCGGTTTCCACGATGAAGCGCGCCGCCCGGTAGGTCTTTTCGAACACGTCGTCGAAGTCGCGACCGTCGGCGGTCACGAAGTGCATGCCGAAGCTCTCGGCGTACACGCCGAAGTCCTGGATGCCTCGCCCTTCCTCGGGGGTGGTGCTGATCGCCACGCGATTGTCGGTCACGAGGTACAACGTGGGCAGTTCCCACACGGCCGCCGCGTTCATGGCGTCGTGCAGGTCGCCCTCGGCGCTGGTGCCGTCGCCGATCACCGCCATCGAGAGGGAGCCCGAGACGCCCTTCACCTTGAAGCCCTTGGCGTAGCCAGCGGCCTTGCCGAGCTGCATGCCCACCGGCGACTGCACAGGGAGAATGCCGAACTCCCGCATGTCGAGGTGGTAGACCATCTGCCGCCCGCGGGACATCTTGTCGGTGTCCTTGCTGAACTGCTGGCGTAGTAGGTCGAGGGTGAACTCGCGGTAGCCGGCGAGTCGCACCCACATCGAGACGAGCGCGCCCGAGCGATAGTGCGGTACAATGCCGAACTTGGTGCGGTCACAGGCCTTGTGAAGCGCGAGCGCCGTCGCGACGCCATGCACTTCCTCGCCCGGGCCCCAGATCGCGAATTTGACCTCGCCGCGGCTCACGAGGCGCACGATGTGCTCCTCGGTGCTGCGGCTGCGGGTGGCCACCTCGTAGGCCAGCCGCAGCTCCTCGGCGGTCGGGACGGGGGTGTCCGCGTAGGCGGGGATCTCGAGGACGGCCATGCAGCGCTCCGGGAGGGCCGAGCCGCTAACACCCCCTCAAGTCTTGCGCGCCGGTCCCGAAGGAGGGTGCTGACCGTGGAGGACCCCTTGAACCTCGCCGACGCTGCCTCGCCGCCCCAGGTGATCGACGGCCCCCCCCCTGCCAAGCCCCGACGTCGTATCGGTGACGTGCTCGTAGAGGCAAAAGTATGCTCCCGAGCGCAGGTCGACGAGGCCTTTGCCTACACGAAGGAACACGGGGGTCGGCTGGGGGCGGCGCTGATCAACCTCGGCTACCTCACCGAAGACCAGCTCAAGTCGAGCCTCTCCTCGCAGCTCGGGCTCGCCACCTGCGAGGTCGAGTCGCTCTGCCCGCCCGAGGAGATGATGCGGCTCTTGCCGGAGGACTTCGTCCGCCAGCGAGAGGTGATCCCGCTCGGCATGGAGGGGCGAGGGCTCGTGCTCGGGATGACCAACCCGGGCGACGAGCTCACGCTGATCGAGGTGCGCAAGCTGACGGGGTATCGCTTCATCGAGCCGCGCCTCGTGGGCGACTCGAGCTTCCGGCGCTTCGTGGAGATGCGCTACCCGCCGAGGGTCGTTTTCGAGCGCCTCGAGGTCGATGGCCTCGGCGACGCGGTTCGCGCCCTGCGCGGCGAGATCGACTTCGATGGCAAGCCGCTGGTCGGCTTCATCGACTGGCTCTTGAAGTACGCCGTCGAGGAGCGAGCGAGCGACATCCACATCGAGCCCTACGACGAGATCGTCCGCATTCGCCTCCGCGTGGACGGCGCGCTCAAGACAATTCTGGCTCCGCCGGCGAAGGTGGCCACGTCGATCGCCTCGCGACTAAAGGTGATGGCCCACATGGACATCGCCGAGCGCCGGAAGCCTCAGGACGGTCACATCCTGCTGGAGACCGACGACGAGGAGTTGCACTTCCGCGTGTCGTCGTTGCCGATCGTCCACGGCGAGAAGGTGGTCATCCGGCTCTTGAAGAAGGAAGCTCACCTCGCCGACCTCGCCCGCCTTGGCTTCTCCCCGGCGCAGCTGGCGGTGATCAAGCGGGTGGCGGCGATGCCGCAGGGCCTGATCCGCGTCACCGGGCCCACCGGCAGCGGCAAGACGACCACCCTCCACGCCGTGCTCAACCACATCAACGACCCCGACATCAACGTCGTCACCATCGAGGACCCGGTCGAGCAGACCCTCCCCGGCATCAACCACGTGCAAGTGACTGAGAAGGGCGGTGTCACCTTCGCGGCGGCCCTGCGCTCGATCCTCCGGCAAGATCCCGACGTGGTCTTCGTGGGCGAAATGCGCGACCCGGAAGTGGCGGCGATTGCGGTGAAGGCGGCGCTGACCGGCCACCTGGTGCTCTCCACGCTGCACACCAACGGGACGGTGGAGTCCTTCACGCGGCTCGGCGACATGGGGATCCCGCCGTACCTCGTGGCTACGAGCGTGCAGTTGGTGGTGGCGCAGCGGCTGGTTCGACGCCTCTGCACCAAGTGCGCTCGAGTAGCGCCAGTGCCCCAGGCGACCATCGACCGGTTCCAGCTCAGGCCGGAGCAGGTGAAGACCGCGCTGCACAAGCTGGCTGTCGGTTGCGACGCGTGCAACCGGTCTGGCTACCGCGGGCGCGTGGCCGTCTACGAGATGGTGGCCCCGGGAGCGGCGCTTCGCGAGTGCATCCGCACCGGCAAGGGCGAGGCCGAGATGGCCCAGGCGGCCAAGGAGGGCGGCGCGGTGTTCATGTGGGAGGCCGGCATCGCCCGCGCGCTCGCGGGGGAGACGAGCTTCGACGAGGTACTCCGCACGATTCCCGCGCCCGACGCCGAGTAGCCCCTCATCTCGTCAGCGGCGCGCCGAGGAAGAAGGTGCTCAGCTCCATGTGTCCAACCCCGTCGTGTGTCGCGACGGGGTGCCGATCCATCGTCAGTAGCCACTTGGGATGGTGGTCGGGCACCGCCCGCAGGGGCCGCAGTTCCCGCTCGGCGGTCGAGGCGTCGCTGACGACGTATGCGACCTGGACATAGGCCACGTGCGCGCCGCGTTCCGCGACAAAGTCGATCTCGTAGTCCCCCACTCGTCCAACAGACGAGCGGTATCCCCGGCGCCGTAGTTCGAGGAACACCAGGTTCTCCAGCACCGCGTTGATGTCACCAGGACGGTCGAGGAGCGCCAGGAACATCCCGGTATCGCCCAGGTAGTACTTCTCCGCGATCTCGAGGTGCCGCTTTCCGCGTACATCCCACCGACGAACGGCGTGGAGGAGCAGCGCCGACTCCAGGTGGGCGAGGTAGCCTTGCACGGTCTCCACGGTGACCGACTGGCGCTGCGACTTCAAGAACCGAGCGATGGACAGGGCGGACAGCGGGTTGCCCACGCTGGACGCTACGAAACGGGTAAGCCGCTCCAACAGGGGGACGTTGCGCACCGCGAACCGGGCGACGACATCCTTGAGGAGGATCGACTCGAAGACGGCGCGGAGGTACTCGCGGCACAGCGAATCGCTGAGGGCGAATGCGTGTAGGCCGGGGAGGCCGCCCCAGCGCAGGTAGAGGTCGAACTCGTCGGCCAGCCCGCCGCCCGACGGGCGGAAGGCGCGGAACTCGCCGAACGAGAGCGGATAGACCGGAAGCTCGACATAGCGGCCGGTCAGTAGCGTCGCGAGCTCAGACGACAGCAAGTGGGCGTTTGATCCTGTCAACCAGACGTCCCAACCCTCAGCCAAGAGGGATGCGGCCACGCGTTCCCAGCTCTCGACCTCCTGGACCTCGTCGATCAGCACCGCGCCCACGGGCAGCTGGCGGAGCCGGGTGTGCAGGGCCGCTGCGGTGCGCAACTCGTCGTTCGCCATGCGCTCCATGTCGAAGACGTGGACGCGTTCCGGAGACATCCCCGCATCGACGATGCGCGCCGCGAGTTGCCGGAGGAGCACGCTCTTCCCGGTGCGGCGCAGGCCGACCAGGACCTTGATGACGGGTCGGCCGATCCAGGTCTCGGCGACGGCGAGGTAGTCAGGGCGCGGAACAGCTGGGGTCATTAGTTCGAGTATAACCGAAACAGTCGTCAATACTGACACATGTTTCAGATACACCCGAACTTGCTGTCCACGACAGCCAGTCACTACAACCCGAGCACCACCGAGAACGAGCCCACGTCGCTGAAGGTGCCGCTCGCCTGCTCGCTCGCCTCGCAGCCATAGGCGAGGTCGGGCTTGCCGTCGCCGTCGGTGTCGCCGATGCGGCCGCTGCGCCCGCAGGCGTCGCCCGCGCTGCCGATGAACGCGGCGTCGTAATCGCCGGCGCCGAGGTCGAACGCGCCCGCCAGCGGACCGTAGATCACGTAGACGGCGCCCGAACTGGCGCCGCCCTCCGAGGCCTCGGGGCTCCCGGCCACGAGGTCGACGTAGCCGTCGGCGTCCAGGTCGTCCGCGTCGAGCATGTACGCGCCGAGGCTGTCGGCTGCGGTGGCCCCCGCGACGTAGAGCAGGGCGTCGGAGGTCGAGCTGTCGAGGTCGCTGGCGTTGAACATGAAGAGCGCGCCGGCATCGGTGGCGCCGTAGTCGCTGCCGGGGGCACCGGCGAGTACGTCGGCGTAGCCGTCGTTGTCGGCGTCGCCTGCGTAGCGCAAGGTGGTGCCGAGGCCGTCGCCCGCGGAGCCGGAGGTGACCTTGTTGGCGGCGGCCGTCGAGATGGAAAGCGAGCTGCCGAGCGTGTCGCCGTACATCACGTAGAAGGCGCCGGCGTCGGTACCGCCGTCGTCGTCGCCCGGGGCGCCCATCCAGGCATCGTCCACCCCGTCGCCGTCCACGTCGGCGGCCTGTCCGCCGGCCAGGGAGTAGCCCATGTAGTCGTTCGCGGACTCGCCGGAGACCGTCACGATGGTCGTGGGCCCGACGTCGATCGTCACCCGGCCGCGGTAGCTGCTGGTGTAGATGTTCGCCGAGAACAGGGTGTTGATGCTGCTCGAGGACTGGAAGTTGCCCCCCGAGCAGATGGCCTCGGGGTTGAGCGAGCTGGAGGTGTAGCTGTAGCTGTCGTCGGCATCGGCACTGAGGCTCTGCGTGCCGGCGCTGATCGGGCCCTCGAGCAAGTAGAAGTACCGGCTTGACGACGAGTACCCGTGCACCGCCACCTCGTCGTCGCCGTCGCCATCGTAGTCCTCGATGGGCACGATGACCGCGCCGACGTACTGCGTGCCGCTCGGCGAGGTGCGCTGGGCCACCCACTCGTCGTCGGCGTCCTGCTCCCCAGAGGCGAGCGGTCCCGTGAAGAAGTTGGCGGTGCCGCGGTCGGTGGCGTCGACGTCGTCGCCGGTCGCGCTCGCCACAACGTCGTCGATGCCGTCGCCGTCGAGGTCCATGCCGGTGGCCACGGCGTAGCCGAGGCGGTCGAAGGCCGCGTCGGCGTAGAACACCGAGTCCGCGTCGCCGGTGGCGGCGTAGTCTCCGCTCCAGTTGCAGCTCAGGTCGGCCCCGTCGCAGTCGTTGTCGACGCCGTCCTCGCAGGTGTCGCGGGCGCCGGGGCTCACCGCCGCGTCGGCGTCGTCGCAGTCGTCGGCGGTGGCGGCGTAGCCGCTGGGCGCGTCGCAACTGACGGTGCTCGACGTGCTGTCGCCGTAGCCGTCGCTGTCGGTGTCGAGGTACCAGGTGGCCGCCCCGGTGGCCGAGCTGTCGGCGCTGTTGGCGAGGCCGTCGCAATCTTCGTCGGCCCCGGCCGCGTCGCACACCTCGGTGCCCGCGGGGTTGGTGCTGGCGCTCTCGTCGTCGCAGTCCGTCGCGTCGGCCACGTAGCCGCTCGGCAGGTCGCAGGCGGAGGTCGTCGCGCTCGCGTTGCCGTAGCCGTCGCTATCGGTATCGGCGTACCAGGTGCTCTCCCCGGTGGCCCCCGACTCGTCGGTGCTGCCGTCGCAGTCGTTGTCGTCGCCGTCGCAGGCCTCGGTGGCAGCGGGGTTCACGCCGCTGTCGCTGTCGTCGCAGTCGCCGCCGGTCGAGATGTACCCGCTGGGGGCGCTGCACTCCACCTCGGCGCTGCTGTCGTCGCCGTAGCCGTCGCTGTCGGCGTCGGCGTACCAGCTGAGCGCGTCGGAGGCGTCCTCGTCGATGCTGCCATCGCAGTCGTCGTCGTCGCCGTTGCAGTCCTCCACGCCCGCGGGGGAGACGTCGGCCGTGGTGTCGTCGCAGTCGGCGCTGTTGGCCACCGTCCCGCTCGGGCCCTCGCAGGCGGTGAGCAGGCTGGCGCCGTCGCCGTAGCCGTCGCCGTCGACATCGGTGTACCAGGACGAGGTGCCGGTCACCGAGGGGTCGTCGTCGTCGGCGAGGCCGTCGCAGTCCTCGTCGGTGTCGCTGCCGTCGCACACCTCGCTATCGGCGGGGCTGATGGCGGCGCTCGTGTCGTTGCAGTCGGTGGCGTCGGCCACGTAGCCGCTCGGGGCGTCGCAAGCGCTTCGTGTCGTGGCGCTGGTGCCGTAACCGTCGCGGTCGGCGTCGCGGTACCACGTGGTCTCCCCGGTGGCGCCCGACTCGTCGGTGCTGCCGTCGCAGTCGTTGTCCTCGTCGTCGCAGGCCTCGGTGGCGGCGGGATTGATGGCGGCGTCGGTGTCGTTGCAGTCGTCGTCGTTGCCCACGTTGCCGCTGGGTGCGTCGCAAGCCAATACGGAGGCGGTGGCGCTGCCGTAGCCGTCGACATCGGCGTCGGCGTAGGTGCGCGTCTGGCCGCTGGCGCTCGGGTCGTCGTCGTCGGCGAGGCCGTCGCAGTCCTCGTCGACGTTGGCGCCGTCGCAGGCCTCCGACTCGCCGGGGTTGATCGCGCCATCGGTGTCGTCGCAGTCGCCGTCCTGGGCGCCGTAGCCGGCGACGCCATCGCAAGCGAGTACCGTCGAGGATGCGTCGCCGTAGCCGTCGGTGTCGGCGTCGCGGTAGAGCGTGGACATCGAGCTACTGCTGGTCGACGTGTCGTCGTCGTCGGTGAGGCCGTCGCAGTCCTCGTCGGCGTCGAGGCTGTCGCACACCTCGCTCGCGCCCGGGCTCACGTCGTCGCGACTGTCGTCGCAGTCGCTGGCGTCGGCCACGAAGCCGGCCGGGAGCTCGCAATCGAGCGTGGTGGTACCGCTGTCGCCGTAGCCGTCGCCATCGTCGTCGGCGTACCAGGTGGTGGCGTCGGTGGCGTCGGCGCCGTCGATGTCGCCCGAGCAGTCGTTGTCGACGTCGTCGCACACTTCCTCGGCGGCAGGGTTCACCGCGCCGTCGGTGTCGTCGCACTCCTGGCAGGCGGCGTAGCCGTCGCTGTCGTTGTCGTCGAAGCCGGTGGACCCGTCGCAATTGTAGTCGTTCGGGTCGGAGCAGTCGGCCTCGCTGGCCCCGGGGTGGAACGCCTCGTCGGCGTCGTCGCAGTCGCCGTAGCGATTGCTGTAGCCGGTGGGCTCGTCGCAGGCGTCGGTCGTCGAGGCCGTGTCGCCGTAGCCGTCGTCGTCGTCGTCGCGATACCAGGTGCGCTGGCCGGTGACTGAGGCGTCGTCGTCGTCGGTATCGCCGTCGCAGTCGTCGTCGGTGTCGTTGCAGGTCTCGGTTGCCGCCGGATTCACCGCCGCGTCGTTGTCGTCGCAGTCCCCGCCGGTGCCCACGTAGCCGGTAGGGATGCTGCAGTCGGTCACGACGCTGGACTCGTCGCCGTAGCCGTCGGCGTCGGCGTCGGCGTAGCTCGTGAAGGCGTCGGCCGCGCCGCTGCCGTCGATGCTGCCGTCGCAGTCGTTGTCGATGCTGTCGCACACCTCCACCTGGCCGGGGAACACGCTGGCATCGGCGTCGTTGCAGTCGTCGCAGGCGGCGGAGCCGTCGCCGTCGTTGTCGGCGTAGCCGGTGGCGCCGTCGCAGTTGTAGTCGATGGGGTCGCTACAGTCTTCTTCGAGTGCACCCGGGTTGACGTCGATGTCGTCGTCGTCGCAGTCCTGGTCGTTGTCGACGTAGTCGCGAGGTGCGTCGCAAGTGACGACAGAGGTGGCGGCGTCGCCGTAGCCGTCGCCGTCGGCGTCCTGGTACCAGCTCGTGGCATCGACGGCGCTGTCCTCGTCGACCTCGTCGTCGCCGTCGTTGTCCTTGCCGTCGCACTTCTCGGTGTCGTAGCAATCGGCCAGGCCGTCGTTGTCGCTGTCGAAGTCCTCGTCAGTGTCGCCATCGCAGTCGTCGTCGGTGTCGTTGCAGGTCTCGGTGGCGTCGGGGTTGACCAGGGCGTCGTTGTCGTCGCAATCCTCGCCGCCGTCGATGGTGGCGAGGAAGCCGTCGCCGTCTTCGTCGCCGTCGACCACCTCGAAGGTGACGAGCTCCGTGGCGGTGGCGCCATTGCTGTCGGTGACGGTGAGCGAGAGGTCGTGATCGCCGGCCGCGGGGCTGATGATGACCTCGGCGTGCCCGTTGCTGTCGGGGCTTTCCGGCAGGTCGGCACCTGCGGCGGCGCTGCCGGACCACGAGAAGCTGAGTCGCGACAGGTCGTCCTCGTCGTCCTCGACGTTCACCTCGACGGTCACGTTGTCGCCGGCGATGAAGCGATCGCCGTCGACAGGCGACACGAAGCTGATGCTGGGGGCCTCGTTGTCGACCACGGAGAAGGACCCGTCGTCGGAACCCACGTTGCCGGCGGTGTCGATGGCGGTGAGGCGCAGCTCGTGATCCCCGACCGAGAGGTTGGTTTCCGGGGTGAAGAACACGGCGTCGCCTTCCCAGGTGCTGCTGCCGCTCAGGGTCTCGAGGCCGTCGAGCGTCCAGATGATGGTGAGCGCGTCGGCCTCGTCGATGTCGTCCGACACGCTGCCCACGAAGCTCACCGCCGCCCCCTCCACGATGCTGCCGCCGTCGCCCGGCGAGGTGATCTCTACGTTCGGGCGGTAGTCCTCCACGCCGGTGTCGGCCGTGTCGCAAGCGGCGAGTAGTTGCGCGATCCACATCGTCCACACCCGGGAGGGCCGATAGGATACCGCAGACCGGCGGCGGGGGCTAAGGACGCGCGTGAAGTCGAGCCCACCCCGCCTCGTCACCGCCGATCACGCCGCCGAGGCGCTCGCCGCACGCCGCGCGTACACCGGTGTTGAACTCCCACATCTCGCTGGGGCGCCCGTCGAATCGACGTCGGCAGCGGGAAACGTCGAGGGGATGGTGGGCTACGCCCAGGTGCCCGTCGGCATTGCCGGGCCGCTCGTGCTTCGCGGCGACTTCGCGGGCAGCTACACCGTGCCCTTCGCCACCACCGAGGGCACCATGGTGGCCAGCTACCAGCGGGGGATGAAGGTGATCGCCGAGTCGGGCGGCGCTGTCGTGCGGGTGCTGCGCGAGGGCTACGCGCTCTTCCCGCTCCTGGCCTACGCCGAGGTCGACGAGGCCGTGGCCGCAGGCGAATGGGTTGACGCCCACCGCGAATGGCTGGCGACGGTGCCCGAGGGCACCACGATGCACGGCAAGGTGACGGAGATCGGCTGGGAGATCCTCGGGCGACGCCTCCTGCTGACGCTCCGGATGCACACCGGCAACGCCCAGGGCGCCAACATGGTCAACCGGGCGGCGCAGGCGCTGGTCGCCGAGATCGCAAAGGCCACCGGGCCCGCGCGCGTGGCCTTGCATGGCTACGACCCCGAGAAGCGCGCCTCGACGCGGCACTGGCGCGGCCGGTGGGTGGTGGCCTCGGTGCGGGTGCCTGCGAGTGTTGTTGTGTCGCGACTCCACACGTCGGCGGCGGCCCTCGCTCACCTGTGGGCCGACTATCAGCTGGCCTATGCGCGCATGGGCACCGCCAACCACGCCCTCCAGGTGGCCAACGGCCTCGCCGGCATCTACCTGGCCACGGGACAAGACGCGGCGTATACCGCGGAGAGCTGCGCGAGCAGCTTGTCGCTCGAAGACGACGCGGGCGACCTCGTCGCCACCCTCGACCTCCCCTCGCTCCACGCGGCGACGGTGGGGGGCGGCACCCAGAAGGGCACGGCGGCCGAGTGCCAGCGCATCATCGGGGCGCGCTCGGCGGCGGAGCTCGCCTGCGTGATGGCGGGCACCTTGCTCGCCGGCGATCTCAACTTGGCGGCGAGCTTCCTTGGCGATGACTTCGCGGGGGCGCATGAGCGGCTGGGGCGTAGTCGGCCCGACTAGCGCGAGCGGCCTGATCGGATAGCGCGGGCCGATGTCTGACACGATGTGGGCCCTCACCTTTGACTCCGAACGCGACGGGTGGAGCCGCTCCACCGGCCTGGTGAAAGAACGCGTGGCCGTCCCCCGGCTCGAACACCCCGACGACGCCGACCGATCGAGCGTGCTGATCCGCGTGAAGTACGCCGGTTTCTGCGGCAGTGATCGGGGCATCTGGTGGCGCAAGGCCTTCGGCGACATGATCGAGGGCTCGCTTCGCGAGGAGCAGAAGTCCACGCGCGTGGTGGGTCACGAGCTGCTCGGCGAGATCGTCGAGGTGGGCTCGAGGGTCACCGAGAAGTACGGCTACGTGGCCGGCGACGTCGTCTCCACCGAGTCGCACATCATCTGCGGGGTGTGTCACCAGTGCCGCGTGGGCGACATGCACGTGTGCGCCAAGGACAAGATCATCGGCATCTCGATGGACGGCTGTTTCGCGGAGTACCTCAAACTGCCCGCGAAATCCCTCTGGAAAACCGATCTGTCGAAGATCCGTCCCGAGGTAGCGGCGGTCCAGGAGCCCTTCGGCAACGCGGTCCACGCTTGCCAGGCCACCGACCTGCGCGGCAAGACCGTGGCCATCTTCGGCTGCGGCACCATCGGGCTCTTCGCGGTGCTGATCGCCCGGGGGATGGGCGCCACCACGATCATCGGCGTGGAGGTCGACCCCAAGCACGCCGAGATGGCGCGTCAACTTGGCTGCGACCATGTGCTGGTGCCCCAGGTGCAGCCCGACCGACCCAACGCGAGCGATCCTGCCTTGCGCCAGGCGATCCGCGATCTCACCGATGGGGTCGGGGTCGACGTGGCGCTCGAGATGGCCGGTTTCAACTCCTCGATGAACAACGCCATCAAGGCGGTCCGCCGTGGCGGTCACGTCGTGCTCTTCGGCGTGAAGAACGGCGACGCTGTCGTCGAAGACGTGCACCGCGTGGTCATGGACGGCCTCCAACTCCACGGCATCGTCGGCCGGCAGATCTTCGGCACCTGGGAGATCACCCGACGCCTCCTGGAAGACCGCCAGAACGGCATCCAGGACGCGATCTGGAACGTGATCCTGGAGGGCGGTCGCGACACCCTGGTCGACATCCGCGACTGGGAGCGGTCGACCTTCGAGGGCATGATCGGCAGGCATCCGAAGGTGGTCATCAAGTTCGCCGGCTAGATTGGCGTGCATGTGGTTGTTTCTCGCGTGCACGGGCGACCAGCCCAAAGATCAGATTGACACCCCCGCCGACAGTGGCCCCGTCGCCGACACCGATAGTGGCGAGGACTCCGGCGGCGACCGTGGAGATTCGGGTGACGACACCGGGGGCGACACGGCGGAGCCCGTCGTGTTCGACACGACCGTCGACGTGATCGTGGTGGGCACGGGCCCAGCGGGCGCGGCGGCCACCGTGACCGCGATGGACGCGGGTGCCACGGTGATCGTGTTCGAACGCGAGGAGGAGGCAGGCATGGGCATGCGCCTGGCGGGGCTCGTCTTCGGCGCCGGCACGCGCTGGCAGGCCGAGGATGGCGTGGAGGACTCGCCCGAGGCGGCGATCGCCGAGTGGCCGGAGATCACCGGCGCGAACGCGAGCCAGGGTGTGCAGGACTTCGTCCAAAACAGCGCCGCCAACCTGGAGTGGCTCGCCGCCAAGGGCGCCGAGGTGGAGGGGCCGATGGAAGACCTCGACGCGGGCTCCGTGGCCCGGCTGCACCAGATGGGCTGGGAAGACGACCCCTGGCCCACGTTCACCGAGGGCTACGAGCCGGAGCTGCGCCTCGGCGTGGAGGTGACCGAGCCCGTGATGGCCGACGGCGTGGTGGTGGGCGTGCGCTGGCGCGACACCGTCACCGGCGAGGAGGGCGCCACGGGCGCGGCGGCCGTGGTCGTGGCCACCGGCGGTTTCCTGCGCAACCGCGATCGGGTCAACGCCGCGGTTCCCGCCCTCGCCGACCGAGAGCTGCTCTACGAGACCAACCCCTCGTCCAACGGTGGTGGCCTTCCCTTCCTCGATCTCGCCGGCGCCGGCTCGCTTCGTCCCGAGGACATCGGGATGTACGTTCACGCGCTCCAAGACCCGGGCGAGGCCGAGGGCGAGGCGCTGGTGGCCTTCATGCCCGACGGCATGGTGCTGGTGGACAAGGACGGCAACCGCTTCATCGACGAGGAATGGAGCAAGTCCTTCGACCTCTTCGACCGCTTGCCGAGCGGCGAGGTGTACGGCATCACCTCCGGGCCCAACGCCGAGAACCTCACCTTCATGCGCCCGGCCTACAACTGGGTGGTGCTCGACGAGCCCGAGATGCTGACCGTCCCCGACATCGAGGACCTCGGCAGCACCGATATCTTCGTGGAGGAAGACCCCTCGACGCTCGCGACGGCGGTGGGTCTCGACCCCGACACCTTCGTGGCCACGCTCGACGCCTACAACACCGCCGCCTACACCGGCACGGCCGACGCCTTCGGTCGCGAGCCCGAGGCCGGGGAAGCGGTGGACGGCCCGCCCTTCGTGGCGGTGCGCTTGACGCCGGGGCTGGCGAAGGCCTTTGGCGGCGTGGCCACCGACGCGAGCGGGCACGTGCTCACCCCGACGGGCGAGGAGATTCCTGGCTTGTTCGCGGCCGGCGAGGTGACCGGCATGGTGCTCGGCGGCGGCGGCGGCGACGGTTTCTCGGGCAGCGTGAACGCCTGCTACTGGTCGGGCCGGGTGTCGGGTGGCAACGCGGCGGCGAGGGCGCTGGGGGAATAGTCCCCCATGCCGCAGCGATCTCGCTTCGGCAGGCGCGGCGCCGGCGGCATGGGAGACGCGGAGTGGGGGAGAGTCGCCACGAAGGCGCGTTATTGACGCGCCTTCGTCCTCGGGCCTGTAGCCTGCGGAGGGCCCGGGGTCGGCGACGGTAGGGGGCGAGGCCGGCGAGGCCTTGCCCCCCGGAGTGGAATAGACGCCGGCGCATGTACGACGCGCTCCGCACCAAGCTCGAGTCTGAGATCAACGGCATCCGCGAGGCCGGCACCTACAAGCGGGAGCGGGTGATCGTCTCCCCGCAAGACAGCACCATCCGCGTGCAGAGCGGCCAGGAAGTGCTCAACTTCTGCGCCAACAACTACCTCGGCCTCGCCGACCACCACGAGCTGGTCGCGGCGGCCGGGGCGGCGCTGCAGAGCCACGGTCTCGGCCTCGCCAGCGTGCGCTTCATCTGCGGCACACAAGACATCCACAAGGCGCTCGAGGCCTCGGTCTCCCGCTTCCTGCGCACCGAAGACACGATCCTCTACTCCTCCTGCTTCGACG
>SXGT01637991.1_pt1 | contig 15903 bp, 14 predicted proteins | sample 3176221 | NCBI WGS metagenome assembly SXGT01 (sample SAMN11356862, study PRJNA531348) | freshwater metagenome | isolation source: freshwater sample F1-120 | place: China: Fuxian Lake, Yuxi | collected 2017-12-25
CGCATCCTGCGCAAGATCGCCGCCAACGACCTGTCGAACCTCGGCGACACGACGACTCTCGCGGACCCTGCGGTGGTGCAGGACCTCATCGACAATCGAGCGGTGAAGTAGGCGCGCGATCAAGCAGGGACCTTTACGCACAGGAACACACCGATGCACATCCAGCTCAACGGCCGCACCGCGCTCATCACCGGCGCAAGCCAGGGCCTCGGCAAGGCGATGGCGAAGCGCTTCGCCGAATCCGGTGCCAACGTGCTCATGCTGGCACGGCGCGCCGACGTGCTCGATGCCGCGGTGGACGAGGTGCGCACGCACGTGGCCGCCCAACTCGGCGGCAATGCGTCGCCGCGCATCGAGGGCTTCTCCTGCGATGTCGCGAATGCAGTCGCGATCGCCGCCACCTGGGCCGCGATCGGCGCGCGGTTTCCCGCCGTGGACATCGTGGTGAACAACGCAGGCCAGTCGCAGACCGGCGCGTTCGAGGACGTCACGGACGCCATCTGGCAGGCAGACCTGGACCTCAAGCTGTTCGCGGCCATCCGGCTCACACGTCTCGCGTGGCCGGGCATGAAGGCGCGCAACTGGGGGCGCGTGGTCAACCTGCTCAACACCGCCGCCAAGGCGCCACCTCCGAAGTCCGCGCCCACCTCCGTCACCCGCGCCGCCGGCATGGCGCTCACCAAGGTGCTCGCGGGCGAAGGCGCGCCGCACAACATCTGCGTGAATGCGCTGATGATCGGCCGCATCGTGTCGAACCAGGTCGAACGCCAGTGGGAGCGCAGCCCCGGCGGGCGTGACGGCAGCACGAGCCTTGCAGAGTTCATCCTACAGGCCGGCCGTGGCCTGCCGATGGGTCGCATGGGCGAGGCCGAGGAGTGCGCGAACCTCGTCTGCTTCCTCGTCTCGGATGCCGCGAGCTACGTCACCGGTTGTGCGATCAACATGGATGGCGGGTTGTCGCAGGTGGTGTAGCCAGGTGCCGAAGTTCGCCACCCACCAGGACTACCTCGCCACCCTCGCCCCCGAGCCACGCCGTTGGCTCGACGCGATCTGCAGCGAGGTCGAGGCGCGCATTCCGGCGGCCGAGCGCTGCATCGCCTACCAGATGCCGGCGTACCGGCACGGCCGCGTGTTCTTCTACGTGGCCGCGTTCAGGAAGCACATCGGCGTGTATCCGCCCGTCACACGGGACGCAGGGCTCATCCTCGAGCTCGCGGCCTTTCGCGGCCCGAAGGGCAACCTCGGCTTCCCGCTGGGCAAGCCGATTCCGGTCGAACTCATCGGCCGCGTGGCGACCGCGCTGCATGCGGAGTACGGCAGGCCCTGATCGCTCGCAGGCGCGGCGCATATCCAGCCGGCGCCGAGGAAGCTGACCTTGCACGGGCTGTGGCAGTGCCACGCGACCGGATAGCATCACGGCCTCCCCTTTCGGACCCTCGAGCACATGCCTGATCCATCGGCCCCGCACACTGTCCCGCTCGGCGTCACCTTCGGCAGCCTGTCCGTGCTCGGCGCACCCGCCATCGTCGACATCGCACGCAGCGCGCAGTCGCTCGGGTACTCCTCGATCTGGACCGTCGAGGCCACGGGAACCGACGCCTTCTCGCTGCTGGGTGCCGCAACCGTCGCCGCACCGGGCCTCGGCCTCGGCACGGGCATCGTGCCCGTACAGGTGCGTGCACCAACGCTCACCGCAATGACTGCCGCCACGCTGCAGTCGCTGAACCCGGACGGCGACGTGTGGATCGGGCTGGGCGTGTCTGCGCCCGGCATCCTGCGCGCGCACGGCGCACCCATCGCGGAGCGACCGATCGCCATGATGCGCGAGGCAGTGGCGCTCATCCGCGAGTGCCTGTCCGGGGAGAGCGTCACCTTCGAGGGCGACTTCTGGCAGGTGCGAAGGTTCCGGCTAGGGGTTCGCCTGGGCGAGCGCAAGCCGAAGATCGTGATGGCTGCGCTCGGGCCGCAAATGCTGAAGCTCGCCGGCGAAGTCGCCGATGGCGTGCTGCTGAACTACCTGCCGGCGTCGCACGTGCCCGCCTCGGTCGCCGCGGTCCGCAAGGGCGGCAACGCAACCATCTTCGCCTATGTGCACGCCGCGGTCGGCGAGTACGAGCGCAGCGCGCGCTCGGCACGCAACGACCTGTTCAATTATGCGATGGCCGATGGCTACGCCAACATGTTCCGTGCCGCCGGGTTCGCCGATGAAGTGGACGAGCTGCGCGAGCGCAACAAGGCGAAGGATCGCGACGGCGCACTCGCCGCGATCTCCGAGCGCATGATCCAGTCGATCGACTACATCGGCCCGGCATCCGAGGTCACCGACTTCGTGCGCGCATACATCGATGCGGGCGTGGAGCATCCCGTGCTGATGCCGATGCCCTGGGGCGAGGATCGCCGCGCAGTGACCGACCAGGTGATGCGCGCGGCCATTCGCGCCGCCGCGTGAACGCCAGTGACTGAGTGGCGGCGCGGGGCGGCGCGCCTGCGTCAGTTCACTGCGAGCGTGAGCAACGAGATACCTGCGGATCGCGAACTTCCTCTTGGGGCTATGAACGATCACCGGGCACGCGCGGCAACCGCCCGGGGTGGCGCGCCAGGCGCAGCGGGATTCCGCGCTCAACGCTCCGTGCGTGAACGAGGCCGATCAGCTGCTGCCGCCGGCGCCCTCAGGCATCGCGGCGGCGCAGCAGCAGGGCGATGGCCGGCGGCAGTGCAAGCCAGAAGCCCGAGGCGGGCATGAGCACGATGCCCAGCAGGGCCAGCGCCAGCAGCCCCGCGCCGAGCTGGCGCAACAGCGCCACGGTGCCAGGCTGGCGCTCCAACGGCGTGATGACCCAGGCCAGCAACGCAAGCGGCGCAGCGAACAGCAGGAACCAGACCACGGCGCCGCGCAGCGGGTCAGCACCCACGCTGTCCACCAGGCCGAACTGCCAGAGCTGGCGCAACACCTGCGGAAAGGCAAGCGCACCGAACAGCGTGTGGACGACGGCGACGCCGAGCAACCAGCGGCCGATCCATGGGCGGTTCAAGTCGAAGGACATGGCAGCTCTCCCTGGGTGTGAACACGCGCGCCGAGCTGCCGCAGCAGCTGGGTGATGCCCAGGAAGCTGCGGTCGAAGAAGGGCATCTCGGGCGGCATGCGGTGCAAGTGGTTGGCCGCGGCGCGCTGCTGCGCGACCGGCGGGGGGCTGGGTAGCGGGAAGCGGGCGAAGTCGCACTCGGATGCCTGCCAGGGCAGCAGCTGCCAATCGAGCAAGGGGCCGATGGCTGGCAACAGCTCGTCGCTGAAGCGCGGCAGGCTGAGTTCCGGGTGGATCAGGCCATTTGCCTGGTAATGCGCGTGCAGTGCGGCGTCGTCGCCCGCGCGGCGTGCCGCCCAGGCGCCATGCAGGGTCGCGTGGAAGGCTTCGCTGAAGGCCAGGCTGCGGCCGAAGTCGAGCAGGCCCAGGCGCTTGCCGGCCAGCATGAGGTAGTTGCCGGGGTGCGGGTCTGCCTGAATGCGGCGCAGACGCAGCATGTCCATGAAGCTGTCCCACAGCAGCTGTCCGATGGCGTCGCGTTCGGCCTGGCTGGGCTGGCCGGCCAGCCAGGCCTCGGGGTGGAGGCCGTCCAGATATTCCAGCGCCAGCACACGCGCACTGCTGAGCGCCGGAACGCTGCGCGGCAGCACCAGACCGGGCCGGTCGAGGTGCTGGCGGAACCAGTCCAGCGCCTCTGCCTCGCGGCGGTAGTCCAGTTCCTCCAGCAGCTTCGCCTCGACGTCGGCGAGCAGAGCCTCCAGGACCGTTTCGCTGGGCAGCTGCAGCCCCAGGCCCGGCGCGAGGCTGTCCAACAGGCGACGCATCAGGCGCATGTCGCTTGCAACCACAGCCGCCATGCCCGGGTACTGCAGCTTCACCGCAAGGTCCTCGCCGTCGTGGCTGCGCGCGCGGTGCACCTGGCCGAAGCTGGCTGCCGCGAAGGCCCGGGGATCGAAGTGCGCAAAGAGCTGCTCCGGGCCCGTGCCGAACTCTCGGCGCAGAAGCTGCAGCACAAGCGCTCGATTCAGCGGCCGGGCCTCGTGGTGAGCCTGCGCCAGCTGCGCGCGCAGCGGCTCGGGCAGCACGCCGAGCTCCATGCTGAGCAGCTGCGCGGCCTTCAGCGCAGTGCCGCGCAGCTGGTTGAGCGCGCTGAACAGGCTGCGGCCCAGCTCGGCCTGCTGGCGGGTCGCGTCGGCGTCGCCCAGCGCGTTCTGCGCCATGTGCAGCAGGCGCATGCCGCCGAGCTGTGCCGCGGCGGTGCCAGCCAGGGCGCCGCGCGCAAGCCAGCCGGTAGGCGGGGCACCGCTGCTCACGGCAGAGGGTGCAGCGCGGCGCGCGCGCCGCGCAGCGCATCGATCAGCGCCGGACCACGCCGCATCCAGCGACCCATCTGCGCACGCAACAGAAAGCCGCCAAAGGCAAGCAGGCGGTTCAGCAGGCCTGTCTGCAGCAGCAGCACCAGCAGCTCGAGACTGAGGTCGACCAGCTCGCTGGTCTCGCTTTCCTGGGCGGACTCGTCGTGCAGCCAGAACGCGATCACGCCATACAGGTAGTCCACCCAGAGTCCGGCCAGTGCCGCCTTGAAGGCGCAGGGCGCGATCTGCCCGGCGGCCTCGGCCTGCTCGAGCAAGACCTGGAGTTCTGGCTGCAACAGCACCTTGCCTGGCAGCTCCGCGCCCAGCACGGTGAGCGGCGAGCGCTCCAGCAGCCGGCGCGCCTCGGCCACGAAGGCGCGCTCGGGGCGCAGGCGTTCCAGCACCGCGTCAACCAGGCATTGCAGGTGCTCCTGCAGGCTGAACTGCGCGAGCTCGGGCGTGGTGCGCCAGACGGCCAGGGCATCTTCCAGCGCAAGCTCGAAGTAGGCGGCGAGCAGGCGCTCCTTGCTGGCGAAGTACTTGTAGAACGTGGCTTCACCCACTCCCGCGTCACGCGCGACTTCCTTCAGGGTGGTGGCGTCGTAGCCCTGCACGATCATCAGCCGCACCGCCGTCGCAACCAGGCGGCGGCGCGTGGCCGCCTGCTGGGCCTTGCTGGTTCTCATAGCGCGCTCCAGCGGCCGACGGTGCCGCCGGCGTACAGCGCGCCCATCAGCACGCAGATGCCCGAGGAGATCAGCCAGAAGGTGAGCGAGTTGCCGGGGAAGTGCTGCTGCAGCAGCGGAAAGGCCAGGCCGCGTAGAAGCAGCACCGCGCTGATCGCGGGCAGCATCAGCTTCATGAACGGCAACGCTGGCAACTTGCCGGCCGCCGCAAACGCGTAGACCGCCCAGACTGCCAGCGCGGCGGCAATGCCCAGCGTCAGCAAGTGCGGCTGCCAGCGGCGAGCCTCGACCGCGCGAGCCATGCTCTCGCCGGCGCCCATCAATCGGTAAGCCGGCGCGCCGAAAGCGATGCAGGCAAGGTGCGCCAACGCGGCCAGGGCGCTGAGCAAACCGCCGAGCAGGAGGGCTTGGATGGGAGTGAGGAGGCTCATAGATTTCATTACTGTCCTTTGAATATTTAAATCTACCATTCAAAAGATAGTAAGTACTCCTTTATGGAGCCAGATGCTGATGCGCACGGGTTTTGCCCCCCCCCGGGCTCCAGGGAGCCCGGCCCGATCGCAGCGGCCTGCTCTGTCAGCGATGGTCCGGGCAACGGCAGCCGCTACCTGCCGAGCACGGACGAGGCGCGAGTGGAACCGCACAGTGCTCCCTCCTTCGAAGGCACGGCGAGGTTCGGGAAGCACGATCGACAAGCTGGGCGCGGACTACGCCGGGTACGGATGCGTGTGCGACCCGCGGAGCGTGTCGCGGACGCCAGGCCCGCCCTGAACGCTCGGTCCTTCGTTTGCGGGTACTCGCAGACCGACCCGCACGTCTGTTGCCGGGAGCCAACACCGCGCGCCACAAGTCACCGCGGTGCCGTGTGTGACTGCACGCGCAGCGGTGGCCGCCGGAAGCGCATCGTCGCGCGCGTGATGGTCGACACCTTTCGGAGGCGGACACGCGCGTTCATGGCGCCTGGTTGCGGACGTGGAAGACAGCTGGCGCGGCACAGATGTGTGCCTGGCGGAACGTGCGCGACCGTTCACTCGCGACCGGCAGTCAATCTGCTGGCGGCGATCCAGCAGTGCAAATGGCGCAACCGGCCTCGCGTGAGCCCACGCCGCGGTCGGCGACTGCGAGCGTCGTGCGTGCTCGGCGCGCAACGACCTGTGCAACCACGCGATGGCCGATTGCTACGCCAACATGTCCCGTGCCGCCGGGTTCGCAGATGAAGTGGACGCACTGCGCGAGCGCAACAAGGCGAAGGATCGCGACGGCGCACTTGCCGCGATCTCAGGGCGCATGATGCAGTCGATCGACTTCACCGGCTCGCCATCCCAGGTCACCGACTTCGTGTGCACACATCGATGCGCGCGGTCATTCGCGCCGTGGGATGAAACGCAGCGCCCCTGGCGCGAGTACAGGTGGGCGTCGGCGCGCAGCCGTCGTGCGAGCACGATCGCGCGCAACGCCACATGTGATCTGGCACCCCGGGCACGTTCGGCACCCCTTGCGCCCTGGACAGCCTTGAACGCGCGGCATGCCGAGGCGTCGTGGCGTGAAGATTCTCGAGCATCCGCTCGGCATGCACGCCATGTCACCGGATGCAGTGTTCCGCCTGACGCTGGCTTCGGCGCGGTCCCATACCTTCCAGACTTCACCGACGGAGGCCCAGATGGTTGTTTGTCTGGTCACTCCCGCACTGGCATCCTCGGCCCGCGCCACCGAACTGCGGCCCGTTCGGCCCATGCTCCTCTCTGCAGTCCGAGCCAGCGTGGTCTCGCACGGCAAGCCCGCTCGACTGACGACGACCAGCAACCGGAGTGCGATCGCACACTGCCGACGACAAGGAGTTCAGGATGTCGGACAACTCGGCGCCAATGCGACTCTATGGCCGATACGCTTCTCCGTTCGTCCGTCGCGTTGCCGTGACGCTGCAGCTCTACGGCCTCGCCTACCAGCTCGAAGCCCTGATGCCGTTCGGTGACGACAAGGTGGCCCTGGCGAAGATCAACCCGATCGCCCGCGTGCCCGCATTGCGTCTCGGTGGCGGCGACATGTTGATCGACAGCGCCGTGATTCTCGACTACCTGGACGAACTGGTCGGCCCGCATCGCGCCTTGACTCCAGCTGCAGGCCCCGAGCGGCGGCGGGTGCTCACACTGTTGGCCGTGGCGCTTGGTGCCAACGAGAAGCTGGTCGGCGGTCTCTACGAGCGCCACTTTCGGCCACGCGAGACATGGCATCGGCCGTGGCTCGACGTCTGCGACAAGCAGGTCCGCGACGGGTTTGCGTGGCTTGACGCCGAGTTTGCAGGCCCTTGGTTCTGTGGCGCGAACATGACCCAGGCCGACGTCACCGTCGCGATCTTCTGGCTGTTTGGCTGCGGCAAGCGACCATCGTTCTTCGCCGAACTAGGCTGCCGGCGGCTCGAGGCGCTGGCGTCGCGCCTGCGAGATACGCCGGCCTTCGGCGCGACAACGCCGGAGTCGGAGGCCCTTTCAGATCGGCTTGGGTAGCGGATGAACCGGATATCTTCGAGGCGCGAGCCGTTGCTGCCGAATCTGCGGTTCCGGGTCGCGCGCCTTGCCCAGGCTCTCCAGCAGCGGGGCGCACTGCCATGGGCTTTGTCCTCCTGACGGCCGCCGCGTGTCGACGTTGAAAGCGCCGACGCTCAGGCGAATGTCGACACGGTGTAGTTCAGTGCAACAGGCGGCCGTCGCAGATCGTCCATCACTCGGAGGCTGTGACGGGACATCTCGCCAGTGAGCAGGTGCCAGCACGACCCGGGCCGAGGTGGATCTCGCAGACCGTTCACTGATGCTGACGGCCGCCGAGGCCTACGGCCTCCCCCGCAAGTAGTGCGACTACCCCGTCGACCATGCCGAAGGAGCCGAGTCCGCGATCCCATTCGACAGCCAGTCATGGGCGATGCGGCGAGCGAACGACCGTGCGCCCAGTCTTCCCGTCGACCACGCTGAGTCAGTGTCAGGTCCCGGCCCGTGACGCGCGGTTGGTTCGGGGTATGCACACTCGAACAAGCACTTCACGCTCGCTCGCGAGCGCGTTCTGTCGCGGCGCACGGGCACTTGGCGCGCCGCCCTGAATCCCGAGCCAAGCGCTCGAACATCCAGGCAGCAGTCGCCCCTGCCACAGACTGCACTCTCCGCAGCCACAGCCCCCGCCTGGACGCTCGTGACCCGCACGCATCCCGCAGCACTTGCCTCCGGAGCGGGATGTGTGGGTTGATTCAACCATCCTCTCGCGCACTCGCAGCGGCACTGGCATGGAAAGGGCGATTCATTGCGCATGCGGCGCACTGCAAGGCGAGCTCACGACTACGGCCACCGTCAATCGGGGCCTGTGCTACTGCAAGGACTGCCAGGCATTCGCGCATGCGCTGCAGCGCGCGGAATGCACGCTGGATGCGCAGGGCGGCACGGACATCCTGCAAACCTCGCCACAGTCAGTGCGCATCGCTTCCGGCCATGAACAACTCGCCTGCCTTCGCCTCACGCCAACAGGCCTGCTGCGCTGGTACGCAAGGTGCTGCAACACCCTGATCGGCAACACGCCACCGTCGCGCACGATTTCGTTCGTCGGACTGATCCACACCTGTTTCGATCGTGCCGCACTGGACTCGATTGCACTGCCTGCCATGCAGGTCTGGACCCAGTCTGCGCGCGGCGAGCCGAAGCCAAGACGACGCCTCGCGCTACGGGGTGTCCTGGGCCTGGCGGGCATCGTCATCGGCGCGCGCTTCACTGGCAGCTACAAGTCGAATCCACTCTTCGACGCAAACGGTCAACCAATTGCGCTCCCGCGCGTGCTGGGCAACGACGAGTTGCAGACGTTGCGCGCGAAAGTCGGGTAACCGCTCGGATGATGCCGAGCGACAACGTGACTGCAAGTCAGGCTCGACTCGGCTGGCGGGATCGACCGCGACGCCGTCGAGAGCGATCACAGGGCACCCCAAGTTCGTGCGAGCGAAACGGGCGAGCACCGCCTGCTACTGAGCCACGCTGCACGCCTGCGCGGCGCGCTGCAGGAGATGCGTCTCGCATGGTGCGCGGGAGATGGTGCGCGGGAGATGACGCGGTCGATCTGGCGCGGCAGTCTCGAACACGCGCGACGCACCGCACGAGGGGAGAACCTCGATGCTCCCCTGCTGCCTGGTCTGGCTACGTCACACGAGACGCTCCTTCGCCAGGTGGCATTCATCAATCAACGTCACGGCGTTCCAGCCCGTGCAACCTGTGCGTGCGCGGGCCAAGGTGGTCGAATCCTAGGCATGCTCCCATCCATCACACGCGTCGAGACTTGATGCAAGCGGGTGGATCCGGCTCAGGACTCCGATCGACGCGTCATCGAACGGGGGCAGGCCACTGTTGACGTGCTCAATCACGGCACCCTGCGCATCCGAGATCAAGGCGACGTCTGCATCACTGAATGCGCCAAGCGCATGGGCCAGAGCCACCTCGTCCTCGTCCTTCCACGCGAACGTCATGTCGGAACGAACAACCAGATCGAGACCGAGATCTCGGGTGTCCACAAACCCACCACGTACGCGTATGGGGACCTGGATGTTCACGTACCAGCCCGCAAAGGCATCAGTCTGCAGGTTCCAGTTCATCCAGACTGAATACGGCCTCGAGTCCTCCCAGAGCCACATCACCGTCCTGTTCACCGCCCAGGGAGTCGGCACGAGTGTCCACTCTCCACTGGCCAGTTCGCCGAGGGCAGACGACCGGTCCTCCCCCTCCCCGCCCCTGCGGTAGTTCGAAGACATGTAGCAGACGGCGCCAGGCGCCAGATGCAGCAGCAGGGGCCCGCCATCCTCGCGCTCGTCACGCACAACCAACGTCGGGCGTGCCGTCCAGACACGACCAAGGACAACGTCGCGCAGCGCTACCGTTGCAGCTGCGGGGAACCTGAGGGTGGCGTCACGCGCGATCATTGTCAGGGTCCATGGTCAGCCGGGTAAGTGCCATCGCGGGAGTGTCGTTCAAACCGGATCCCGACAGTGTCATCGAGAGGTTCTGCATGGGCCATCTCACGAGCCCTCACCAGCATTCGTGTTCCCGGGGTCGCATCGGAAGCTCCGTTCCACGAATCGAGCAATCACCAACGCTCGACCTCAGGCTCGCGCGTGAACACACCATCATGCGGACGAAGTCTGTCACTCGTTCACTCTCGTCAATGCAACCGCAGGAGCCAGTGCGGACACGCAGGTCAACCCGGATGGCAGTCGCGGCCGGCAAGTGCTGCCCGGCCGGTGTGGATGCCAGACCGGAGTTCGGCCGGGGTGAACGCAAGGGCTGCTGTCGGCGTACAGACGGATCGGAGAGCGTCCTGGGGGTGTGACTGGAGAGCGATCGTCGTTGGGCGCAACACGATGTGCAACGGCCTTCGCATTGCTCCCGAAGATGTCGCCGCTGACATGGCGGATCACTGGTGCTCCAGCACTGGTGCCCGCGTGGACGAGTGACCACCACTCTGCGCGCGAGGCCCCTGACAGGCGTTGATGTGGTTCAACCCGTGTGCCGAGGTGTCGTGGCGCACTGCGGATCGCTGCCGAGCACTGGGGATGGCTGCCCTGCACGTACACGCGACCGCGTGCAGTCGTCAGGAAGCGGATTCGGCGAGGCAGCAGCGAACGGCCGGACAGCAGCCCCTCGATGCGCTCGCAGCGTGATCGGACCGATCACGGCTGGCGCGCAGTGCTCGGTGCCATCACGTGCGCCCTCGCTGAGGCCAGTGCCGACCCAGTCCAGCGCAAGGCTCCACGCTCTCCAGCGCTTCTCCACACCCGCCACGCAGGTACTTGGTCTGCCTGCCGCCGGCGTAGGCGCTCTGCGGAGTGTGGGTCATGCACGCAGCCAGCCACGGATCACCGCAGTACCGCCGGGCCAGCAGCTTGGCCTGCCAGAAGAGGCAGGTCGGACCGGGCACGTCCTCATCGCAGGAGGCACAGGTCAGTTCGGCGTAGCACTCCGTGGTGCCCATGAGCACCGCAACGCCTGCATATGCGTCGAACTCGAGCCGGGTCGAGCCATCGTCGAAGCCGACCGTACTCGCAACCACGCCGGCATGCCAGCCAACGCCATGCAGCAGGCCGAGGGAACCCTGCGCTGCCGGCCCGCCCGCGGAGCGGTTCGGGGCTTGGCGCCGCTAGTCCGACGTCCGCTGCCGCTCAGCAAGGATGCTGCAGATCGTGGCTTGCGCATCGCCATCCGCCAGGAAGGAGGCGAGCAGCAGCAAGACCGCAAGCAGTGCTCCCTAGTTCACGGGCGCCAACCACGCACCCGAGCATGTCCTGCTGCCTGCGCCGTTCGCGAGCGCCATGCCGGCACCGCTCGGGATTCCCGACCGATTCACCGGCATGCACGAAGCAGGACACGTCGGCTGGAAGCATCCAGGGTGCTGCACCACCAGAGCACCGCCGTGATGTAGCGCAGTGCCTGTTCAAGCGAAGCCGCGTTCACCTACTCTTGGCCGATGCGCACGGCGCGCGCACTGCTGCCACCCACGCGTGACTGCAGCGGGCAACCTGCCGACCTCCTGCCGCACGGATCACCTCCCGAGATGGCGAACGAATCGCTGCACGAGACACTCGATGCGCGGACCCGCCGCGAGAACGTCGCGGAGGCGGCGGGCAGTGTGCTGACCCATGCGATGTTCATGGAGCAGTTCGTGCAGCGACACACGCCCGTGGTGGTGCGCGGCGCGGTGCGCGACTGGCCGGCGCTCCGCAAGTGGACGCCGGCATTCTTCAGCACGCACTTCGGCGATGCGCTCGTTCCCGTGGGCTACGCGAAACGGATGCGACTCGCGAACTTCATCGCCCAGGTGGTCGCCTCGACGGAGGAGCGTCCGGCGCCATACATGTATCGCCTGTTCATCCACGAGCACCTGCCAGCACTGCTCCCGGACCTCCTGCCGCAAGGTCAGTTCGCGTTCCCTCGGCGCTATGCGAGCCCGCTCATGCCGGCTTACTGGCGCCGCCCGGATGGCCACCTGAAGCTGCTCATCGGTGGCGTCGGTGGCAGGTTCCCGGTGCTGCACCACGACACCGAGAACGTGCACGCGACCATCACGCAGGTGTGTGGCGAGAAGGAGTTCCTGCTGTTCCCGCCGGGTGACCGTGAGTACCTGTACCCGGACCCGCAGCAGCCCAATCAGTCGTTGGTGGAAGATCCGCTCGAGCCGGATGCCGTGCGTTTTCCGCTTCTGGCACGCGCCCACCCGCGGCGAGTGACCGTGCACCCGGGGGACATGATGTTCATCCCGTGCGGCTGGTGGCACACCGCGCGCTCGGTGAGCATCTCGGTCTCCGTGGGCATGAACATCCTCGAACGCACGAACTGGTCCGGGTTCGTGGATGAGGTCGCGCCAGCTGGCCGCCTGCGACTTTATCTGCTTGGACTCGGCTGGCTGCTGTCGGTCCTCGAGCGCGCACCGCGCGTGCCGATCTTGCGAGCGCTCGCACCCATCACGCGAAACGATGTCCGGGACCCATCCGCAACGCCGCTCTCGATTGCGCAGCAGACGCGCTGATGCGCGCTGCCATGCCAGGCAAGGTGCATGGCGGGAGCCGGCAATGAGCCAGTTGCGAACGCTGCTCAAGCGCTCCCCCATCGTCCGCGACTGGTTGGCGCGCAGGCGCGTGCGTGACTACCTGAGCGAAGCAGCGTACGGCCAGCACTACGGCAGGTTCGCGAGTTTCGCCGAAGCGCGTGCATGGTTGCCTGCATCACGCGAGTTCGCGCAGCCAGGGTTCCAGGACGAGTACGTGGCCGAGCGCAGTGCTCGGGTCTTCCCCTTCGACTACCCGGTGATGTTCTGGCTGTCTGCGGCCTTCTCCCGGGGCGACTGCCGGGTATTCGACTTTGGCGGCTCGGTCGGCGTGCACTTCTACGCCTACCAGTCGTACTTCGAGTTCCCGGAGGCAGTGCGCTGGACCGTGTGCGAACTGCCCGCCACCGCCGAACTCGGGCGGTCACTCGCACGCGAGCGCGGCGCGGAAGCTCGCCTCGCGTTCCAGGCGTCGATCGTTCCGGAGGTGCTGGACCACGATGTATTCATCGCTGCGGGCGTGCTGGAGTTCATTGACGAATGGTCGCTCCCGTCGCTGCTGCAGTCGGCTGCGCGGCAGCCGCGGCACGTGCTGCTGAACAAGATGCCGCTCAACAGCGACGTGTCGTTCGTATCCACCCAGAACCTCGGCAAGGGTGCGTTCGCGCCGCACCACGTCTACCACCGGGCAGAGTTCGTCGCGGCGATGGAACGCGCCGGGTATGCGCTGGTGGACACATGGGCCGTGCCGGACCGCCGATTCAACCTGCCAGACGATCCCGTCGCGTCCTTCGGCGCCTACTCGGGCCTCTACTTTCGCGCTACCGGTCGCGCGTCGGCATGACGACGCAGCAGCCCCGCCCGCGCACGCTGATCACCTGCCCGGGTTCGCATCGGTGTCCCGGAACGCCGCGATGAGGCGCGCAAGCAGCCCCGGGCGCTTGCGCGGCGCTGTGGCGAGTTCTTTCGCCGAATGCGTGGCGGCATCCTCGCCAGGCTGCGATTCAGGTGCCGTGTCACCAGGTGTCGCTGCGATCTCCGCGAGCGTGTCGTAGATCAGGCGCCGAACCGCAATGCGTACGCCGATGCGCTTCTCGATCTCCGCGATCGCTCGCATGGCCAGCAGCGAATGGCCGCCGATGTCGAAGAAGTTGTCACCGCGCCGGATATCCGCCGTATCCAGCAACCGTGACCAGACATCGGCAATTGCGCGCTCGACCTCGGTCTGCGGCGCGTCGGCGACGGCTTGTGCAGGTACGCGAGCCGCCGCCGCGGCTGGCAGGGCAGCGACTGCAGGCGCGGCATTACCGTAGTGGGCGAGGCTCGCCTGGGCGTCGCGATCGATCTCCTCCAGGATGGCGCGCCCCAGCGCGGCGAACGCGCGAACCTGCGCTTCGTCGAAGACGTCGGCGTTGTACGTGTAGACGAACTCGATGTGGTTGCGCGTCTCCACGCACCAGAGGCTGAGGTCCTGCGCCGCGCCGAGCATGGGTGTCGGGCTGCGTGAGTGCTCCACGTTGCCCCAGCGAGTCGGCCGCTCGCGTACGTCCTGGTAGGAGAAGGACACCTGGTGCACGGGCGGCCTGCTGACATCTCGCGGCACGGTGAGCGCACGCACCAGGCTGTCGAATGGCACGTCGGCGCTGGCGAAGGAAGCCACCACCTTCGCGTGCAGCGCATCGAGCCACGCGTCCAGCCGCGTGTCGGGATCGATAGTCACGCGCATGGGCAGCATGTTGACGAAGAAGCCCATGAGGGGTTCGAGCTCCACCTGCTCGCGACCGCGCACCGGCGTTCCGACCACGAAGTCCGGCCTCCCGGCCAGCCTGCCCAGCATCAGCGCATAGGCTGCGAAAAGCGTGACGTAGAGGGTTCGACCACGCGCCTGTGCCTGCGCGCGCAGCCGCAGGGTGAGCTCGCGTGGCAGGTTGAATTGATGGAAGCCGCCACGGCCAGACATCTCGCGCGGGCGGGGGCGCGCCGCAGGCAACTCCAGGGCATCCGGCAGCGGTGTGAGCTCCCCGCACCAGTACTCCGTCTGGCGCGCGAGCTCCGCCCCGGTCACCCAGCCGAGCTGCCAGGCCGCGTAGTCGCCATACGTCACCAGGATAGGTGGCAGGCGGGCTTCGCGCGCGTCGAGCCGCGCTGCGTAGAGCTCTGCGAGGTCGCCGTACAGGATGTCGAAGGACCACGCGTCCCATATGAGGTGATGGGCCTGAAACAGCCACACGTGTTCGGTGCGCGACAGGCGGAACAGACGGGCCGTGAACAGCGGGCCACGCTCGAGGTCATAGGGCACCTCGACCAGCGCGCGAATTCGGGCGGCAAGCGCGGTGCCGCGCTCGGACTCGGGCAAGGCACTGAGGTCATCCACGGGTAACTGGCTCGCCGTGAGCGACGGCAGGATGCGCTGCTGCGCACCGTCCTCCGTGCGTTCGATCACCGTTCGCAACACGCTGTGCCGCTGCACGAGGTCGGCGAAGGCGGCGTCGAAGGCACCGACATCGAGGTCGCCCACCAGGCGGTGCCCGGTCGGGATCGAGTGCACCACCGTGCCCGGCGTGAGGTTCTCGAGGAACCACACCCGTTGCTGCATCAGGGAAAGGGGTGCCGTTGCCTGGTCTGCACGATGGTGGATCGATCGCCGCGGGTCCACGGGCTGTTCGAGCAACGGCCGCAATGCGGCGGCCAGTGTCGCCGGCGTGGGTGCCTCGAAGATCGTGCGCAGCGTGGGTCGCTGGCCGAGTTCGCGTGCCAGCGCAGCCGAGAGCCGAGCCGCCAGCAGCGAGTGCCCACCGAGCTCGAAGAAGTTCTCGTCACGGGCAACACTCGGGATGCCCAGGTTCTCCGCCATCAGCTGGGAGATGCGTTGCTCCAGATCTGCGTGCACTGCCGGGGACTCCGCCTGATGGATGGGGTTACGCAGGTGCGCCGCAGCCGGAGGCGCAGGCACCCGCACAGATGTGTCAGCCGGCAGGCTGCCAGGCTTGCCGGCTGGCGGCTGCGCGCCATGGGCCTGCAACGCCTTGCGGTGCACCTTGTCGTTCGGCAGCAGCGGCAGTGCATCCAGCTGCTGCAGCAGCGTCGGCACCATGTAGTCGGGCAGACGCTCGCGCAATGCGCGGCGAACTCCACGCATGTCGAGCGACCTGCCGCCTGCCGCGACGATGAAGCCAGCGAGCCCCGGATCCCCATGCACGTCCGGTCGATCGACGACGACTGCGCGGGATATGCCTGGTTGCTCGGCCAGCACGGCCTCGATCTCGCCGAGTTCGATGC
>SXGT01594309.1_pt1 | contig 15901 bp, 14 predicted proteins | sample 3176221 | NCBI WGS metagenome assembly SXGT01 (sample SAMN11356862, study PRJNA531348) | freshwater metagenome | isolation source: freshwater sample F1-120 | place: China: Fuxian Lake, Yuxi | collected 2017-12-25
GAAGATGTACGACCACTTCCCGGCGATCTCACCGGACGAGGCCGGCTCAATGGTCTGTAACGCGCTGCAGCACAAGCCCAAGCAGATCAACACCACACTCGGAACAGTCGCCGAGGTCGGTTACGCGCTGGCGCCGAAGCTGCTCGATCAGGTTCTCAATGCTGCCTTCCGCGTATTCCCCGAGTCGGCGGCCTCCTCGGGCCGCGACACTGCGCCTGAGCAGAAGGCCAGCATCGAGCAGAAGGCGATGGCCAACCTGATGAAGGGGGTTCACTGGTAAACGCCTGAGCGACGGGCTAAGATTCCTAATCCTGACTTTTCCGTCAGCGGTTCATTACGTTATTGAGGAGATTGCCAGAGATGCCCGAAGTTGCCTTCCCCTTCACAGCAGCCGACGTCGAGCGCACCTGTACGCGCCTCTCCGAGGCAACGATGCTCCCCGGCAGCGCCTTCACCGACCCGTCGGTTCTTGACTGGGAGCTGAGGAACTTCTTCCAGTCCGGCTGGGTCTGCGTAGGCCACACAGGTCAGCTGCGTGAGCGCGGCCAATATATCTCCGCTCAGGTCGGCCCAACCAGCGCGCTCGTCGTTGCCGACGACGATGCCCTTCCGCGCGCCTTCATCAACAGCTGCCGCCACCGCGGCGCAAAGATCGTTGACGAGCCCGAAGGCCAGGTTCGTCGCCTGCGCTGCTCCTACCACGCTTGGTCCTACGGCTTCGACGGCTCGCTGGTCAATGCGCCGTTCACCGACGACCTCGTTGATTTTGACGCCAGCTGCATGGGGCTGCTGCCGGTTGACCTTGCCGTCGTTGAGGGGCTTGTGCTGATCGACCTCTCCGGTGCGGCGGGTCCGCCCGCTGAGCACATCGGCGACCTAGCCGAGAAGCTCGCCCACTACCGCCTCAGCGAACTAAACCGCGGCGCCAAGGTCGTCTACGAGGTGAATGCGAACTGGAAGGCGATCGTCGAGAACTACAGCGAATGCCTCCACTGCCCGGGGATCCACCCCGAGCTAAACCGCCTCTCCCATTACTTGAGCGGCGACACGATGAAGGGTGATGGCGCCTGGTGCGGCGGCTCGATGGACCTAGCCGAGGACGCCGAGACGATGGCAAAGAACGGCGGCGGGCCAACGCGCGAGCCGATTGCAGGGCTCGACGAAACAGACATTCGCTCGGTCTTCTACTTCACGATCTTCCCCAATGCGCTTGTCTCGCTGCACCCCGATTACGTGATGCTGCACACGCTCTGGCCGAAGGCGCCAAACCTCACCGAAGTGACCTGCGAATGGCTCTTTGAGGACCGCACGATCGCCGCAGCCGACTTTGACCCAAGCGACGCCGTCGAGTTCTGGGATCAAGTCAACCGCGAGGACTGGGGCGTCTGCGAACTGACCCAGAAGGGCCTCGGCGACGGCACGCTGCCGGCCGGCCGCTACACAAAGCAAGAAGACGTAGGTCACAAGTTCGACGTGATCGTCGCGCACCGCTACCTTGAAGCGCTCGGCGCGACGATTCCTGCACGCAAGTAACCGCGCCTCTATTTGACATTAACCTCGTCCGCAAGGTAGGAATGTTGCTCTGTCCCAGGCGCCTGAAGATCCAGAACGCGGCCTCTCGCGCCGTTCACTTTTTGCCCGCACGGGAGCCGCGGCGCTCGGTGCGACGACGCTCGCCGGCCTCGCCGGCTGTGAGAACACGACGACCCCAGTAGCCGCAACTGGCTCCGCCGGCGGCGGGCCGGGGCTGCTAGGGGACCCAACCGCCGGAGGCCCGGTAGATTCTGCAGGCATACCGCTAGCCCGGCGTGACTATCCGGTGACGCTCCCACGCTTCTCGGAGCCTGTCTCGGCGTCGGAGAAGCCGGAGACTGGCGGCGTATTTAAGATCTACAGCTACGCCGACTACCTCAACCCCGACGTGCTGAAGGAGTTCGGTAAGCGGGAGGGCGTCGAGGTCAAGGTGACGACCTTCGACAGTGTCGACGAAGCCTTCTCGAAGCTGAGCACTGCTGGGTTGGAGTTCGACGTGATCGTCTCGACCCCGGACCAGCTCTCAAAGCTCGTCGGGCGAAAGCTGCTGCAGCCGCTCAACGAAGAGCTGGTGCCAAATCTCGAGAAGAACATCTGGGAAGAGATCCAAAGCCCCTTCTATGACGTCGGGTCGCGCTACACGGTTCCTTACGTCGTCTACACGACCGGAATCGGCTGGCGCAATGACAAGGTCAATGTCGACCCAGCCGGCCTTGAGAACGGTTGGAACGCGCTCTGGGACGCGACTAGCCAGCGCGGCAAAACGCAGCTGCTCGACGACAAGCGCGAAGCGCTGGGGATGGCGATGCTGCGCGAAGGCCAGCCGAATCTCAACACCGCATCGCCTGAGCTCATCAACATCGCACTAGCGGCGCTTAATGAGCTGGCCCAGAATGTGCGGCCGAAAGTGCAGATTTCGGCGTATGAGACGCTGCCGGCAGGGCGCATCACGATCGGTCAGCTGTGGTCGGGCGATCTGCTCTCCGGCGCGATCAGCTACCTGCCAAAGGGCACGCCCGCCTCGGTGATGTCGTACTGGTACCAAGCTGAAGGCGGGCCGGTCTTCAACGACATCCTGACCGTGGCCGCCGCCTCAACGAAGCCGATCATCGCCCATCGCTTTCTCAACTACATGATGGAGCCGCAGGTCGCCTACGACAACTTCGTCAACTTCGTCGGTTACCAGCCGCCACAGAAGTCGCTCGACGCAGCGAAGCTCTTCGACGAGGGGATTCTGCCGAAGTCGCTCAGCAACGCGGTCGTCACGCAGGAGGCCTACGCCGCCGGCAACGGCTTCCTGACGCTGACCGCCGAAGGTGAACAGGCGTGGGAGAAGGCCTGGTCGAAGTTCCGGGCGGGCTAACGATGCAGGAGCGCAGGATCTGGGGTCTATTTGCCGCGCCAGGCATGGTTTGGCTTGGCCTCTTCTTTGTCGTCGCCTTCTACGCCGTCATTAGCGTTGGCCTCGGTAACATCAACACGCTTTACCAACCGATTCCGTACTGGAACCCACTCGACTGGAACGTCGGCTACCTCGTGCAGGCGATCGAATCGGTTGTCCCCGGCGGCCAGAACTGGGCCGTTGTAGTGCGCAGTGTGATCTACATCCTGACGGCAATCATCGGCGCGCTCTTGATCGGCTATCCGGTCGCCTACTACGCCTCGCGCCACGCTGGCCGCTGGCGCGGGCTGGTTGTTGTGCTGCTGATCCTGCCGTTCTGGATCTCTTACATCATGCGGATGTTTGCTTGGACCAACCTGCTCGCGCCGGACGGGTACGGGTCGAAAATATTGAGCGCGCTCTCAATCGATTCGCTCTTCTCATCGATCGGGCTGCTCGACGGGACCGATTGGCTTGGCGGCCAGGGAATCACTGTAATCATCGCCCTTATCTACGGCTACGTGCCGTTCTTCATCCTGCCGCTCTTTGCCTCGCTCGACCGCATCGACCAGCGCGTGATCGAAGCCGCGCGCGACCTCGGCGCGCCGCCCCCGAGCTCATTCTGGCGCGTAATCCTGCCAATGTCGAAGCCCGGAATTCTTGCCGGGCTGGTGCTCGTTGCGCTGCCGATGGCCGGCGACTACTACACGCAAACGCTGATGAGCGGATCGCCTTCGACGAGCATGATCGGCAACACGATCAACGATTACATCCAAGGTGGGCCGGATAAGTCGCTTGGCGCGGCGATGACGATTCTGCTCTCAGTCGTGCTGCTCTTCTTCATGCTCTACTACCTGCGCACGCTGCGCCGTGAACAAGGCGAGGTGGCGGCATGAGCGCCGTACCGGCAGAGCAGGCTGCCACGAGTAAGCCAGCACGGCGCCCGGGCTTCTCACTCGGTAACCCGTGGAGCAAGCCGCGCTGGCTCACCGGCATCACCTGGGTCTACATCCTCTGGTCGCTGCTGCCGGTGCTGCTGGCGATCCGCGTGGCCTTCAACGAAGGGCGCTCGCGCACGGCGATCGACGGCTGGTCGCTGAAGTGGTTTTTCGGCGACAACAGTTTCAGCGTCTTCGGTGACCCGGCGCTGCAAGACGCGCTGACCCACAGCCTCCTGCTGGCGGGCCTTGCGATGCTGATCGCGACGCCGCTTGGAATCATGCTCGCGATCGGGCTACAACGCTGGCGCGGCCGTGGTTCTGGGCCAGCCAACGTTGTCGCGCTACTGCCGCTCGTCACGCCGGAGCTGGTGTTCGCAGTAGGGCTCTTCTTGCTCTTCACAACGCTGCTTTCAACGATTGGGCTGGGCACCACGGCGCAGGTGATCGGCCACGTAACCTTCTCAATGTCGTTTGTCGTCGTGATCGTGCGCGGCCGCCTCGTGACTGTCGGCCCCGACGTCGAGGAGGCCGCCGCCGACCTTGGCGCCCCTCCCCTGGCCGTAATCTGGCGTGTCCTGCTGCCGCTGCTGGCGCCAGCGATCGCGGCCAGCCTGCTGATCGTCTTCGCGCTCTCAATCGACGACTTTGTTGTGAGTCAGTACCTCGCTTCGGGCGCCGAGACGGCGACCGTGCCGATGCGGATCTACGCCCAGGCGCGCGCTGCACCGCTGCCCTCACTCAACGCACTGGCGACGCTGATGCTGCTCTTCACGCTGCTGGCACTGGTGCTGGCATACGGAGTGTTCCGCTTCATGACGCGTGGCGAAAAGCGCGGCTCGGCGATCGAACAGATTGCCTCAATCGATTCTGGAGGTGGACGATGAGTGAGGGTGACATTCGGCTCGAAGGGCTGGTTAAAAACTACGGTGATGTGGTTGCAGTCGACGGAATCGACCTGCACATCCCATCCGGCGAATTCTTCACGATGCTCGGCCCATCGGGCTGCGGCAAGACCTCGCTCCTGCGGTGCATCGCCGGGTTGGAATACCCCAATAGTGGTGAGATTTTGCTCGACGGCTCCCGCATTGACGACATCCCGGCCTATGCCCGGCCAGTCAACACCGTCTTTCAGTCGTACGCACTGTTCCCGCATATGTCAGTGGCTCAGAATGTCGCATTCGGGCTGGAGATGGAGCGGTTACCCAAGAACGAGATAAAGAGCCGGGTGGCCGCAGCCCTTGCGCAGGTCAAGCTGACCGGGCTGGACCGCCGTAAGCCAACCCAGTTGTCCGGCGGCCAACAGCAACGAGTCGCGTTGGCCCGCGCACTCGCCAAACAGCCAAAGGTGCTCTTGCTCGACGAGCCACTTTCGGCCCTGGACTTAAAGCTGCGGCGCGGCATGCAGGTCGAACTCAAGCGCCTGCAGCGCGAGACCGGTATCACCTTCGTATTCGTCACCCACGACCAAGAAGAAGCCATGACGATGGGTGATCGCATTGCCGTCTTCAATGAAGGCAAGATCGTGCAGGTCGGCTCGCCGCAGGAGATTTACCGCAGGCCGGTCAATGGTTTCGTTGCAGACTTCATCGGCGAGACGAATTTGATCAAGGTAACTGTTGGCTCCGGTGGATTTATCTTCCCCGGCGGCGGCGTGCTGGCACGGGAGTTACTTGCCGAGGACTGCGAGGTTCCAGCGGCTGGCGAGTGCTTACTGGCTGTCCGACCCGAGGACTTCGAGTTGGTCGACACCGACGCCGCGGTGGTCGGCGAGGTCGTTGACGTTATCTTCACCGGTGGGTTGATTCGCTTGCATGTGCGAGCAGGTGACCAGGAAATCGTCGCAGCCCTGCCATCGCATGGGGTAGTAGTGCCGGCGGTTGGTGACCAAACCCGCCTACGCCCGATCACCAAGGCGGCTCGAACGGTGGGTTCATGAGCAAGCCGAGCGCCCCTAGGAGCCCGGGCCGGCCGGGGCAGGCCTCGTCGTGGCTGGCAACCCCAACACTTGTCTTCCTGATCCTCGTCATCTTGCTGCCACTTCTGATAATCGTGGTCTACTCCTTCTTGTCGCAGCCGTCGCTCGGGACCGGCGTGAAATGGGTTTTCTCCACCGATGCCTACCGTCAGATCTTCGTGCAGGACAAGCTTGATGGCACCACAGCCTTTGATACCCGCTACCTAAAAGTGCTTTGGAACTCCTTCTACTACGCCGGTATCGCCACCATCACCACCTTGGTACTCGGGATTCCGGTTGCCATGTGGATTGCGACTCGACCGGTTCGGTTCCGGGCGCTGCTGGTGCTTGCTGTCACCTTGCCCTTTTGGACGAGTGTGCTAATCCGCACTTACGCGGTGCGCCAGCTCCTGGACGAGACCGGACCGATCGGAATCTTCTTGAAGACCGTAGGCATCGGCAATGACTACCAGATTCTCTACACGCCGTGGGCGACCATCATCGGTCTGACCTACACCTTCATCCCGTTCATGATCTTGCCGATCTACGCCAGCGCTGAGCGTTTTGACTTTCGCTATGCCGAGGCCGGCTACGACCTAGGCGCCAAGCGCTGGACGGTACTTCGGCGCATCGTCATCCCGGGCATCCGGCCTGGCATCATCGCCGGCATTGCCCTCGTGTTCATCCCCGGCCTCGGCTCATTCCTGCAGCCCGACATGCTCGGCGGCGGCAAGACCAACATGATCGCCAACGTCATCGCAAACAACTTCGGTCAGGCGCGCAACTGGCCCTTTGGCTCAGCGCTATCGGTGTTCCTGCTCGTCTTCACCGTGCTGTTCGTCCTCATGGTTACTACCGGAGCGCGCTCCCGCGGTGATCAGGTGCGGCTGATATGAGCGCCCAAACGACGTTGCGACCCCGCCGGCGGCTAGTAAACCTCAGTAACTTCCCGCTATTTCGCGGTACCGCTATCGCGGTACTCGTCGGTATGTACCTGCCGCTCCTATTAGTGGTGATCTATTCATTCAATAAGAACCGGGTGGTACAGATCTGGACCGGGTTCTCACTTGAGTGGTACAGCTTCGTCTTCAATAGTGACGACATCCTGCGAGCACTGCAGAACTCGCTCATCGTTGCGGTCGTCGCAACCATTTTGTCAACCCTACTCGCACTCGGTGCCGCCCTCGGCATGTTGCGCATGGCCAGGTCCGGACGGGTATTCGCCTGGGGCTTACTGGGCGCCCCGCTCATCATCCCGGAGATCGTGCTGGCGGTCGGCACCCTCGGGTTCTTCTTGACCATCAAGGTGCCACTTGGGCATGTCGCGTTGATACTCGCGCACACCGCCTTTTGCATCCCCTTTGCCTTGTTGCCGATCCGGGCGCGCCTTGCCGGCTTGGATGCGGCCCCCTTCGAGGCCGCCACCGATCTCGGTGCCAATGAATGGCAGATCCTGCGCCGCATCACCTTGCCGCTGCTGGCTCCCGGGATCTTCGCCGGGGCCTTACTCGCATTCGCTATCTCATTAGACGATTTCATCACCTCGTTTTTCATTGCCGGGCCGGGTGCCACCACCTTGCCCGTCTACATCTTCGGGATGATCCGGTCAAATGTGACCCCGGCGATCAACGCCCTGTCTACCCTTCTGCTGATCTTTTCGGCTACCCTGCTTTTGGCGGTATATCTACTAAACAGAATAAGGAGAAGCGACTAATGATTCGACGATCCAAAGTAACTAGATTGGCGACATCTTCAGCAATCATCGCTGCGGGTGTTTTAGTACTTGCCGCCTGCGGGGGCGAAACAACCACCACGCCACCCTCGGCTGCAGCACCCTCGGCTGCAGCACCTGTGGCCAGCGAGGCACCGGCCGCATCAGCACTGCCGGCAACCGGCACCGGTGAACTGCACCTTTATAACTGGACCAATTACATCGATCCCGCGCAGCTTGATGCTTTCACCAATGAAACGGGCATCAAGGTAATCCTTGACACCTACGATTCGAATGAGACCCTGCTCGCCAAGTTGCAGGCGGGTGCCACCGGCTACGACGTCATCGTGCCCAGTGACTACATGGTCGCCCAGATGGTCGAACTCGGCCTGTTGGAGAACATTGGCGTCAACACCTTGCCAAATGCCGCCAATATCAAGCCGAATCTGGTCGATGTCTACTGGGATCCAGGGCGCAGTTACTCCGCTCCGTACATGTATGGCACCACCGGTATCGGCGTCGACACCACTGATCCAGCGGTTTCGGGCATTGCTTCTTGGAAGGATTACTTCGCCGCCGGAGCGGTAGCTGGCAACTCCCTTGATGTGCTCAAGGATCAGACCGAGGTAGTCTCCGCGGCACTACGTGCCGGCGGCGTTGCTCCGGCCGACCTTTGCTCAACCGACAAGGCGCAGTACGCCGCGGCCCAGGAGCTGCTGTCGACTTTCAAGCCGAAGGTGATCGACTCGGACGGTGGCATCGAGCGCATGGTCAAGGGTTCGAGCAAGGCGCGCATGGCCTGGAACGGATCGGTGCACCGCATGACAACCGATAATCCGAACGTGGCATACGTCTATCCGTCAGATGGGCTGAATCTTTGGGCTGACAACCTCGTCGTACCAGTTGGTGCGCCGAATATTGAAAACGCGAAGATCTTCATCAACTGGATGATGGGCCCCGAGCAGGCTGCTGCTGCCAGTAACTTCAGTGGTTACGACAATGGCATCACCGGATCGGACGCCTTCATGGACGAGGCACTAAAGACCGACCCGGCAGTTGTGGTACCGGCCGACAAGGTAGCCCTTATCTCGCCGACGCCGAACTGCGGCCAAGAGGCCCGCGACCTATACACCGAGGTCTTCACCTCCTGGCAGTCGGGTCAGTAGTAACAGGGCAAGTTGCTTGGCCCTGCTAACGCAGGGCAAAGCGAAATGGCCCAGCTAACGCAGGGCAAAGCGAAGGGGTGGATCCGCGAGGATCCACCCCTTCCTCGTGTAGTACAGATTCCCCTTAGGGGAACGAGACGTCCGGCACCGTGGCCATCGCCTCGGCCAGCCGAGCATCCGAGAACTCCTCGTCCACCATTTCACCGCGCAGATACTGGTCGTACGCCGGTAGGTCGAAGTGGCCATGGCCGCAAAGTGCCGTCAAGATCACCGTCTCCTCACCGGTCTCCTTGGCTTTCAACGCCTCGCGGATTGCCAAGGCAATCGCATGGGTTGGCTCCGGTGCCGGCACGATGCCCTCGGTGCGGGCGAACTGGATTGCCGCCGCGAAGCATTCGGTCTGGGGTACTGCGACCGCGTCCATCATGCCCAATTCGTAGATATGTGAGATCAGCGGTGACATCCCGTGGTAACGCAGGCCACCGGCATGAATCGGGTCTGGAATGAAGTCGTGACCCAGGGTGTGCATCTTCATCAATGGCGTCATGCCAGCGGTATCACCGAAGTCATAGCGGTACTCGCCACGAGTCAGTGACGGGCATGAGGCCGGCTCAGCGGCGACGATGCGCGGTGAGATCTTGCCGGCCAGCTTCTCGCGAATGAACGGGAAGGAGAGCCCGCCGAAGTTCGACCCCCCACCGGTGCAGCCAACGATCATCGTTGGGGTGTCGCCGGCCATCTGGAGTTGCAGGATTGCTTCCTCTCCGATGATCGTCTGATGCAGCAGCACATGGTTAAGGACCGAGCCAAGTGCGTAACGGGTGTCGGCATTTGTCGCTGCCACTTCAACGGCCTCGGAGATCGCGATACCCAGGGAGCCGGTCCAGTTACGTGGATCCTGCGCAAGCTGCCGACCGATTTCGGTTACATCAGATGGCGACCGGTGCACCTTCGCGCCGAAAGCCTCGATCATCAACCTGCGGTAAGGCTTTGAGTCGTACGACGCGCCTACCTGCCATACCTCGCAGTCCAGGCCATATAGGGCACAAGCAAATGAGAGTGCGGTGCCCCACTGGCCGGCACCGGTTTCCGTGGTGAGGCGCTTGGTCCCTTCCTTCTTGTTGTAGTACGCCTGCGGCACCGCGGTATTGGGCTTATGCGACCCGGCCGGTGACACCCCTTCGTACTTGTAGTAAATACGTGCCGGTGTACCGAGGGCTTTTTCCAAGCGATGGGCCCGAAACAGCGGCGACGGCCGCCACTGGCGGTAAACATCAAGTACCCCGCCGGGGATTTCGATGTATCGATCCATCGAAACCTCTTGCATGATCAAGTCCATCGGGAACAGCGGTGCTAGGTCATCGGGGCCGACCGGATCCATGCGGCCCGGGTGCAGCGGTGGGGGTGGCGGGGCCGGCAGGTCGGGCATGATGTTGTACCAGGTGGTCGGCATCTGGTCTTCGGACAATACGTACTTATGCTGGCGAACAGTGTCGTCCATCTGGTAACCCTTTCTCGTCATCAAGTTGGCGCTAGCCAAGTGATGGGCAGGCTACGCCGATGCCGCCGGGGACGCGACGTGAATCTAAATGTTCGCGGTGCCGGGCCTGGGCCACCGGTTCCTCGAGGGAACACGGTGTTACTGATGGGGCTCTAGCTTATTTATGTGTCTCTTGAGGTAAATGGGACTAACTGTGGGCCATCCCACAAACCCTTGGCGTGGCGTCCGAAAATCGGTCCCGAGCCTGTTGTGAACAAGGTCCTTCGCCATAGCGTCATCAAGTCGCATGGTTCCAAGCCGGTCCCCCGACCGGCCCCGTGCGGCGTGTTTTTTGTAGCAACGCGAAGGAGACGTGCATGCACGCCCACCTCAAGAAGCTAACCACCGCGGCACTTGCCGCCGCCTTGATCACCGGGCTGGCCGTGGCCCCGTCGGCCTCGGCTTTGGCCCCGGTCGCCGGTGCCGACAAGAACACCGTCGGGCCCCTTTCCACCCGATTGGCCCAGCCCTTGACCGCAACCGAAATCCCGGTACCCACCATGTCCCGGGTCCTTGAACACCTGGCCTCGGTGCCCGCCCGGACCCCGCGCCAGCGCCTAGTGGCCCACGTCGCGCTGCTGCGCAAGCAGCTCACGGCCCTGGGGCGCAAGCAGGTGGGCGATGCCTACCGCGCCGGCAGCTCCGGGCCCAATGCCTTCGACTGCTCGGGCCTGACCCGGTACGTCTTCAAGCAGGTCACCGGGCGCAACCTGCCGCACTACTCCGGTGCCCAATACAAAATGGCCAAGAAGGTCTCCCGGAAGAACGCCCAGCCCGGGGACCTCGTGTTCTACCTGCGTGGGAGCGCCCACCATGTCGGCCTGTACCTGGGCGACGGCAAGATGGTCCACGCCGTCGGGCGAGGCAAGCGGGTGCGGGTTCAGTCGATCTTCGGGCCTTGGTACACCCGTCACTACTCGGGCATGGGCCGCATCCTGCCGGCCTAGGCGCCATGGCAGTCTGCTCCTACCAAGGAGGTGACGAGTGACCGAGCCAACCATCAGCGTCTGCATCCCGGCGCGTGACGAGGCTGCCACAATCGACGCGGTGATTTCACCACTGCAAGCACTCGGTGGGCTGATCGGTGAGATTCTGGTCTTCGACCATGGATCAACAGACGACACCGCCGCCGTCGCACGCCGTGCGGGGGCCAGTGTCATCGAAGCCGACCGGGTGCTAGCCGAATTCGGCCCCACTCTTGGCAAGGGTGATGTGCTGTGGCGATCCGTGCATGCATCACACGGCGACATCATTATCTGGCTTGACGGTGACCTTGAGGTAGGTACGGCCGACTACGTACGCGGTCTAGTTGCCCCGATGCTCGATGACGAAACCATCGCCATGGTGCGCGCCACCTACGACCGCACCCTTTCGGGCAAGAGCTCAGCCGGCGGTCGCGTCACTGAACTGGCCGCGCGCCCGGCCCTAAAACTCCTGCAACCCCAACTGGCCCATATCCGCCAGCCCCTTGGCGGTGAGTATGCGATTCGTCGGACGGTGGCCGAGGCGTTGCCCTTCGAGGTCGACTACGGAGTTGAAATTGGCCTCTTGATTGATGTGGCGCATGCTCATGGCGTCAATTCGATTCGCCAGGTCGAGTTGGGCCCGCGTGCGCACCGTAATCGCAGCCTCGCTGAACTTCATGTGCAGGCCGGACAAGTACTGCGCGCGGTCTTAGCGCGCTCTGGCCACGCCGAGATGGTCAGTAATGTCCGCCCGGCACTTTGCACCCTGGGTCTGGCTCCCGGCAGCACCGTCGCCTAATTAGCGGTCGATATCGGCCAGCACATAGTCGGCTACCGCAAGTGCACTTGTCCACGCCGGTGAAACGGCATTTAGCATGTGGGTAGATCGATCGCCGTGCTGAAAGACGAAATCCATTTCCAGTCTGCGCGTGGGTAGATGAAAAAGCTGAGCGCGCACACCGGGGCGGCCCTTTATTCTGAAGTCCGCGGGTGTGACGGACGGCACCAGCGCGCGGGCTTGGTTGACCAGGTGCTTACGGGAGTACTTCGGCAGCTCACTGCGCAACAGGCCGGCTACGTCATGATGACTGCTTCGGAAGAAACTTGGATAGGTGCGGGCAATACTCGAGAGTTCGCCAGCATCAAAGCCAGCAACTCCGCCGTAATCCTCACGCCAAAGGGCGGGTATCGCGGTTGGGCCGATTTTCGCCCTGCCGTCGACGGTGACGGTCAAATGCACGCCGAGAAACGGGTTTCGCGGATCCGGCACGGGATAGACATGACGCTGCAGGCGCCCCGGCGCCCAGGAGCCATACCAATACAGCCCCTTGAACGGGAGCATGCGGTACTCCTCGCCAACCCCGAACCAGTTCGCAACTTTGTCGGCGTATAAGCCAGCCGCGTTTATCACGTAGCCGGTACTAAACCGTTGGTTCGAGGTGGTTACCCAACCCGGCCCGGCCCCGGTTACCTCCGCCCCGAGGAGCACCGAGCCACCACGTTCGCGGACCCGAGCGGCTAAGGCCTGGGCAACGGCGACCGGGTCGGCCACCGCGGTTGTCGGTGACCACAGCGCCAACCCGTGGGTCTGCGCCAACGGTTCTAGCTCGCGCAGCCCAGCGTCATCAATCAGCTCAAGTTCGACGCCGTTGGCCTGGCCGCGCGCAAATAGCTCACGCAGGGCCGGCAGTTCAGCATCTGATTGAGTCACCACCACTTTCCCCGTTTCGCGAACGGCAACCCCGCGCTCCGCGCAAAACTCATGCAGCAGTTGATTGCCCTGCCGGGTCAGTTGGGCCTTCAGTGAATCGGGGGCATAGTAGAAACCTGCGTGCAAAACCCCGCTGTTTCGTCCGGATGCATGGGCGGCCAGCCGATCTTCTTTCTCCAACACCACAACCGACGCCTTCGGGTGACGGGCAAGCCAGGCATCGGCGAGGGCCAACCCGACGATTCCACCCCCGATGAGAACCGCATCTGCTGTCTTCACGGCCACATCGTGACACGTTTACCCTGCCCGCGTGTTGATCTGTGGGACTATCGACCAATGAGCACTTTCGGCTTGGACGGCGTGCTGTCGTGGGCCCAGGCCCACCAGCTTGCTAGCACCTGCGCCCGGCCATTACCTGATACCTATGCGCGCCTCGACGAGGCGGCCGGCAGTATCTTGGCGCAGCCGATCTTGACCTTGTCGGCGGACCCGCCGGTAGACAGCTCCGCCATCAATGGCTACGCGGTCTGCGGTGCCGGCCCGTGGCGCTTAGCCGATGAGCCGACACTACGACCAGGCCACGCCGTGCGAATGCGCACCGGCGATCCACTCCCCGCCCATACCGATGCGGTGCTGGCAATTGACGGTTCGGCCGCAGAGCATCATGGTGATGGCACGGTGAGCGTGATCGCACTCGATGAATTGACCCAATTGCCTGATGAGCGGGCCCGACCCGACCTCGGCTCTGGGATCATTCGCGAAAGCGAGATCGCGCCGATTGGCGCACTCCTAGTGCCCGCCGGCCGGGTGATCACCCCAGCAATCCTCGCGATAGCCGCGGCGGCTGGCCATGACGGCCTCGAGATCGTGCGCCCACCCGTGGTCGGGGTCATCGTGCTGGGCACCTCGTTACTATCGCAGGGGCAATCACGTGGCGGCCGGGTGCGTGATGCGCTCAGCAACACGGTGCCGTCATTTGTCGCAGCCTGCGGTGGTCGAGGCAATCCTGCGGTGCGCGCACCCGATACCGCCGACCTATTACTCACTGAAATCGATGACGCAGCGGTAGATGTGATTATCACTACCGGCTCAACGGCGCCGGGGCCCGATAATCATGTGCGGCAGGTATTGCGTGATCTAGGCGCGCATTGGCTCATTGACGGGGTTGCCGTGACCCCCGGTGCGCAAATGCTGCTCGCGAGGTTGCCCGACGGCCGGTTCCTGGTCGGGTTGCCAGGTGAGCCGCAGTCGGCCCTTGCTGGCTTGGTCACCTTGGTGTCGCCCATTATTGCAGCGCTGCGCGGTGCACCCGCGGTGCGAAGCTACCCAGCCGCGGTGCTCTTTGCCGACACCCCGGCCGCCGAGTTTGCAGATGACACCCGGTTGGCCCCCGTCCGGCTCGAAATGCTGGACGCCGCCCAGGTCGCGCACCCGCTAGCCGACGCCGGCCCCGCCGGACTCGCTGGCTGGGCCGCGGCCGACGCGGTCGCGGTGGTGGCCCCCGGCGCTGGTTTTCGAGGTGATGTCGTGCAGTGCATCCGCCTTTCCACCAGCTGATTTCCAGTCCTTGAAACGAAAGCATCAGCCAATTCTCGGCATTTCCTAGTTTTCCGATAGGCTTTATAGAATGAGCCCCGCTGATATCGACCTTGCCTTGGCCCTGGGTGGATTGGTCGCCGGGTTGATGGTGGGCCTGACCGGGATGGGCGGGGCCGCCCTGGTCACCCCGATGCTCGTGCTGCTCTTCGGCGTACCCCCGGCCGCCGCCGTCTCCAGTGACGTTGTCGCCTCGGCCGTGATGAAGCCGGTTGGTGCCGCGGTCCACACTCGAAAGAAGACCGTGCACTGGGGGTTGGTCGGCTGGCTATCACTTGGCTCGATCCCCGGGGTTTTGATCGGCACGCTCATCTTCGCCAATGTGCTGGAAACTTCAGGTGCCGATGAAACCATCCGCACCTGGATCGGTGTCGTCTTGATCATCGCCCTGTGCGCGATGCTCTTGAAGACCTACCTAACCGCGCGCTCATCGAAGATCCATGGCGAACAAGAACTGCTCGGCACGCAGCTGCCGGTGCAGATCGTGCCGACCGTAGTTCTCGGCCTGATCGTCGGACTCATCGTCGGCATGACAAGTGTTGGCTCCGGATCCCTGATGGTCACCGTGCTCTTGCTCATCTACCCCCTGCTCCGTCCATCAGTACTGGTTGGCACCGACCTAACCCAAGCAGTACCGATGTTAGTCGCTGGCGCCATCGCGCATGCCGGCCTCGGTGACATCGATATCGCGGTGGTTGTGTCACTGCTCATCGGGCAACTACCCGGCGTCTACCTTGGTGCCCGGCTGTCATCACGTTATGACGGGCGCCGGCTGCGCTATCTGCTCATGGTCGTGCTTGCCGCCACCGCCCTCAAACTCCTTGGCGCGCCGAGCATCGTCGCCGGCACCATCGCCCTTGTCGGCGTCTTGACCATCGGCGCCATGATGGTGCGCGAGCGAGTACGCTCCACCTCATCATGCGAGCCATCATCGTCACCGAGCCCGGCGGCCCTGACCAACTCAGGTGGCAAGAGGTAGCAGCACCTGTTCCTGGGCCCGGCGAAGTCTTAATTGACGTTGCCGCAACCGCGGTCAACCGCGCAGATATCCTGCAGCGGCAAGGCAACTACGCCCCGCCACCGGGTGCCTCGCAAATTCTGGGCCTTGAGTGCGCCGGGGTAATAAGTGCACTGGGCCTGGGTGTCAAGGCGGTCAAAGTGGGCCAGGAGGTAACGGCCTTGCTCGCCGGCGGGGGCTACGCAGAACAAGTTGCTGCACCCGTCGGGCAATTGCTGAGCGTGCCAACCGGCATCGGGCTCACTGCTGCCGCCAGCCTGCCCGAGGTGGCCTGCACGGTCTGGAGCAATATCGTCATGACCGCCCATCTGGCCGAAGGCGAGTGGCTGCTAATCCACGGTGGCGGCTCCGGTATCGGCACGATGGCTATCCAGATCGCCCGCGC
>SXGT01916298.1_pt1 | contig 15900 bp, 9 predicted proteins | sample 3176221 | NCBI WGS metagenome assembly SXGT01 (sample SAMN11356862, study PRJNA531348) | freshwater metagenome | isolation source: freshwater sample F1-120 | place: China: Fuxian Lake, Yuxi | collected 2017-12-25
GCGCCGGCGGCCGCGCGGCACTCGGCGGTGGACTTGGCGTCCGCGGGGCAGTCGTTGCTGGCGCCCTCGCACGATTCCGCCGTGTCACAGGCACCCGCAGCAGCGCGGCACTCGGCGGTGGACTTGGCGTCTGCGGGACAGTCGTTGTTGGCGCCGTCGCACGACTCGGCGGTGTCGCAAGCTCCAGCGGCTGCGCGGCACTCGGCGGTGGACTTGGCGTCCGCGGGGCAGTCGTTGCTGGCGCCGTCGCACGACTCGGCGGTGTCACAGGCACCGGCGGCTGCGCGGCACTCGGCCGTGGACTTGAAGTCCGCCGGGCAACTCGTATCGACACCGTCACACGACTCAGCACGGTCGCAGGCTCCAGCAGCGGCGCGACAAAGCACACCCGCGTTGCCGGCACGGTGAGCGCAGTCGCCCCCTTGACAGGTGTCTGACGTGCAGACGTTCCCGTCGTCGGTGCACGCGAGGCCATTGGCGGCGTTCGGGTTCGAGCACGTCCCGGTCGTCGGGTCGCAGCTCCCGGCAACGTGACACTCGTCGAGCTCGGCGCACACGACCGGATTGAAGCCGAAGCACGCGCCCAGCATGCACTGATCGGCCTGCGTGCAGGCGTTTCCGTCATCGCACGGATTGGCGTTGTCGACATTGCTACAGCCGGCCGTCGTGCTGCAGACGTCGTTCGTGCATGGGTTGCCGTCGTCACACGCCGCGTCCGTCAGGCAGGGGAAGAGACCGTCTGAGTGCACGTACGGCAGCATGGCGAGTTGGGACTTGGCGCGAAGCCACACGTCCTTGCCCCACGCCGCTCCGAAGAGTTTCGCGCCTTGGCCAAGGATGACCGTTGGATGACCGTCGTAGGGGTCCTCGGCCTCGTCGTCCCCGTCGCTCTCACCGTCGTCGGCAGTCTTCCCCATCTTGTTTCCTAGTGGGGCGAGGAAGGTCCCGTGGTACGTGCCCTTGGCCCGGAGCCAGATTCGGTCTCCCGTCTTGAACAAGACGTCGGCTGCAGTTCCACCGCCGACCTGCATCGTCGTGCCCTGGCCAAACGTGACGCTCCCCGCGACGCGGACGACGACGGGTGCGCCGCCCACGATCGTGAGCTTGAGCGTCGACTTGGCGCGAAGCGTGATATCGGTGAAGTCATAGGTCCCACTCGACAGGTGGATCGTGTCCTTCTGCGCGCCAACGAGCTCGCCGTAACGACCTGGTGCGAGGGTGAGCGGCGCCTGCTTGGCATCTTTGTCCTTGCGCCGGATGTTTTTCGTCGGGTCCGGGTTGGCGTCGACACCGGGCAGCGTCAGCGTCGACACCGGTGTGTTGGGGCTGAGCGTTCCAGTCGTCGCCTTGGGCTTGACCGTGATGGTCCCCATGGACGTCAAGTTGCCCGTGCGAGCCTGCGAGGCGACCGTGATGTTGCCTCTCGACGTGATGTCGCCCGTGAGCGCATGCGAGCGAATGACCACCTTCCCGTTGCCTCCGATGGGGCCGTTCGACACGGCGGCCTTCTGCCCTACCGTCACGGTGTCTGCGTCCGTCCCGATGACTCCGTACCCAGAAATGGCCGGCGCAGGCGGATCGGCGAGCGCGACGCTCGACAATGACACGCTACAACCGACGACCACGCCCAGCAGCCGACGCTGGAAAGCCGAATCAACCTTCATGTCTTCCCCCTCGCACGTTGCCGGCGGCCGTCATCCACACGATGATTGTCCTCCGGCTCCTCCAACGAAGCCCTTGCGGGCCTCAGCTTCCCATACGGGAGAGATTCCACAATGGGTCATTTTCGACCCCGACTTTTTTTCTGCGCCTTGGAGCCGTGAGGGTGGTTTCGGTTGCGGCGAGGCCGGCCCGCGCGGTACACCACCCGGCCGCGCGGCCTGGTCGCTGCGGGTGAGGAGCGTGATGCGAATTCCTGGTGCTATTGCCGTCGTGGCCGTGATGCTCCACGCTCCATTCGCGATCGCCGCACCTCCGCCGGCCCATGTCTGGGCCGGTGACGCCGCGACCTACACACCGTTCGCTCGCTACGGCCTCGAGCCGCGTCTTCATCTCGCAGCGCGGGTCGATGGACTCCGTCTGGGTGAAGGCTTCACAGTGGACCGCTACGGTACTCCGTTCGACTACGACGCAGCGATCAACACCCAGCTCCGGGTCGGGCTCCAGCTCGAGCGGCGATGGAATTGGCTCCGGGTCCTCGCGGAGTACGAGCACGACTTTCTCAGCGGCCCGGTCGTCGGCGGCGGCCACATTGGCGGCACGGGCGGCCAGTTCGTGCCCGACGGCGATGGCTACGCGGAGTACGGACTGCGGAAGCTGTCGGCTCTAGTCTCCTTTGGGCCCTACGTCACGCTCGGGGGTGGCTTCATGACCAGCCACTGGGGCCTCGGCCTCATCGCAAACGACGGCGCGCACGGCTGGACCCCCGGCTCGGGCGCCTTTCTCGATCCGCGCGGCGGTGACCGCGTCTTGCGTGCGCTCCTGGCGACCGGCCCGCACACGTCACAGCGCCTGACGGTCTTTGCCGCCTTCGATCAGGTGCGCAACGACGACGTCCTGTTCCCCGGTGACAAGGCCATCCAAGCCATCGGCGGCATCAAGATCGGCGATGTGGACCTCGAGCCTTCCCGCGGCAAGGCCACCGACTATGAAGCGGGCGTCTACGGCGTGTGGCGCCGGCAGACCGCCTCCGATGAGGATGTGACCGAGGTCGGTGTCGTGGATCTCTATGCGCGCTATCGCCTCAAGCTGCCTCGCGAGATGTCGCTCGACTTCGCCTTCGAAGGCGCGGCCATCTTCGGCGAGACGGATCTCGCGCCAACGACCGAGTTCGCGAAGCACGACGTCCTCCAGCTCGCGGCCGCGCTGCGCGTGAGCTTCAACGGCGGGCCCGCCGGCGCCGTGTTGGATGTGCTCTACGCGAGCGGCGATCGCACCGTCGACGACCGGTCGCAGAACGCGTTCAAGGTCGACCGCAACTATGAGCTGGGGCTTATGCTCTATCGGCAGGTCATCGCCGCGCAGACGGCACGGAGCCCGGTGACGGCCGCGGATCGCACGCTCGTCGGCGTGCCCGCCGAGGATCTGGACCGGCTGCCGACGCGTGGCAACATCACCAACACCATCGCGCTGTTCCCGCGTGGCTGGTATCGGCCCATCGATGGGCTGGAGCTCAGCGCCGGTGTCCTCATTGCGCTCGCCGAGGTGGACTACGCGGACCCGTTCAACAGCCGCCTCGCCGGCGGCTCGCCGCGCAACCCGACGGATGGCACGCCGGGCACCTACTACGGCACGGAGTTCGACCTCGGCGTGCGCTACCGAGCGCTGCTGTATGGCTCCGAGCTCACGTTGGGGTTCGAGGGCGCCGTGTTTCTGCCGGGCAACGCGCTGCGCGACGCCAACGGCGGGACCCCGAAGGCGATCCTCGGCGGACGCATCACCGCGGACTATCGGTTCTAGGAGGCACCATGCGAACGCTCACGCTCACTCTTCTGCTCGGCCTCGCGCTCGGTGCGTGTCTGTCCAAGGCGCCGCAAGGCTTGCAGTCGAGCCCTTCGGCGCGCACGACGGTCAAGTTCGACTTCTTCAACAAGCCGCTGCCTGAGATCCCGCTGCCGAATGACATCGCCACGCGACACGACGCCACATCGGGCACGGGGCGGCGCATCAACGCGTCGATGATCGCGGCGACTGGCTACGAGGTCCGGACGCGCGAGCTCATCGATCAGCTCGACGGCTGGGGCGTGAACATGCCCATCGCCGTGCCGTTCACGGGGCCGCTCGACATCGACGGCATCGTCAAGGCGCACCCGCGCGGGAACTTCGATCTGAATGACGACGTAATTTACCTTGTCAACGTCGATCGCAAGAGCCCTGCGTTTGGCACGTTTCACCTGCTCGACGTCGGCGGCGGGAACTACCCGGTCGTGCTCGAGGAGATCGACAAATACTGGAAGAACGATGTGCGCGGCTGGACCAACTCGCTCCTGTTCGAGGAGGAGGACGAGGACGTCAACAAGAACGGCGTCCTCGACGCGGGTGAGGACACCGACGCCGACGGCGTGCTCGACAAGCCCAACTACTACCCGAACAAGGCGCCTGCGCGCGATGACCTCGCCGGCCGGGCCGATGCGCTCATGACCTTCTACGAGCGCGAGACCAAGACGCTACTCGCGCGTCCCATGGAGCCGCTCTTGGAGCGTACAACGTACGCGGTTGTGATCACGCGACGGCTCAAGGACGAGCGGGGAGAGGCTGTCGGGTCGCCATTCTCGTTCATCAACCACGAGGCGCAGACGGAGGCGCTCGCGCCGCTTGGCGAGGTCCTGTCCAAGAAGAACCAATCGCTCAACGACGTCGCATTTGCCTTCACCTTTACGACGCAGTCCATCGAGTCTGTGTGGAAGGCGGTGCGCGACGGGTTGTACGGGATCGGCGTGCAGAAGCACCTCGGAGAGCAGTTTCCAGCGGAGATCTCCGGATTGGAGGTGCTCCGCGACCTGAAGGTCAAGACGTTCGAGAAGGCCAAGAACCCGTACATTCTGCACCACGAGGACTGGGCCGAGCCGCTGGGCCTCATCGCGAGCGCGTTTCTCGGCTCACAGCCAGGGACGCTGAAGTACGAGAAGTTCTCCGTCGGCCACTCCTACGTGGACTTCCATGTGGTCGGCCACTTCGACTCGCCGCAGCTGCTGCCGAGAACGGACAAAGACGGTCGGTGGCTCGGGCTCAACGATCAGTCGTGGCCAGCAGACCTCGACCGCGTCCCGGCGCCAGTGCGGCGCGAGCGCGTCTACTTTCATCTTGTCGTGCCGCGCAAGGAGACCTCCGTTCGTGGCGAAGGCAAGCCGGCGCCCCTGGTAATCCTGGGGCATGGCTACACCGGCAACCGCTTCGATGCCGTGGGTATGGGCGGCTACTTTGCGCGGCAAGGCGTAGCCGTCCTCGCAATTGACGATGTCTCGCACGGCATCGACGTCGGGCCCGACGACTACAAGCAGGCCAAAGGGATCCTCGACGCGTTCGACCTCGGCGCAGTGCTCGAGGCGACCACCCAGCGCCATCGCGCGTTCGACCAGAACGGCGACGGCGGCGTGGACTCCGGTGCCGACTTCTGGACCGCCTACCTGTTTCACACCCGAGATGTCGTGCGGCAGTCCGCGCTCGACTACATGCAGGTCGTGCGCATCTTGCGTGCGTTCGACGGCAAGCGGCGTTGGGCGCTCGATGTCGACCAGAACGGCGAGAAGGAGCTCGCGGGCGACTTCGACGGGGACGGGCAGATCGACGTCGGCGGTGACGCCGAGATCTCGATGCTCGGCGCATCGCTTGGCGGCATCATGGCTGCGGTCTTGGGGGGGCTCGAGCCGGAGCTGACGAGCGTCGTTCCGATCGCGGCCGGTGGCGGCCTCGGAGACGTGGCGTATCGGAGCCTGCAGGGTGGCGTACCCCAGGCGGTCATCCTGCGCCTGATGGGCCCGCTGTTCGTCGGCACGCAGGCCGCCGGGAGCAGCCAGATGCTGTTTGAGACCATCATCCCCGACCTCAACAACGATCGCAGCCACGCCTTCGCGACGGCGAGCGGTGTGGCCAAGGGGGACTTCGTCGTCGTCAAGAATCTGGTGAGCGGGGAGCGCGGCTGCGGGTATGTCTGGGAGAGCCAGGGCACGCTGATGTTCCGCGCGGGCGTCGAGAGCAACGCCGGGGACGCCATCGCGCTGGAGCTCTACGCCGGCGACGCCATGAAGCTCGGCTCGGAGCACTGCGAGGTCCAGGCCTCGGCCAAGCCGCGCACGGTCATTGATACCTTCCAGCGGGACGTGCGCTTTCAGCAACAACAGTACAAGCAAGGTGCACCACTGGTCACTCTGGCCGAGGGTCTTGGGCTGCGACGGGCGACCCCGCGGATGCGGCGCTTCTTGAGCCTGGCGCAGCTCGTGCTGGATCCCGCGGACCCCTCGGTGATGGTGCCGTTCATGAAGACGCGCCCCTTCACCTACCCGGGTACGGGGAAGAAGATCGACACGAACATGCTGCTCGTCACGACGGCCGGCGACATGAACGTGCCCGCCAACACCGGCGTGGCCATCGCGCGCGCCGCGGGGCTACTGGACTACCGCACGCCGCACCCGGCGTATGGCAAGAGCCTCAACCAGGTGCTCGTCGATTCGTATGTGGTCGAGGCCGTCGACCGCAACAAGCGCTTCACCAACGCCGCTGGGGCTGGCGTCATCATGGACGTCGAGAACTTCGCCGGCGGCACCGATCCCTGGGGGCAGGACATCCCCAGGCTCGACCCGCCGCTGCGGCTCGGATTCGACCTCACCGACAAGCTCAAGACGCCGCAGCGCACCGCCGAGGGTGGCGGCAGCGCGGCCGTGTTCCCGTTCCCGATCCCGACGGGACAGCATGGCTTCGAGTTCCCAGGAGGGCTCATCGACGTCGCCCGTAAGATGTGCACCGAGGCCAAGAAGCCCGACTGCGACAAGCTGAACGCGACCAACGCCTTCGACGTGGGCTCGTTCATGTTCAACCTCATGGCGCGGTACCTCAAGACCGGTGGTCGCGACCTTACCGCCGACGCGTGCCTCTCCCGAGACGACTGTGGCTTCTTCATCGCGCCGCCCAAGCCGCGCGAGAAGGGCCTGTAGCCCTTCAGCGTGAAGCGACTGCGGCGCGACGTCATCGTGCATCGGCCCGCGGAGGGCGGCGTCGAGATCGTCGACACGCTGCTCGAGCGGGCCCATCGCGTCCCAGAGGGGCTCGGAAACCCGCCCGAGCCGGGCGCGGCTGTGACGGACGTTCGCCTCGCGGCGTGGCTCGAGGCCGAGCTCCTTACCGAGAGCCCGGTGATTGACCAGCTCCGTCTCGCGGGCTGGGCGGCGCGGGCGCGGCGCACCGTGCGGCGGCCGACACTTACTGAGGCGCCGGGTCCGTGGCATCGCGCGCCGGAGCTGCCGGACTGGATCGCGAGCGCGTGGCGCGCGCCCGAGCGCTGGCGTCGGCTGGGTGAGGCTCGTGCGGCTGGGCAGCGTCTTCTGCGGCTGGAGGGGCTCCTGACGCACGAGGTCGCGACTCGGTGGCGTGACGTGGCATCTTGCGCGGCGACCACTCGGTGTGACAATGCGTACGCGTCGGGCTACTGGGACCAGGATACGGCGGCGCTGCCCGACTGGCGCGATGCGCTCACGGCGGGGCCGCTGCATGACTTGCTGGGCGCTGCGTTGGGCCTTGCGTTGCCCGCGGCCGTGCAGCTCAACGCCTGGCGGCTCGGGTCCGGCGATCGGATGGCCATGCACTCCGACGGAACGCGCTACGCCGCGACCGTCAGCCTGGGCCTCTGTCCCGATTGGCGGGCAGTCGATGGCGGGGCCATCGCGTTTGGCTGGCCGACCGAGGCCGGGCTCGAGGTTCGAGAGCGCTGGCTGCCGCAGTTGGGGGATGCGCTCGCCTTCGCGGTCGAGGCCATGCTGTGGCACGCGGTCGAGCCGGTCGCTTGCCATGAGCGCGTCACGCTCACGGCGCAGTATCTGGTGGAGGCCGCATGACGCCCGCCCGCCTGGCCCCTCGCCCCAAAACCGACTAGCCTCGGCGCCCCATGAAGCCACACCTCGTCCTTGCGCTCGCCGGGCTCGCCTTCGCCGCCCACGCCGATGTCCCCGCTCCGCCCGTCGCGCCCGAACGGCCCTACGTGCACGAGAAGCATGGCGACCGTCGGTCGGACCCGTACTTCTGGCTGCGAGACCGCGACGATCCCCAGGTGCTCGCGTACCTGAAGGCTGAGAACGCCTACGTCGACGCCGTCATGAAGCCGACGGAGAAGCTCCAGGCACGGCTGTTCGCCGAGCTGAAGGGGCGCATCGTGCCCGACGATGCCACGGTGCCGACGCGGCGCGGCAATTTCGAGTACTACGTCCGATATACGGCGGGCAAGGAGCATCCAATCCACTGCCGTCGTGGGGTCCAGGCGGGCTCGAAAGAAGAGGTCATTCTGGACGCCAACCTCCTGGCGCGCGGGACGAGCTTCTTCCAGCTCCAGCGCGTGGCGCCCAGTCCCGATCATCGGCTCCTGGCGTACGCGGTCGATACGGTCGGGCGTCGATTGTATACGATTCGGATCAAGGACCTCATGACCGGTCAGCTGCTCCCGGACGTCATCGCGGACGTGACGGGCAACCTCGCCTGGGCCAATGACAATCGAACGCTGTTCTACACCGGGCTGCACCGCGAGACCCTGCGGTGGGACCGCGTCCTGCGTCACACGCTCGGAACGCCGGCGACTGACGACGCGCTCGTCTACGAGGACCGCGACGAGACATTCAATGTCGCCGTCTATCGCAGTCCGGCCGGTCGCCACGTGTTCATTCAGAGCGGCAGTACGACGTCCTCGGAGGTCCGGTTTCTCGCTGCCGATACGCCGTCGGCGCCATGGACGGTGGTCCAGCCCCGAGAGCCGCTACACGAGTACGATGTCTACGATGGCGGCGACCGGCTGTTCATTCGGACCAACCTTCAGGCGAAGAACTTCCGGCTGATGGAGGCGGCACTGGACAAGCTAGGCAAGGAGCACTGGACGGACGTGGTCCCGCACCGACCGGACACGCTGATAGAGGACGTACTCGTCCTGCGGACGCACCTCGCGCTACAGACGCGACGGGCCGGACTGAGCCAGCTCGAGACCCTGGCGCGCAGCAAGCGGGAGGCGTCTCAGGCGCTCACGTTCGCCGATCCCGTGTACGTCGTGTCGCTGGGCGACAACCACGACTTCGACGCGACCACGTTTCGCTACCAGTACCAGTCGCCGACGACGCCCGAGTCGACCTTCGACGTGGACCTTCAGACGCGCGGGCAGAGCCTGCGCAAGCGCAAGCGCGTTCTGGGCGGCTTTCAGCCGGGGAACTACGTCGCGGAGCGGTTCAGCGCGGTGGCGGCCGATGGCGCTCGTGTCCCCGTCTCGCTCGTTCGACGCAAGACGACGCCCAAGAGCCCGAAGACGCCGCTGCTCGTCTACGGCTACGGCGCTTACGGCTACAGCATGGAGCCCTACTTCAACGCCAATGTGCTCTCCCTGCTCGATCGTGGGTTCGTGTACGCCATCGCGCACGTTCGTGGCGGCTCGGAGCTTGGCCGTGCGTGGTACGAGGATGGCCGGCAGGACAAGAAGCTCAATACCTTCACTGACTTCATCGCCTCCACCGAGGCGCTGCATGCGCAAGGCTACTCGTCGCCGACGCACACCTACGCCATGGGCGGGAGCGCAGGCGGACTGCTCATGGGGGCGGTGATCAACCTGCGGCCGGAGCTCTATCGGGGCGTCGTGGCTCAGGTGCCGTTCGTGGACGCGGTGACGACGATGCTCGACGCCACGATTCCGCTGACGACGAGCGAATACGACGAGTGGGGCAACCCAAACGATAAAAAATTCTACGATATCATCAAGCGATACTCACCTTATGACAACGTGGAAGCCAAGGCCTACCCGAGCCTGCTCGTGACGGCCGGGCTCCATGACTCTCAGGTGCAGTACTGGGAGCCCGCCAAGTGGGTGGCCCGGCTGCGGAAGCTCAAGACGGATCGCAACCGGTTGCTGTTCAAGGTGGATCTCGAGGCCGGTCATGGCGGGAAGTCCGGCCGATTCGAGAAGCTCCGGCTCTGGGCCTTGGAGTACGCGTTCCTGTTGGAGCTCGAGGGTCGCGGCCGCTAGCCCTCGCGCACGACCGCCGTCGGCGCCGTGCGGGCGTTTCTCAGATTCTGCGCGGTCCAGAAGGGCGCCCAGCACGGACGGTCGACGTGCCGGCCCCAGCCTTCCACCGTCTGAAGCTGGTCGTCGCGCCACACGACGCGGCCACGCGAGAGCGTCACGGCCGGGTTGCCGATGGTCTCCATGCCTTCGTAGATGTTGAAGTCGATGCGCTGGTGGTGCGTCTTGGCCGAGAGCACGCGCGTCTTGGCCGGGTCCCACACGACGAGGTCGGCGTCGCTGCCCGGAGCGATCGTGCCCTTGCGGGGATAGATGTTGAAGATCTTCGCCGCGTTGGCGCTGGTCGCGGCGACGAACTCGCTCGGCGTGAGGCGGCCCGTACGTACGCCGTGAGTCCAGAGCACGGCGAGCCGATCTTCGACGCCGTTGGTGCCGTTCGGGATCTTGCGGAAGTCACCGTAGCCCGCGCGCTTCTGGTCGGTGCAGAAGCAGCAATGATCGGTCGCGGTCGTCTGAAGCACGCCCGCCTGGAGGCCGCGCCAAAGGGCGGCCTGGTGCTCCTTGGAGCGAAACGGTGGGCTCATCACGTAGTGCGCGGCGCGGTTCCAGTCGGGGTCGCGATAGACGGACTCGTCAATGACCAGGTGCTGGCTCAAGACCTCGCCGAACACGCGCTGGCCTTCGAGCTTGGCGCGCGCGATGGCATCGAGCGCGTCCTGGCAGCTCGTATGGACGACATACAGCGGTACGCCGAGGACCTCGGCGATGCGAATGGCGCGGTTGGCGGCCTCGCCCTCGACCTCTGGCGGCCGTGAGAGCGGGTGGCCCTCGGGCCCGCGAATGCCTTGGTCGTAGATGGCCTGCTGCAGGCGATAGACGAGCTCGCCGTTCTCCGCGTGGACCGTACACAGCGCGCCGAGCTCCTTCGCCCGGAGAAACGAGTTTACCAACACTTCGTCGTCACACATGATGGCGTTCTTGTACGCGCTGAAGTGTTTGAAGCTGTTGACGCCGTAGTCGCGACAGAGCGTGCCCATCTCGGCGCTGACGCTGTCATCCCACCACGTGATCGCGACGTGGAACGAGTAGTCCGCCGCAGACCGCTCTGCCCAGCCGCGCCACGTCCTGAGCGCGTCGAGCAGCGGCTGCTTGGGGTTCGGGATCGCGAAGTCGATGATGGTCGTCGTCCCGCCGGCAACGGCTGCGGACGTTCCCGTGAAGAAGTCCTCGCTCGTGACCGTGCCCATGAACGGGAGCTGCATGTGCGTGTGCGGATCGATGCCGCCTGGCAGGACGAACGCGCCGCCCGCGTCGATGACCTCGGTGCCCGTCGGAGCCTCGAGCCCCGGGCCCACCGCCGCGACACGCTCTCCGACGACCAGGACGTCCGCGCGGGCCTCGCCGTCGGCCGTCACGACCGTGCCGCCGCGGATCAGGGTGCTCTTGTCATTCATGGTGGCCTCCTCCAGCGCGGGCCACGCTGCCACGACTTGCCCGTGCGCTGCAAGTGCCTAGACCGGGACGGTCCTTACATGTTGACATTCGGTAGGTATCGCGAGCCTCAGTACTCATCCACATCGACGTGGTACCGCACGGGCAACGGCTCTGACTGCCCTGTCGGTCCCGAGGCCCGCCCTTGCCGCAGAATCGCCGTTACGCGGGTTGCCGTTTCATCGAGCGCCGCCGCCGCCGCGACTGCCGCGCCGTAGTGGCGGCTGACGCTGCCCGTCGATTCGCCAAGCGCTCGCGCTACATCAATCTGGCGTCCGCCGTACTCATGGACCCACACCCAGGTTGCGAGCTGCTTGGCGGCACCGGACCGCCGCGCCTTCGGCCGCAGCTCGAGCTCCAGCGGATCAACACGAAGCGCTGCCAGTGTGGCGTCGATGACCTCGCGTACCCCAGGTCGGCCCGAGTCGCTGCCATGCCGCGCAGTCTCGCGCTGCGAGAGTCCCGCCCTGGCGTGGGCAATGCTTGCGCGAACCTGCTTCACGAACGTGTCGTCACCCAGAACGCCGCCGCTGATGCGATGGCCATCGCCGAGCGCGCGACGGACTGCAGCAGCCTCGCTAGCGTTGGTCGCACCGCTCAGCTCCGGCCGGCGGGCCTCGCCGACGCCTGCGCCAACAAACGCGTCGAATCGCGCTGCTGCCGAGGATGCGTCCGTGCCGAAGGCGGCCAGTCCGACGCCGATGCCGAGCCATGACGCCGGCGCCTTGAGCCCCACGTACTCCTGATGGCTCGACCAATCGCACTTGGCTGCGCTCTCGGCCACCCCGGCGCGCACGGGATTGTTGTGAACGTATCGAATCAGGGTGGCCAAATGGCCCTCCTGCGAGACCAAGGTCATCCGAGGTCGACCGGCGAAGACCGGACCCAGCGCGCACGTGTCACCCCAGTGGCGCCGCACCCAATGGGCGAACCCCGTATGAACCGACTTCAAGAAGCGTTCGAGCGACGTCTGGCCCTGGATGACCACGAGGTGAACGTGGTTGCTCATCAGGCAGTACGCGACGACGGTCGCGTCGTGCGTAGCGAGCGCTTGTCCGATGGCGGTACGGTACGCATCCCGTGCGCCGGGCTTGTCGAGCCACCAGTCATTGCGAGCGAAGCGTGTCACGACGTGGAACACGCCGCCGGGATAGGAGATTCTGGCTGTCCGAGGCATGGTGCCAGGATATCTCACTGACCTCAGAATCGCAACATGTCAGGACCGTCCCGCTATTGCGCCTTGACGATCAGGTACCGCAGCGGCTCTGCCGCCGAGGCGTTGCTCAGTTGCAGTGTGTGGCCGAGTGGGACCGCGACCGCGACTCCCGGAGCCAGCGCCGTCACCTTGCCCTGGACGCGCGCCTCACCGTGGCCGGCGGTCACGACGACAATCTCCGCGCACCGCTCCTGAACGTGCACGCCGACATTCCCGTCGGGATCCAGCTCACAGTCGAGAAGACAGTCGAACGGCGGCGGCACCGCACGCAGCAGGCTCCAGACGCGAACCTCGCCGCGTCCGCCGAAGAGGTCGCGATGTCGAAATGGCTCGCCGCGCACGGCCTAGTAGACGTTGGACGTGCGCTTCATGCCCGTGTAGTCGAAGTAGATGACCTTCGTCTCCGTGTAGAAGTCGATGGCCTCCTCGTTCATCTCCCGGCCGCCGATTCCGGTCGACTTCATGCCACCGAACGGCAGATGCGCCTCGCCGCCCATCGTCGGTGAGTTCACATGGCAGATGCCCGTCTCGATGCGATCGGCGTACTGGAAGACCTTCGCGTAGTCATTGGTGTAGAGCGACGACGAGAGCCCGAATTCGGTCCCATTGGCGACCTCGAGGCCCTCGTCAAAGTCCTTCACACGAATGACCGACAGCACGGGCCCAAAGATCTCTTCTGTTGCGATCCGCGCCGTGGGCGCCACGTGATCGAAGAGTGTGGGCTCGCTGAACCAGCCGTGCGCCAGCGCGCCCGCGGTGAGTCGGCCCCCGCCGCGTACGAGCTGCGCCTCGCTCCGACCCACGTCTTGATACTGCAGGACCTTCTGGAGTTGCGGCTCCGACACCTGCGGGCCCATCGTGGTCTTGGGGTCCAGCGGGTCGCCCGCGACGATGCCCTCCATCTGCGCGAGCACCTTCTGCACGAACGCATCGGCGATTGACTCCTGGACAATGGCCCGTGAGGTTGCCGTACATCGTTGACCGGTGGAGCCGAAGGCGCCCTGCGCCGTGGCGATGGCAGCGAGCTCGAGATCCGCATCGTCAAGCACGATGATGGCGTTCTTGCCACCCATCTCGCACTGCACCTTGATGCCGCGCTCGGCGCCCAGCCGGTACATCTTTTGGCCAACGGCGTTCGAGCCGGTGAACGACAGCGCCCGAACGTGCGGGTGACGCGCGAGGGCCTCGCCAACTTCCGGTCCGAGCCCGTGGACGACGTTGACGACCCCCTTCGGGAAGCCGGCCTCCAGGAACACCTCCGCGATGTGCTGCGCCGTCGCAGCCGTGAGCTCGCTCGGCTTCCAGACGACGGTGTTACCGCTCACGAGTGCGGGGCCCATCTTCCAGACCGGGATCGCAAACGGGAAGTTCCACGGCGTGATGAGGCCGACCACGCCGAGCGGCTCCTTCTTGGTGTAGGCGAAGTTCCTCACGAGCTCCGACTCGCGCGCATAGCCCGAGATGCGCCGACCTTGCCCCGCCTGGAACTCCAGTACGTTGATGCCCTTCTGCACCTCGCCCAGCGCCTCTCGATAGGTCTTGCCCTCCTCCTGCGCCAGGACGCGCGCGATGGCCTCCTTGCGCTTGTCGAAGGCGGCGACGGCCTTGAGCAAGAGATCGCCGCGCTTTGGCGCGGGCGTGTGCTTCCAACTCGGATATGCCGCCTTGGCCGCAGCGACCGCGTCTTCCAGCTCGCCCGCAGTCGACTGCGGGACGTAGCCGAGGACCTCATGGAAGTTGGCCGGGTTGACGTTGGGCAGCGACCGGCCCGAAGCCGTGCCGCAAAGCTCGCCGTTGATGAGGTTCCGGTAGGTCATGTTATCCCTTGACGAGGTCGCCATAGGCGTCCGGCCGGCGATCGCGGAAGAACTGCCACGTGTTGCGCACCTTCTTGATCTCGTCGAAGTCGAGGTCGGCGACGACGAGCTCGTCCTGGTCGCGGCTCGCCACGACCATCATCTGCCCGCGCGGGTCGCAGAAGTAGCTCTGTCCGTAAAACTCCCCGATGTTCCAGGGCTTCTCCCAGCCGACGCGGTTGATGGCGCCCACGAAGTACTGGTTGGCGACGGCGTGCGCTGGCTGCTCGAGCTTCCACAGGTACTCCGACAGCCCCGCCACCGTGGCTGAGGGGTTGAACACGATCTCCGCGCCGTTGAGGCCCAGAGCACGCGCCCCCTCGGGGAAGTGGCGGTCGTAGCAGATGTAGACGCCAACGCGCGCGAACTTGGTCTGGAACGTGGGGTAGCCCAAGTTCCCGGGCTTGAAGTAGAACTTCTCCCAGAAGCCCGGATTCACGTGCGGGATGTGCGTCTTGCGATACTTGCCGAGGTAGGTGCCATCGGCGTCGATGACCGCGGCCGTGTTGTAGTAGACGCCCGGAAGGTCCTCCTCGTAGATGGGCACGACGATGACCATCTGATAGCGCGCAGCCATCTCCTGGAAGAGCTTGGTCGTAGGGCCATCGGGGATGGGCTCCGCGGACTCGTACCACTTGACCGTCTGTTCTGCGCAGAAGTACGGACCGTTGAAGATCTCCTGAAGACACAACATCTTGACGCCGCGCTTGGCCGCGTCTTCGATCATCGGCAGATGCTTGTCCAGCATGGCCTTCTTGATGGTCTCGACGTCGTTTCCGGGGTCGGCGGGGTTGGAGGCCTGGATGAGGCCACAGCGGACGATTCGGGACATGGTGGTGCTCCTAGGTTGACGTGCGGCGCAAGATGGCGCCCTCGCGAGCGCCTGTCAATGGGCGCAGGCGAGCCTTTTTGGTGCGCCTAGCAGCCGCCGGGCGCGGTGCAGCTGAACGAGTCGCCGACAGCCCCGTCCGAGCCCTTCGCGCCGTTGGAGCCGTCGTTTTCACCCACGGGCGCCGTTGGAGCCGAGACGCCCCCTGCGCCGCCAGTGCCAGCCGAGCCGCTAAGGAAGGCGTTGCCGGTCAAAGTCGCCGATCCGGCCGATCGGAAGACGCCATAGGACATGCCCCCCGCGCCACCGCCGCCACCCCCGCCGTGGCCGCCATGACCGCCCTTGCCCCCGAGTGGTCCTGCCGGCGAACCAGCGACGCCGGTACCGCCCGGTCCACCCCCGCCGCCGCTCTGTCCACGCCCGCCCGTCCCGCCGCTGCCGCCGTCGGCGCCGTTGCCGCGCGTGAACACGCAGCTCGTGATCGTCAGCGTCGAGCTGACGCCAAAGACGCCGAAGCTCCCGCCTCCCGCGCCGCCGCCTCCCGCGGTCGAGGTCGCCTTGCAGCCCCCCGCGCCGCCGCCACCACCGCCTGCGCCCCAGGAGTCCGTGTTGATGCCGTTGTCGCAGCCGCCGCTCCCGCCGGCGCCGCCGCCGCCGCTCCCATGCTCGCCGAGCGCGCCCGACCCACCGGCGAACGCGTACCAGAAGTTGCTCAGGATGCGGCCGTTCTTCCCCGCGGCGACGCCCGGAGCGCCGTTCTTGATGGACCCCGGACCGCCGACCGCACCCGTCGCGCAGGCGCCGCCGC
>SXGT01445868.1_pt1 | contig 15897 bp, 14 predicted proteins | sample 3176221 | NCBI WGS metagenome assembly SXGT01 (sample SAMN11356862, study PRJNA531348) | freshwater metagenome | isolation source: freshwater sample F1-120 | place: China: Fuxian Lake, Yuxi | collected 2017-12-25
CCAGAGGCTGGACGACGAGCTCCGAGGACTCTGGCTGGAGCTGGGCATGACCGTGGTCTTCGTGACGCCCGCCATTTCCGAGGCCGTCTACCTCGCCGATCGCGCGATCGTGTTCTCGCCGCGACCCGCCCGCATCGTCGTCGATCACAGGATCGCCCTCCCGCTCGAGCGCTCGCGGGACATACGGGTTCATCCCTCCTTCGCCGAGCAGTCGCGCGTCCTCTACGAGGCCCTTTCTCGGGGGGGCGCGCCATGAGCGGGATCGTGGTCCGGGCGCTGCCTCCGGTCCTGGCCTCCGTCGTGATCGCGGGTCTCTGGGAGGCCTCGGTGCGCGTCCTCGCGGTGCCGGCCTTCCTGCTGCCTCCTCCCTCGGCCATCGCCGTGGCCGCCCTCGCCGAGGCGGGCCCGCTGGCGCAGGCGACGCTCACCACCGGGCGTGCCGCGCTCCTCGGGTTTGCGGCGAGCGCGGGGCTGGGCGTCCTCTCCGCGGTCTTGCTGGGATCGTCGCGTCTGCTGGAGCGTGCTTTTTACCCTTACACGGTGTTCCTCCAGACCGTGCCGATCGTGGCCGTGGCGCCGCTGCTGGTCATCTGGTTCGGTCCGGGCCTCCGCGCCGTCACCGCCTCGTCCCTCATCGTCTCGCTCTTCCCCGTGATCGCCAACACCCTGGCCGGCCTGAGATCGGTCGATCCGGCGCTGCGCGATCTCTTCCGCCTCTACGGCGCCACCCGGGTCCAGACCCTGCTCAAGCTCGAGCTCCCCTCCGCGCTCCCCAGCGTGATCACGGGTCTGCGGGTCGCGTCGGGGCTCGCCGTGATCGGCGCCATCGTGGGGGAGTTCGTGGCAGGCTTCTCGGAGGGCGGGGCAGGTCTGGGCATCACCGTGCTATCGGCCTACAGGCAGCTCAAGACCGATCTCCTCTTTGCCGCGGTCCTCCTGGCGGCGGTCCTCGGCCTCTCGCTCTTCGCCGCCGTCGACCGGGCGGGCTCGCTCCTGCTCAGGCGCTGGCACCCCGCCGAAAAGAGCTGACGGAGCGCGGCGAATGGGCAAGAAGGGAGCCCATGAAGGCCCCTGTCCTGCTCGTCGTCGCCCTGGGTCTGCTGCTGACGGGCGAGGGCTGCCGCAAGCCCAGCGGCGACCCACCCGCGGGCCCGAAAACCGTCACGCTCGCGCTCAACTGGGTGCCCGAGCCCGAGTTCGGGGGCTTCTATGCCGCGCGAGAGGGCGGCGCGTTCAGGAAGCACGGCCTCGACGTGGACATCCGCGGAGGGGGGGCCGGGGTCCCGGTGCTGCAGATGGTCGCCACGGGCCAGGCCGAGTTCGGGATCGCCGGGGCCGACGAGATCCTGACCGCCCGCGCCCGCGACGCGGACATCGTCCCGCTCTTCGCCACCTACCAGACCTCGCCTCAGGGGATCATGGTGCACGGCTCGAGGGCCGCGAAGAACATCGGCGACGTGCTCAAGGAAGGCACGATCGCCATGGAGCCAGGGCTCCCCTACGCCGCCTTCCTGAAGAAGAAGTACGGTCCGCCCAGGGCCACCGTCGTACCCCACGACGGCGGCGTGGCCCGCTTCCTCACCGACAAGAGCTTTGCTCAGCAGTGCTACGTGACGTCGGAGCCCATCACGGCCAGGAGCAAGGGCGCCGATCTCAAGGTCATGTTGATCGCCGACGAGGGCTTCAACCCTTATGTGGGGGTGGTCATCACCCGGCGCCGGCTCTGGAACGAGAGCCCCGAGCTGGTGCGCTCCTTCGTCCGCGCGGTCAGGGAGGGCTGGCGCACCTACCTGGACGATCCCGCGCCCATGAACCTGGTGATGGGGAGGCTGAACAGGTCGATGGCCCCCGAGGTCTTCATGGCCGCAGCCGCTGCGCAGAAGCCGCTGATCGAGGCGGCCCCGCTCGGCGCCATGTCGAAGGAGCGCTGGGAGACCCTCGGCAAGCAGCTGGTCGAGATCGGCGTCCTGACCAGGGCCCCCCCGGTCGATTTCCTGCTCGATCCGGGCCCGTAGCCAGGGGGCGCCCGAAGGGCGCCCCGCCCGGGGGAAACGCCGCAAATTGGCGTTTCTTGCGCCGGTACAGTGTATAGTCTCCGGGAAAATGCGTGCCTTTGCGCCTCCTTTCCTCCTTTCCTTGCTCGTCCTCGTGGGCTGCGGCTCGAGCCCCCCCTTCCAGATCTTCCGCGGCCAGCCCGACGAGCGGATCGAGCCCATCAAGGGCGACATGCTCCGGCTGAGCCACCCCTCCCAGGAGGCCTTCGGAGGAGCGAAGCCGGGCTACCACATCGTGCACAGCGCCGACGAATGGAAGGTGCTCTTCCCGAGCGGGGAGGTCCCTGGCATCCCGACCGAGGTCAACTTCAACCAGAAGATGATCATCCTGGCCGTCGGCGAGGGCAGGAAGACGACGGGTGTCAGGGTGATGCGGGTCCTCGACACGGCGAACGCCCTGCACATCTATGCGCGCGAGACGATCGAGGGGCTCAACTGCAAGAACGAGACGGAGGGGAACGCCTACCACGCGGTCATCACGGATCGCCTGGACAAGAACGTGCAGGTGCACGTCGAGATCGAGACCGGCAAATCGTGCGGCTCGGCCCCTACCGCCAGGGTCACCTGCCGGCAGGGCAACGCGGCGACCTGGGCCCAGAAGATCGCCGCGCAGCCCGGCGAGATGGCCGAGTGCGAGGGGGTGCCCGAGGTGACGGGCGCCTACGCCATCGTCGATCAGGGCTGGCATTTCGGCTCCATCCCCGCGGGCTCGGCCACCAAGCTCACCTTCTCGAAGAACAACACCCACGTGTCCTTCCCGGTCGACGGCTTCGGCGCCTACATCGTCAAGTTCGACGTGACCGACGAGGCCGGGCGCAAGGGCTCCGGGGAGGGCGTGGTGGAAGTGCTACCCCCGAGGAACAACGATACCTACGTCCAGCTCGCCTGGGCTGGCTTCGACTCGACGGACGACACGTCCACCTTCCCTCGCGTCATGCTGCGCGTCACCGAGCACGACAAGCCCAACGCTCGCGTCTGCTCCAAGGACGCGTCGACCAAGCCCGACTTCTGCGTGCTCCGCGAGCAGTCCCCGTCGCTCCTGATGCACCTCAAGGGAGCGCGGGACAAGTACGTGGTGGCCCTGAGCTACCTGGACGAGCGGGCGGTGGGCGGCCCCTATGTCTGCCTGCGCACCTTCCTCAACGGAGTGCAGGTCACCAACGCCTGCGACAAGACCCCTCCCCGCCCGGCCGACGCGGTCTGGACCCTAGGCCTGCTCGACGCCAGGACCGCGACGATCGGTCCGGTCCCCGAACCGCCTCCTCCGCCTCCTGCTGCCCCGGAGCCTCCCAAGGATCCCAGGAAGCCGGTCCCCAAGAAGCCGGTCCCCAAGGCGCCGGCCCCCAAGGCGCCCCCCCCCAAGAAGTAGCCTCTCCTATCGAAGGTTCCCGCCCGGTCCACCCACCGGCGCCCGCCTGCCCCCTCCCGCACCGAGCTTCCACCTCGGTCAGCCTGACCTTGAGCGCCTCGAGTTCCGTCGGACTCGTGATCGCCCGATGACCCGCCAGGAGCGCGAGGCTACCTCTTGGCCTTCCTCCTCCTGGCCGCCGGCCGCGCCCTCGCCTTCACGACGTTCGCCGCCGAGCGAACCCACACTCGCTTGCCGTCGAACGCCACCACGAACGCCTGCACCGGGCTCGAGCCCCCCGCTCGAAGCTCCGCCACGTAGTCGTGCTCCCGAATCTGGGCGAGCCCCTCGCGCAGCGCGGCCTCGGGCGATTTCACTTTGGGCTTTGCGACCTTCAGCTCCAGCACGACCCCGGGCTTGCCAGGAGCCCGCGCGCGTATCATCACGTCGGGACGGCCGCTCCCCGACTCCCGATTTGACCTCACCTCGTATTCGGGCTCCAGGGTGGCCAAGAGCCCAAGGACGAACACGTGCATCACCTGCTCGGGGAGCACCGGGAGGATACGCCGGGTCTCGTCGGCGGCCTGGTCACGGCGCGCCATGATGTCGTGGTAGGAAAGAATGCCCGTGGTAAACCCAAGGAGCGCCTCCTGGAGTCCCTCCGCGTCGCCCTCGAACATCGCCTTCTTGAGCCGCGCGATGCCCGACTCGCCCGCGCCGAGCTGGTGCGCCATCCACTGCTGGAACGTCGTGGCGTACACCTCTCGCACCTCGCGGTTGGGGATCATCAGCCGATAAATCCCCTCGGTGCGGGTGAGCTCGCCCATGGGCTCGGCGCGAAGGTATCCCGAGAACACGAGCAGATCGAAGAGCATCCCGGGGCTCTGCGAGAGCTCGTTCAGCACCACGTTCTCGCTCACCTTGCGCTCGATGCTGCCCCCCGAGAGCAGCATCTCGATCTGAGGCTCGATCTCGAGGGCGTGGCGGACGAGCATGTCGCGCACCAGATCGTTGCTGCTGGTGTTGACCCAGTAGTTGCGCAGCATGCGATCGTGGCTGTGAACGTAGCTGAGGATGGACCAGGGATTGTAAACGACGGTGGTGCCGAACAGATACCCGTTGTACCAGCGGCGCACTTCCTCGAGCCGGTCGCCGATCCCGGCTTTGTCCAGAAGAGCGGCCACCTCGGGCTCCGTGAAGCCGAAGCAAGTGCTCATCTCGTGGCGGAGCAGGGTGTAGACGGCCAGGTTGTTGAGGCCGGAGAAGATGCTCTCGCGAGCGACGCGCAGAATGCCCGTGAGCACGCCCTTCCAGAGGTGGGGGTTTCCCTTGAGGCCCTCGGTGAAGAAAGCCCTGTAGAACTCGAGGGCCTTGGGCGCATAGCCGTGCGCGTAGGCGGCGTGGATGGGCTCATCGTACTCGTCGACGAGCACGACCGCGGGCGCTCCGTGGTGGCGTTCGAGCATACGGCAGAGGTCGAGCAGCGAGGTCTGGTAGACATCCTGCGTCGCTGTGCCGTCGAGCACGGCCTGGTAGTCTCGCGCCTCCTCCCTGTCGAGGTACCCGCCATCGAGCAGGGCACGGTGCTCCTGGAAGACCGCCGCGATCTTGCGCCGGGTCTCCTTCCAGGCAAGCTCCCAGGTGGACGCCTTGATGCCCTTGAGCGTCATGTATACCACCGGATAGCGCTGGAAGTGCTGCCTGTACGTCGCGCCCGCCTCCCAGATGGAGAGGCCCTCGAAGAGCGGCGAGAGGTCTTCGTCGCGCTTCTCGAAGTAGCAGCGCACCATCGACAGGTTCAGCGATTTGCCGAAGCGCCGAGGGCGCGGAACCAGCGTCACCAGGACGCCTGCGTCGTCGATGAGCTCGCGCAGCATGTGCGACTTGTCGACGTATGCGAGCTCTCGCTCGCGGAGCATGCGAAAATCGTCGACGCCGATGGGGATCTGCGGGGTCATGGGGAGCCTCGGTCCGGACCCTACCCCCGGGGGGCGGCGTCCTTCAAGCCCGCCCATCGTGGTGATCTCGGCGGTGGCGGACACAAAGATGATTCGTGTCGAGGGGGGGCAGATTTCGCTTGCGCTCTCCTTCGCCCTTCCGGAAGCCTTGATCTCCGGCGCGCGTAGCGCTGCGGGGAGGCAACATGGCGAAGGCAACGCGAGCGGGGAAGAAGAGCGGCGCAGGGGAAGGGAAGGGTGGCGCCGAGCCTCCCACGAGGCCCACCCTCGCCGAGGTGGTGCAGAGGGCCCTCTCGGCCATGGAGGTCGCGGAGGCGGAGCTCGATGCGCAGGAGCTCTCGGCCTACACCGCCGACGAGCGCCTCCACAGCTCGGGCAAGCTGCGCGAAGGCGAGCCCGACGCCATGCTCTGCGTCCTCGACACGGTCGACAAGCACCCCGGCCAGTTCGCGTCCCTCGCCCCTGCCGATCACGGCAAGGACGACAAACTCGTGGAGACAGGCCCCGCCCGCGAGGCCCTCGCCCGGCGAGCCCTCCTCGCCCCCCTGGCCGCCAAGCTCTCGTCCCTGGCCACCCGCGTGGGCGACGACGTGCTCGCCTCCAGCGCGCTGGCCCGAGACGTGACCGTGCCCGCCTACGCCATCATCAAGGCCAACGCCCCCATCAACCCGGCGCTCCGGAAGTCGGCATCGAAGGCCCTCGACTTCTTCGCGGCCAAGAGGAAGAAGGCATCGAAGGGCTGACCCTCGAATTTCAGCGCCTTTTACTATATTTTTGAATTGCGAATGCACCGCCGAGCGTTCCCGGTGCACCTCGGAGCATTGGGAATGCACCGCGGTGCATCCCCGGTGCACCTCGGAGCATTGCGAACGCTCGCCGGAGCATTATGTATGCTCGCCGGAGCATTCCCGGTGCTCCATGGTGCATTCGCCAAGCCCTGCCCTCACGCGAGGCCCGGCGGCGATGTAAGGTGAGGCTTCGCCGCTCGACCGAGCGTGCGAGGGGACTTTGCCGGGGACGCACGCGACAAATGGGGGATGCTCGAGTACCGCAAGCCCGGCACGGCGCCGAATCCTCCGCCGTTGCACGGGGATGGAACCAGACCCGATGCGGGCGCGGTGAAGCCCGGTTCTGCAACAATCTGCTAGGAGAGTGCGTCGGGAGGGACGCCTCGTGCTCCGGGCGCCGCCCGATTGGGTCGAACCGCGCCACGTAGACGATCTCGATACCGACCTAGCGACATCTCTTCGTGCAGCGACGATCGTGATCGCCAAAGGCGACCTGCACTACCGTCGCTTCTTCCAGGATCGAGCGTGGCCCGCAGACACGCCCGTCAGCGTCTCATCCGTCGCGACGGGTATGGTCGCATTCGCGCTCCGTGTCCTGAAATCCGACACAGTCGTCGGTCTCGCATCCTCTCAGGTGTACAGTCTGTCTCGAAGCGACCCGAGCTGGCGCACCAGCGGTAAATACTCTCTTGTACAGCGAGTCGACAACGGAGGTGATTCTTGAAGGTCTTGGTGGCGGGCAGCTATCGAATTCGTGAAGGCAAATACAAATTCGAGCCGGGACGCTGGGAGGAGTTCAAGACCGCTGCGTACAACATGGGCGAGGGTCTGGCGACGGGTGGGCATGTTTTGCTCGTGCCGTGGAGCTTCGCGAACGCGCTGAGTCAGCTCGGAGTCAAGCCGGGCCAGCGGAGAGATCCGACGGGGTGTCCCTACTACGAACGGAAAAATCCGACGAGCCACCCCTACTGGGAAACGGCCGACTACCATGCGCTCCGCGGGTACCTGAAGGTGGTGAGTGACAACCCGAGCTGGAGCCGAAAGGCCGCCGTCCAAATCCATGCCATAGGGATCACCGACCATGAGGCGATCAAGGTCCCGTTCGCTGATCCCGCGGTCTTGGACGCGTCATCCACGTCGCCCCGGACGAGATCGAGTACTTCAAGGATCAGCAGCCAGGAAATTCGGCTTCGCAGAAGGCCGAGGAGCGCACGCGGCACGATGTGGAGCGTGCGGTCGGTGCCGATCTCGCTGTCGCGGTTGGTCCGCGACTCACCAGGGTGCTTGGTACCGCGCTTCACGCACACGACAAGAAGGTGCTCGAGATCCTACCGGGAATGCCGGATCTCCACACGGCGAAGAGCCCTCCGCCGTCGCTGCAGTGCCTGCTCCTCGGTCGTGCAGAGGACTACGAGCTGAAGGGGCTCGACATCGCCGCACGCGCGCTGGCATCGCTCGACTTCCGCGCGCTCGAATCGCCCCCAGTGCTTCTGGTCCGGGGCGCACCGAGAGGTACCGGCGACGAACTGCAAGAGAACCTGCGCAAGAGCGCGGAGCGAGCGGACCTTCAGGTGAAGGTGCGGGAGTACACGTCGGACGCAGAGCGTGTCGCCATTGATCTGCGCAGCTCCGCCTTGGTGCTAGGGCACGCGCCGTGAGGTACACTCTCGGCCCATGGCCATCGCGTGGACCATAGAGCAAGAGACGGCCGTACGTGAGGCTCTCGAGAAGCATGGCGTGGCGTCGGCGCGTTGCGCGAACGCTGCCACCCTCGTCCTGCCCGTCGCGCGGGAGCGCGACGCTGCGGCCGTGGCGCGCCGCTGCGATCCGAGGTACGGACGGTTCGTGCACGAGACGTACCGCTGGTTTCACCACGTCAGCGTTTGCGCCGATGCGCACTACCTGGACGCCCTCACCGGACCTCCCGGCCTCGAGAGCGGCGTGTACATGAAGACCCACTGGACCGACTCGGAGGCCTTCGCCTGGAGCACGCTCACGGACGCTCAGCTCGAGGAGCTTGCCCGATGATGCCCACGGATTTCGTCGACGAACGGCTCGATCGGATGCTCGAACGCCCGAAGAACTGGGGAGCGGCGGAGGCGTTCGAACTGCAAGTGTTGCTCCTGCTCGAGGTTCGAAGGAACCTCGAAGGTGGACCGGGGGGCCAAGCCAGCTTGATCGCCATTCATGATGATTACGCGGCGTTCTTGAAGGCGCAGTTCCCAGAGCTGGGTCCACGCCCGCTTTGTTCGATCACACCGGACGTCGAGGTCATCGCCGACGCATTGAAGGGATTTCGTGCATCGTTGACGACAAGGGAGGCCAAGGCCCTGCCCGGTGGGATCCCGCTGGCCCCCGAAAGCCTCGGGATAGACGTGGACGTGCGGGAGCGGATCGCGACCATGCCGCGGGCGGCCTGACATGTACATCTGCTCGCAGAGGGTGGTGAAGCCTGGGCACGACTCACCAGAAGGGATCAACACGTTTTACTACGTACATGGTCCACGAGAGTGGAAGGGCTTGCCTCCTTCGGATATGCTCCCGGAATCGAATCCCGGTGTGCTCGAAGACGAACTCCTGGAGCTCTCGCCCCCAGGCAATCGGGTTCGGAGCTACCTCGACATTGTCGCACCGGACGGCACACGCGCGAACGCCATCGTCGCTGCCGCGCTCCACCCCCCGGCGGTCCTCCAGCAGTTCCCTGCCACATGGATCCATGGCGACGTGTGGTGTCGTTTCGCCGTCGAAGGGGCGCTCGCCTCCTCGTGGCGGAACGAGCTTCATGACCTCGCGTATCGAATCGTCGCGTTGTGGAGGAAGCGGTCGGCGACATACCCGTCGCACAGCCCCCAGTAGAGTCGCACGGAGCCCCGCTCGACGATCCGTTACGCCCACGAGGAGGGCCGCCACATGGCCGCGAAGAAGCAAGATGCTCGATCGACCTGGAGCGGAGCCTTCGCTCTGTGTCTCCGGCGCCCTGGCGGGGGCCCCAAGGCTCGTCGCACCGTCGATGTCCGAGGGCCGGGTCTTTCTGGCGCATGGCAGAACTTTCTCGTGCCCAGACCGTCCAACCCGCCCCCCCGAGCCCCGGAGCCCACGATCATGCGCTTGCTTCCCTTCGCGATACCCCTCGCCCTCCTCGCCGTCGGCTGCGGGTCCGGCTCCAGCTACGTCAAGTCCGACGCCGCGCTCGGTCGCATCATCGTCTACCGCAACGGGGTCGCGTACTACGAGCGCGAGGCCACCGTGCAGAACGACTCGCTCCGCCTGGTCGCGCCCAACGACAAGGTCGACGATTTCCTCAAGTCCCTCACCGTCATCGACTCGGCCACCGGCAAGCCCGCGCCCATCAGCTACCCGCACGGCGGCGGGAGCACGGTCGATCTCAAGGTGCACCTGCCTGGCTCGGGGCCGCATCGAGTGAAGCTCTCCTACGTCACCGAGGCGCCCGCGTGGAAGCCCACGTACCGCATCCTGGTGGGGCAAGACGGGAAGCTGGAGCTCCAGGCCTGGGCCGTCGTGGACAACACCTCGGGCGAGGACTGGGAGCAGGTCAAGCTGGGCGTCGGCTCGAGCTCGGCGCTCGCGTTCCGGTTTGATCTCCGCGGCTTCCGCTTCGTGCAGCGCCAGCAGCTCCAGGGGGAGCAGCTCTTCGCCGTGGCCCCGCCCTCGGGCGCCTCGGTGTACGGCGGGCAGGGCGAGCGCGACGCGGGGATGGTGGCGGAGCTCTCGGAGGAAGCGGTCGCCATGTCCGCGCCCCCCCACCCCTCGGCCGACTCGCCGCGGAAGAGCGAGTCCCGCAACAAGGAGGCTCCGGGGCCCAGGCCCGCCTCGAGGGCCAGGCAGCTGGACATGTCGGCGAGCGGCGGAATGTCGGGTGGCGGATATGGCCGCTCCACGGGTCTCGGCGCGGCCCCGCCCCCCCCTCCCTCCCCCCAGGCGACGGCCCAGGCGCCGGCCCAGGCGACGGCCCAGAGCCAGCTCTCGGGGCTCGCCAACCAGCTCCGGGGAAACCAGAACGTGGTGATCGTCGAGGGCTTCGCCAAGGCGGACGACGGGGACAAGCAGAGCGCCTCCCTCGATCGCGCCAACAGGATGAGGGAGCAGCTGGTCAGGCAGGGCGTGGATCCCAACCGCGTGGTCGCCGTGGGCAAGGGCGAGCAGGCGGGCAAGAACGGAGGGGTGCGCTTCGTCCAGCAGGCACCTGCCCCGCAGAAGAAGGACAGCGGCGGTGGCGCTGGAGGCAAGCCCCAGGGGACGGAGTCCCAGGCCGTGCAGCCAGGCGAGCCGGTGGGTACGTCGCACTTCGAATCGGGCACTGCCATGAGCGTGCCCCGCGGCAGCTCGGCGATGGTCTCGATGTACCAGGGAAAGACCGAGGGGAACGTCGTTTATCTGTACGATCCGGAGAGCGAGCGCGGAAATGGCGAGTTTGCCTTCAAGGCCGTGCGCTTCCGCAACCCGACCGACTCCCAGCTCGAGTCGGGCCCCGTCACCGTCTATGGTGATGGCCGCTTCGTCGGCGAGGGGATAGGCGAGTCCATCCCCGCGCGGTCCATGGCGTTCGTGCCCTTCGCGCTCGATCGCCAGGTGCTCGTCGAGAAGAAGATCGACAACAAAGATACCATATCCAAGATCATCACCGTTCAGCGCGGCGTGTTCCACACAGAGACCAAGCACGCGCGCCGCACCCACCTCGTGCTCCACAACCGGGCTGGCGAGCCGGCCTTGGTCTATATCCGGCACTCGGTCCCCACGGGCTACACGCTCGAGGAGAAGCTCTCCAGGGCCGAGCGGCTGGGTCAAGCCTACGTGTTCCCCGTCGAGGTGCCGGCCCACGCCAAGATCGAGCTGAAGATCGAGGAGTGGACCCCGCTCACCAAGACGACCGACATCCGTACGACGGACGGGCTGGAGATGCTGAAGGCCTACGTGTCGTCGGATCTCGCAAGCGGACCTCTGAAGGAGGAGATCGCCCGGATCGTCAAGGAGCAGCAGGAGCTCGTGAACATCGAGCAGCGGATCGTGACCGCGAGAGAGCAGAAGGACGAGCTCAGGAGCCGCATGGACGAGCTCCACGCCCAGATCGTCACCCTGAGGGCGGTGAAGAGCGCCGGACCGATGATGGCGAACCTCGACAAGAAGCTCCAGGAGGTGAACGAGCGGGTCTCCAGGGCGACGGTGCAGATCGTGGAGCTCCAGGAGCAGGCCATGCTCGCTCGCATCAAGCTCCAGGACTCGATCGCCGAGCTCTCCCAGGACGGCAAGAAGAAGGACGAGAAGAAGGACGAGAAGAAGGACGAGAAGAAGCCGCCGCCTGGCAAGAAGGTCTGATCAGAAGGTGAGCCCGCCCGGCCCTAGCCGGAGAGTCGAGCGTGCCTCCGGCCGGGCGCCGAGGACGGGCGGCTCCAAACGGACCGAGCTCCCGTTGCCCAGCCACAGGTAGAGCCCGGCCGCCGTGACCAGCGTGGAGAGCGCCAGCACCCCTGTCCCGCCGACCAGGACGGCCGTGCGGAAGCCCTGGCTGCCCACGTCCTCGCTCGCGAAGATCGGCGAGGCGATCAGCGCGGCGCCCCCCAGCGCCATCCCGGCGGCTCCGCCTGCGGTCATCAGGATCCCGAGCGCGCGGGCGTTGGAAGAGCCCAGCGTGGCGTCGACGCGAACGCGATCCCGACCGGAAGGCAACGAGAACGTGGAGGTGGGCACCAGGCCGTCGCCCCCCACGCGGTAGGGGTGGAGGGCGTCGAGCCTCGCCACGCAGGGGGCCACGCAGACGGTCTCCCAGTGACCCGCGCTCCCCAGCGAAAGATCGGCGAGGGCGAGGCCGGAGAGGGTCGACGAGCCGGTGCGACGCTCGATCGTGGCCCGCCCGTCGTTGGTGTGGAGCTCGACCGTGACCGGGCGCCCGGAGGAGACGGCCTCCGGAGGCCTTGGCGTGGCCTCGTCGGCACGCGCTGCCCTCGCAGCGAGGGTCACCGAGAAGAAAACGACAGCGAGCGGCAACGGGCGCATGATCACCTCCGGGCGGAGGCGCCAAGCGCGACCTCCTTGCCCGTGGGTGGCCGTGACCGCGCCCGCTTATGAAGCGGGCGGAGCGTTTTCGCGCTCGCTCAACCCCCTTCGCCCGGCTCGTCCAGATTCGCTATCTCCTGGGACACGAAGGGTTCGGGGAGCCCCGAAGGCCAGCCCGCTCGTGCCTTCTCCGCCTCCGCGGCTTCCGCGAGGGTGACCGGGTTGGGATGCTTGCTCTCGGAAGGAACGCCCAGAGAGCCCGAGGTGACGCCGATCTCTTCGTCCAGCACCCGGTCGTGCTCTTCCTCCTGGTGCTTCTCTCGGTCCATCGAGGCGCCCGCAAAGGCTCCCAGCGCGGTCCCGATCGCACCGCCGGCGATGGCGCCGATGGGGCCCGCGAGAGCCCCCACGACCGCGCCCGCTATCCCGCCGCTCAAGGCGCCGGTGCCGGCCAGCGTGTGATGGCCCTGGTGGGGAACCCCGGCCGGGAGTTCGGTAGAGCTGTCCGGAGGAGGAGGAGTGCTCTTCTTCATGCCATCAAGTTTAGCAAAGAACGAGCCGAGTACCATTCATCGAGCCATGAGCGCATTTCTTGCTCGAGCGGCGCAGATTCTTCGCGGGTCGCGAAAATAATGCATATTGCGGCGATCCGTCGTCGCTCTGGCTCAGGGGCCGAAGATCTCGAGCTGCGCGTCCGGCGCCGAGAAGACGCAGGCCTCGTCGTGCTTGCACACGGGGATGACCTTCAGGCGGTGGGCCGCCCCGAAGAGGAGCGTGATGTACCTGTGATAGACCAGCCCTCGCTGGAGACGGAACGAGCTGTTCAAGGGGCCCTGCACCATGGCGGGGCACTCCCTGTCGAGGACCGAGTAGGCCGTCCCGGAGGACGAGTCGGAGTCTCCCTCGCCCAGGACGTAGACCACGCTGCGCGCGACGTAGTTGCCTTTCAGGACTGCGTCGCTCACCCTCCCCAGATAGCCCCCTCGGCTCACCAGACCGAACTTGTAGTCGTCATATCCTCCGCCGCCCGGCACGACGCGAGGGTCGGCGCTCTCGCAGCCCGGCGCATAGGCGGGCACCTCGAAGGAGGTCGCGTCGACCGCGCAGGAGGGGGCGTCCGCGCAGGCGACGCCGGCCCTCAGCCGCCGCCCGTCCATGTACATGTACGAGCCCGGGCTCCCGACGACGTAGCGGGTCGCGATCGCCGGGGTGCGGTCGTGCTCCACGTTGCCCGCGGCGTAGCGCTGGATGGTCTGGCCTCCCGCCGAGAACCCCACGACGGTCACCCGGCTCACGTTGGGGAACGAGAGCTTGGCGGCGGCGAGCAACGCGTCTATGGCGGCGTAGGAGTCGGTGGATCCATTCCTGGCGGGCAGGCCTGCCTTCCAGTCATCGATGTACCAGTAGAGATCCCCCGCCGGCGGCGCGTCCCCAAGGATCTGGAAGTGTGGAGCCAGCACCGCCGTGTGCGCCGGATCCGTGGCCGTCGCGAGCGCCGCCATGGTGTCGTAGTAGTCCCAGGGGTTGCGCGAGTTGCCGTGCTGGACGAGCACCAGGTTCCGGATGGCCGGGTGAGGGTGCTCCAGGGGATGAGAGCGGTAATAGGGCAGCTTGCCTGTCCCCAGGTCCAGGCGAGCCAGGCATGTCTCGGCCGGGGAGCGGAGGCACGGGGGCTCGGGCGAGGCGTCGGCCGTGTCCGGAGGCGCGTCGACCGGGGACGCGTCGGCCGTGTCCGGAGGCGCATCGACCGAGGACGCGTCGACCACATCGGCGGCTGCAGCGTCCGGCGAGGCCGAGTCCCGAGGCCCGCCCTCGGGCTCCGCATCCTGGGGCGGTTTCGCATCCTGGGGCGGTGGAGGCACCGTGGAGGAGGGAGGCGACGCGTCCTCGAGCGGGGGCGCCACGACGCTCGAGCCCTCACCGCAAGCCCAGATGGCCGCTCCTGCGAGGAGCGCCGCGCCCGATCCTCGACGCCCCCTCACGACCTTCGCCGCTCTCATCCCCCCATTCTTTCATGAAGCTCCGGCCCTGTCCGGACTTCCGCCGCGGCCGAGCAACGCTCCGCCCGCGGGCGGCCGCGCGTCGCGGCCCGCGTCGAGGAGGACGGCGACGAGCATGTCGCTCATCACGTTTACGCCCGAGCGGCAGCGGGCGATGATCCAGTCGACCGTCATGATCAGCGGGATCGCCGCGGCGACGACCTCCTCCGAGAGCCCCGCCGCCGAGAGGACGAGCGGCAAGACCACGAGCCCGGCCTCCGGAATCCCCGCGACGCCCGCCCCCGCCATGATCGACGCAGCGACGATCGTGAGCTGCTTCGAAAGCGGCATATCGAAGCCGAGGGCCTGGGCGAGGAAGAGGGCCGCCATGGCCTCGTAGAGCGTGATCCCGTCATTATTGAGGTTCGTCCCTACGCAGGCGGCGAGGCGCGACGCCTCGGGGGACACCTTCATCCGGGCCAAGCAGCGCAGGGTGATCGGCACCGTCGCGAGGCTGCTGTTGCAGGAGAGCGCGGTCATGATCGCGTCGGCGCCGTAGCCCAGATAGACGCGCGGAGGTTTCTTGCCGACGATCCACGCGACGAGTGGATAATAGACGAGCGAATGGATGGCGAGCCCGAGCAGCATGGCCGCCAGGAAGACCCAGAGCACCGAGAAGACGCCTACCCCCGCCTTGCCGACGACCTGCGCGACGACGCCCAGGACAGCGAACGGCACGGCGCGCACGATCCATTCGAGCATCTGAACGAGGATTCGATAGACGGCGCCCACGGCGCGCTCGAGGGCAAGGATTCCCTCGCGCCCCTCGACGTCGGCCTCCAGGCTCGCTTGCTTGCGGACACGGCGGAGCGCCGCGCCCGCGAAGAGGGCGAGGAGGACGAGCGAGATCACGTTATTTTCCGCGAACGGGTCGAGGACGCTACGGGGCACGTACGACGCGAGGTTCTGGAGCGGGCTCAGCGTGCCTTTGTGCGAGGTCGCCATGAGCTCGGCCGACGACTGTCCCGATGCAGGGACGACGTTGAGCAGGTCCTCGACGCGGCCTCGCCAGGAGAGCCCTGGCTTCCACGTGTTCATGATCACGAGGCCGATCAGGATCGCGACCGAGGCGTTGCAGAGGCATATCAAGAGGAGCTTTCCGCCCTGACGGAGCGTGAAGCTCGTGCGCGCGAACGCATCGATTATCGCGAAGAAGATAAGCGGTATTGCGAGGGCCTTGAGCAGCTTGATGACGAGCATTCCGAGCTGCCCCAGATGCTCGTTCTTCAGCCCCGCCAGATACGGCGTCGAGCCGAAGACAGCGCCGAGCGTCGCTCCCAGGGCGACCGCGGCCAGCACCTGCACATACAGAGGGATCGACGCTCGGCTGGTCCCCTCGACCTCGGGAGGTAGCTGCGAGGGTGGCGTTTCGGCGGTCGTCATCGCGTTCTCCCTGACTCCGGGTGCCCCTCCGATCCGGCCAGGCCGTGGGCTGCTCGCCGGCGACCTCCGGCCCTCACCCCGGATCACCCCGGATTTTTCCGTTCGACGCCATGATGGCAGCTTTGCGATGGCGGGGCCGGGAGATCGACCATGAGCGGGCCCCGATTCGCGACCCCTCGGCGCGACGGCGCGTCGAACCACTCGGTTGTGTACCCGCCAGGGCCGAGGGCGTAGCATACCCCCGAACTCGCCTCCGGAGGGGTGCCCGCTTTGAAGCCGACCGATGTTCGCAACCCCGGCTACTTCCACAAGGTC
>SXGT01062558.1_pt1 | contig 15893 bp, 13 predicted proteins | sample 3176221 | NCBI WGS metagenome assembly SXGT01 (sample SAMN11356862, study PRJNA531348) | freshwater metagenome | isolation source: freshwater sample F1-120 | place: China: Fuxian Lake, Yuxi | collected 2017-12-25
CCGATCGCGACAAGGACGGGATCCCGAACGACGTGGACGCCTGCCCCGACGAGCCAGGAAAGTCCGATCCCGATCCCAAGAAGAACGGCTGCCCCAAGGCCTTCGTCAAGGACGGGACCATCAAGATCCTCGACCAGGTCAAGTTCAAGACCGCGAGCGCCCAGATCCTCCCTGGCAAGGAGAGCGAGGAGGTCCTCGAGGCGGTGCTCAAGGTCCTCAACGACCACCCCGAGATCAAGAGGGTGAGCGTCGAGGGGCACACCGACACGAAGGGGGTCCCTCAGGCCAACAAGAAGCTCAGCGCAGATCGCGCGGCCTCGGTGGTAAAATGGCTGGTCGGCCACGGGATCGCCAAGGAGCGCCTGACGAGCGCGGGCTTTGGCCAGGAGAAGCCGATCGACACCAACGACACCGAGGACGGTCGCAAGAACAACCGCCGCGTCGAGTTCAGGATCGTCGACGAAAATGCGGCACCCCCCACCCCCCCGACAGCCAAGCCCGCTCCGGCCAAGCCCGCTCCGGCCAAGCCCGGTCCGGCCAAGCCCGCTCCGGCCAAGCCCGCTCCCAAGAAATGACGGGCTCCTGATGCCAGGCTCCTGGCGGTCCTGTTCCATCCTGTGACGTGCCGGGAGCTTCGGCTCCCGGCGCGTCTCGGGGTTCGTGGGTGTGCGATGCAAGCCCCGACAACCATCCTGGTGCTAGACGACGAGCCTCGCGTACGCATTCTCGTGGTGCGTCTTCTCGCATCCCTCGGTTACGAGGTCCTGGAGGCCCAGGACGCGGAGGAGGCCTTCGAACTCGTCGGGCGCGAGCCGATCACGCTCCTGATCGCGGATCTTACCCTGCCAGGCATGGACGGTCGCGAGGCGGCCACCCGGATGGTCTCCATGGTGCCCGAGCTTCGAGTCCTCTTCGCGTCCGGCGACGACAGGGGGATCGTTCTTGGTCCGGGCGAGCGGTTTCTCGCCAAGCCTTTCACCTACGAGGCGCTGGTCCGCGAGGTCCGCGCCATCCTCGAGGAGCACTAGAGAAGGTCGGCCTGGTGGGCTCTAGCGTGCGGCCATGACGAGCACTGCTGTCACGATCACGAGGGCGATCGCAAGCCAGGGCCACCAGGTTATCCCTTGCATCGGCAAGACCACCCTATCGCTGTCCTTGGGGCGCTTGAGCGTCTCGGGAGCAGGCTCGTCGGCGTCGCCGAGCAGCGGGGCAAGGGCCGAGTAGGCCTCGCCGGCGGAGGTGAACCGCGCGCGAGGATTGCGAGCGACGGCGTGAGCAAACCACGCGTCGAAGCCCCTGGGGAGCCTCCCCGTGCAGCCCAGCTCCCTGGCTCGCACCGTCGCGAGAGGAATGGGCTCGCGCAAGAGCTCGATCGCCAGGGCCATGGTCGAGGCCTTCTTGTCGTGCACGGTGCGCCAGAACATCTTGCCGGCCAGGAGCCGGAACGTGATGAGGCCCAGCGCCCAGACGTCCGCCGAGGGGCGGATCATGTGCTTGGTCAGCCCCTGCTCGGGCGCGGTCCAGAGGGGCGTGCCAAGACCCGCCGCGGTCGCGCTCATCGTCGTCTCTCGGACGACCTTGGCGACCCCGAAGTCCAGCACTTTCACGCGCGCGGGTCGCCCCTCTGCCCGCACGATGAGCACGTTCTCGGGCTTCAGGTCGCGGTGGACGACGTTCAGGGAGTGAGCGGCGGCGAGCGCGTCGAAGAGCTGCCTGAGCAGCTCGTGCGCCTCCTCCTCGGAGGGAGAGCTCCGGGCGAGCTCTCGCTCCAGGGTCTCGCCCACCAGGTACTCCATGGCGAGCCAGGGCAAGCCCGAGCTCTCGTCCACGCCGTGCTCGAAGACCCGGACCACGTGCTCGCTCTCGATCCGGGCTCCGATGCCGGCCTCCTGCTCGAAGCGCTCGGTGAAGCGAGGTTCGGCCATCAGATCGGGGCTCATCAGCTTGAGGGCTCGCTCCTCGCCCGAGCGAGAATCACGGACGAGGTAGACGCTGCCCATCGAGCCTTGGGCCAGGAGGCGCTCCACCTGGAACCTGGAGGCGAACATGTCCCCTGGGACGAGCCGACGTGAGACGCCCATGCCCTTAACCATAGCAGCGTGCGATCCCCGGAGGGGGATGAGCTCACCCCACGAGCGCAGACAGGATCATGCCCATCGTGGACCAGTCCGTGTCCCTCGTGGCCAGGAGATCGCCCACGGTCCGCACTTCCACGAAGGTCCTCTCGCCGTCGGCCTGGATTCCTCGCGCCACGTCGCCGCCCACCTTGAGCGCCCGGAGCTCCTCCTCGGTGAGCTCCAGCGCGAACAGGTGGGCGTGGTGCACCGCGAAGATCGAGGCCACCGGGCGAGCGCCGAGCGGGACGAGGACCAGCTCCTCGCGGGTGAACCCGACCTCCTCCTCCAGCTCCTCTCGAGCGACGGTGAGCGGATCCTGCGCATGGCGTGACGAGCCGCCGGGCAGATCTGCCCACCACTCTTGCGGAGGAGCTCGCGGGCTTCGGGGCGCCAGGAGCGGACGGCCTCGGAGCGGGGCGTGGGGTCGGCCAGGAAGACGGAGCGAGCGAAGGCCGAGGGCATTGGCGAGAGGGCGTGGACGATATGCATGTGGAGATCCGGGGCTCGGGGCCGAATCTGGCCCGCCGGGCGCCCGCTCACGCTACCATCGGCGGTGGCGCAATGGACGACTGCAGGCGGAAGCTCGTGGAGACGATCCGGGCCTCGATCATCGGCGACGATCGGGTGCTCCAGGGCCCCTACGGGCCGATGAGGGTCACCTACGCCGACTACACGGCCTCGGGGCGCTCCCTCTCGTTCATCGAGGATTTCATCCGTGCCGAGGTGATGCCGCTCTACGCGAACACCCACACCGAGACCTCGGGGACGGGCGCGCAGACCACCCGCTTTCGAGAGGACGCGCGCCAGGTCATCCTCGACGCCGTGGGCGGGGGTCCGGACGACTGCGTCATCTTCTTCGGCTCGGGCGCCACCTCCGCGATCAACCGGCTGGTCGAGATCCTGAACCTCCGCATCCCGGCCGATCTCGACCTGCGCTACGGGCTCTCCCGTCACATCCCCGAGTCCGAGCGTCCGGTCGTCTTCATCGGCCCCTACGAGCACCACTCGAACGAGCTCCCCTGGCGAGAGTCGATCGCCTCGGTGGTGACCATAAACGAGGACGCGGACGGTCATATCGACCAGCGGCACCTCGAGGAGCAGCTCCTGCGCTTCGCGGACCGGCCGCTCCGCATCGGCAGCTTCTCGGCCGCGTCCAACGTCACCGGCATAGGCTCCGACACCCGCAAGATCACCTCGCTCCTCCACCGCCACGGCGCGCTCTCTTTCTGGGATTTTGCCGCCGCGGGACCCTACGTCGACATCGACATGAATCCGGAGGACGAGGAGGGGGCCCCCGACGCGCACCTCTGCCGGATCGACGCGATCTTCCTCTCCCCTCATAAATTCATCGGCGGACCCGGCACGCCCGGCGTGCTCGTCGCCAAGCGCCACCTCTTCACGAACACCGTCCCCTCGTTCCCGGGCGGGGGGACCGTGGCCTACGTCAGCCCCAAGGAGCACCGCTACCTGACCGATCCCGTGCACCGAGAGGAGGGGGGCACCCCGGCCATCGTCGAGTCCATCCGGGCGGGCCTGGTCTTCCAGCTCAAGGAGGCCGTGGGCTGTGCGCTGATCCGGGAGCTCGAGGAGTCCTTCATCTCCCGGGCGATCGAGTCCTGGAGCAAGAACCCAAATCTGCGCATCCTGGGCAACAAGCACGCCTGGCGCCTGTCCATCGTCTCCTTCGTGATCCGCCACGGCGAGGGAGCGCTCCATCACAACTTCGTGGTCGCGCTGCTCAACGATCTCTTCGGCATCCAGGCCCGAGGGGGGTGCTCGTGCGCCGGGCCCTACGGCCACCGCCTCCTGGGCATCGATCTGCCGACCTCCAAGGGCTTCGAGTGCGCCATCGTGGCAGGCGCCGAGGGCATCAAGCCGGGCTGGGTCCGCGTCAACTTCAATTATTTCATATCCGAGACAGTCTTCCAGTTCCTGCTCGACGCCATTCACTTCGTGGCCACTCAGGGCTGGAAGCTGCTCCCCCACTATCGCTTCGATCTCGCGTCTGGCCAGTGGCACCACCGGCGAAAGCGCATCGATCCCGAGCTCCGGCTCACCAACCTCTCCTACCGCTCCGGCAAGCTCGAGTACCGCGCCCTCCACGCCACCGAGCCCGAGTGGGCGCTCTCGACCTACCTCCGGGAGGCCGACCGCATCGTCCAGGAGGCCGTCAAGGAGTTCGGGGCGACCCCCGTCGAGCCGGACCCCGCGCTGACCGAGGCGATCGAGCAGCTCCGCTGGTTCCCCCTGCCGTCCGAGATCCACCGCAAGCTGCTCGGCCAGGAGGCGCCGAGCTGCAGGTTCCACCTGGGCGCCGAGGCCCAGGTGCCCTGAGGTTTCCTCAGCGCCGCGCTGCCCTTCGGCGAGCCGCGCTGGCGAGGAGCGCAGCGAAGGAGAGGCCCAGCAGCGCGCCCGAGCCGGACGCGGGTCCGCCCGCCGCGGTGCAGCCCGACTCGGCGCTCGAGTCCGCCGTGGGGGCCGAACCCTCGGGAGAGTTGGGAAAGCTGGGCAAGCCAGGGAGGCCGGGAGTGCCAGGAATGCCAGGAGTCCCGGGGCCCGTCCCGCCGTCCTCCGAGGGCCCTGGTCCGGCGTCCCCCGGGACGACGACCGGCGGGGCGCCGCCCACGAGGGCGTCGGCGAGGCCGTTGATATAGTCCTCGATGGCCGTATAGCCCGAGGGCATGAGCTTCTTGTTGTCGTTGGCGTCCGAGGAGGAGAGGCCTTGGCTGGCTTCCCAGGAGTCGGCCATGCCGTCGTTGTCGGCGTCCGCGGGGGGAGCCCCCGGGGTCAGCCCGGTCATGAGGTTGGCGGGGGGCTTGGCGCCCCAGCTGCCCGTGCGGTTCGTGACCTCGTCGATGGTGCGCTTGGTGACGCCGTCCCTGGGGAAGGCTCCGGCCTTCTCGAGCACCAGATCATAGGCAGTCTGCGCGCTCTGGGTCGTGACCTTGTAGGTCAGATCCGGGAATACAATCTCCGAGGTCACCTTGCGGTTTGCCCCGCCCATGTTGGCAAATCCACGGTACTTGGCGGCCTCCGCCCAGGGGTCGTTGATGGCGCCGGTGAAGGCGCCCGGATCGTCGATATAGGTGTCCTTGACGAAGTACTGGGGATGGTTGCTGTTGGGCTCCTCGTCGTCGAAGTAAAAGGGCTGGAGCGCCGCCGACGGCCCCTTCTTGAAATAGTTGCCGACGATATTGAAGCCGCCCTGCGCGGGGTTGTGGTGCACGAAGGCCTGAGCGACGTCGTAGATGACGTTGTTCCTCGACTCCACGGGGCCCGTGGCCAGGGCGGGCGCCCTGCGGTTGTGGTGGGCGAAGAGGTTATGGTGCACCGAGATGCGGTTACCGTCCGGCCCGTTGATCATGCCGTAGTTGTGGGCGCCCTCCGGGTGCCCCCGGTTGCTGGACTCCTCGATGGTGGAGTACTGGATGGTGGCGTTCTTGGCCTCGTACATGTCGACGGTCTCGTCGGAGGCCCACGAGACCGTCACGTGGTCGAGGATGAAGCGCGAGTTGACCGAGAACTGGATGGCGTCGTACTGGGCGCCCAGCGGGCTCGGTCCGGTGAGCGGCGTAGGCCGGACGCGCACGTGGCGGACGATGATGTTCTGCACGGAGGCGCTGTACTCGGCGAAGAGGTGGCCGTGGATGGTGATGCCGGCGCCTGGCGCGGTCTGCCCCGCGATGGTCACGTTGCCCGTGGGGATGTCGATGTTGCCCTCGATGACCCCGGACACCGCGAACACGATGATCCTGGGGCCTGTCTGGTTGAGGGCGTCCTGGAGGGAGCCCGCGCCGGTGCGGTTGAGGGTGGTCACCTTGATGACCCGCCCTCCTCGCCCCCCGGTGGCCACGGCTCCGTAGCCCTCCGCCCCCGGGAACGCAGGGACGGCGGCTCTTGCCTCCCCCCAGCCCACCATGCATGCCAAAAATAGACCGATCCCGAGCGCGCCTCTTGCCATGCGGCGTCAGGTTAAGGATTTTTGCTCCGAGCGCCAGCGCGGCGTTCGCGCCGCGGCTTCCGGAGCAAAGCGCGGGCGAGGGAATGCGGCAGGGCAAACCCTGGTTACACTCCTGCTCTCGCGCCCGAGCCAAGGAGAAGCAAGCGCAATGAAAGCATCACTTCGGTTCACCCTGCTCGCAGCCGGTCTGTTGCCGTGGCTCGTCGCCTGCCGTGGCGGCCCCACGCCGACCGCCGACGCGGCCCGGCTCACCTCGCCGGTGGCCCGCGCCTCGTCGGCGTCGCCCATGCTGTCCTCGGGCATCTCCCCCCTCGGCCCCTCGGCCCGCACCGAGGACGAGAAGAACACCATCACCGTCTTCCGCGAGTCGTCCCCCTCCACGGTCTTCGTCACGCAGACGCGCACGGTGGTCGACCCCTGGGAGGGGACCTCGCAGGAGGTGCCCGCGGGGTCAGGATCCGGCTTCGTATGGGACGACCAGGGGCACGTCGTCACGAATTTCCACGTGGTCCAGGGGGCCGCCGCGCTCACGGTCACCTTCCAGGATCAGCAGCGCTTCGACGCCAAGGTCGTGGGGGTCGAGCCCAAGAAGGACATCGCCGTCCTCCAGGTCCAGGCGCCGCAGAGCCTCCTCAAGGCCGTGAAGGTGCCGTCCAACGCCGAGCTCGAGGTGGGCCAGAAGGTCATCGCCATCGGCAACCCCTTCGGGCTGGATCACACCTTGACCACCGGGGTGGTGAGCGCGCTGGGGCGTCATGTCCAGGGGATAGGCGGGGTCACCATCCGCGACATGATCCAGACCGACGCGGCCATCAACCCGGGCACCTCCGGCGGTCCCCTGCTGGACTCCCAGGGCCAGCTCATAGGGATGAACACGATGATCTTCTCCAAGAGCGGCTCGTCGGCGGGCATAGGCTTCGCGGTGCCGGTCCGCACCATCGCCCGGGTGGTCCCCCAGATCCTGAAGACCGGCAAGGCGGAGCAGCTTGGCCTGGGCTTGCACATCGATCCGGCCCAGCGGCTGGAGCGCCTCAACAGGATCCGGGGCGTCATGGTGGTGTCGGTGCCTCCGGGCTCGCCAGGGGAGCGCGCAGGTTTCCGTGGCCTCACGCGCACCGCGAACGGCGTGATCCCCGGGGACGTCATCGTCTCGGTGGGGGGCGTCAAGGTCGAGGACTACGACGATCTCTACAACGCCCTGGACGCCAGGAAGGTCGGCGACAAGGTGGACGTGTTGGTGCGCCGCGACGGCAAGGACGTGACCCTCAAGGCCGACGTCATCCTGCTCCCCTGAGCGCCGGTCCTTCCCCCCGTGAGGAGGGCCACAGGATCATCCCGATGCACGGCAGCGAGGGCGTTCCCCTCGCCCCTGGAGATTTTTGCGAGCGAGGAGGTTCCCTCCTCGCCCTCCTCACCTGAGGATTTTTTGCGAGGCGGTGCCTCGTGGCCTCCCTGTGATTTTCCCCTCGCCCGTCTCTAGCGAGGCGCTGCCACGTGGTCTGCTCGAAGCCCAAAGGTGGTCTGTTGCGAGACGCCAAGGCCGGTCCCCCAGAGCCTCCTCTCTGGCGTAGCATCGCAGGATGTCTGGAGGCGGAGGCGGGGGGAAGCTCTGGAAGGTGCTTTACGGGGCGGGCGCCGTCGTGTGCCTCCTGGCCTACGGGGTGGAGCACCTCCACGTCGGCCCGGGCTTCCTGGGACCGGTGCTGCTGGCCCTCGGCGGGATCGCCACGATCTTCGGCTCCTGCGAGGCGATGATCCTCTCGGTCGAGGGCATCGGCGTGCGCAAGCGCTGGAACCCCTTCGTGGCGGGCACCATGGCGGGCCTCGCGTCCAACGTGCCCGAGATCATCATGATCGGCTTCGTCGTGGCCGCGGCGCCGCGCGTGGCGTTCGTGGTCACCTGCCTCACCTTGCACGTCAACGCGCTGGTCTTCGGGGTCTACAGCGGCCTGCTCCCCAAGGACACCACGGGCCACGCCCGCCTGCCCGAGGCCATCACCAAGCTGGGCGCCGATCTGCTCGCCTGCGCGGCGGGGCTCTTCCTCGCCGTGGCCTCGCTCATGCTCACCCTCAAGCTGTTCGACGCGGGGGATCACAGGGGCGAGGGCCTGGGCGCGGCCGACCTCTACGCCGTAGGCGCGGCGCTCCTGGCCGTGCAGGTGGTGGGGGTGCTGGATCTGCTCAAATCGTTCTCGGCCGTCGACGCGCCAGGCAACGAGGAGACCGCCCACGACGACGACGGGCCCGCCCCCACCTGGGGAAAGATAGCGGGCTACGGCGCCCTGGGCATGTTCGGCTCATTTCTGGGAGGGCACGCCGTGGGCGACTTCGCCGATGTCCTGGTCTCGGCGCTCACCCGGCGCGGGTGGTCCGAGATGGTCGGGGCCATCGTGGTGAGCCTGTTCTCGGGGATCGCGAGCTACCTGATGATCGCGAGCGCCCACGCCAAGGGCAAGATCGACATCGCCCTCTCCAACGTCTCGGGCGCGGTGACCCAGATGCCCTTCGTGGTGCTCCCTTGCGTGCTGATCATGCTGGGCGGATTCTCGCAGATCGGGATCATCCCCAAACTCCCGCACGGCGGCGTCCTCGCCATCGATCACGAGACCACGTCCGTCATGCTGTTCGCCTTCCCGACGCTGCTGGTCCTCCGTCAGTCAATCACCGACGACGGGCGGGTCAACCGGCTGGAGACCACCATCATGGTGGTGCTCTTCGGGCTCATCATCTATTTTCTGGCCCAGCACGGCTGACGGATCTTCTGCCCTCCGGTCAGCGAGGTGCGCAGTTGATCTTCACGGGCGCGTCCCCCGGGAGGACAGGGCCGGTGTAGAAGGAGACGGCGCCGCCAGGCTCCCCGACGCCTCGCCCCGTCGGGCAGCCAAAGTTGACGTCGGCGCCCGCAGCGGTGACGACCTTGGACTTGATGGATTCCTCGTATTTGCACGGGATACCCGAGCCCAGGGCGCTGCTGTAGTCGCACACGCGCAGGACCTGGGGGGCGCCCGGGGTCTCGAGCGCGCAGTGCATCCGGACGGTCGTCCCGGCGGTGCAGGCGACGCGGTTCTGGCTCCTGGTGAAGCCGCAGTTGCGGAGCGGCCCGATCTGGCCTCGAGCGCAAGCCTGGGTCACGAGGCCCTGGCCCGTCTCCGGCAAGGTCACGTTGTACGAGTCCTCGTTGTTGGCGCTCCAGGCCGGCGAGTAGGTGCACCGGGACCGGTACACGACCTCGCCCGCCGCGGTCCTGAAGGCCGTGGGCTCGAAGGTGGGGTTCCCCGCGCTGTCCAGCACCGGGGTGCCCTCGCAGAGGAAGCCGTCGGGGTTGGAGTGGAACTTGAGAGGCTTGGTGACCGGACCCGACCTTGTGTCGACGTCCGTCACGTCGATCCACTGGCAGGGGAGCCCGGCCTTGTACTGATCGATCCAGCCGACCTCGACGCCCTGGTAGTCGCACCCGCCATAGGGATTGTGCAGGGGGCTCTGCTCGCTGTTGCCCAGTCGGTCCGTGCTCTGGAGGCAAAACCCCCGCTTCGCGGTGGTCGCCTCGTCGTTGCCGAGCGAGAACGAGCCATAATGGGAAAAGTGGTAGTGCGAGTGGCACGAGGAGTACTCGAAGATATGATACCGGTCGTTCAGCGACTGCTCGCCGGTAAGATAGTAGTCGACCGCGCCTATATCCAGGGGGTGATTGCCCACGTTCTCGTCGCTCGTGGCAAACTGGAGGAGCTTCCTCCAGCCGGAGCCCGTGACGCACCTCTCCTCGCTGAGCTCGCAGGCGTTGGGCTGGATGTACCTGTAGGTGACGCGGTTCACGCGAAACTCCTTCTGGACCACGGTCAGATCCGCGCCGCTGTTGTTCGTCGGCGCGTGAAAGCGCACCCGGTCGGCCTTGGCGCGGTTCCACGCGACCCGCTTGAACTCCACGGCCGTCTCGACCTTGCCGATCTCGTCGGTGACGGCCCGCTCGCAGGAGCGGCCCGGGACCTCGGTGGCGTGGCACTGGTCGAAGGGAGAGAGCGTGAGCTCGTTCTTGCAGTCCTGATCGTAGAACGAGTCGACCTCCTCGCTGTCGACGCTGTTGGGGGGAAAATCCGCCTCGTCCATGCAGGCGTAGCGGGTGCGTTGGAAGACCATCTCGGGGTCGACGGGGAGCATCGCCGGCTCGCTCCATGTGCCCCCGACGCTCCCCAGCCTGGGCTCCGAGATGCCGGGCGACGCCGTGTCGGTCAGGAGGGTGCCCTCGAAGCGGTAGTCGATCTGTACAGTGTCGTGCTTGGCGGTGCGGACGCGCACCGGGGTTCCCCTGAGCGTGATATCGCGGAGCTCCTCGGGGGGGAGCGGGAGCGCCATCTTGGGGTTACGGTTCTTCTTGGGGGTGTAGAAGAAGGTGCGGAAGATCAGGCGGTAGGTCATGAGGGCAAGCTGGCGCTGGGCCCGGTCCTTCCAGAACGATCTGGGCTTTGCGATGAGCTCCGCGGCCACACGAGCGCGCATCCCCTCGGGGATCTCGTCCAGGAGCACCCCCACCGTGCTGTCCATCGAGACGTCCACGAGCGCCCCCCCGGCGAGCTCCTGCTCCTGCTGCCCTATCGACTCCTGGGGTCGAAGATCGCCCGCGCTCGAGCAGGCCACGAGGCCGAGCAGCACCAAAGAGCCCGTTACAATGGTTTTCATCAGACCTCCGGATCGGCACAATTGTCCGAATTTATCAACTTTAGCAAGGACCGGCCTCCCCATCAACCTGGTAGCGTCCTCGTGCGCGGTCATGTGCAGCTGTTCACCTGGCGCTCTCCAGGGGGGCAGCGGGTCACGGAGGGCTTGCAGAACGCGCCGGCCTGCTCGTTCCGATCGCATCGTGGAGGGATACCCGGGGTGGCCGTCCGGCAGTAGCAATCGCCCCCGGGCTTGGCGCAGCAGAGCGCGCCCCCGCAGAGGGAGAGCGGGCCCCCCAGGCCCCGCGCGCAGCGGCACTCGTCCGGTTGATCGATGCACGTTACAGGCAAGCAGCTGCAGGCGCCCGAGCCAGGCCAGCCGGCCGAGGCGCAGCAGAGGGCGTCCGCGGCGGCGGCCGAGGTGCACGGGGTCGAGGCGTCGCTCGAGGCGCCCACGACGCAGGAGCAGCCCGACCCTTCGGCGCGGCACACGGGGGCCTCGAGCTCGGTCCGCTGGCACCCCGCGGAGGCCGCGAGGCCCGAGCTCACCAGGATCGTGGCGACGAGTCTTGCCCGGCTCATCGGGCGAGGGTACCTCAGGCGCCATGCGAACGCTCCCCCTCGTGCTCCTCCTGGTCCTCGGGTCCGGCGCGTGCCGTGGCTCCTGCGGCGAGAGCGCCTCGAGCGACGCCTCGGCTCCCCGAGGGATGCCGGCGCCGGTCAGCTCGCTCGCCGCGCCGAGGATCACGGGATCGGCGAGGCCCGCCCCGATCGATCTGGCCGATCTCCGCCTCTCGCGGGGCAAGAAGGGTGGAGAGTACACGGAGTTTCAGGTGGCCAGGGCGGGCGACACGCCTGCCCGCGCCGCCTTCGAGCGGTGGCAGGCGGGATCGGACTACCTGGGGATCGCGGCCACGGCCTTCTTTCACCCCGCCTTCGCCAGGGCGCACCCTGGCTTCGATCTGGTCCTGCCTCGCCTGCTCGGCCCGGAGCAGCTGCGCGTCCTCTCGCGCGCGCTGGGCGAGCTGTCCCCGGAGATCCTGGCGGTGAGCGATCTGGCGACGGCCAGGGCGCGCTGGAAGCACGCGCAGCTGCTCGAGGAGCTCGGGCGGGACGACGAGTGGCCCGCCGTGAGGAGCGCGCTCGCCGGGACGGCGAAGGAGCTGGCCGCGCTCGCCGAGGCTCACGCCGCCAGGGGCGAGAGTCTCTGGGTGTTGGGGCTCTGAGCGGCTTCGAGGGCGATCGTGTATCGAGGTATTTCCGGACCTGGAACCCTGTCCCCGTGGTTATCCTTCGCTCATGAAGGAGAACAAGGCAAACGCCAAGGCCCTCAAGAGAAAGACCTCGAAGCCCGCTGTGAAGAAGATGGCCCCGGTGGCCAAGAAGGTCGTGGCCAGGAAGGCCGTGGCAAGGAAGGTCGTGGCCAGGAAGGACGTCCTGGCCGTCGCCGTGGCTGCGGACGGCGTCATGACGGTCACGGGGCCGCTGGGGGCCGTGCGCCTTCGCTACGCCGAGAGGAGCCGAGAGGTCGAGGCGGTGGCGCCCGACGAGGGCGAGGTCGGCGAGGAGGCGATGGAGGCCTACGAGAACATGCACGACCGGGTCGTCGGCGATCTGGAGGCCCAGCTACCCAGGGCGATTGGCGAGGCCCGAGCGGGCCAGTTCGGCCGCCTCGCGGAGGTGTTCTCCCGTGACTCGTACGACGGGAGCCACGGACTGGTGCTGGAGAGCGGCACGGTGAGCGCTCCCCTCGAGGAGGCCGTGCTCGAGGCGCTCGGGGAAAATACCTCGCTGGTCACGCTGCTCCGGGCGATTGCCGGGCACACGGCTTATCCGGAGGGGATGCTCCTCCTCGCTCGCAAGGACGAGACAGACGGCGTCCATCGCGAGGAGGTGGTCCGGCTCTCCGCGCAGGAGGCGCCGCACAGGGGCCACGCCCACGGCCACGGCGATCCCGACGCCGAGCTCGCGGCCATCACAGCGCTCATGGAGGAGGGCGTCCGCAGGGGCGAGGCCATCACCTCGCTCGAGGACAGCCCGCACCTCAGGGAGGCGCTTGCCCGGCTCGAGTCGCTCGAGAAGGCGCCGGGCGCCGCGGCCCGGGCGTTCACCCTCCACGGCGACTGGCTCGTCCGCTGCGAGCCCGAGTGGCGCACCGTCGTCAACGACGCCGTCCTGGCCTATTCCCGGGGCTTCGAGGCCTCGCCGGACGATCTTGGGGTGCTCGAGAAGCTCGCCTTGGCCGAGCAGCGCGCGGGGGCCCAGGCGAGGGCCATCACGCACATCGACGTCCTCCTTCGGGCCCGCCCCGACGATCCGCGCCTCCTGTTCCTTCGCGCCCTCAGCTCCGCGGAGTTGGCCAGGGAGAAGGCCGGCGAGGACCCCTCCGGGCTCCATCGCGCCCTGACGAGGGAGGCGTGGCTACGCGCCCAGGCCCGGTGAGGGCGAAGGTCCCTCCTCGCGTCGCTCAGGCCTGTATCCTGGCTCGCTCGAGCCGGGGTCACCCCCTGGGCACGCCGTAGAAATAGGTGCCGGTGCCCCGAGGGAAGTAGGAAAAAGTTCCGTACTCCCATGTCCAGCCGCCGCCGAAGGGCGCCACCATCGCCCGTAGATCCGCCTCGGAGTGGATGCGGAGGGTGCTGACGATCCCGTCCCACAGGGAGATGGCCACGGCGGCAGGGGAGAACCAGGTGAGGCACGCCTTGGCGAGGCGATCCCTGGGGCTGAGGATGGGATTCAGGAGGAGCGCGGGGAGCCCCGCTGGCAGCAGGTTCCCGAACTGGACCGGGCTGCGCTCGAAGCTCTCGGCAATGAAGATCCCCCTCGAGCCCCGGACGGCGTCGGCCAGGATGGCCGAGGCGAGCGCTGGCGAAAAATGGTGCATCACGTTGATGAGGATCCTGGCTCGCCCCTCCGCCAGCCCGGGAGGGATGTTCGTCGCGTCGACCGGGGACGGCTCGAAGTCGATGACGCCGGGGTGGCGGTCGCGCGTCCGGGTCCAGACGTCGACGCGGGGGTGAAGATCGGTCAGGACGAACCTGGGCGGCCTGGCGCCGATCCGTGCCATTTCACTGGCGAGGATCCGCGCAGGAGCGCCGCCCCCCGCGCCCAGATCCAGGATCTCCCGGGTGCCCGCGAGCGAAAGGAAAGTCTGGAAGGGGGCGACCAGGTTCTGGAGGATCCGGCCCCACTCGAGCGTGTGGCTCAGGCTCTCCACCACCGTGTCGCGGACGGGGGCCGGCGCCCCAGGGAGATCGTTGAACTCGAAGAGCTGGAGGCGGGGGAGATCCATGCGCCCTTCTATACACCCAGCGCGTCCGGGCGCCCTTCCTGGAAGCGCGAGCGGGCGAGGGATGCGCTACAATGCCGCGGTGCCGTACATCGAAGCACTGCGGACGCGCGTCGCGAACCAGGCCCACGAGGTCGCCAAGACCATCAACGAGGGCTTCGAGGAGTTCCAGATGGGCGCGGGCGGGTGGCAGGTGGAGCTCAACGCTCCGGAGGGGCCGTCCACCGGGGGAGGCGCGCAGGCCCTCCAGCACCTCAGGCTGGTGCCCCGCCGCCCGGGCTATCCTGCCCTGGTGGTGGGCTCGGTCAACGGCGTCCTCTCGACCGCCGAGCTTCGCACCTACGAGCACGTGGCGCTGCAGCACGAGCTTCGCTTCAAGAAGCCCCTGGAGATCACGCCGGCCGAGTACGCCGATTTCATGGCCAAGGCCGACGTGATCCTGAACCTTGCCTGCCTCAAGGCCAGGCACGTCCCTCCGCCCGCCGAGCTGGTCGAGGAGGCCAGGATCGCCAAGCAGATCCTCCGCAATACGAGGAGCGTGCAGTGGGCCGTCGTCGTCGTGGTGTTGATCTTCGCCCTGATGGTGGTCGTTCGGCTGGCTCGAGGCTGAGCGCTGGAGTGATCCGGCCCCTCGTTATAGTGAGAAGCCATGAGCGTGCATCCTCGTCACCCCAGGGTCGAAGATTTCATGAAGAGCGACATGCTCTACGTCCACGAGACCGATCCCATCGCCAGGGCGCTCGAGCTTATGATGACCGGCCTCGTGCATCACCTCCCGGTCCTCGGCAAGGATCTGCGCATCGTCGGTATGCTCTCCGACCGCGATCTCCTGCGCGGCCTGGCAGGGGGGCAACGCCGCACCGCTCCCGTGGCCCTGGTCATGAGCCGAGCCGTGCACGTCGTCCGCCCTTCCGTGCACGCCCACGTCGCCGTCCAGCGGATGCTGGACGCGGGCATCAGCTCCCTCGCGGTCGAGAGCGAGGACGGCTCGATCGTGGGGATCGTGACCTCCCACGACTTCCTCCCCGTGGCCGAGGAGGCGCTCCGCGGGTCCGGCGAGGAGTGAGCGCGGCCCCGAGGCGCAGGCGCCACCATGGGATGAGCCCCGGCGCTGCCTGAAATTCTCCCATGGCGAGCCCGGCCGCGCTAAGAGCGAGGGCGAAGGTCGGGCGGCACGCGGAGGCGCGGGCGCCTCGCCGAGGAGGTCGCCCAAGTGAAGATCCACGAGTACCAAGGCAAGCAAATCTTCGCGAAATACGGAGTGCCGGTGCCCAGGGGCTACCCCGCGTTCACCGTGGACGAGGCCGAGGCCGCGGCCAGGCGCCTCATCGCCGAGACGGGCAGCGAGATCACCGTGGTAAAATCCCAGATCCACGCCGGAGGGCGGGGGACGGGCGGCGGGGTCAAGGTGGCCAGGGGAGGGGCCGCCGAGGCCCGCCAGCTGGCCGAGAAGATCCTGGGCATGCAGCTCGTCACCCACCAGACAGGACCCCAGGGCCAGAAGGTGCGCCGGCTCTACATCGAGCAGGGGCTCGACATCGGCAAGGAGTACTACCTGGGCGCCGTGCTCGATCGGGACCGAAGGCGCATCGCCTTCATGGCCTCCACCGAGGGCGGCGTGGAGATCGAGAAGGTCGCCGCCGAGTCCCCCGAGAAGATACTGACGGTGCACGTCGATCCCATAACGGGGCTCATGCCCTTCCAGGCGCGCAAGCTCGCCTTCGGCCTGGGGCTCGACGCCTATGGCAAGGAGACGATAGCCAAGTTCACGCGCATACTCCTCTCTCTCTACGATATGTTCGTGAAGGAGGACTGCTCGCTCCTCGAGATCAACCCGCTCGTGGTGCTCAAGAACGGCGAGGTCATGGCCCTCG
>SXGT01096582.1_pt1 | contig 15893 bp, 6 predicted proteins | sample 3176221 | NCBI WGS metagenome assembly SXGT01 (sample SAMN11356862, study PRJNA531348) | freshwater metagenome | isolation source: freshwater sample F1-120 | place: China: Fuxian Lake, Yuxi | collected 2017-12-25
CGGCGCCGGGCATCTGTACTCGGCCGGATCCCAGGACATCAACAGCCGCTACGTGGCGAGCAAACTGCTCTACGGGGCCGCCACCCAGATCCCGTTCCCCGATCTGCCGCGCACCGATTTCCTGTTCATGCTCGGCGCCAACCCGCTGGTGTCGCATGGCAGTGCGCTGCGGGTGCCCCGGGTCAGGGACGATCTGTCGGCGATCGTCAAACGCGGCGGCCGCGTCATCGTGGTCGACCCGCGCCGCACCGAGACCGCGGCCGCCTACGAACATGTGGCGGTGCGCCCGGATTCGGACTCCTGGCTGATGCTCTCGCTGCTGCACGTCGTGTTCGCCGACGGCCTGGAGGACGCGGCGGCCATCGCGGCGCAGACCACCGGTGCTGCCACGCTGCGCGCGTTGTGCGCGGACTTCCCCCCGGAGGAAACGGCCATCCGCACCGGTATCCCCGCTGCGACCGTACGCGCGCTGGCGCACGACTTCGCCACCGCCCCAACGGCTGTCGCCTATGGACGCACCGGCGCCTGCCTCGGGCACCATGGCACCCTGGTCAGCTTCCTGATCGACGCGCTCAACCTGGTAACCGGGAACATGGACCGGCCCGGCGGGGCGTTGATGTCACATCAGGTGATCCCGGTGGAGGATATGGGCGAACGGTCCGGCGCGTTCGGCTACAACAGCAAGCGGTCCCGGATCGGTGACTTCCCCGATGTCTTCGGTTCCTTTCCGGCCGCGCTGATCGCCGACGAGATCACCACGCCTGGGGCGGGCCAGCTGCGCGCACTGTTCGTCTTTGCCGGCAATCCGGTTCTGTCGGTGCCCAACAGCGCCGCCCTGGACGCGGCGCTGCAACAGCTGGACCTGCTGGTGTCGCTGGACCTCTACGTCAACGAGACCAATCGGCGAGCCGACTATATTCTGCCGGCCACCACCTTCCTGGAACGCGACGATATGCCGATGGCGTTCGCCGGCTGCTGCCCGACGGTGTTCCTGCAGGCCGCGGAACCCGTGCTGGAACCGTACGGGCAGGCCCGACCCGAATGGGAAGTGTTCGAGGAGTTGGCCGCCCGGATGGACGTGTCGCTGCTGGCCACCGGGCCGCTGACCCGGCTCAACCCGGTCCTGCGCCGGCTGGAACGCCGGGGCCTGCGCCTCACCCCGCAGAAGATGATGAACGCACTACTGCGCATCGGCCCGTACGGGGACCGGTTCGGGCTGCGCCGGGGTGGGCTGAATCCGCAGAAACTCAAGGACAATCCGCATGGCATCGTGCTGGCCGAACACGCGCCGCACGGGGTGCTCCACGACGTGGTGGCGCACAAGAGCGGCAAGGTGTGCCTGGACCCCGCCGAGATCATCAACGAGATCGCGCGACTGGGCACCGCTCCCGGCACGAGTCCACAATTTCCGTTGTCGGCCATCGGTATTCGCGAGTTGAGGTCACAGAACAGCTGGATGCACAACAGCCCCATCCTGATGAAGGGCGACCGCAGACAACGCGCCCGGATCAACGCCGCCGACGCCGAGGCGGCCGGGATCGCCGACGGTGATATCGCGCGGGTGGTCTCCGCGACCGGCGCGATCGAACTGGAGATGACCATCACCGACGAGGTCGGCCCCGGCACCATCGCGATCCCGCAGGGTTGGGGACACCGCGGTGGCGGCTGGCAGCTGGCGAATGCCAACCCCGGCGTCAATGTCAACGAGTTGACCTCGAGCCGTCCCGAGGACCTCGAGGCACTTGCGGGCATGTCGGTGCTCAACGGGGTGGCGGTGCGGCTGGAGGCGGTGGCTCCGGGCGGCGCGGCCCGCGTGACTATCGGGGCTCGCGCGGCGGTCTCACACCCCTAGCGCCGGTTCACCTTCCGTGTCTGCGCAACTCGGCCTTGGCGAGCGAGCGCAGGTGGACTTCGTCGGGCCCGTCGAAGATCCGCATCGACCGGTGCCAGCCGTACATCGCCGCCAGCGGGACGTCGTCGCTGACGCCCGCACCGCCATACACCTGGATGGCGCGGTCGATGACCTCCAGCGCCACTCGGGGCACCGAGACCTTGGCCGCTGAAACCAGTTGCGCAGCAGCCTTGTTGCCGTACTCGTCGATCGTCTTCGCCGCGTACTGGCACAGCAGCCGTGCCTGATCGATGGCGATGCGCGACTCGGCGATCCCGTGCTGGATGGTGCCCTGCTCGGCCAACGGTCCACCGAAGGCCACGCGTGACTTCGCTCGCGTCGTCATCAACGCCAGCGCACGTTCGGCCGCGCCCAATGCCCGCATACAGTGGTGAATCCGCCCCGGGCCCAGCCGCGCCTGCGCGACGGCGAATCCCGCCCCCTCCTCGCCGAGGATGTTCGATACCGGCACGCGCACATCGTCGTAGGTCACCTCGCAGTGGCCATGCTGATCGTGCCGGCCGAACACCGGGACGTCACGCACGATCGTCACCCCGGGGGTCTCGACCGGCACCAGCACCATCGACTGCTGGCGGTGCGGTGCGGCGTCCGGGTCGGTCTTGCCCATCACGATCAGCAGCCGGCACCGAGGATCCGCGGCGCCACTGGTCCACCATTTCCGTCCGTTGATCACGTAATGGTCGCCGTCACGCTCGATACTGGTCTCGATGTTGGTGGCATCCGAACTGGCGACGGCAACCTCGGTCATCGAGAAGGCCGAGCGGATCTCGCCGTCGAGCAGCGGCCGAAGCCAGTCCCGCTGTTGCTCGTCGGTACCGAACAGATGCAGCAGCTCCATGTTCCCGGTGTCCGGTGCCTGACCGTTGGTGGCCTCCGGCGCCAGATGCAGGCTCCACCCGGTGATCTCGGCCAGACCGGCGTAGTCGAGTTGTCCGATACCGGACTCGGCAGGCAGGAACAGGTTCCACAGGTCGCGAGACCGCGCCTGCTTCTTCAGCTCCTCGATCACCGGTGGGACGGCATGATCGTCGGGACCGGCCTCGCGCCGATAGGTCTCGTAGACGTGTTCGGCCGGAAACACGTGGCCGTGCATGAAATCGACGAGTTCGGCGCGCAACTCCAGCGCACGGGCGGACGGACGCAGATCGAGGGCGGCCTGTTCGGCGGCCGGAGGTGTCGTCAACAAGGCCGTTTCATCCGTCATCGGAGTCCTCTCAGTGCGGGGGAAGGTGCGCGCATTGCCCGCTCCAGCGCACGGTTCAACAGCGGTCCCACCATCTCGCCGACCCCCTCGAAATCCGCACCGGCGGTGTGGCCCTGCAGATGGCGGGCGTGGATACCCTCCAGGATCACGGCAATCTTGAAATCCGCAAAGACCAGGTACCAGTCCAGGTCGCAGACGTCGATGCGACGTGCGAGCGCGTAGGCTTCGACGATTTCGTCGCGGGACGGAAAACCCGCCATCGCGGTGGCACCGGCGGTGATCGGATTGAAGAACTCACCCTCGTGGTCCCAGAACGAACACAGGATGCCGAGGTCGGCGAGCGTGTCGCCGAGCGTGGACATCTCCCAGTCGAGCACTCCGCGGATGGACGTCGGGTCGTCACGGTCGACCATCAGATTGTCGATCTTGAAGTCGCCGTGCACGATTCCGGGGAAACGAGTATCCGGCATCGACGCCCCCAATCGGGCGTGCAACTCGTCGACCTCCGGGCGGGGCGACGTGGCCGACGACTCCCACTGACGCTGCCATCTTTTCAGCTGACGTTCCAGGTAGCCGTCGGGCCGGCCCCAGTCCTCGAGCCCGACCGCGGCCGGATCCACCTCGTGCAGGGCGACCAGGGTCTGCACCGCCGCGTCGGACAGTGATCTGCGTTGCCCGGGTGTCAACCTGCCCGTGTCCTCCGGCGTACGCAACGTGATGCCGTCGATCCTGTCCATCACGTAGAACGATGCGCCGATCAGTTCGGCGTCCTCGCAGAGCCCGACGGTTCTGGGCACCGGCACCGCGGTCCCGTAAAGCGCTGTCAGAGCCCGATACTCGCGACCCATATCGTGGGCGGTCGGTAGCACATGTCCCACCGGAGGGCGCCGCAGGATCCAGAACCGCCTGCCGTCGGTCAGTTCGTAGGTGGGATTGGACCGCCCACCCGCGATCAACCGGGAACGAAGTCGGTCGCCGACCGGGTGGCGGTCATTGTCGATCAGCCACCGCCGGACACGTTCGCCCACCACGTCGTCGAGCGCGTGCTCGGTGCCGCTCATGAGGCATTCGCCTGGTAGCGCCGCAACTCGGCGGCATTCCACGGCCCGACCGCCTGACGCGGTGGCACCTCCGCCAGTCCGCCGAGATAGTCGGCGGACTTGGCGCGCCGGCTGACGAGGACGTCGACCACCGCCGGCGCGTTCTCCAGAGCACGTTTGAGGGCATCGCCCAGTTCGCCGGCGTGCTCTACGCGCTCGCCATGGGCTCCGAGGCTGCGGCCCAACTGGTCGTACCGGCAGCCGGGGAGATCGACCCCGACGACATTGCCGCCGAACCGGTCGATCTGGTCGTGTCGTTCGATGTTCCAGGCCTCGTTGTTCACGACAACGAACACCGCCTTGGCGCCGTGCCGAACGGCGGTGTCCACCTCAAGCGCCGTAAATCCGAAACTGCCGTCGCCGATCACGGCGATCACGGGCTCGTCCGGCCGTTGCAGTGCCGCCGCTATCGCGAACGGCACTCCGACCCCGAGGCAGCCCAGTGCCCCGCAGTCGAGGTAGTCGACGGGCTTGAGCCCGACCCTCGCGAAGGACAGGATGTCGCCGCCGTCCGCCACCGCGACCGATCCATCGGTCAGCAGATCGTTGACCGCGCCGACCACATAGTTCGGTGCCATGCGCCCGTCGGCGTCCACATCCGGTGTGGCCAGTGTGGCCGCGAGCGCGCCGACGCGGGCGGCGTTGGCCGTCCGCAGGTCGGCGACCCAGGCGAGGTCCGGTGCCGTCGGCCGCACCCTGGATCTCGACAAAGCGGCAAGGGCGGTACCCGTATCGGCGTGGATTTCCACGTCTGCGCGCCGGTTCTCACCGAGTTCCTCGAAGCACGTGCCGATCCGCAGGAAGCGGGCGTCCGGAGCGAACACCGCCGGCGAGCCGTAGCCGAGCTGAAAATCCAGTCGCCGGCCCAGTGTGATGACGAGGTCCGACTCACCCATCGCGCGGCCCCGCACCGCAGGTACGAAACCGGGGACGTCGTCGCGGATGGCGCCACGGCACTCGCCCGAATCGAGGTACACGGCACCGGTCGCGGACAGGAACTCGCGCACCTCGGTGGCCGCCGCGCGCACCGAACGGCCTCCGATGACCAGGATCCGCGACGCGCCGCGGATCAGGTCCGCCGCCTGCGCGACCGACACCGGATCGGGTGCCGTGGCCGTTGGCCACCGCCGGTGCATGGCCAGCGCCGGGATGTCCGCCTCGTGCACGATCTCGTCGAGCAGGTCGGTCGGGAAGTCGATATAGGACGGACCGGTCGCACCGGTTGCCGCGCCGAGAGCCGCCGCGATGACCTTGTCGAGCCGGGGGATGACGTGGTGACGTTCGGAGACCTGTTCGGCGAGGCGGGTGATCGGCCTGACGACACTGCCTTGGTCGATATCCTGCATCGCAGCCATCCCGGCCTGCGGCCGCGGCGCCCGCCCGGAGATGACGAGCACCGGGCTGCGGGCCACGAACGCGTTCGAGATCGCCGTGACCGCGTTGGTCAGGCCCGGCCCCGCCGTCACCATGGCCACGCCGAGCTCACCGGTGAGCTCGGCGCTGGCGTGTGCCATGTAGACCGCCGCCGCTTCGTGGCGCACGTCCACGATCTGGATACCGGCCTGTGCCACCGCATCCCATACCGGCTGGATGTGACCGCCGCACAGGCCGAATACCCGTTGCACTCCTTGGCTTCTCAGGCGTTGCGCGATGAGCTGGGCAACTGTGGTCGGATTCATGACCGGCGTGCCACCTCGTCCAGCCGCACGAGGTGGTCCAGACCGCGCTTGACCGTCCAGCCGGCTTGCTCACGATCCCATTGGGCACCGGAGGGCTCCTCCGCCCGCAGCGTGCGTTTGAGGACCTTCCCCGTCGGGGTCTTCGGTAGTTCGGGGATGAACTCCAGGTAGCGCGGGACCGCGAAGTAGGGCAGCCGCTTGGCGCAATGTTGCAGTACCGCAACATGATCCGGCGAGGGCGCACCGTCGGCAACCACGAGATAGGCCTTGATGTCGTCCTCCCCCTCGGTGGCGGGCTTGGCGATCACCGCCGACTCGACGATCTCGGGCAACTCGGAGAGTGCCACCTCTATGTCGTAGGCGGTCACGTTCTCGCCCTTGCGACGAATGCGGTCGTTGAGGCGATCCATGAAGTAGTAGTAGCCGTCGGCATCGCGGAATGCGGCGTCGCCGGTGTGAAACCACAGATTCCGCCATGCCTCCACGGTCCGGTCCGGCATCGCGTGATACTCCAGGAACGTGGTGAACGGGTAGCGGGGACGCACCACGATCTCACCGACTTCTCCGTCCGGCAGCGGTTCATCGGAGTCCGGGTCCACGATGGCCACCTCGAACCAGTCCTCCAGCGCCTTACCGCAACTGCCGGGACGCAGCGGTTCCCCGGCGGGCCGGTAGAGCGGCAGGCAGATCTCGGTCATGCCGTATGCCTCGATGCAGGTGGTGTCGAACCGTCGTTCGAAGTCCTCCGCGATCACCGACGGCAGTGGAATCGTCACCATCCGCCGAACCCCGTGGTGCGCATCAGCGGCGCCGGCGGGACGGTTGAAGATGTACTGCGCCATCACGCCGAGCAGACTCGTCACGGTGGCCCCGCAACCACGAAGGTCCTCCAGCCAGCGGCTCGCACTGAACGCGTCGGCGATCACGACCTCGGCCCCGGTCATCAGACACGGCAGTATCTGCATGAACTGGGCGTTGGCGTGGAACAGCGGCAGGCAGACGTAATAGACATCCGAGGAGTCGATGTGCAGTTGGTCGACGACATGCGCGGCGAACGTGTGCATGTGGGCGTGCGGCACCACGACGCCCTTGGCGGGGCCGGTGGTTCCGGAGGTGTAGAGGATCGCCGCCGGGTCGCGGTAGGACACCACGACTTCGGGTAGCGCCCCTTCCGACGAATCGAGATCACTGAGACTTACTGTTTTCCATGGTGTTTCGACTGCGGCCCCACGGACGACAACGGCACGCAGTGTCGCCAGCTCGCTCGCCACACTCGCGAGGGCGTCGGCGTAGCCGGCGTCGATGATCGCGACCTGTGCCCCGGAATTGTTGGCGATGTGCGCCAGACTGGCTCCTCGGCACGCGGTGTTGGTCCCGACCTGCAAGGCACCCAGGAGATTGGCCGCGAACCAGCTGACGACCAGGTCGATCGAGTTGTCCATGAGCAACAGCACCCTGTCGCCCTGCGAGACCCCGAGCGTGGCCAGACCCGCCGCCCTGCGCTCGGCGAGTTCCAGCAGTTCGGTATAGGTCAGGTGTTCGCCGGACATGGCCCGCAGGGCGACCTTGCGGGGGTGGTTCCGCGCGGCCGCCCTCAGGAATGCCGGCAGCGTGAAACCCGTCCGCTGTTCGGGGGTGAATCGGGTGGTGGCGTGGGACGCCAGGGTGGAAATCATTGTGCCTTTCCTGCAATGTCATTGGCGGGGATCGACGTGCGCGCCGGCGCGTGGGGACTAGACCTGCGTGGCAGGCCTGTCCTCCATGTCGTTGTTCTTGGTCTCCGGCAGCGCCAGGATGGCGGCGAGGCTCACCGCGGACAGTGCGGCCAGCAGCACGCCGACCCAGATGCTGGAGTAGTTGGCCACGATCTGCGCGGCCAGGATCGGGGGAATCGCACCGCCGATGATGCCGCCGAGGTTATAGCTCAAACCCGCTCCCGTATAGCGGAATCGGGACTCGAACATCTCCGGCAGCAGCGCTCCCGCCGGCCCGTTCGCCACACCGTAGACCGCAAGCGAGACCGTCACCCCGACCAGGAAGGCCCACGGCGAGCCGGTGTCCAGCAGCGGGAACAACGCCAGTGACCAGACCACGGCGGCGCCGTACGCAACGGCGATGACCTTCCTGCGGCCGACCTTGTCCGAGATGATCGCGGCGCCGGCGGTGACGAAGCCCAGCACCACGGCGGCGATCATGCCGAATCCCAGAATGGATGTCCTGCTCATGTCGAGTGAACCGATGCCGTAACTCGTCAGGAAGGTGCTTCCGGTGTAGAACATCGAGAAGACGGTGGACATTGCCACGCCGGCCAGCGCAATCTGCTTCCACTGCTTGCGGATCGCATCGCCGAACGGCAGCTTGACCGGTGTGGCCTCGCGCTCCTGGTTGCGCTTCTGGTTCTTGAAGACCGGAGTCTCCTCCACCGAGAGCCGGATCCACAGACCGACCATGACGAGCAGCATCGAGGCGATGAAGGGCAGTCGCCAGCCGTAGTTGAGGAACGTCTCGCTGTCGGCGCCGATGGTGATCGAGGCAATCCAGAAGGTGCCGCTGGCCAGGAAGAACGCGCACGCCGGGCCGAGCTGCGGATAGACCGCCATTCTGCCGCGCTGTCCCTTCGGGGCGTACTCGGCGGTGAGCAGTGTGGCGCCGGCCCATTCACCGCCCATCGCCAGACCCTGCAGGAACCTCATCGCCACCAGAACGATCGGTGCCCAGATCCCGATGCCACCCTCGAAGAGCCCGAAGACCGACTGGTCGTAGCCGGGCAGCAGCCCGATCAACACCGTGGACAACCCCATGATGAGCAGAGTCCAGACCAGCGTGCGCTTGCGGCCGATCCGGTCGCCGAAGTGGCCGAACAGGATCGAGCCGACGGGGCGTGCGAAGAATGCCACCCCGAACGTCGCGAACGAGGCGATGGTGCCCATCGCCGGACTGCTACTGGGGAAGAACACGGCGGGAAACACCAGGGCAGCGGCCGTGCCGTAGACAAAGAAGTCGTAGTACTCGATGGTCGTGCCGATCAAGCTCGCGGCACCGACTCTGCGAAGACTTTGCTGGTCAGGGCCATTCTTCAAAGCGGAAGACCGCGTTGCGCTCTGCTGGGTCATCAATTTCTCCAGGGGTCGACGGTACTTCTTGGTCCTACCATAGATGTGGTACACGCCACACGCAACGATCGCAAGTGCTTCCCGCCACATTGCCTCCGACTTGCCACAAATGGGGTTAGCAAAGTTCGCAATTCGCAGTTTCAACGCTCTCAACACTTCGCAAGGTGGCCACCTTGCCCACCCCCACATCCTGTTGCGAGGGTCAGAACCATGTTCCGAAAAGTGGCAATCGCCAACCGCGGCGAGGCGGCAATGCGATTCATCAACGCCGCCGGCGAGTACCGCATCGAACGCGGTGTGTCACTGGAGACCGTCGCGATCTACACCGATGCCGACGCCGCGTCGTGGTTCGTGCGTGCGGCCGACCACGCCGTGCGACTCGGGCCGACCATGTCCGCAGTTCCTGTCACCGGCGCGCGCCGGCACACCTACCTCGACCTCCCGGCGCTGGAAGAGACGCTTCGCGCGTGCGGCGCCGACGCGGTGTGGCCGGGTTGGGGATTTGTCGCCGAGAACCCCGATTTCGTCCGCATGTGCGAGCGGATCGGTGTTCAGTTCATCGGTCCCAGCGCCGCCGCGATGGACCTGCTCGGCAGCAAGATCGCGGCCAAGTCGGTGGCACAGTCGGTCGACGTTCCCGTCGTCCCGTGGAGTGACGGCCCGGCGGACACCGTCGCGGATGCCCTGGATCACGCTCGGCGCATCGGATTTCCGGTGGTGATCAAGGCTGCTGCGGGCGGCGGTGGCCGTGGTATCCGCGTGGTGACCGACGAGTCGGCGATGGACAGTGCGTTCCGCAGCGCGCGCGCCGAGGCGGAGTCGGCCTTCGGCGACCCGACACTGTTCATCGAGGCGCAGATCCGCGGCGGCCGTCACCTCGAAGCCCAGGTGGCCGCGGACCACGCCGGGAATGTGTGGACCCTGGGCCTTCGTGACTGCAGCGTGCAACGCCGCCGGCAGAAGGTGATGGAGGAATCCGCCCCCGTCGACGTCGACGACACGCTGAGGGCACGCATCCTCGACGCGGCCCGCAGGCTCTGCGGCGCCGTTGCGTACACCAACGTCGGAACCGTCGAGTTCCTGCTCCGCCCCGACACCGGCGAGTTCTACTTCCTCGAGGTCAACACGCGACTGCAGGTCGAACACACCGTCACCGAGGCGGTCACCGGGGTGGATCTGGTGAAGCTGCAACTCGACATCGCCCGGGGCATTCCGCTCACCGGGGAACCGCCGGCGCCCCGCGGCCACGCCGTCGAGATCCGTTTGAACGCCGAGGATCCCCGGCGTGGCTTCGCGCCCTCGCCCGGCCGCATCGTCGAGTTCCGGACACCGCAGGGACCCTCGATCCGAACCGATGCGGGAGTGGTCGTCGGCGACATCATCGCCGCCGAGTTCGACTCCATGATCGCGAAGGTCATCGCCTGGGGACGAGACCGGCCCGAGGCGCTGGCCCGGCTCCGGCGATCACTGACCCAGGCGACGGCGGTGATCGAGGGCGGCACCACCAACCGGCGCTTCCTCATGGCGTTGCTCGACAACGACGAGATCCGGAACGGGAATGTCGACACGTCGTGGCTTGACCGTGCCCTGGAGACCGGCGTGCTGCTCGACTCACCGGATGCGCCGGTGGCCATGCTGATCGCCGCCGCCGAGGCACACCGGCACGACAACGCCGACGCCCTGGACACGTTCGCCGGCAAAGCGGCCCACGGCCGACTCGACCGGATCGACGATGCGGCGGCACCGATCGATCTTGAGTACGAGGGCGGCCGACGGTCATTTCGGGTTCTGCGGCACGGTTCGGCCGGACTCTCCGTGATGATCGACGGCGAGGGCATCGTGGACGCGCGGTTCGACATCCGCGGTGAGTTCGAGCGCCGCCTCACCATCTTGGGCGAGCGAAGCGACGGGGAGGACCGACGCGAACTGGAGTGTCCGGCGACGGTCGTGACGAACGGCCCGCTCATCACGGTTGAACTCGGGCACAGCGTCTACCGCATCATCCGCGGGTTCGGCGGGCTGATCCGTGCTGAATCCCCCAGCGTGATCGCCAAGATCGCAGTCGCCATCGGCGAGGATGTCGCACAAGGGGATGTCCTGTTCATCTCCGAGGCGATGAAGATGGAGTCGCCCGTGATGGCGCCGTTCCCCGGGCGCGTCACCGAAATCATCGCCGACGTCGGCTCCATGGTCGGTTCGGGGGAACCGGTCCTGCGGGTCGAGGCTGTCGACGAGACCAGGCCGGACGAAACGGGCCAGCTGTCCTTCGCCGCCTTTGCCCGCGGCACGGACGGCGCCTCGGCGGCGGCGGCCGCCGACCTCGCGATGCGGCTGGTCCTCGGCCAGGATCTGGCCGAGGTTGCGGTCGATACCGGCCGGCTGTCCTTCGACGACGGTCTACGCGTCCTGCAGGCGATCGCCGACCGGATGGCCTTGTTCGTCGAAGCCCCGACAGTCGAGGCCGGCGCACCGCAGATTTCGATGCGCACGGACCTGCTGCTGGCTGCGTTGCGCTCACCGGACCGGATCCGCGATATCGCCCCGGCCGACTTCGTGGCACGGCTCACCACGATGCTGCACCACTACGAGGTCCACGAGATCAGCCAGGGACCGCGACTCACCGAGGCGCTCTACCACATCTGGCGCGCCGAGAACCGGCTCGATCACATGGCGCACCTCGCCGCAATCCTGTTGCAGCGTGGGCTCACTGCGGAACCCGATCCCGCCCGATCGCCCGACCTGGTGAGCGTGCTCGACGATCTCATCGCCTCCACGGAGGTGACCCATCCCGCAGTCGCCGATCTCGGTCGCGCGGTGCGCCACCGCTTGGTGGAACACCCGGCGCTGCAAGCCTTGCATGACGCCGACGAACGGACGGCCGAAGCCTTACTGCGGTCGGCGGCAGCGGAGTCGATGGCCGGTCTGTTGCGATTGCCCGCCCCGCTCGACCGCTTTCTCGTCGCGGCGGCCGGGACCGGCGATCAGCGCGGCACATTCGCGCTGGAGGCACTGGTGCGGCGCACCCACCGGCACCGCGAGCTGGGTGCGCTCACCACACTGACCTGCCCACCGGGCGTCATCGGCGTTCGGACCACGCGACTCGACCACGGGGAACCCGTTGTCGTGGTGGCAATCTCGGGACCATCGGCACATCTGCGGGACATGCTGGCCCAAGCAGCCGACGCCGTCGCGCTGTCCGATCCGGCCGGGGCCGCCGATATCGAACTGTTCCTCCCCGACGTACCCGACGCCGCCACCGTCGATGCCGAAGCCCGCGCTGCACTGACCGCTCTGGCCCGGACCCGGCGGCTGACGGCGACCGCGACGTGGTGGCAGGCCGGCGCGGAGCGCGAGACCCCGGTGCGGCGGGATCGCAGTCTGGTGGCCACCGCCGCAACGTCCGCCGCCGACGGTCATCCCGAGGGGATGCACCCCGCCACGGCGGACAGGCTGGAACTGTGGCGGCTCGAGGAGTTCGACGTCACCCTGCTCGACGCCCCCGAGGGCATCCGACTCCTCAAGGCGGTCGCCAAGGAGAACCGCAGCGACGAGCGTCTCATCGCCATGCTGGAGGTGTTCGAACTCGACGGCGATGCCAACTCGTATGCCCATCTGAGGAGCCAACTCTCGCAGGCCGCCATCGCAATCCGGCTGGCCAGGTCAGCGCTGCGCGACCCGTCGACGTCGTTGAGCAACCGCATCGTGATCTATGCCGAGCCCGCGTGGTCACTGACCGACACCGAACTGCAGGCGGTGATCGCCGACCTGCTTCCGCTCACGCGCGGTCTGGGCCTGGAGAAGGTGATCGCCAGCGTGCACACCGTGGATGATGTCACCGGAGTGCGCACCGACGAGATCATCCACATCACGACTCCCCCGACGGTCGGTGTCATGATCGGGCGCAGCACACCCTCGCAGAGCCGGGTCCGGCCGATGTCGGAGTACCGGCGCAGGGTTGTGGCGATGCAGCGACGTGGGCTGGTCTATCCGTACGAGATCGTCGAACTCCTGGTGGGCACGGGCGCCACCCACACCGAGCTGCCCACCGGTGAGTTCGTCGAATACGACTTTGTCGCCGAGCAATTCGAGGCGGTCAGCCAACCACGCGGGCAGAACACCGCCCGCGTCGTCGCGGGCGTCATCGACAGCAGGCCGCGCGGAGCGAACACCTCGATCAGACGGGTGCTGATCCTCAACGAGCCGAGCCGCGACCTGGCGTCGCTGGCTGAGCCCGAGTGCCGACGGATGATCGCCGCCATGGACCTGGCCGCCGAACTCGGTGTTCCCATCGAGTGGTACGCCGTGTCCTCGGGTGCCCGGATCGCCATGGACAGCGGCACCGAGAACCTCGACTGGACTGCCGCGGTGCTGCGCCGCATCATCGAGTTCACCCAGGCCGGCGGCGAGATCAACATCGTGGTGGTCGGTGTCAACGTCGGCGCACAGTCCTACTTCGACGCCGAGGCGACCATGCTGATGCACACCTCGGGTGTGTTGATCATGGTGGGCCGAAGTGCCATGGTACTGACCGGAAAGCAGGCGCTGGAATTCTCCGGCGGCATCGCCGCCGAGGACAACGCGGGCATCGGCGGGTATCGGCGCATCGCCGGCCCCAACGGGCAGGCCCAGTTCTGGGTGCCAGACGTCGAGTCCGCGTGTGCGCTGTTGTTCCGGCACTACGAGTCGTCCCTGCCGCACGGTACGCACCGGCCGACGACCGACCCCGTCGACCGGGACGTCAGATCCGCACCGCACCTCAACGTCGGCATCGGCACCTCCTTCGCGACAGTGGGCGACATCTTCTCCCCCGAACACAATGCAGACCGCAAGCGTCCCTTCGATATTCGATCGGTGATGTCCGCGGTTCGCGATCAGGACGCGCCGCCACTGGAACGCTGGGGCGGGTGGCAGGACGCGGAGAACGTCGTCGCCTGGGACACCCGACTCGGTGGTTTCGCGGTGTCGCTGGTCGGCATCGAGTCACGCAATCTTCGGCGCCGACTGCCCGTCAGCGCCGACGGACCAGAATCATGGACCGCCGGAACCCTTTTCCCGCAGTCATCGAAGAAACTGGCCCGCATCATCAACGGCGCGAGTGGTCGGCGCCCGCTGGTCATGTTGGCCAACCTCTCGGGTTTCGACGGGTCGCCGGAGTCCATGCGCAAGCTGCAACTGGAGTACGGGGCGGAGATCGGGCGCGCCATCGTCAACTTCCGCGGGCCGATCGTGTTCAGCGTGATCTCCAGGTACCACGGCGGCGCCTATGTGGTTTTCTCCAAGTCCCACAACCCCAACATGGAGGTATCGGCGATAGAGGGGTCGCGCGCGTCGGTGATCGGTGGTGCGCCGGCCGCGGCCGTGGTGTTCACCCGCGAGGTGCGCGCCAGGGTGCGCCAGGACGCCGGGGTCACCCTCCTGGAGAAGCGGATCGCGGACGCCGGCCCCGACGAGCGGGCGCTACTGCAGCACGAACTGCACGTGTTGACGGGCAAGCTCACCACCGAGGTGCAGGCCGGCGTCGCCCGCGAGTTCGACGACACCCACACCGTCGAACGGGCACTGCGGGTCGGGTCGATCGATCACATCGTCACTCCACGGAATCTGCGCCCGTATCTGATCGGGGCGGTGGCCCGTGGACTTCAGCGGACCGGCAGTCAATCACCAGAAGGGACACACCATGCATAAGGTCGTCATCACCGGACGCGGGATCATCGCTCCGATGGGCAATTCCATCACCGAGTATCTGGATGCGTTGCGCAACAACGTGTCGGGTGTCGGCCGGATCTCCTGGCCGGGCGAATCGGAGAGCTTCTGGTTCGCCCCGGTCCGCGACTTCGAACCCACACGGTGGATGAGCGAAACCGTCGCCGACGGCACCGACCCCTTCGCCCAATGGGCACTCGCGGCAGCCGAACAGGCCAAGGCCGACGCGGGCCTCGGCGAGCTGGACCCCGACCGCACCGGGGTGGTGCACGGCACCAGCATGGGCGGGACCCGATCGCTGAGCGAGGCGCAGCGCGGCTATGAGCGCCACGGCGCCAAGGGAGTCGACCGCAAGACGATGATCCGCATCCTGCCCAATATGGCCGCGTCGCAGCTGTGCATGCGGTACTCCCTGCACGGCCCGCTACTGACGGTGACCACCGCGTGCGCATCGTCGAACGACGCCATCGGTAATGCCGCCAGGCTGATCCGCTCCGGTGAGGCCGACGTGGTTCTGACCGGCGGCACCGAGGCGGTGACACTCGGCGATGGCGACTTCGCCCCGGCATGGTACTTCGCCCAGGCCGCATACGGGATGATCACCCCGAGCGAGGACGAAAGCCGCACGCTGACACCCTTCGACAAGGACCGCTCCGGCATCGTGATCGGCGACGGCAGTGCGATGTTCGTCATCGAGAGCGAGGAGCACGCGCGTGAACGCGGCGCCCGCATCCTGGCCGAGATCGTGGGATACGCATCGCTCGCCGACGGCCCGCACCCATCCGCCCCGGAACCGAACGGTACGTGGGAGGCCCTGGTCATGCGCAAGGCGCTGGCCAACGCCGGACTGGAACCCACCGATGTGGACGCCATCTACGCTCACGCCACCGGGACCGCGAAAGGCGACACCGCCGAGATCCGTGCGATCAACGCCGTGCACGGCGGCCGCGACCTGCCGGTCACCGGCATCAAAGGCCACACCGGTCACACCGGCGCGGCATCCGGAGCGATGAGCGCCGTCGCGGCGTTGGAGACCTTCGAGTCGGGCATGCTGCCGAACGCCTTCGGCACCGACGTGGTCGATCCCGAGGCCGATTTCCGGGTGATCACCGAGAAGCCGGCGCAGGTGGAAGCCGAAGTGATCCAGATCAATTCGTTCGGTTTCGGCGGCCAGAACGCCTC
>SXGT01936928.1_pt1 | contig 15893 bp, 11 predicted proteins | sample 3176221 | NCBI WGS metagenome assembly SXGT01 (sample SAMN11356862, study PRJNA531348) | freshwater metagenome | isolation source: freshwater sample F1-120 | place: China: Fuxian Lake, Yuxi | collected 2017-12-25
CCGCCCCCGATTCCGCAGCTCGGCCCGCGCGCCTCGATCGCCAGCTCGCCCTGGCTCCACTTCGTGCTGCTCGTGGCCACGCTCGCCACCACGACGGCCGCCGGGGCGTTGGGCGCGGGCGAGAATCCCTTCACGACTCCCGCTGCCCTGCTCGCCGGGCTGCCCTTCTCCCTGACCCTGCTCGCGATCCTGCTCTGTCACGAGATGGGCCACTGGCTTGCGGCGCGCCATCATGGCGTGGCCACGTCGCTCCCCTATTTCATCCCGGCGCCACCGATTCTGGTTGGCACCTTCGGAGCGTTCATCCGGATGCGCGGCATGCCTCGCTCCCGCCGGGCGCTCTTCGACATCGGCGCGGCAGGTCCGTGGGCCGGTGCCATCGTTGCCCTGCCGGCCGTGGCGCTGGGACTCGCCTGGTCGGAGGTCCGTCCGCTCACGCCCGACGATTCGCTCGGGCTCGCCTTCGGCAACTCGATCCTGTTCACGAGCCTGACAGAACTCGTGCTTGGCGTCCATCCCGACGACGCGACCATCCTGCTTCACCCGATCGCGGTCGCCGGCTGGTTCGGCCTCTTCGTCACCTTCCTGAACCTGCTCCCCGTGGGACAGCTCGACGGCGGCCACGTCGCTTACGCCCTCTTCGGTCGCGGCCACCGCATCATCTCGCGGATCTTCGTCGGCGTGCTGCTCGTGCTCGGCGTGCGCGGCTGGGATGGCTGGTTCCTGTGGGCCTTCCTGCTGGCGTTCGTGGTGCGCGTCGATCATCCGGACACGGCCGACCGCGCGACGGGGCTCGATGCCCGCCGCACCGTGGCCGCATGGCTCACGGTGCTCCTTTTCGCCCTGACCTTCATGCCCGAGCCGCTGATCCTGATGGAGGAAGAGGGCGCCCCGCGCGTGCGCGATGGTGATACTCCCCCCACACCGCACTCCCCACACTCGCCCGCCGATCTGCTCTCGATCACCTTCGACACGGCCCGCGCGCCGCACTGAGGTATCCATGTCTGACCGACTCTCGTGGGACGCCTACTTTCTCCAGATCACCCGCCAGGTGGCGGAACGCTCGACCTGCACCCGCGCCAAGGTGGGTGCCGTCATCGTGCGCCGCAAGAGCATCCTGGCCTCCGGCTACAACGGGGCACCCTCGGGGATGCCACACTGCTCGGATGTCGGCTGTCTCATCTACAAATCCACCAACCCCGACGGCGAGACCGAGGAGAACTGCTTCCGCACGATTCACGCCGAGATCAATGCGATCGCGCAGGCGGCCCGCAACGGCACGTCGATCGAGGGCGCGACAATCTATGTCACCCACTCGCCCTGCATCCACTGCCTCAAGGTCCTCGTGAACTCGGGCATCGAGGCGATCTACTACGACCGGCCCTACAAGCTGCACACGCTCGAGGAGATCCTGCGCTACACCGGGGTCCAGATGCACGCCGTGCCTTGAACTGACGTCCGCGCCACCACGGGTACGGCGTGGACACCGGCCTCGATTCAGTCGAGTCGCCGCAGCACCGGCCCCGGTTCGTCCTCCGGCGCCTCAGCCGGTTCGCCCCATCTCTCGTTGAACGAGATCAACTCGGGCGGGGGCGGCGAGAGCGAAAGTTCCGTGACCGCGCAGTTCTTCATCACGCGACGCCACGAGCGGTAGTCGCCGTCGAGGATCTGCCCGAGCGCCATGCTGAGGCCGCCACCATGAGTGACGACCACGACCCTCTCGCCCTCGTGCCGTCGTGAGATGTCTTCGAGGCCCTCGATGAAGCGTCCGGCGACGACGATCGGCGTCTCGCCGCCGTGTGGAGCGAAGTGCGGATCCTCGCGAATCGCCTCCCAGAAGCGGTGTCTGTCGTAAAGCTCACGATAAGTCTTGCCCTCCCATGTACCGAGGTCATACTCGCGCAGACGGTCGTCGAAGCGAAGCTCGAGACCCAGCGCCGCGGCGATCGGCCGCGCGGTCTCCCGCGCCCGACTCAGGTCGCTGGCGTAGATCGCACTTGCCTCGATGCGCGCAGCCATGGCCAGGGCGAGCCGCTGGGCTTGCTGCTCGCCGTTCGGGCTCAGCTTTGTGTCGGTCGAGCCGTGCCAGACACCCCCGGTGTTGGCTGCCGTTTCACCGTGGCGGACAAGGGTCAGAATGGTGCTCGACATGGATCCTCCGGGCGCCCGCTGGCGCCGCATGAGCCTTCCCATTATCGACGGCGGCATGGATCCGCGACCCTTGGCCGGGATCACCGTCCTCGACCTCACGCGGGTGCTGGCCGGGCCCTACTGCACACTCGTCCTCGCCAATCTGGGCGCACGCGTGATCAAGGTCGAGCGACCCGTGCGGGGTGACGACGTGCGCGACGTCGGGCCCTTCCGCGGGGGCAAGAGCCTCTATTTCTCGGCGCTGAACTACGACAAGGAGTCGATCGCGCTGGACCTCAAGGCTCCGGCGGACCGCACCCTCTTCGAGGACCTGCTGGCGCAGACCGACGTGCTGGTCGAGAACTACCGCCCCGGCACGATGCAGCGCCTCGGCTACGGCTGGGACACCCTGCACGCGCGCTTCCCGCGCCTCATCTACGGTGCGGCCTCGGGCTTCGGCCACACCGGTCCGCTGAGCCCGCGGCCCGCCTACGACATGGTCGTGCAGGCCATGAGCGGAATGTTGAGTCTGACCGGGTACCCGGACCAGCCACCGGCGCGCGTCGGCATCTCGATCGGTGACATCGCGGCAGCGCTCTTCCTCGCGATCGGAATCTGTTCGGCGCTCTACAAGCGACGCGAGACCGGAGAGGGCACGATGATCGACGTCGCGATGCTCGATTCGCAGATCGCGATCCTCGAGAACGCTCTGACGCGCCACCTCGTCACCGGCGACGTGCCGGGCCGCACCGGCACGCGACACCCGAACATCTCACCCTTTCAGGCCTTCCAGACCGCTGACGGCCAGGTGGTCGTCTGTGCTGGTCACGACGAAGCCTACCACGCCTTCTGCGACACCATCGGCCGCGGCGACATGAAGAGCGATCCGCGCTTCCTGACGGCCGAAGACCGGCGTGTCAACGTCGACGCGATGCAGGTCGAAATCGAGGGGGCCCTGCGCCAGCAATCAACGGAATACTGGCTCGCCCGGCTCGAAGCTGCCGGCATCCCCTTCTCGCCGATCAACACCGTCGCCGAAGCGGTGCAGCTGCCACAACTCGCGGCCCGAGCCATGGTGCGCGAGATCGCCGACCCTGCGATCGGTCGCCTCTTCGTCTCGGGCAACCCGATCAAGATCTCGGGCGTGCCCGAACCCGCGTCCCACCGGCCGCCCCCCGAGTTGGACGCCGATCGCGCCGCGATCCTCGCCGGATTGCTGCCGAGCCGCGGCTGAGGGTTCCCTCGCCGCGGGCTCGAACGACGCGGCGAGCGGGCCCCTAGGCCCGCTTCGGCATCAGTTCCCAGTGGTCCATGTCGAGAAGGACGCGCGGGTCGTGCCGCGCAACACCCTTCGCGTCCCGGCTCTCGACCGCGAACTCCGGGAGACTGGCAGGGTTTACATCCTTGACCGCGACGAGACGCAGGCGCAGGGCGCCCCAGGAGGCCCCCGGAAGGTCGTGCGTCTCGAGGACGTCGGTAAACGAATAAATCGTGGTGCCGGCGTAGCAGGGGTTGGCGTGCACCCCGGAGTTCATGGCGACGACTCCGGAGCGGTTCTCGAGTCCGTTCTGCGCCTGCGCGTAGGCGATCGACATCGGCAGCCCGCCGTACACCAGCGGCCGGCCCTCGGTCAGGATGGCGTCGAAATGGACCTTGGCGGTGTTCTGGAAGAGGCGCGTGTACGACGTGTGGTCCGACGCGTTCACCGTCATGCCGTCATGATGAAAGATACGCTCGCCCGGCTGGTAGTCCTCGAGAGTGAAGCGCCCACCGGTCTTCTCGGCGCGCGAGAGTTCGCCGTCGAAGGGCGGCAGGTCGGCCACCGCGACCTGCTTCGGCAGACTCGGCACGACCGGCTCCTCGAGCCAACGGGTCGCCGCGACCGCGTCGCGCTTCTTCACCATCACCCAGCGCGTGTATTCGAGCACCACCACGCCCTGCTGATTGCGGCCGATCGTCTTCACCCAGACGTTGCCGGTCTGCCGGTTCGAGTTCTCCTTCAGGCCGACAATCTCGATCTCGGTCGTGATCTCGTCGCCGTGAAAAACCGGCGCGCGCCAGATCATGCCGGCGTAGCCGAGATTGGCGCGCGCGTTGAGCGAGACCTGCCGGACCGTCTGGGCGATCACCAGATGAAAGACGATCAGCGGATGGACACGGCCCTCGGCGCTGCAGAACCGCGCGCTGCGGTCGTTGGTGGTGGCGATATGAAGCGCCGTCTCGGCCGGCCCGAGCACGCGCGGCACGGGGCAGACGCTGCGTGAACCAAGCGCGAAATCCTCAAAGAAGTTTCCGAGATCACCCTTCATGCCCGCTCCTCCAGCCATTCAACCGCCGGGCTCTAGCAGGAGCGGCGCCGCCCCGCCGGGCTAGCGTGCAACTGCGGCTGGAGTCTCGTGGTCCGCCTCGGCTGCCTCCAGCAATCGCGCCAGGTTGCTCTCGTGGCGGTCACGATCGATGCGGTAGGGCAGCAGACAAATAATCGAACAGCCATAGAGGCCCACCACGATCGGCGCGAAGGTGGCCCCGAGCCACCAGAGGGTCTCGGGTGGGACCTCACCGGGCTTCGCACCCGACGGGAAGCCCACGACCGTCAGCAGCAAACCGGAGCCGAGCACGCCGAAGCCCGAAACGATCTTCTGCACGAACATCCGCACGGCGAAGAAGGTCCCCTCCGAGCGGCGCCCGGTGCGCAGCTCACTCTCCTCGACGATGTCGGCCACCATGGCCGAGACCAGGATGCTCGATGAAATCACGAGCGCGATCTCGATCATGGTGAAGAGGGCAAGGATGGGGAGCAGCAGCGGCGCTCCATTGGCCGGCATCAGGTCCATGAGCCGCAGCACGATCGGCACGGGCACCAGGCTGAGCCCGGCCGAGCCGGTCGCGATCGCCGCCCGCTTCTTGCCGAAGCGCGCCGAGAGACGCGGCGTGAGCGCGAAGGCAAGGAACGCGGCCGGAAAGTAGGACAGGACCAGCAACGAAATCTGAGCTGCGCTGAGGCCCCAGAAAAAGGTGCTGAAGTAGACGTGGAGTGCGGCCGAGATCCCCGCCGCCGCGGCACCGAAGAGGCCCGACACGAAGAGCGCCAGGAAGTTGCGGCTGGCGAGCGATTCCCGCAGCTCGCGCAGCATCCGCCGCAGCACGAAGGGTGCCGCCGGCGGTGGGGCCTTGAGCTGCGGAATGTGGCGGTGCGTACCGCCCGCGGAGACCAGGATCGCGGTCACCATGAGCACGGCCGCCACCACACCGTAGACGCGATAGGCCTCCGCGTTGAGCACGCCGATCGGCTGCTCGAGCGTGGGTCGCAGCAGGAATCCGTAGGCGAGCAGTGCCATGCCGAGCCCGCCCCACCAGCCGAAAAGGAAGCGGAAACTCATCATCGACGTGCGCTCGTCGTAGTCGTCGCTCAGTTCGGCGACGAGTGCCGTGCTCGGGATCTCGTAGAAGGTGATGCAAACCCGCACCATCACGGCCATGACGACGAAGTAGGCGAAGAGGGCATCGCCGCCGAGCCCGCGCGGAGGGGCGAACAAGAGCCAAACCGACACCCCGACGGGGAGTGCTGCGGCGTACATGAAGGGATGCCGCCGGCCCCAGCGCGAATGCAGGTGGTCGGAGAGGTGACCGACCAGCGGATCGAGGATGGCGTCGCAAACCAGAGCGATCAGGATGCCCAGGCCGACCCGCGACTCCGGCACGCCGAGGACCTGGCCGTAGTAGATCAGGAGAAAGTAGGCGAAGCCGTTATCTTTGACGCCGTAGGCGACCGACCCGAGCCCGTAGAAAATCTTGGTGCTGAGATCGACCTTGCCACGCATGTCGGCCCTACTCCGTTCGCGGGAGTCCGGGACCGAGCCGGCTCCGAGCCCTCGATGATGCGGGTCTTGTGGGGGTTGGGGCAGCCCGGTGCAAGTACCTTCAGGACGAAGGGTCGGGCGCCGGACGTGTCGGAGCGTCGCCCCTCGCCAAAATGGAGAGGGGCGACCTCCGCCAGGAGGCCGCCCCTCTCGTCCGTCGCGAGCCGGCGACGCATCCCGTGGGACACGTCGCCGATTCGCGCGCTACTGCACTACCCGGATCAGAACAGCGACGAGCCGTCGACGAACGCGCCGCTCGGCGAGCCGTCGCAACCCTCGGTGTTGTTCCAGGTCGTATTGGCCGCGTCGCTGAGCGCGTTTTCGATCAGCGGGATCAGTGCCGCGTACGGGCCGCCACCGGCACCAAGCTTGGATTCCATCTTGGCCTTCGCGCCATCCCGACAGGCGTCCTGCACGGGATCGGGGGTAACGGCGCTCTTGGCGCTGCACTGGGTCGTGCTGTCCGTGAGCGCGCCGCCACCTTTCGAACCCTTGGCATCGCTCTCACAGGAACCGATGCACTTGAAGATACCCTGACCATACTTGCTGAGCTCGCCAACGTCCTTGCCGAGCGTCTTGATGTCCTTGCCGGCAGCGTTGCCGAGAACATTCGCCAGCACGCCGAGCGCGTCGAGCTGCTCGTAGGTCGAGGCGTGGGACCCCTGCCAATCGGAGAGGTCGGGGTAGTCCTGATTGCCGGGAGTGGCCGAGTCCATATCACCCGGACACTGCATTCCTTCGTAGTCGGCGGCCCCGTTGCCCGTCGCCGACTTCTTCGCGTAGTCGACCCCGTCCTCGCACTTCGTCAGCGCCTCCGCGAAGCCCGAGCCGGCCGGGCCGGTCGCGGTCGCCATCACGCAGTCCTGCGTCGCGACGTCGGTGCCGTACTTGCCCTCGCACTTGACGGTAGCCTTCACCGCGCAAGCAACGAACTTGGCCTGCTGCTTGTAGATGTCGACGAGCTGACCAAACGATGCCTTCTCGTCGGCATCCGCCAGATCGGGCACCCAAGCACGGGCCACTCCGGCCGACGCGAGCAAAGCGCCCGCCGCCACAGCCATCTTCAAAGTTGGGGTACGCATGTTTCCTCGAGCCTCCTGTGGGGTTGGGGGTCAGCGGTCCGGCAGATGGGGTTCAGTCCGGGGCTGGCCGTGTACAGTCTCCGGAATAGACGGGTTCCGGGTCATCGAGCAACCGCTGACGTTGTCCGGCTCAAGGAATCTTCGAATCGTCCCTATAATCGGTCGAATGAGGGATAGCGCCCGGCGGTGGGATCGCGCTGGCCAGGGTTGGCGGCGGCCTTGCCCTGCCGGCGGACACCTCCGCCACCCCTTGCGTGCAGGATGAAGGGACGGCCACGCACCGGCCGGACCTCTTGGCGGGTCGCCCCAGGTCAAAATGGAGAGGGGCGACCTCCGTCAGGAGGCCGCCCCTCTGGTCCATCTCGAACCGGCGCCGCGTCCCGTGAGACGCAGCGCCGGCCCGAGCGGGCGCTACTGCACCACCCGATCAGGGCACAACCTAGCCGTTGCAACCCTCGTTGTTGTTCCAGGTGGTGTTGGCCGCGTCGGTCAGTGCGTTGTTGATCAACGGGATCAACGCCGAGTAAGTGCCGCCGTTCGGACCGAGCTTGGATTCCATCTTGGCCTTCGCGGCGGCCCGGCACGCAGCCTGCACGGGATCCGGGGTGTCCGCACTCTTGACGCTGCACTGGGTCGTGCTGTCGGTGGTCCCGCCGTTGCCCTTGGAGTTCTTGGTATCGCCCTCGCAAGCGCCGATGCACTTGAAGATCGCCTGGCCGTACTTGCTGAGCTCGCCGACGTCCTTGCCCAGCGTCTTCACGTCCTTGCCAGCGGCAACTCCGAGCACGCTGGAGAGCGTGCCCAGCGCGTCGAGCTGGGCGTAGGTCGCGGTGCTGTTCGCTTGCCACGCATCGAGGTCAGCATACTGCTGGTTACCGGCCGCGACGGTGTCGCTGTCACCCGGACACTGCATCTGCTGGTAGTCGTACTGTACATGGTCCGTCGCCGACTTCTTCATGTAGTCGACCTTGCTCTCGCACGCCGCCAGCGCCGCAGCCAGTCCCGGGCCCGTCGCAGTAGCAAAGATGCACTCGCGCACGGCCGGGTCCGAGCCCAATGCCTCGCACTTGACCGCGGCCTTCACGGCGCAGGCAACGAACTTGGCCTGCTGCTTGTAGATGTCGATGAGCTGTCCGAACGATGCCTTGTTGCCATCATTGGTCATGTCGGGCACCCAGGCGCGAGCCACTCCGACCGACGCGAGCAGGGCGCCCGCAGCCATCGCCGTTTTCAGGGTTGAGGTACGCATGCTTGACAATCCTCCTGTGGGGTAGGGGCCAGCGGTCCAGTCAACGGAGTCGTCGTCCGGGGCCGGCGGGATAGCCTTCGCAATAGGCCCGTTCGGGATCGTCGAGCAACCGCGGATCTGGTCCGACCCTCGGGTTTCTTCGAATCGTCCCGATAGTCGGTCGGACAGGACGAGGTGGAGTCGTGTTCCCGCCCGATCGAGTTGCCCACGCAGCTCGAAGGAGTCCCCGGGCCGGGAGATACATGCGCAACTCCCCTCCCGCCGGGGAGATCTCTTGCCATCAAGACCGAGAGTGATCGGGGAGGGAGAGGGCGCCTTCTTTGGCGGACCTGGGAGGCGGGTCCGCGACGCTTGCCGAGCATACGGGAGACCGTGCAGTGCCGGGGCATGAACCGCTCGGGCCCGGCGGGAGCGGCGCGTTATGCGCGACGCTCCCGCCGGGCCGCAGGAACGAGAATCGTGATCAAAACATCGCCGAGTCGCCCATCGGCCTCGGCGTCGCCTTCAGTCTCGTTCGCAGCTAGTGGGCATGCGTTACGCCGACATCACGGCACGCCACACCCATAGTTGATGTTCCATGTGTTGTTGGCCGCGTCGGTCAGCGCGTTGTTGATCAGCGGGATCAGCGCCGCGTACGTGCCACCGTTCGGTCCCAGCTTGGACTCCATCTTGGCCTTCGCGGCGTCCCGGCACGCGGCCATTGCGGGGGCCGGAGTGTCCGTGCTCTTGAAACTGCACAGGGTCGTTTCGTTGGTGGTCCCGCCGTTGCCCTTGGAGTTCTTGGTATCTCCCTCGCAAGCACCGATGCACTTGAAGACGGCCTGGCCGTACTTGCTGAGTTCGCCGACGTCCTTGCCCAGCGTCTTCACATCCTTGCCGGCAGCAACTCCCAGCACGCTGGACAGCGTGCCCAGTGCGTCGAGCTGGGTGTAGGTCGAGGAGTGGGCCGCCTGCCAAGCCTGGACGTCGTCGTATCTCTGTACGCCGCCCGCGTCCGACGAGTCCCCCGGGCACTCCATCCCCTCGTAGTCGGTCACCGCGTCGTCGGTCGCCGACTTCTTCATGTAGTCGACCTTGCTCTCGCAACTCGCCAGCGCCTCGGCCAGACCCGGACCACTCGCAGTAGCGAAGATGCACTCACGCACGGCCGGGTCTGCGCCGGCGCCTTCGCACTTGACGGCGGCCTTCACCGCACAGGCAACGAACTTGGCCTGTTGTTTGTAGATATCAATGAGTTGACCAAACGATGCCTTGTCAGCCGCATTGGTCATATCGGGGACCCAGGCGCGGGCCGCTCCGGCCGATGCGAGCAGGACGCCTGCGGCCACGGCCATTTTCAAGGTTGGGGTACGCATGTTCGACACTGTCTCCTGTGGGGTAGGGGCCGACACTCCGACAGATGGGTCTGGTGCCCGCCGCGTAGAGCGTGGATCTCTAACCGCGTCGGCAGAGGCGGACAAGTCGCCTAAGTTGAGTGGCACCTGAAATTCGGCGCTGAGTCTCGGTAGTCGGGCCAACGCCGCCGCAGGTCAGGAGCCGCCGCCCCCGCAGAGCCCTGGTCGTCGGCGCAGGCGCCACAGCGTCTGCGGGACCCCGCGAAGGAAACTGGGGGGAAACGCCGGAAAATGGCGCGGGCCATGCCGGGCGCTGGGCCCCGCCGGAGTCGTCATCCGTTGTCGCGAGCAAGGCGCCGAGCCCTCGCAGTAGCCTTCTTGGCGCAATGGGCGCCGTCACCTTCGGGGCGGGGCCCTCGTCGAAGAGCGGCACGGCAGACCAATCGGCATCCGGTCCGGGACCAGGTCGACCCGGTCGGGCGAGAGCGATGCACTCCAAACGCATCGCTCCCGCCCGGTCCGTCGAAACGAACGCGTCGATCAGAACAGAGACGAGCCGTCGATGAACGCACCGCTCGGCGAGCCGTTGCAGCCCTCGGTGTTGTTCCAGACAGGCTGAGCCCCGTCGCCGATTGCACCATCAACCAGTGGGATCAGGGCGGCGTAAGCACCACCGCCCGCACCAAGCTTCGATTCCATCTTTTCCTTGTTCTTGTCGTAGCAGGCGATCATCGCGGGGTCGGCAGCACCATTGCCCGGATCACACTGGGTCGTGCTGTCGGTAAGGGCGCCACCGCCCTTGGTCCCCTTGGCGTCGGACTCGCATTTGCGGATGCAGGTAAAGAGACCCTTGCCGTACTTGTTGAGGGTGCCCGTGTCGGCCGCCGTCGCGATGGCGTCCTTGCCGGCCGCGTCGGCAAGCAACGCAACAAGGGTCGCGAGGGTATCGAGCTGAGTGTACGTGGTCGGGGACGCCAACGTTTGCCAGGCCGAGAGGCTGGCGTGGTCCTGATTACCGGGGGTCACGCTGTCGGCGTCGCCCGGACACTGCATCGCAGCGTAGTCCGCGACCGTGTCGCCCGTGCCCTTCTTGTTGTAGTCGACCTTCCCCTCGCAATCGGCGAGCGCCAAATTGAAGTCCGAGCCGACCGGGCCCGTCGCGGTGGCGAACACGCACTCCTGCGTACCCACCGAAGTCCCGTACGTCTTCTCGCACTTGATCCCGGCCTTGACGACGCAGTCGACGAACTTCGACTGCTGCTTGTAGACGTCGCCGAGTTGCTTGAAGCGGGCTTTCTCGGCCACGTCGGCCAGATTCGGGATCCATGCGCTCGCCGCGCTGGCCGTGGCGAGCAATGCCGTGGCGACGAACGCCACCCTCGAGAACAAACTCCTAGCCATCTGTACTTTCTCCTGTCCTCAACGTCGGGGGACGATCCTCGTCCGGAAGGGGTCAGTTCGAGGCCATCCAGTCTTGGGATGTTCTACTAGGTATTATTACCTAAAGACAACCCCATTTATCCGCATATAACGTACGCAATACCTCATATGTTCACGTATGATCGAGGGAATCGTGCGGACTCATGGCGATCGCCTGAGACGTTCGCACAGCAGCTGCAGACCTGACGCATCGCGGCACGATCGAACCCGGGGGCGCCGTCCCCCTGTGCTACCCGGCGCCGCGTGCCCGACCGCCACCTCTTCGTGACCCAGGACTACCCGCCCGCGCCGGGCGGTATGGCACGGCGCCACGCCGATCTCTGCCGGCGCTTCGCGCCACGCGCGGTGACCGTTTCGACCGTGGCAGCACCAGACGCAGCGACCTTCGATGCCGGCGAGCAGACACCGATCGAGCGCCTGCCCTTTGGCTTCGACGACGCCCACCTGCTGACCAACCAATGGCGTTGGTACCGGCACCTCGCCTCACACCGCGAGTGCGAGGCCGACGGTTCCGTGGTGCTGCATTGCGGCAACATCCGACCCTGCGGCTATGCCGTGTGGTGGCTCCACCGCCGCCACGGAGTGCCCTACATCCTCTACGTCAACGGCAGCGACCTGGTGCGCGAGGAGATCAAGGCGCACAGCCGACTGCGCCGGGCCGTCACGCGACGGATTCTCGCCGACGCCGCCGGGATCGTCGCGATCTCCACGTGGACCGCCAACTTTGCAGCAGGATTGCTCGCCCAGCTCAACATCGAACGCCCGCCCGAAATCGCCATGGTCGAACTCGGCACCGATCCCGAGGTCTTCCGCCCCGAGCGCGACACGGGCCGACTGCGCCAGCGTCTTGGTCTCGGCGACGCCCCCCTCCTCTTCACGGCGGCGAGGCTCGTGCCCCACAAGGGACTCGACACCGCACTCGGGGTCGTGGCGCGCCTGCGCCGGGACTACCCGCAGCTACGCTACCTCGTCGCCGGCTCCGGCCGTGATGCACCCCGGCTGCGAAACCTCGCAGTAGAGTTGGGGATTGACGACGCGGTCCTCTTCGCGGGCTCGCTCTCCGAGGCCGATCTGGTCGAGGCGCACGCTACCGCGACGCTCTACCTCGGCCTCTCGCGCGTCCACGCCACGGTCAACGTCGAGGGCTTCGGGCTCTCGTTCGTCGAGGCGGCCGCAAGCGGCACGCCGTGCGTGGCCGGAGACAGCGGCGGCATCCGCTCCGCCGTGCGTGACGGCGAGACCGGACTGATCGTGTCGCCGGAGGACATCGGAGCTGCGGCCGAAGCCTGCGCTCGACTGCTCTCCGATTCCGCCCTCCGCGCCGGCATGGCGGCGGCCGGCCGCCGAGCGGTCGAGACGCACTACAACCTCGACCGGGTCGCCCAGGAGACGTTGGCCTTTGTCGACCGCGTCACGTCGAGGGTCGAGGTGAAGCGCTAGAAACCGCTGCACGCTTGCGGCCACTCGAAGAGCGTCGAACAGATGAGCCCGTCCCTGCCCCGCTTCCCACGAAGAGCGGCCGCAGCGCTTCGCCGGTCGGCGTGGTGGCGCTGCGCGCGAGATCGAGCGGCGATCCCTCGGCCACGATCCGACCGCCGCGCTCGCCCCCGCCGGGGCCGAGGTCGATCACCCAATCCGCCGCGGCAATGAAGTCCGGGTTGTGCTCGACCACCAGCACGCTGTGACCGCGCTCGACCAGTCCGTGCAGCACAGTGGCAAGCCGTGCCACGTCCGTGAGGTGCAACCCCGTCGTCGGTTCATCGAAGATCAGGAGCCGGCACGACCCGGCATCCGGATCGATGAAGGTCGCGAGCTTGAGCCGCTGTGCCTCGCCCCCGGAGAGCGTCGCCGTCGCCTGTCCCAGGGTGAGATAGCCGAGACCGACCTCACCGATGGCGCGAAGCCGCTGGCACACCCGGGGAACGTCGGCGAAGAAGGCCTGCGCCTCGTCGACCGTCATGGACAGGATCTCGTCGATACCGCGGCCGCGCCAGCGCACCGCGAGCACGGCGGAGCGGAACCGCCTCCCGCCGCAGGCCTCGCAGGTGACCGTCAGATCGGCCATGAAATGCATCTCGAGCGTGACGGTCCCCATGCCACCACAGGCCTCGCACCGGCCACCCACGGCATTGAACGAGAACGCTCCGGGACCGAGCCCCGCCGCTTTCGCCGCAGGAGTGGCCGCGAACACCCGGCGGATCTCGTCCCACGCCTTCAGGTAGGTGGCAGGATTCGATCGCGACGAGCGGCCGACCGGAGCCTGCGACATGACCACCACTTCGGCGAAGCGCGCGAGACCCTCGATGCCGGCACACGCGCCGGGCTCGGCGGCAAGACCGCGCGCCCGCAGCCAGCCCTGATGCAGCACCTGCTCGACCAGCGTGGATTTGCCCGATCCCGAGACGCCCGTGACGCAGACCAGACGGCCGACCGGGATGCGGACGTCGATGCCCTTGAGGTTGTTCTCTCGCGCAGCGCGGATCAGGATCGCCGGTGCTGTCGCAGCGACCGCGCGACGCGGGCCGGCATGACTGCTGCCGCTCCTTCGCGCCAGCAGCGCCCGTGCCGTGCCCGAGCCCGTGGCGCACATCCGGGCGGCGGGGCCGGCCCAGACGATTTCGCCTCCACCCGCCCCACCCCCCGGACCGATGTCGATCACCTGATCGGCCCCCTCGAGGAGCGCCGGATCGTGCTCCACCACCACCACCGTGTTGCCCGCCGCGACCAGCCCGCGCAGCACCTCGAGCAGGCGGGCCGAATCGCTCGCGTGCAGACCAACCGTCGGTTCGTCCAGACAGTAGAGCGTATCGGTCAGCGCCGACCCGAGGGCGCTCGCGAGGTGGATGCGCTGTGCTTCGCCACCCGAGAGCGTGCGCGCCTGGCGTGAGAGCGTCAGATAGTCGAGACCGACCGCCAGCAGATAGCCGAGTCGCGCGCGGATTCCCGCGAGCAGCACGGCGGCGCGAGCGTTCACGCGCTCGTCGCGCTGGAGGTCTTCGGCCCAGAGGAGGGCACGATCGATCGGCAGCTCGGCCACCTCGGCGATCGTCAAGCCACCAGTGCGGCTCGCGAGCGCCTCGGGGCGCAGGCGCGTGCCGCCACAGGCGTCACACAGCGTGTAGCCGCGGTAGCGCGCCAGCAGGACCCGGACATGGGTCTTGTAGCGCTTCTTCTCGAGCCACTTGAAGAAGCCCTTGACACCCGGAAAGCGACGCCGGTGCCCCGGCGGGGCATGGGCCTCACCCTCGAGCACAAGGGCACGGCCAGCTGCGGCAAGCTCGGCCCACGGCACGCCCGTGGGAATGGCGTTTGCCCGCGCGACCCGCAGCAGCCACTCCTGCATTTCGCGGCCACTCGGCGTCGTCCACGGCGCCACCGCACCCGCCTCCAGCGAACGCGAGGCGTCCGGGATCACCTTGTCGAAGTCGATCCCCGTGACCCGACCGAAACCCTCGCAGGTCGGGCAGGCGCCGAGCGGGCTGTTGAACGAGAAGAGCTGCGGCGTGGCCGGCGGCTGGGTGCACCCACAGGCGCGGCAGGTGGAGCGGCGGTCGAGTTCGATGCTGCGGCCGGCGTCGACCAGCAGCAGGGTGACGTGGCCCGCGCCGAGCGAGAAGGCAGCCTCGAGTGCCTCGCGCGCCCGCGCGCGCGAAGACGTCCCCGCACGCAGCCGGTCCACCACGACCGGCAGCACGCGCCCGCCCTCGCTCGCTCCCGCCGATGCGTCGGCCGATCGTCCGCCTTTGCCACGCCCACGCCGGCTACGCGCTGGCCCGGTGGACGTCGAGTCCATCAAAATCTCTGGCGAGAGCGTGGCACCCGCCGCACCCCGAACCCCCGGTCCGTCGGCAGCGAGCCCGAAGACCAGCGCGTCGATCTCGGGCTCGTCGAGACGAACGAGCCGCCCGTCGAGCCAGAGTCGCCGGTGACCAGCCGCGACCAGCTCGGCGACCACCTCGTTCACCTTGCGCTCGCCGGTGGCGACCGGGGCCAGCACCACGACCGCCGTTCCCGCCGGCAAGCCCGCGAACTCGGCGAGACCGCTCTCGGGATCGTCGGCCACGACCCGCCCGCCGCACGCCGGGCACGACACCCCGCCCGTGTGCGCGAAGAGCAGCCGCAAATGGTCGTTGATCTCGGTGATCGTGCCGACGGTCGAGCGGGCATTGCGGATGGTGTTCTTCTGCGCGAGCGCGATCGCCGGAGGGACGTTCGAGAGGAAGTCGACCTCTGGCCGCTCCATGCGCTCGAGGAAGAGCCGCGTATAGGTCGACATCGACTGCACGAAACGGCGTTGCCCCTCGGCGTAGAGGGTGTCGAAAACAAGGCTCGACTTGCCCGACCCCGAGGGCCCGGTGACGACCGTCAGTGCGCGCTCGGGGATCGCGCACGAGATCCCCTTGAGGTTGTGGGTGCGCGCGCCGCGGATCTCGATCGCCCGGCCCGCGCCGCGGCCCGCCCCTGCGGGCTCGCGCCGCGGCATGGCGTCAGATCGCCTCGCTGACCATGTCCTCGCGCACGGAAGGCTTGGGCCGCGACTCGATCGGGACCCAGTGGCGCTCCTCGGCACCGGTGTAGAGCTGGCGCGGCCGGCTGATGCGCTGCTCGGGATCGCGCACCATCTCGGCCCACTGCGCGAGCCAGCCCGAGGTGCGCGGGATCGCGAACAGAACCGGGAACATCTCGAGCGGGATGCCCATCGCCTGGTAGATCACGCCCGAATAGAAATCGACGTTCGGGTAGAGCCGACGCTGCACGAAGTAGTCGTCCTCGAGGGCGATGCGTTCGAGTTCCATAC
>SXGT01182707.1_pt1 | contig 15888 bp, 15 predicted proteins | sample 3176221 | NCBI WGS metagenome assembly SXGT01 (sample SAMN11356862, study PRJNA531348) | freshwater metagenome | isolation source: freshwater sample F1-120 | place: China: Fuxian Lake, Yuxi | collected 2017-12-25
CCGGCATGCCAGCGCTCCCACAGCTCGTTCTTGCCTTCGTCGGACATCCCCGGTCGACCCAACCTGGCCATGACCACCTCCTCCGGTCACGACAAGGAGACCACCCCCGTTGCGCTGACCGGTTGAACCCAGTGCCGCCTATTTCGCCAGGGAGACGAACCGGTGACCGGCTTCCGGTTCGTTGACGAGCACCAAGCCGAGTACCGCGTCACCGACTTGTGCCGTGTCGCCGGCGTCTCCCGGTCGGGCTACTACGCGTGGCGGTCTCGGCCGTTGTCGGCCCGGGCGGTCGCTGACGCCGAGCTGCTCGAGGTGATCCGCGAGATCCACCACAACTCTCGCGGCACCTACGGTGCGCCCCGGGTGCGGGGTCAGCTGCGCCGGGCCGGGCATCGGGTGAGCCGTCATCGTGTCGCCCGGCTCATGCGCTGCGACGGGCTCGTCGGCGCTCACGGGCGCCGCAAGTGGCGTCGGGGGCGTCACCCCGCGATGGTCCCGGCTGCGGATCTGTTGCAACGCGACTTCACCGCCGAGCGTTCTGATCTGCGATGGGTCGCGGACATCAGCGAGTTCGGCTGCTGTGACGGCAAGCTGTTCCTCGCCGGCATCCGTGACCTGCATGACCACACCCTCGTCGGCTGGTCGATGGGCGAACGCCAGACGACCGACCTGGTCGTCGCTGCGTTGGTCATGGCGCTCGGTCGACGGCACCCGACCCGGGAGCTGTTGCATCACGCAGACCACGGAGCCCAATACACCTCCATGGAGTTCACCAACCGTCTCGCCGACTGGGGCCTCGAAGGGTCCTACGGCAGCGTCGGCGACTGCTACGACAACGCCGGGATGGAAGCCTTCTGGGCGACCTTGAAGAAGGAGATCCGCCACATCTGGGGTCCACTCGAGAACTTCACTCGCTCCGAGATGCGCACGATCCTGTTCGACTACATCGAGGTCTTCTACAACCGTCAACGCCACCAAGTCGGACTCGCCGACCGCACCCCCGCAGAGACCTACGCTGCCAGCCGAGTAGCCTGACCTGTCAGAACAACGTGTCCACGGAACCCTGGCAACTCCAGAACGCTAAGGCGGCTGGAGTGCTCGGCTCGCTTAGCTGGGGAGCGACCGGAGAGGCGTCGTCGCGCTCGATAGGAAGCAGCGGTGGGTTGTCGAAGGGCAAGTGTTAGGTCGGCATGGCTCTGGGAAAGGCTCGTATATGGCGAGGACGGGACTGGTCTGTCGTCCTTCCCCTCTCGGCTCTTGTGTCGGTGTTTACCGCCCTGATGGGATGGCTTGATTTGTGGCGACTCCCCATCTCCCTCGTCTTGGCGACGTTCCTGTGGTTCTTGTCCGGCTACCTGGTCCGAGCTCAGTTCGGATCGAAGGAGAGCGCCACGGCGCATGCAGCGTGGCCACATCGGCTGCTTGGGCTTCTGGCGACAACGCTCGTGATCGCCTCCCCATTGCTTGCGGCTGAATGGCGCTTGGGCCTTTTGTTCACTGCCGTCCTATCGGCGGTTGTGAGCTTCCTCTGGGGCGTTGTGCACCGCGCATTCGTGACTCCGGCAAGCCGCGGCTTGGTGCTGCGGGCGCTCATCTTGGTTGATGACTGAGCTGTTGGATCCTGGATCCTCCAAACCTTGTCGGTCCGCGGAGCGCTTTCGTCGGAACCACCACCAGCTACCGCTACACCGGCCCGCCGACGCCCCGCCGTCATGACGACCAGAACAACGCCATCCTCGACAGACCCATCTCGCTAGCCGCTCGTGGTTGAACGAGTGGCCCCAGGCGACGGCGACGAGCTCGAGTCTCTTCGAGCTCGTCCCTGCCGATGGGGCGTCGGGTGCAGCAGTTCGCCCGGGTCTGACAGATGGACAGTGTGAGGCGGTTCTGGTCATCTTGGGTTCCGCATCCAAGAATCCATCCAACAGACGCAGGGAGTTCCGACGGCACGGCCGGGCAACGGGTGGACGAGATGCCCGTCAGGAGTGGGTTCTACGGACCTCCCTGCACTCGCCAGACGGCTTGGATCGGACTCATAATCGCTCGGTCGTGGGTTCGATTCCCACCCGGCCCACGACGAACAGGGGTGCTCGATCTCATCGACTCCGTCGTTGGTCGAGTGCGTCGGCGTCGACCAGGTCCTGGGGTCGTCCGGCGGCTCGCTTGTTCTCGATGAGGTCGGCCAGCGAGATGAACCCGGCCTCGACGCCACCGACGTCCAGGATCACCCGGTTCTCCCAGCAGTTCTCGAAGTCCACGCCGGTCGCGGATGTCAGCAGATCGATGCGGAGCGGTGGGTACCCCAGTTGGACCACGACGTCGGGTTCCATGAAGTCCGACGGGGTCAAGCCGACCGAGTCCATTCCGAAGTCCTCGAGGGCAGCGACCAGCCGCTCCGCGTTCGTCGAATCGATCAGGACCCACACGTCGAGGTCCCTGGTGGCCCGCGGGTGACCATGAGCGGCGACTGCGTAGCCGCCGACGATCAGGAACCTGACCTCACGCCTGTCGCAGCACTCGATGAACTCGACGAAGTCGGGACTGAGGAACTTCATCCGCGCACTCCAGACTGAGCTCGGTCGCCATCGCCAAGCGTTCGTGGGTGGGTCGAGTGCGCCAGTACTCGACCCACGAGTCGTCGCGGTCGCCGAGACGCCGCTTGGTGGCGACGATGGCGATCTCCTGCATTCGCCCATCCTACCGACGCTTGCGTCTCGGGCGGATCGCATCCAACACTCCATCCAACGAACCCGGGCCGACGCGCCACGACCCGGCAGCACGGGCCGGATCAGCCCACGGACCTCGCCGAACCGGTCGGACCTCGTTGTACCCGTCGGACCATTCGGCCCGGACTCACCATCGCTCGGTCGTGGGTTCGATTCCCACCCGGCCCACCACACGCGCCTCTACGCTCCTCGGGTGACCGTGAGCGCCCAGGAGTCCGCAACGCCGGACGGCTGGCGGGAACGGGTCGGGTCGCTGCGCCACAGCACGTTCGGCCCGGCCGCCGAGGAGCCCTACCGGCGCCGGCTGTCGGACGGTCTGCTGGTCCTGGCGTCGGCCCTCGTCGTGGCCTGGGCGCTCGTGACCGACGTGCGACCGTCGGGCCCGCTGGCGGATCTGGGCCAGTTCTTCACGTCGCTGCCGTCCGGGCCCGCCGACCTGATCCGGCTGCTCTACTCGCTCGGGAGCCTGTGGGCCGCCGGCCTGGTCGTGGCCGCGGCGCTGGTCGCCCGTCGCTGGCGCCTGGCCCGTGACCTGGCGCTGGCCGGAGCGGTTGCGTGGCTCGTCGCCCGGACGCTGGGGTTCACGATCGAGGGCAACTCGGACCTGACCGGCCTGGTCGAGTCGACGACCCGCCTGGGGAGCGTGTCGCCGTCGTTCCCGGCGGTCCGCGTCGCGATCGTCACGGCCGTCGTTCGCGCCGCCGCCCCGTACCTGACCCGACCGAGTCGCCGGATCGGGGCGGTGCTGGTCCTGGTGACCGTGCTGGGCGGAATGTACCTGGGTGCGGCCACGCCGTGGGCGGCGGTCGTGGCCTGGGTGGTGGGCGTGGGGGTCGCGGCGGCGATCCACCTCGGGTTCGGTTCGCCCGGGGGTCGCCCGACGCTCGGGCAGATGCGCGACGCCCTGCACGAGTTGGGTCTCGACGTCCGGGACCTGCAACTCGACGAGGTGCAGGCGGGCACGTCGACCACCATGACGGCGACCGGCCCCGACGGCTCCCGGCTCGCGGTCCGGGTGCTCGGCCGGGACGAGGCGGACGCCCAGATCATCGGGCGGACCTGGCACCGGATCCTCTACCGCTCGTCGCCCGGTCGGCTGTTCCTGTCGCGGATCGAGGACGTCGAGCACGAGGCCTACTGCGTGCTGCGGGCGGCGCAGGCCGGGGTCCGGGTGCCGGAGGTGGTCGTGACCGGAACCGCCGGGCCCGGTGCCGCGGTCTACGTCGAACGTCCCGTGGCGGGTGTGGCCCTCTCCGAACTCCCCATCGAGGAGATCGACGAGCGACTCCTCGAACAAGTCTGGGACCAGGTGGTCCGGCTCCACTCGGCGAACGTGGCCCATCTCGACCTGACCGCCGAGCGCGTGGTGATCGGCGACGACGGCCCGGCGATCGTCGGGTTCGCCGATGCGGCCGCCTCACGCCTGGGTGCCGCTGCGGATGCCGACGTCGCGTCGCTGCTCGTGGCGACCACCCGACTGGTCGGTGCGGACCGGGCGGTCGCCGCCGCTGCGTTCGCCCTGGGTCGGGATCGGCTCGTCGACGTCCTGCCGCTCCTGCAGACCGCGGTCCTGCCGCCGACGCTGCGTGGTCACGGCCGGGCCGAGCGCAAGGCCGTCGCCGCCGACGTGGCCGCCCTGCGGACCGTCGTGGCCCACGCCGCCGACGTCGACCCGCCCCGACTCACCGAGCTCCACCGGATCTCCGGGACGACGCTGCTCCTGGTCATCGGCACGTTCCTGGGTGTGGCGGCCCTGCTCAGTCAGGTCGGGGATCCCGCGGAGCTCTGGGCCACCATGTCGCAGGCCTCGCCGTGGTGGATCGTGCTGGCGCTCGTCGTGTCGCTGTCGACCAACGTGACGACGGCCGTGGCGCTGATGGGGAGCGTGCCCATCCGCATCCCGCTCGTCCGGACCACCGAGCTCCAGCTCTCGTTGACCTTCGCCAACCTGGCGATCCCGTCGGTCGGTGGCCTGGCCGCCCAGGTGCGCTACCTGCAGAAGCAGGGCGTGGACCTGGCGGCCGCCGTCGCCGCCGGGGGAGTGGTGTCCGGAGTGGCGAACGTGACGGTGACCAGCACCGTCTGTCTGATCGCGCTCGTGCTCTCGCCCATCAGCCTGCAGCTCGACAGCGTGGCGCCGTCGTCGCTCTTCGGGCTGCTCGTGATCGCCGCCGCCGTGGTCGGTGTCGTCTGCGCCGTCGTGTTCGGGGTGCCGGCGATCCGCCGGCGCGTGGTGAAACCGGCCCGCAGCGCCTGGGGGATCGTGCGCAGCGTCGCCCGCTCACCCCGCCAGCTGAGCCAGCTGGTGCTCGGCTGGGCGGGCAACGCGCTGTTGTACGCCCTCGTCCTCTACGCCTGCGTGGCGGCGTTCGGCCCGCCCGTCGACTACTGGACGGTGCTGTTGATCAACACAGGGGTGTCGACGCTCGCCTTCGCCGTGCCGGTGCCCGGCGGGTCGACGGCGGTGTCGTCGGTCGGGATCGCCGGCGCCCTCGCCGCTGCGGGAGCGTCCCAGGAGGTGGCGGTGGCGGCCTCACTGGCCTACCAGGTCACGGCGACGTTCATCCCGGCGGTACCGGGCTGGGTCGCCTTCCGTGACCTGCTGGACCACGACTACCTCTGAGGCGGACCCCGCCGTCGGTTCGGTGCGCCCCTCTCAGGCGAGCTGACCGCGGAGGATGCTCTTGCCCGAGTGCGACTCGTCGCCGTCGTTCAGCTCACCGGAGATGTCGACCACCGGGAACTCCGAAGTGGACAGGTCGTCGGGGAGCACGACCTCGACGACGCCGTCGGTCTGGTCGAACTTGGTGAGGGCCTGCGGGTTGGACCCGTCCGGAGCCAGCAGCCACAGCTCGAAGAAGTCGGCGGCCTCGGCGGGCGAGAGGCCCGACAGGTCCACCCGCAACCGGACGCCGTCGTCGGTCCGGATCAGTTCGGCCGCACCGCTCCCGCCACCGGCGAGCAGGTCCAGGTCGGTCGAGGCGACGAGCTCGGTTCCACCGCCCGACGCCCGGTTGAACATGACCGCACCCAGGGCCACCACGATCAGGACGGCGGCGGCGACGGCCAACAGCGTGCGGCCGATCCGACCGGGTCGGGCCGTGACGGGAACGCCGGCCCGACGTTCGGCCAGCGAGGTGACGGGTGCGACCGGCACTGCGGCCTCGTCGTCGTGGAGACGGGCGGCGATCCGGTCCCAGAGGTCGGCGGGCGGTCCGGGGTCGTCGAGGTCCATCGGGCCGGCGGACAGGACCCGACCGATCCGCTCGAAGGCGGCGCGCCCGTCCGGGTCGTCGGTGAGCTGGTCAAACTCGAGCCGCATCGAAGCCCTCCAGGTTGCGGCGCAGGCGTTCGAGCCCGCGGCGGATGTCGCTCTTGACGGTTCCGAGCGGCTGGTTCGTCCGCTCGGCGATCTCGGTGTGGGTCAGGTCCTCGAAGAAGGCCAGCTCCACCATCTGGCGGGCCCGTTCGGGGAGGTGCTGCAGCGCCTCGGTCAGCAGCATGCGCAGGGCCAGGTCGTCGGCCGTGGCCTCGTCGACCGAGGCCTCGGGGGCCTGGTCGTCGGAGATCTCCGGACGCCGGGCCCGCGCCCGGGTGGCGTCGATCGACTTGAACCGGGCGATGCCCATGAGCCAGCCGGTGATCGTCCCCTGGCTCGGGTCGAAGCGCTCCCGGCTGCGCCACGCCGCCAGGAACACCTCCTGGGTGACATCGGCGGCGTGGTCGGCGCCGACGACCCGCCGGCAGTAGCTGTGCACCAGTCGACCGTGGGCGTCGTAGAGCTGGCGCAGGGCGGCCTCGTCACCGCCGGCGAACGCCGCGGCGACGGGGTCGTCGGGGGGTGCCGTGGCGCGATCCACGGTCGTAAGGTAGCGGCCCGGTCCGGCCGACGCGTACGCCACGCTGCTCACGGATCCCGGCGAGGGTTGGAGGAGTTCGGCACTCGGATCTCCGGTCGGTAGGCGATCGTCTCCGGGCCACGCTGCCCGGAGTGGTGGAGCGTTGACGCTCTGTGCTCCGGGAATGATTCGCCGTGGCGGGGTGTTCCGGATGCACGTTTCCCCGAAAGCCCCGGATCGACCGTCGGGCCAGGGGTCGCCTCAGAGGTCGTCGAGCCAGACCGGGGCCGATTCGAGCAGGAACCGGGAGACCTCCAGGCACCGTTCGAGCGGATCGCAGAGCTGTTCCTGACCCAGGTAGATCTGGGTCAGGCTCACCTCGATGCGGGCCACGACGGTCAGCGATCGCTCCGACGGGTCGGTCACCGTGGGGAACGAGTCCACCGCCGACACCTCGACCGGCAGGTCCGGTCCGCCGATCCCGGCGAGCTCCGTCGCCAGCAGGAGGAGGTCCGGGCAGCGGGGGAGCGGCGGCAGCGACCAGGTGAAGGTGATGGGCAGGAGGTGGACGTCCTCGGGTGTGTCGTCGGGGTCGAGCGCCAGCACCTGGTCCTCGAAGGCGAGCAGGGTGCGGGGCTCGACCTCGACCGAGAGGTGGAACTCGAGCGGCCCGCCGCAGGCCTCCTCGGGATGGAGGTCGACCTCCCAGGCCTGGCGCATGGAGTAGGTCTCGACGAAGTGCCGCTCGTCGTGGATGTGGAAGCCGTGGTCGGCCGCGTGGTTCTTCAGGTCCGACACGAAGCCGGCGACGTCGATCACTGCCATCGCCATCAGGTTGCCAGCTGGCGGACCCCGGACGAAACGGGTTCGTCGACATCGGGTCCGGGTACCCTCGGCCTCGTGGGATCCGATGGCGACGACGACGAGTTGGTCGGCCTGCTGGAGCGGACCGCCGACGCCGTGGGTGCCGCCCTGGAGGACTTCCGTCGGACGGCTCCGGAACGCTGGCGGGACCGTGGTGACCGGCCGGGCCAGTACGCCCTCGACCTGGTCGCCGACCGGGCGGCCCACGAGGTCCTGGACCCGGCGCTGGTCGGCGGCGAACCGGTCGGCGTGCTGTCGGAGGAGTCCGGGCTGCAGGGGGCGGACCGACGGGTGGTCGTCGTGGTCGATCCCGTCGACGGGTCGACGAACGCCTCCCGGCGGATCCCCTGGTACGCCTGCAGCCTGGCGGCGGTGCACGACGGCCGGCTGCGGGCGGCGGTGGTCGACAACCTGGCGACGGGCGTCCGGTACCGGGCGGTCCGGGGTGCGGGCGCCACCCGGGACGGCGTCACCATCAGGTGCTCCGGTCAGGACGAGCTGGCCTCGGCGGTGCTGGTGCTGAACGGCTACGCCGGCGCCCACGCCGGCTGGCGTCAGTACCGGACCATGGGCGCCATGGCGCTCGACCTGTGCGCCGTCGCCGACGGCACCTTCGACGGCTCGGTCGACTGCACGGTCGATGCGATCAATCCGTGGGACTACCTGGGTGGCGTGCTGGTGCTCGAGGAGGCCGGAGGGTCGGTGCGTGACCTCCACGACCGTCCGCTGGTGGACCTGGACCCGGGGACCCGACGGACCCTGGTGTCGGCCGGGTCGGCGGATCTCCTCGAGCAGCTGCTGCAGGCCCGCAGTGCCATGCCGCCGGGTCGGCCCCGCGGGCCGGTCGTCGCCCCCTGATGGGTGATCCGGCCGACCGGTCCACCTGGGCGGCGCTCCGGGACCGGGCCTACGGGGCGTTCCTGCAGGTCTTCCGGGTCCTGCCGCGTCGGGTGCGCCGCTGGCTGGTGCGGGCCGGGTCCCCCCACTACACGGTCGGGGCGATCTGCTTCGTCCGGCGCCGCGACGGTGCGCTGCTGCTGGTCCGCCACGTCTACTGGGGGCGCTGGGGTACTGCCGGCGGACTGGCCAAGCGGGGCGAGCGGCCCGAGCAGGCGGCCGTGCGGGAGACCAAGGAGGAGGTCGGCCTGGACGTCGAGCTCGACGGTGAGCCCGTGGTCGTGGTCGATCCCGTGGCCCGGCGCGTCGACGTCGTGTTCCTGGCCCGGCCCTCGCCCGTGGCGGCGCTCGACGACGTCCGGCCGAGCTCGCCGGAGATCACGGCGGTCCGGTGGTTCGAGCCGGGCAACCTCCCGGACCTGCAGTCCGACACGGCCACCGCGCTGGCCGCCCTGGAGCGGGCGGGGCGGCTGGACCCCGTCGCGGGCCCGCTCACGCCATCATCTGACCGCCGGACACGTTGATCGCCTCGCCGGTCACGTAGCTCGCGTCGTCGGAGCAGAGGAAGGCGATCGCCGAGGCCACCTCGTGGGCCTGCTGGAGCCGGCCCAGCGGGATCTCACGCTCGACCCAGCCGGCGAAGCCGCCCGGCTGGGAGGCGTCCATGAACTGCACGAACAGGTCACCCGGGTTGAGCAGGTCGGTGTCGACCGTTCCCGGGCACACGGCGTTGACCGTGATCCCCGCGGCGGCCCACTCCTTGGCCCTCACCTGGGTCCGCCCGATCACGCCGGCCTTGGCCGCCGAGTAGGCGCCCAGGAGCGGCCAGCCGATCTTGCCGGCCTGGGACGAGACGTTGACGATCCGTCCCCCCTCGCCGTGCTCGATCATCCGACGGGCGCAGGCCCGTGAGGTCAGGAAGGTGCCCGTGAGGTTGACGGCCACGACCGCGTCGAACTCGGGGCGCGGGACGTCGAGCACCGGTGCGGCCCCGAACCCGGCGCCCGACCCGCCGGCGACGTTCGCGAGCAGCTGGGGTGGTCCGAGCACCTCGGCGATCTGCTCGATCGCCGCCTCGACCTGGGCCTCGTCGGTCACGTCGGCGGCCACGGCGACCGACCGTGCGCCGAGCTGTTCGAGTTCCTCGACGAGCGACGCCAGGTCGTTCGGGCCGGCGACCGCGTGGTCGGGGAAGCCCTCGATCGGCCGGGCGATGTCGACGACCCCGACGGCCGCCCCTTCACGGGCGAGGCGGACGGCGGTGGCGCGACCGATCGATCTGGGGCGCGCCGCGCCGGTGACGCCGGCGCCCTTGCCGGAGATCCCTGGGAGCTTGTCCCGACGGTAGCGCCGTGTCGGCGGGGTTCGGCCCGGGCCGGGCCGGCCTGCGGGCACCGGTGCCCGGTGGCGGGGGCCCGAACCCTGCGGTCGCTGTCGCAGGCGGGGGTTACGGTACGAACACATGTTCGATTCCGCTGGCGAGGACGCATTCCCCATCGTGGTGCCCACCACCGAGCTCACCCGGGCCGCCCGTTCCGTCGCCGACGCCGACCCGCGCGGCGAGTCCGAGGACGATCTGCTCGAGCGGCTCGCCGAGGTGGAGTCGGCCCGACGGGCGCTCGAAGCGGCCAGCGCGGCCCTCGTGGCCGAGCTCGACGACCGGAACGTGACCGACGATCGCTACGGAACCCGGACCAAGGACTTCCTCTGCGTGCAGTTCCGCCACGACTCGCGGGTCGCCGTCCGGCTGATCCGGACCGGCCGGGCCCTGCGCCGGCTGGACGTGGTGGGTGCGGCCCTCCGGTCCGGTCGGATCACGCTCGAGCACGCCGCGCTCCTGGCGAACCTCGCCAACCCGCGGGTGGCCGACGTCGTGCAGGGCGCCCAGAGCGAGCTCGTCGACCTGGCCCGGGTGATGCGGTTCGACGACTGGGCCCGTCACTGTCGGGCGCTGGTCGACCTGGCCGATGCCGAGGGTGGCCACCGGCCGCACCGGGACCAGCGGCGGTTGCACCTGGGCCGGGGGCTGGACGGTGTGCTCCACCTGTCCGGATCGTTGGTGGGCGCCGAGGCGGCCACGTTCGCTCACCTCGTCGAGTCGCACGCGGACCAGCTCTTCCGTCGTTCCGCCGCTGACGTTCGGGCGGCGGGGGAGCTCGCCATGCCGTCCCGCGCCCAGCTGCGGGCGGACGCGCTCGTCGACCTGGTCCGAGCGGGGGCCGCAGCGGTGACGCCTACGGCCACTGCCGCCGACGTCACCCTCGTGATCCCGGCCGACCATCCGTCGCTCCGAGGCGGCGCGCACCCGCCGGCCGCAACGGGTGCGTCAGGCGCAACGGGTGCAGCAGGTGCGTCCGGCCTCGACGGGCTGTCGCCGGGCGATGTCGATCTCCTGATGTGCGATCCGTTGGTGCGCGCCCTTGTCGTGGACTCCCTCGGGGTGCCTCTGGATCTGGGTCGCACGGTCCGGTTCGCCTCCCGTGACCAGCGACGGGCCCTGGCCGCTCGTGACGGCGGCTGCGTGTTCCCCGGCTGCGGGGCGCCAGCATCGTGGACCGATGCCCACCACGTCGTCCGTTTCGCCGACGGCGGTAGCACCGACCTGTCGAACCTGGCCTCGCTGTGCCGCCACCACCACGGCGTGGTGCACCGCCGGGGGTGGAGCATGTCGTCGACCGCCGGTCAGCGGTTCACCTTCACGACGCCCGGGGGACTCGTCCTCGAGTCGCAACGTCACGGACGCCGGGGCCAGGACTCGTCCTGAGGCGAAGGCTCAACCCTGCAGCAGGTCGGCCGTGATGTCGTCGAGCGACGCGCACCCGGCCAGCGCCATCGACCGGTCGAGGTCGTCGGCGAGCACCTCGAGCACGCGTTGCACTCCGTCCTGTCCTGCAACGGCGAGACCCCAGAGCACGGGCCGGCCGATCTGGACCGCGGTCGCGCCCAGGGCCAGGGCCCGCAGGACGTCCGTGCCCGTCCGGATGCCGCCGTCCACCAGCACGGTCGCTGCGGGATCCGCGGCTGCGACCGCCCGGGCGACCGGGCCGAGCGCCACGGCCGTCGCCGGGGCCCCGTCGAGTTGCCGGCCGCCGTGGTTGGACACCACGACCCCGACGGTCCCGGCGTCCAGGGCCCGGCGGGCGTCATCGGGCCGGCAGACCCCCTTGATCATCACCGGGAGTCGGGTGAGTCCGCAGAGCCACCGCAGGTCGTCCCAGGTGATCGACGGCGACACCGTCCAGCCGAGCACCTCGCCGATCCCACCGGTGGCACCCGGACCCGGTTGCGGGGCGTGCGCCCGCAGGTTGACCACGTCGATGCCGTCGGGCAGGTGGAATCCGGTGCTCGCCTCGCGGTGCCGGTCGCCCCACACCGGGGTGTCGACGGTCAGCTGGATCCCGACGCACCCCGCCGCCTCGGCTCGCTCCACCAGCGCCTCGGCCACCGACCGGCGCTCACCGATGTAGAGCTGCAGCAGCACAGGCGACCGAGTGGCGGCACAGATGTCCTCGAGCAGGGTCGACGACAGGCTCGAGACGACCATCGGTGTGCCCGTCGCCGAGCAGGCCCGGGCCGTCGCCAGCTCGCCGTCCGGATGCGCGAGCCGGTGGAGCGCGGTCGGCGCCACCAGCACCGGGGCCGGCAGGTCGACTCCGAGCAGCGTCGTTGCCGTGGACCGGCCGCCGACGTCGACGAGCACGCGGTGCCAGACGTCGAGCTCCGACCACGCCTGCAGGTTCCGGCGGAGCGTGTGTTCGTTCCCCGAGCCGCCGGCGTAGTAGGCGAGCGCCATCGCGTCGAGGCGACCCGCCGCCTCTGTCTCGAACGCCGCGAGGTGGTCCGGGAGGGGGTCGTTCACCATCCGCCCGCGTAGGTCAGGAACTGTCCGGTGGTGAATCGGCTCGTGCCGTCCAGGAACACCCCGCACATGGCGGCGAACTCCTCCATGGTGCCGAGTCGCCGCATGGGGACGGCGGCCTCGATGCGGGCCCGGATCTCGGGGTCGTCGGACCCGGTCGCGGCCCGGAACTCGGGGAAGTCCATGAAGTTCGTGCCCACGGCGTTCACCTGCACGTCCCGGGCGGCGACCTCGGCGGCCACGTTGCGGACCAGGTGGGTCGCGCCGGCCCGGGCCATGGAGTAGAGCGGGGCGCCCTTCGTGGCCCGACCCGCGGTCGCGCTCGTGATCACCAGCACCTGCCCGCCCCCGTGGTCGATCATGGCCGGCACCACCGACTTGAGGAACCGGTACGGCGCCTCCATGCAGCCCTGCACGACCTGCTCGAAGTCCTCGAAGGTCGCGTCCTCGACGAACCGGCCGACGACGATCCTCCCCGACGCCGCGCACGCTGCGTCCAGGCGGCCGAAGCGCTCGAAGGCCGCCTCCACCAACGAGTCGGTCGCCCCCGGCCGAGCCGGGTTGGACGCTCCGTCGACGGCCACGACGCGCGCTCCCAGCTGCTCGAGCTCCTCGAGCAGGCCGTCGGCCGGATCGGCGACGACCAGGTCGTGGCCGTGGGTTGCCAGCCAGCGACAGAGCGCCGGGCCGACGTACGCAGCGGCGTCGTGGACCAGCGCGACCCGGCGGGTTCCGGGCGCGGCGCTCACGAGGTCATCCCGTGCAGGCCGACGAACCCGCGGGCCAGTTCGATCTCACCCATGTGGCGCAGGCCGTGCTGGTAGAGCCAGCACTCGATCCCGTCCAACCGTCGGATCCCCTCGGGTCCGGCGACCCGGGCCGAGTAGGTGTTGGCGACGACGGGCGGCAGCGGCCGGGGGACCAGGACCTCGTCGAGCTCCGGGCCCTCCAGCGTGTCCAGCCACGCCTCGGTCCGGTCGAAGACCGTCCGCTGGTACTCGCGGAACGCCTCGTAGTCGCCGACGCGCTGGTGGACCATCTCGTCCACGGTCCGCTCCTTGCCGTGGTCGTCGATCGCCATGCGGACCCGTTCCTGCCACGCCTCGTTCCACATGGGCGGCACCCCCGCCAGGACCATGAAGGCCGCGTCCTCCATGTTCGTGTAGTGGAACAACGAGAACGCGATCGGCAGCACCCCGTCGCGTTCGACGTGGTTCACGTGCTCGAGCGTCATCGTCGCCGTGGCGTCGTGGTACAGCGAGTGCATCGCCCGCATGCGGCGACGCAGCGAGTCGAGGACGAGGTCGTACATGGGTGCTCCTGTCGTCGTGCGCTCAGCGCCGGTCGGCGAGTGCGGGGAACTCCTGTCGCCACGTCGCCGCAGCGTCCGTGTCGATGGTGGCCACCAGAACCTCTTCGTCGGTGCCGGCCTCGGCCAGGACCTCGCCGAGCGGGTCGATGACCGCCGACCTGCCGCCCAGGGTGACGCCGGCGTGGGTGCCCACCCCGTTGCAGGCCACGACCCAGCACTGGTCCTCGATGGCCCGGGCCCGGAGCAGCACCCGCCAGTGCTCGATCCGCCGGTCCGGCCAGCCGGAGGCGAGCAGGAACGCCGTGGCCCCCCGGTCGACGAGACCCCGGAAGTGCTCGGGGAAGCGCAGGTCGTAGCAGGTCGCCAGTCCGGTCGAGCCCAGCGGTGTGTCGAGCACCACCAGGTCGTCGCCGGCGGTCATCAGGGTGGTCTCGCCGCCGTCGAAGCCGAACAGGTGACGTTTGCGGTAGACGGCGGCGATGCTCCCGTCGGGAGCCACGAGCACCGACGTGTTGTGGGTGCGTTCACCGGACCGTTCCGGCACGGCGCCCAGGTGGATCCAGGTCGAGTGCTCCGCCGCCAGCCGGCGGAACCCCTCGACGAGTTCGCCGTCGATCGGTTCGGCCAGCCGGCCGGCGGCGGCGACGTCGAAGGCGCCGCTGACCCACAGCTCGGGGAGCACGACCAGGTCGGCCCGTTCGGTGGCGTCCCGGGTGAGCTCAACGGCCCGGTCGATCCGCGCCTCGACCGGTTCGGTGTCGTCGGACCGCAACTGCACCAGGGCGACCGTCGTGCTCACGTCGTGGACCCTATCGGCGGCGCCAGGCGCTGAACGAGCGGACCGATCCGTCGTGCGGCGTCACGAGCCAGGGCCACGGGTGGAGCTCGACCACGGCGTCGCCCAGCCGGGACCGGTGTCGACGATGGCCCGGGACCGGGGCGGCGGTGACGGCGACCCGTCGCTCGGCCAGGACCCGGATCGGTTCGCCCAGGTGCACCTCGACCGGCCGGCGCGTGGCCAGGTCGGCCAGGCACTCGGCCAGGAAGACCAGCCGCGTGCCCGACAGACGCAGTCGGCCGAGCAGCGGTTCGTCGAACACGAACACGGCCGGCAGGCCGGGGTGGGCGGCGAGCGCCGGGTCGCCGTCACCCAGCGACTCGGCGGTCAGCCAGACGGTGTCGGGTGGGCCGTCCCCGCTGCGCTCGACGACCCGGGGTCCGGCGGTGAGGTGCGGGACGTCGTCGTGGCGCAGCAGCCGCTCCAGGCCGGGGTCGACCGACCCGTCGGGGTGGCCTGTCGTCGGGGCGGCTTCGACCGGGCAGTCGTCCCGTCGGGCGCACCCGGCGCAGCGGCCCGGTGCTCGCTGCTCGACCTGGTCACGGGTCCAGACGTGGGGCCGGGCGCTCCCGGCGCCGCTGGTCCACTGCCAGCCGAGCCGGTTGGCGGCCCGGGAACCGTCGAGCAGCGATCGGAACATCAGGTCCTCGCCCGCCTGCCAGGCCCGCCGGCCCCGCACGCTCCACTGCGAGGCCAGCCAGAGGCGGGACTGGTTCGTGATCCAGCCGTCGCGCTCGAGGGCCGTGAGCTCGGCCCCCACGCAGGCCATCTCCCGCTCCTCTGCGGACCACTGCTCGTCGCCGCCCGCCGGGGGATCGGCGCGCAGCGACCGGCGGGTCCGGACCCCGAGGCGGGCGTAGAGGTGGCGCGCGTACTCCTGCCAGAGCAGCTCGTCGCGGAACCGCTCCACGTCCCGGGTGGGGCCGCCCTCGACGTGTGCCCAGACCCGGCGCAGCGGCAGCAGGCCGTGGCGGATCCACGGAGAGAGCCCCGACGCACCCCGCCGCTCGATTGGTTCGACCGTCGATCGGGTCGTGGCGTACCCCGTCACGTCGAACCCGTCGAGGGCCCGGTCGGCGGCGACCTGGCCGCCGCGGTGGGACCCGCTCGCCCGCACGGGGGTGGGCGTGAGGTGAGACAGGTGGTGCGCCACCCATCGGACCTCATCGCCGGGTGCCGGTGCCTCGAGTTCGGCCACGGAAGCCGGAACGGACGCCCGCTCCCGGGTATTCCACCGGGAGCGGCCGGCTCAGGTGGTGCGCCAGGCCCGCTCGAACGGGAGCCGCCAGGCGTGGGGCGCGATCAGCTGGTGGACGGCGTTGGGCCCCCAGGATCCCGTCGCGTAGGGCCGGACCGGTGGCGGGTCGGAGATGAGGGGTTCGGAGACCTCCCACAGCCGCTCGATGTTGTCGCTGGAGGTGAAGAGCGTGTGGTCGCCGCACATGGCGTCGTGGATCAGCCGCTCGTAGGCCTCGAGCACGTCGGCGTCCTCGTGGAGCGCGAACTGCAGGCTCTGCTTGTCGAGTTGCATGCCCGGCCCCGGGCGCTTGCCG
>SXGT01506552.1_pt1 | contig 15881 bp, 11 predicted proteins | sample 3176221 | NCBI WGS metagenome assembly SXGT01 (sample SAMN11356862, study PRJNA531348) | freshwater metagenome | isolation source: freshwater sample F1-120 | place: China: Fuxian Lake, Yuxi | collected 2017-12-25
CGGGAGACCGCGCTCGACGCGTATGCCCACCAGGACATGCCGTTCGAGAAGCTCGTCGAGGCCCTCCAGCCGGAGCGCGATCCCAGCCGGTCACCGCTGTTCCAGGCGATGTTCGTGCTCCAGAACGCTCCCCTCGCGCCCCTCGACCTTCCAGGCCTCACGGTGACGCCCGTCGAGGTGCAGAGCAGCACCTCGATGTTCGACCTGACGCTGGCGATGCGAGAGACTGTGGCGGGGCTCCACGGCTCGCTCGAATACAGCACCGATCTGTTCGACGCGCCCTCGATGCACCGGCTGATCGAGCACCTCCGTATCCTGCTGGAGGGCGCCGTCGCCCACCCCGATGCCCGCGTGACGGAGCTGCCCATGCTCGGCGCCGAGGAGCGCGCGACGCTGCTCGACACGTGGAACGCGACGCCGTCGCTCCCCCCTTTCGAGGGCTGCGTTCACGAGCTGTTCGAGGCCCAGGCCGGGCGGACGCCGGACGCGCCGGCGATCCTGTTCGAGGACGAGCAGGTCACCTATCGCGAGCTCGACCTGCGCGCGGAGCAGCTCGCGCATCGCCTGGGCGTCGTGGGCGTCGGACCGGGGGTGCTCGTCGCGGTGGCGATCGAGCGCTGCCCGGATCTTGTCGTCGGGGTCCTCGGCGCGCTGAAGGCGGGCGGCGCTTATCTCCCGCTCGATCCGACGTATCCGCGCGAGCGGCTCGCCTTCATGCTCGACGACAGCCGCGCGGCGGTGCTTGTCACGCAGGGGGCCCTGGCCGACCGGCTCCCGGCGTTCAAGGGGCAGGTGGTGATCGTCGGCGCGCCGCCTCCGGCCCCATCCAGCGCTCCGCCCCGCCGAAAGGCATCCCCCGACCATCTGGCTTATTGCATCTACACGTCCGGATCGACCGGAAAACCCAAGGCCGTGGAGGTCACGCACGCCAACCTGGCGTACTCGACGTCGGTCCGGTTCACCCACTTCCGCCAGCCGGTGCAGCGGTTCTTGTGGCTCTCGTCGATCGCGTTCGACAGCTCGATCGCAGGCCTGTTCTGGACGCTGTGCCAGGGCGGCGCGCTGGTGATCCCCGCCGACGGATCCCGCGCCGATCCCGCCGCGGTGTCCGCCCTCCTCGAGCGGCACGCCGTCTCGCACCTGGACTGCATTCCGTCCTTCTACCGCAGCCTCATTCCCTACCTCGCGCCAGCTCGGCTCGGCTCGCTCCGGACGACGATCGTCGGCGGCGAGCCGTGTCCTCGGGCGCTGGTCGCAGATCACTTCGCCGCGCTCCCGGACTGCGCCCTCGTCAACGAATACGGCCCCACCGAGGGCACGGTGTGGTGCAGCACCCGTGCGTGCACGTCGCTCGACGCGGCATGGAGCGTCCCGATCGGCCGGCCGATCCCGGGCGCGCGGCTCCACGTCCTCGATCGCGCGGGAGGTCTCGCGCCCATCGGCGCGGCCGGCGAGCTGTACCTCGGCGGACCGGGCGTGGCGCGCGGTTATCTACACCGGCCCGATCTCACGGCGGAGCGCTTCGTGCCCGATCCCTGGAGCGGCGATCCTGGCGCGCGGCTGTACCGGACCGGCGATCGCGCGCGACACCGAGAGGACGGCGCGATCGAGATCCTGGGACGAACGGATCATCAGGTAAAAATCCGCGGCTTCCGGGTTGAGCCCGGCGAGATCGAGGCCGCGTTGATGGATCACCCGTCCGTGCGCGAGGCGCTCGTGCTGGCCCGCGAGGACGTGCCCGGCGACCCTCGCCTCGTGGCGTACGTCGTGACCGAGCCCGGGGACACCGCCACATCCGCGCTCCGCGATCACCTCGCGTCGACGCTGCCCGCGTACATGGTGCCCGCCACGTTCATTCGCCTCGAAGCGATGCCGCTCCAGCCGAACGGCAAGGTGGATACGAGGGCCCTGCCCTCCACGGACACGGCGCCTCCGGATCGAGATCGCGTGGCCCCGCGCACGGACACCGAGGCTCGCGTCGCGGCGCTCTGGGCGGAGGTGCTGCGGACCCCGAGCGTGGGCATCCACGACGACTTCTTTGCCTCCGGCGGTCACTCCCTCCTCTCGATCGAGCTGCTCTCGCGGGTGCGCGCGGTGCTCGACGTCGAGGTGCCCGTGCCCGTCTTCTTCTGCGCTCCCACGGTGGCCGGGCTCGCGCTGGCCATCGCGGAGCGCCGGCACGGCCGGGGCTCCGCGGGCTCGACACAGGATCTCGCCGCGGACGCGATCCTCGACGCCGGCATCGCTCCTGAAAAGGCCCCTTCGTCCACCGCGAGCGCTCCAGCGTCCGTCGTGCTCACCGGCGCGACGGGGTTTCTGGGCGCGTTCCTGCTTCGCGAGCTCGTCGAGCGCACGAGCGCGGAGGTTCAATGTCTCGTGCGCGCGCCGTCGGAGGAGCTCGCGATGCAGCGGATCCGCCGCGCGCTCGACGTCCATGGCCTCTGGGAGGAGCGCTTCTCGCCCCGGATCCGCCCGGTTCCGGGCGATCTCTCGCGCCCCCTCCTCGGCCTCTCTGAGGCGCGCTTCGACGCGCTCGCGGCGAGCGTCGGCGCCGTTTACCACAACGGCGCGGAGGTCAACGCGGTGTATCCCTATGCGGAGCTCCGCGCGTCCAACGTGCTCGGGACCGCCGAGGTCCTCCGGCTCGCGTGCCGGGGCGCGCACAAGAAGGTTCACCACGTCTCGACGCTCTCGGTCTTCTCGCACGAGAGCGCCGCCCCTGGGTGCGCGGTCTACGAGACCACCGAGCCCGCACGGCCGGAGTGGCTCGACAGCGGTTATGCGCAGAGCAAGTGGGCCGCCGAGCGCCTCGTCGCCAGCGCGCGGGAGCGGGGAGCCTCGGTGTCCGTCTACAGGCCGGGACGGGTGGCCGGCCACAGCGTCACGGGCGCCTGCGCGACCGGAGACATCTTCTACCGGCTGCTCGGCGGCTGCGTCGCGCTCGGCTCCGCGCCCGCGCTCGACATCTCCGTCGCGCTCGTGCCGGTCGACTACGTGGCGGCGGCGATCGTCGCACTGTCGCTGCGGGCCGAGCTCTCCGGCGGGACGTTCCACCTCGAGAGCCGCCACCGCCTCCCCTGGGCGGAGATCATCCGTTGCCTCGAGGACGCGGGATATGCGATCTCCACGCTGCCGTTCGACGAGTGGCGGTGCGCTCTAGACGGCGCGGGGCCGGACAACCCCCTCACGCCTGTGGCGTCCCTCTTCAGAGAGGATCTCCGCGAGGCGCCTCCCTTCGACGATCGGATCGCCCGCGAGGGCCTCGCGGGGAGCGGGCTCTCGTGCCCGCCCACGGACCGGGCGCTGCTCGCGCGCTACATCGCCGCCGTGATCCGATCCGGCTTCCTCCCGCCGCCCGGGGGATGATCTCGGCTCGCGCTTCCAGCACTCCAAAACCGCCGCGGATCGAGCGCGCCGCTCGCGGCGCGAGGTCGGCGCGGCGTTCGAGGAGCTCAGCGCGCCCTGGCGAGGGCTCGCTCCACCGTGCGTCTGAACTCGGGGTAGGGCGCCGCACCTCGGACGAAGCCAGCCTCGCGCAGGAGCTCGCTCACCTCGATCGCCACGTTCCTGGGATCCCACTCCAGGCACGGACAGGGCCCGCCGTCGACCTGATCGGCACATGGCCCCGGGAGCGGGGCGAGGTGGCTGCCGAGCGGGTGCCCGCACTCACCGCAGGGGTACCCGCCCTCGAGGATGGTGCCAAGGAGCGCGGAGAGGAGGGAGCGAGCGTGCCTCATACCCCATGAGAGGTTCCATGAACGCCCCTTTAGGATTTTCCCACCAACCGCATGAACCAGTCCCCGGTGACGTGGTCGATCTTCCGCCCGCCTTCACGCCGGGCGGCCGCCGCGAGGAGCTTCCTTCCGCCCGCGTCCCCGGCCGCCCACAGCTTTGATTGCCCCACGACGATCAGATCGGTGCGCGCCGTGAAGCGGCTCTCCACCGACGCGCCCAGCGCCTCGGCGAGCGCGGTCGCCTCCTTTCGCGTGATGCAGAGCTGCCCGGTGAAGACGATGTTGCGACCCTCGAGGCTGCGCGGCCGCGCATGTCTGGAGGGCTCCGTGTTCTTCAGGGCCTCGCGCATCGCTCGAGCGCTGTCGAAGCGCTGCGAGCGCTCGCCTGTCGCGCGGGCGATCGCGGCCCTCGTGGCCGTGGAGCAGGGCACCTTGCGCACGTCGGCCAGCCGGAGCGGCGCGACCTTCCCGGTCAGGAGCACGCTGAGCACCTGCGCGACCTGCCAGAGATCTTCGCGCGTGTCCCAGCGCACGCGCTGCTCCTCGCGGATGGCCGTATCGACGAACCACGGGGCGAACGAGTCGGCGGCCACTCCCTTCCGGGGGCCGTGCGTCGTGATGCCGAAATCACCCAGCTTGAGGGTCGTTCCCTTGCCGCAGACAAAGATGTTGTACGGAGTGATGTCGCGGTGGAGCGCTCCGCAGCCGTGGAGTCGTTCGATCGCGCCGAGGAGCTTGATGATCTCCGAGACGGCCCGCGGCTCCTGCCAGGCCCCGCCGCGCTCGACGACGTCGGCCAGCGTCCCGTGCTCGGCGAGCTCCATGACCACCGCGTACGCGACCCCCTCGCCGTCGATGATGGGAAAGGTCTCGTGGACCTTGACGACGCGAGGGTGGCTGCCGACGAGCTCTGCCATGTAGGCCTCGCGGTGCCAGCTCGCCTGATCGCGTGTAAGCTTCAAGCAGAGCGCTCCTTCGAGAGCGTCGCATTCGCACCGCCATACGGAGCCAAATCCCCCTTCACCCAGGAGCTCTCGAAGCTGGTACTTGGCTCCGGTTCCCACGCTCGTGATCGCTTGCCCGGCGAACGCCCTGGGTTTCTTCAGCATGGGCCCAGCGTTTTCTACAACACGACCACCGTCAAGAGACCCGCGGCGTGCGGCCGCCCGAGCGCCGGTCCTCGCGCTCCCGCGGTGCGCTCGAGCCCGGCCTCGTGGATCCAGGAGCCTCCAGGGGGTGGCAGGTTTTGTCTGGAGCTCCGAAATGTTCTCTTCACGTGGTCGGTCTTTTAGGCTACTGTGCCGTCCCTCACTCACGTTCTCCGCTACGACGACGCTCTCTCGATTCAACTGGGATCGTGGACCTCGCTGCAAACGGCAACGACGCGAGGGAACGGAAGAATTTCCGTAGCCCTCCTTCCGATCTCACGGCTGATTGGATGGCAGGTTTTTTGGACTGGCCGTTTGAAGAATCGAGCAACTCATGGGTAATCGTCTTTATGTCGGAAATCTCTCGTTCAACGCCAGCCCGGACTCCGTCCGCGCTGCCTTCTCGGCGTTCGGCGAAATCACCGACGTCCACGTCGTCTCCGATCGCGAGACCGGCCAGTCGCGCGGCTTCGGCTTCGTGACGATGGGCACCTCCGATGCGGCGCAGAAGGCCATTCGCGAGATGAACGGCGCGCTCCTCGATGGCCGTCCGCTCAAGGTCAACGAGGCCGAGGAGCGTCAGAGCGGCGGCGGCGGTCGTGGCGGTGGTGGTCGTGGCGGTGGCGGCGGTGGTCGCGGCGGCGGCGGCGGCAACCGCTGGTGATCGAGACCGGCTCCTCCGGGGCTCGTCATGCAAGGCGTGACGGATCCCGGGTGAACGAGTCGTAGCCAGGAGGCCCAGCTTCGAGAGGAGCTGGGCCCTTTGCATTTCGCCCCTCGGGTGCTCCTTGCGGCGTCACCCGGGCGAGGCGATGCGGCCCGCAAAGACCACCGCGTTGGTCGGGACGTCGCGGATGAACACCAGGAAGGGGCGGTCGGCCGTGAACTTATGCTGTTCGAGGACCGCCGACGTCGTCTCGAAGTCCACGGCGGTCGCGGCCGCGGCCTCGGTGCCCTTCTCATCGACGCGCAGGAAGGCCTTGTGCAGCACGTCGGCGATCTTGAGCTTCTCGACCGATGGGCTCACGATGCCCGAGAAGTCGGCCTCCCCGTCGTCGAACGCCTTCACCATGCCCAGCACGCCGAGCGGCTTCTTGAGGGACACGGCGTCGCCCCGGATCTCGAACTTGGGCAGGCTGACGAGCACCTTGCTCGTCTTCAGGCCCGCGAACATGGAGAGCAGGCCCTTTCCGTCGAGGCTCCTCTCGAAGGTCCTGAAATCGCCCCTGGGCAGGACGAACACCATCGAGACCTTGTTGCCCATGTAGGGGAGCTCGAGCGCCTGGTAGGCCTCGGTCTCGGCGTAGCCGGCGCTCGGGATGCCGTGCATGGTCGGCACCTTGTTCACCCCGCCGTCCAGCCCCGTGAAATCCTGGTCCCTCGTGGCCTCCTTCTCGAAGGGCTCCGCCCAGTCGGCGTTGAAGTACACAGCGTTCACCAGCACCAGGCGGGTGAGAGCGCTGATGGATCCCGGGCCGAGCAGGTTCCTGATCTTCTTCTCGGTCTGCCTCTCCACCCACGCGTTGATCTTGAGGCGCTCGGGCTCGGACCGGCCGTGGAAATCGGCCAGCTGCACGCCCACGCCGTAGCTGGTCGCCAGGGTGTCGAGGAAGGGGCTCTCGAAGGGGACGCCCTTCTGCCCGAACATGGTGTTGACGGAGCGGAGCGCGAAGGGCTTGCCCGAGGGAGCAGCGGGCTGGGCCTCCGAGCGCGACGCGAGCTCCAGATCCAGCGCGTTCATGGCCACGTGCTGGCGCTCTGCCGGGAGGTGAAGGCGGAGCGCCTGGGCCATCTCGGTCGCCGTGTCGCCCTTCGCTCCGGCGTAGGCCATCGAGAGGGCGGTGGTGATGCTCAGGGGCGAGAAGAAGACGTTGTCCTGCGAGTGCTGGGCGAGGAGAGCGTGCATCCTCAAGGCGAAGTCCGCGTTGCCCTCCGCGAGCGCCGTGAGCTCCGCCGGCGTGGCGTCAGGCTTGGTGTCGCGAGCCAGGCTGGACCTCGCGACGTCGAAGGTGGGACCAGGCTCATCGCCAGGACCGACCGACCCCGAGCACGCCGCGGTGGAGAGGGAGAGAAGAACGAGGAGGGAGAGGGAGGTGGTGCGCATATTGAGCGGGAATGCGCCAATCGTGCCAGCCAGTTTTTCCCGAATTTTATAAAGTTTTAAGGAGGAAGTGGGCTGCCAAAATGCCGCATGGCACATGCATGGCACATTACGTGGCCCAGGCCTCGGACCTCAGGCCGCCCCCCTCCTCGGCTTGAAGAGGCGGACGGTATTTCGGCCCGCCGCCCTGGCCTCGTAAAGCGCGCAGTCGGCGGAGCGGAGGAGGTCGGCGCCGCTGGCGACGCCTGGAGGGGTCCAGGCGACACCGATGGACAGGGTCAGGCAAAGCTTCTGGCCCTCGAACGCGATCGCGGCCCTGGCGACCTCCCTGCGGAGTCTCTCGGCCACGAGCATCGCGTCGTCCTCGGCGATGTCCTGCAAGATCACGACGATCTCCTTGAGGCCATACCGGGTCACCACGTCGGAGGAGCGGCAGCAGCGCCTGAGCACCTGGGTGACGGAGCACAGCGCCAGATCGCCCGCGGCATGGCCCAGCGTGGCGTTCAGGTGCTTGAAGTGATCCAGGTCGAGCCTGAGCAGGGCCGTCGACGTCAGGTGCCGGGAAGCCAGGCGAAGCGTCTCCTCGAGCCTCTGCAGGCCGAAGCTACGGTTGTGGAGGCGGGTGAGCGGATCGACGGTGGTGAGCGTGAGCGCGTAGGTCACCTGGCGACCGTGGATCTCGCAGGGGTAGATCGCCTCCTCGCTGAGCGCCAGGGCCTCGACGATCATGCACCCGCGGGCCCCCTCGCGCGTCCTCAGCGGGATGATCACGAACCCCGGGGGCTCGAACGAGGGGCGCTCTCGCAGGAGCCCCTCGCGGACCGCGCGAGCGATGTCGCCCTCGAGGCCGCCCGGAGAATCGATCCCGGAGAACTGGCCGATCCCTGCGCACAAGCTGACGCCCGCCTCGTCGTCGGTGAGCACGAAGAGCCCGTTGTTGCTCGTCGCTTGCCGCTCATCTCCGGCGTTGACGAGCTCGATCAGGCTCCGGAGCGCGACGTCGATCAGCTCTCGCGCGGGCTGAGGGCGCGCGATCGCGGGCCCGCACTCGAGGATCCGTCGGAGGTACGCCCTCTGTCGATTCATGCTCTCGAGGGCGCGATGGCGCACGAGCGCCGCGTCGACGAGCGTGAGGAGCCGAGGGAAGCCGTCGATCTTGTCGTGGTATCCCTGGATATCGAGCTCCGCGAGGAGCTTACGAGCGGGCTGGTCCACCACACGGCTCGTCACGAGGAGCACCTGCGTGAACGAGTCGAAGACCCGGATGTCGCGCACCACCCGGGCGCCGGTCTCCCGTCCCAGATAGAAATCCAGAAGGACGACGTGCGGCTTCCAGTGGCGGACCAGATCGACTGCAGCCCCGGCGGTCCCGGCCGCCCGGACCTCGTGTCCCTCCGCGCGCAGCAGGGCGCCCGTCGTCCTGACCAGCTTTGCGTTCTTGTCGATCAGCGCGATCCGGTGGGCAGATCCGGCTCCCGGCAGCGTGTTTTTGCCAGGGGTGCCCCTCACCTCGACGCTCGCTCGGGCTTGGAGGAACTGACCCCCCACGCCGTTCGAACGCGCGGCGAGCAAGGTTGTCGATCTGTCCAGAGCGATCCCGCGATCCGTCATGCAGTGAAGTAACGCCCGTGCTCGCTCGCGGTTAAGGTCCCGCCGCTCGAGGGCCTGTCAGGCGCAGGCGCCCACCACGGACGTGCGGGCAAAGCCCGACTCCACGTCGGTGATGGTGACCCGCACCATGCCGTGCGCGTCGAAGGCGTAGCGCTCGTGCACCAGCGGCCCCTGGCGCTCCAGCCTGCGCACCGGCACCCGGGCCAGATCCACGTCGTCCTTGCGCAGCCCGGGATCGAACGGGAAGAAGACGTCGGTGAGGGGGGCCAGATCGCCCTGGGGGTTGCCCTGATCGTCGATGTCCGAGCACTCGAAGTAGCGGAAATGCCCGACGTCGTGGGCGGCCCGGTAGCGGCGCTCCACGGACACGGGCGGCTGGCCGGGGCGGGGCAAGGCCATTTCCCGGGTGAAGATGGGATCGTAGGAGGCCCGCTCCCCGTGCTGCGCCTCCCGGAAGACCCCGAAGTTGCGGGAGAAGCGGTCGTCGAGCTCGAAGCCCGCCTCGGCGTCGCTCGCGATGGCCAGCCCTATCGCCACGGCCGCGTGGGGGTAAGGGGATCGATGCACCCTCCGGCCATAGCGGGTCTTGAGCACCCGGCTCACCACGGGCAGAGCGCTGGCGCCCCCCACGACGTACACGCCCGCCACGTCGGTGAAGCCCTCGTCGGCGGGCCCCCTATCGCCGGGGCCCCCTCCTCGCAGGAGGACGGGGGCCATGGCCTCCAGGGTGCGCTCCACGAGCGGAGCGCAGGCGTCGAAGTAGTCGCTCACGGCGAGCACCAGGACGCTCCTGGGCGCCTCGGCGCCCAGACACGCCTCGAGATCGAGGGTGAGCTTGCGGGAGCTCGCGTTGAGCCGTTCCTTGGCGTCGCGGCAGGCGTCCAGCAGGCGCGTTCGGGCGTGCGAGGAGAGCGCTTCCCAGGTGAGCGCCACCCGCTCGAGGGCGAGATCCGCGAGCGCGCGATCGAAATCGTCGCCCCCCAGGCTGCCCAGGCCGGCCGTGGTCACCACCTCGTGGTGCTTGCCGCTGACCCTCACGAGGGACGCGTCGAAGGTGCCTCCCCCCAGATCGTACACGATGACGTGCTCTCGCTTGCTGTTCAGGGTGCGCGCGTGGCGGTGCGAGAACTCGAAGCCCGCGGCGGAGGGCTCGTTCAGCATCGCCCTCACGTCGAAGCCGGCGCGCCGGAAGGCCTCGAGCGTGAGGAAGCGCTGAGTACAGAAGGAGTTGGCCGGCGTGGCCACCACCGCGTCGAAGCGCGGAAGCCCCCGCACCTCGTCGGGCAGGTTGGAGCGCTCCCTGAGCGCCTGGGCCAGGGCGCCGATGAAGCGGGTGACCAGCTCGCCCACCTTGATGCTCGACGAGCCCAGCGAGACCGAACCGCTGGCCTTGGCGTCGGCGAGCAACCGCTTGAACGAGCGAGCCTGCGTGAAGGTGGGATCCGAGGCGACGGCCAGGGCGTCGAAGCCGAACCGGAGCTCCCCCTCGCGCTCGGCGACGAGCGAGGGGAACCACTCCACCGGATCTCCCGTGTCGCCCTCGAAGCTGACGATCGGGTAATTGCCTCGGTCTGCCCAGGCCACGACCGTTCGGGTCGTTCCAAAATCGATTCCTAGTCCCACCACACGGGGGCTACACGACGCGCCAACGCAGGGCCAAGAAAACGGCGACGGTCACCCAATACACCCAAATCCTCTCCCCTTTCTATCTCTCCCCTGTGAATTCCCCTTCTCTGGCTCGCCACAGCGCTTCGTTGGGCACGTCCCAAGTCCTCTCCCCCCTCTCCCTGTGAATTCCCCTTCTCTGGCTCGCCACAGCGCTTCGCTGGGCTGGGAGCTGGTAGATTTTACAGGGCACTGGGGCCTTAGCGGGCCCGATCCCTTCCGGGGGGCCGCGCGCTCCAGGTTTACCCCGACGGAGCGCCGCAACAGCATCGGTTTCCGCTGCGCCAGATAAGGCCGTTGTAGAATCCCACGTGCGCTCCCTGGGCGACGGGGCGGCGAGAGCCGCCCCGTGATGCCCGAGAGCCTGTCCTGCGCTGGCCTTGGCCGGAGACGCTCTAGCGAGGGAGCTTCTCTGCGAGGATATCGACCTTCTCGATGGAGGGCGGCTGGGAGAGCAGCTCGGCGGCGTTGGCCATCAGCGCCTTGGCCACCCCACCCGTCAGGTGCGCCTGTCGGCCCTCTTCGTCCCCGAAGGTGTCGAAGACGCCGAAGGTGCTGGGTCCGAGCTTGATGGCAAACCAGGTGGTGGTGCCCGGCTCGTCGTTCACGATGGGCAGCGCGCCCTTGAGGAAGGCCTCCACCGCCCCCTCTTTTCCGGGCTTGGCTTCGAGGCGGGCGAGCAGGGCAACGGTGTTCTTCATGGTGGTCTCCTTGTCTTTCTTGTTCTCGGGTCCTGCGAGGCATCTCGCATCGTTCGAGAGGAAGGAGGGAGCACGGGCGCTTCTTATCCGCCCTTTTGTTGAGTCCCCTGTCGATTTCATGGATCCGGGCGTTTTTCAGGGGATCATCGCGCCTGCTCGGTAGCCGATGGAGGCGCTCGACGCCGAGCTCGACAGGCTCACGAACGCGTGCAACCGCCGCCTTGCATCCCGCGTAGATGCCGCGCCGCCCCGAGCAGGTCAGCGCGCCGCCTGGCACGTGAGACGCCCCCGTCTCTCGCGGCCTCGCCTCGCCCTGTCCTCCTGGAGCGCGGCGCCTTCTCGAGTCCTCTTCAAGGAGAAAACTGGATGAACGTCTCGCGTATCGCCACAGGTCTGCTCTCTATTTCCCTCTTCGCCTGCACCCAGCAGGTCTCCACGGAGGCCGCGGCCACCGAGGCCCCCGAGGGGCCGTCCGAGGTCAGCTTCGCGCTCACCTCCCCGGGGGGCCACACCCTGCTCCGCGTGGCGGAGGGTGTTGTCATGGCCAGTGTCCAGCGGTCTGGACTGCCCATCACCCATGGCAACTACGAGTTTGTCGTCGTCGAGGGAGGGACCCGCTATTACTGCGGCTCCAGCCAGGGCCAGTGGCGCTGCGACGACCGCGCGATCGCCGCGAGCCTGGCCGGGGAGGACGAGCTCACCCGTGTCCCCGAGGTGGCCGCGCGGACCGAGGGCTCTCTCTCGGCGGTGCGCCCCCGCATCCTCCCGTTCATCATCGGCGCCATCGTCGGGGGCATCATCTACGACGGCGTCAAGGCGCTCGCGTACTGCGAGAACCACTGGCAAGATTTTGGCACCGGGAGCTACGACAGCCTGATGGCCAAATGCATGACCGTCCGCATGGATCCAAGGAACTGAGCGGCCCGGGACGACCCTTCACGAGCGAGCGGCGCGGGCGTCTCTTTGCGCCTCGGCCTGCTCCAGGAGCGAGAACAGATCCGCCCTCGCACCGACCGCTCCGATCAGCTCTCGACGAAGCCGGTCCGCGGTCACCACACGGAGGTCTCCAGGCGCCGTCCGCCACGGTGGAAGCGTCTGTACCATGCAAGCGATCAGCCGCGGCGGCCCTGGCCATGGCCTGACGAGCGTGGTGTCCTGGTAGGGGGCCTCGCGGATGAGCGAGGCCTTCGCCAGGCGCTCCAGAGGCTCCGGGCACGTGAGGTAGGCCTGCACGTCACCGGCACCGAGGAAACCTGCCCCGCACGCCAGCCGCATGGCCGTGTCCAGGGCGAACACGGCGTCCTCGCGCAGCGCCTCGATGACCCGCTCGGGGGAGGCCAGGAGGAGCCGCGCCGCCGTCATGCCCTCGAGCCGGAAGAGCAGCGGGACGATCTCCACCATGCGGTGCCAGACAGGACCCCCTAGCTCCCGGAGCATCCGCTCCCGGCGCAGCCTCGCCCGATCGCGTCGCAGCGCCGCCATGCGCTCGTCGGCTGTGAGCCCCCGCTTCCGGTCAGCCATCACGTTTGTCCAATAGCCGGTGGATGCGCTCCAGGCCGACCTCGACCTGTTTCAAGGTGGGGGCGTACCCCTCGGCCCCCGCGTCCGAGAAGAGGGGATCGCGTTCGAGCGCGAGAAAAGCGTCCTGGGCTCCGGCCCGCAGATCCTCGATGCGCACGGGATCGACAGCGGCGAGCAGCCGGCGGAGCTCGACCTCGAAGTCTGAATCGCTCGCCCGCTCGGCGATCACCAGGAGCGCCTGGATCTTGTCCTTCGCTCCCTTGTGCGCCCGCTCCGTGAGGAGCTTGCTAGCCACGAACCCGGCCGGCGACAGCGCCCGTCCTCCCTGAGGGAGCGCGGTCGTCGCCCTCTGCTCGCCGACGATCCTCGAGATGTCCTCGAAGACCATCACGCGGAGCAGACCGGCACCCCCGATGTGATCGCCTTCCTCCGGATCGCCGTACCCGAGGAGATCGAAGCTGACGCCACCCTCCGGACGGACGAACGTGGCGGTCCCCGGCTCGTGCTCGAAGCCCTGTCGGGTCAACATCTCGACGATCGCTCGCCCGTGCCGTAAGACGATCTCCTCGGAGACGGCGACGTCGATGTCCTCCGTCAGCGCCGGGACCCGGGTCTCGAAGCCAAACAGCCCCGACGAGCCCACCAGGACGGCGTCGTCGCCCACCGGGCCTTGCCTCAGGGCGGCCAGCACCTCTAGCGCCGTCGAGCGATCGGTCACCTCGCGAATCTATCAGCCCTTCCATGATGCACCAGCGCCGAGCGGCCAGCTCTTCAGTCGCTGCCAGACTGGAGGGTCACGGATCGCCGGGGCTGATTCCTAACGAGTGACGAGATCGTAGGGTGGTGTTCGGGGCCAAGATCGTTCATGGTTGAAGAATGTTCACCAGCCGAAAAACTGCGGGGATCTCCGTGCTCGTGATGCTGATGCTCGCGGGGTGCCAGGTGGCATCGAAGGACGGAGCCTCTGCCCCCGCGCTGGGAAAGGTCTCCTCGGCCGCGGCGGAGGATTTCCCCACCCTGGAGGTCGACGCGATCTGCAGGCTGGGAGCGGGGTGCTGCGGCGCCAACGGCATCGCCATGGACGTGGGCACCTGCAGCGCCGTGTTCGCGGGGGGGTTCGAGGGAGAGCTCGCCGGGGTCACCCCCGACATGGTCGCGGCGGGCACCGTGGTCTACGACGACGCCCAGGCCCAGGCCTGCCTGGCCGCCATCGACGCGCTGGGGTGCGCGGTGCTGGGAGATCCCGCGACCAAGGCGGCCATCGCGACCTGCGCCGCGGTGTACACGGGGGTGCTCGCCGCGGGCGACGCCTGCACGGCCAGCGTGGAGTGTCAGGCAGGAAACTTCTGTGACGTCGCCACGGGCACCTGCGCGGCGCTCCGGGCCGCCGGCGATCCCTGCGCCACGAGCGACGAGTGCTCCCACCGCGCCTCGGCCGACATCTGCGATACGGACGTCGCGGCCTGCGGGCCTCGAAGGGCCGACGGCGCGGCCTGCGTGGCCAGCGCCGAGTGCGCCTCGTCCCTCTGCGACGGCGGGGTGTGCGTGTCCGCCGTGGCCGATTATTTCGGCGTCGATCGCTGCGTGAACGTGCTCGCCGGCGCGCCTGTCGCTCCGGCCGGGCCGTGCGGGGCGGGGGGCCCGCTCTGCGAAGACGACGAGGCCTGCGCCACCGGCGCCGACTGCATGAGCGGCTTCTGCAGCCCGAAGAGCCGGACCTGCGTCTCCGGCAGCTCCTGCGCGATAGGGGCGGGCGACTCCGTGGCGGGCATCGAGACCTGCGGCGCTGGCGAGACCACGGCCGCGCCGCTGCACCAGAGCTGCTGCCGCTCCCTGCCGCTCCCTGCCACGCCAGGCCGTCGCCTGGACAAGTACGAGCTCACCGCAGGGCGTATGCGACGCTTCGTGAGCTCGGTGACCGCACAGTACGGCACGACCAACATCCGGCGCTGGGTGTACGAATACGGCGCGGCCAACCCCGACAGCCAGCTTGGGTACATGACGACCTACTACCCGAGCGTCGTGGACATCCTGCCCAACTCTTCCTTGAGCAGCGCCAAGCCCCCGCTGGCGGTGCACCTTGGCGCCTTCCCCGTCGATCCCATGAACGCGCTCGACGGCTGCTACGTGGGCACTGGCGGCTACGGGCACGCCACCTACCACCAGGCGACCAACGTGCTGAGCGGCTACGGGATTCCCGCGCGCAAGTTCTCGCAGGCCACCCTCGACGAGAAGCCCATGAACTGCGCGATGACGCTCATGTACATGGCGTTCTGCGCCTGGGACGGCGGGGAGCTCGCCGCCGCGACCGACTACCGCGAGGTCTGGGGCAGGAACCTCCAGCGAGTGGGCACCACCAACGTGTTCATCCCCTGGGAAAACGTGCTCTCGGTGGGCGATTTCAGCTGGCGAAATGGCCAGAACGGCACCTTCAATTGCCTGGTGGACTGGCCGGGATGCGTCCCCTACAGCGCCAATCCGGCCGATCCTGTCCAGCAGATCTTCTACCGGTACCCCACGAGGTATGCGGCGGGAGGCAACATCTATCTGCCCGACGACACGACCCCGCTCTTCCCCGCGCCCGGCCGCTTCCAGCTGGACGCCACCAGGATCACCTCGGCGAACGGCGAGTCGTGGATGGATATCGGAGGCCTCAACCTGGAGACCGGCTGGGTGCCCAACCCTCCCGACTCTCCCTCGGGGGCCATCTCCGATATCTGCGACGTCTCGTCTCGCCCGGCGCCCGGGGAGATCGGGTGCGTCCGTCAGGGGCAGAACGGGGTGCTCCGCCACTCCGGGCCGCTGCCTCACCTGCCGCTCTTCGGTTACTCGTGGGAGGGCCACGCCCGCTACAACGACACCTGGCTCGGGAACAACACGCAGACCCTCGGCAGCTGGAAGCCCGTCACCTTCCAGTACGGCAAGGTGGGCGCTCGCTGCGCCCGCAACTACTGATCAAGGGACTTTTCCGGGCAAGATCCGGGCACCCCCAGCGCGACCTCACCCGGCCGCCTCGTCCCCAAGAGGCTCGCGGCGGGCCGGTTTGTCGGCGTGTTGCGCCGAGTCGATCGCGCGGGGTGTGGTAGCTTCGCGCGCTCGCGTCCCATGAATCCGAACACCTACGATTTCATCGTTGTCGGCGCAGGTTCGGCCGGCTGCTGCATCGCCAACCGCCTGTCGGCCGACCCCAAGCACCGCGTGCTGTTGCTCGAAGCCGGAGGCAACGACAACAACCCCGTGATCCGCATGCCCATCGGCTTCACGCGGCTGATGTACGATCCGAAGGTCAGCAACCTGTACGTCACCGAGCCCGAGCCCGAGCTCGGCGGCCGAAAGGTATCGGTGATGCGCGGGCGCGTGCTCGGCGGCTGCTCGGCGATCAACGGTCAGCTGTACATGC
>SXGT01044222.1_pt1 | contig 15880 bp, 17 predicted proteins | sample 3176221 | NCBI WGS metagenome assembly SXGT01 (sample SAMN11356862, study PRJNA531348) | freshwater metagenome | isolation source: freshwater sample F1-120 | place: China: Fuxian Lake, Yuxi | collected 2017-12-25
GAAGTTATCGCGAGAGCTCATGATGTTGGAGCAAGAATGTGCCTTGGACAGGAAAGAGATATTACTCAAGAAGGACTGGATAAATATTCGGATGTGATTAGAATGTATGAGAGAAAAACTGGAGCACTTATTGGATTATCCCTATCAATAGGTGGAATTATTGGTGGGGCTTCTTATGATGAAGTTGAAGCGTTGAATAAAATTGGAGTAAATGCTGGAGTATCCTATCAAATAATTGACGATGCTTTGGACAATATTGCTGATGAACGCGACGCTGGAAAACCAAAAAATCAAGACGTCAATAAGAAAACTTTGTTAAATTTGATTGGATGGGAAAATGTTAAGGCTCTGAAAAGAGAAAAAGATTCTGAAATAGATAATCTTTTAGGCTCTTTGAAGGGAGATTTTTCTTTACTTGGAACTGCTCTCAAAAAGCTTACTTGCGCGCACGATAATCGATTAGTTAAGATTTAATGTTACTACTTATTTAGGACGTTATTAGAAAAGTTTAAATATCATTTTAAAGGGCAATTTTTATGGAAAATAGAAAAAGAAATGTTGGAATATGGGCGCTCGCCGGAATTCTTGGAACAATAGCGTATGCTCAATTATCCGATTTGAACAATGGAACTAACAAACCTATTAAATTTGGAACAGAAAAAGAAATCGTTCAAGTTAGAGATTATTCAAATAAAAAAATCAAAGATGGGCCAATTTATTCCGAAGATAAAGTTCCGGCAAATATGTGCGCGCGTTATGTTCGTTGTGCCGCAGAAGAATTATTTGGAATAAAATATCCAGTGGCTGACGCATGGGATATAAGGGATGACATTAATGTTGAAGAAATAAAAGTTGATTCCAAAAATACTCTTGAAAATCTTGCTAAAGATGGTTCGCTTAAGGAAGGAATGATTGTAGGATTTTATAATCCGAATAGTAAATATAATGCTCGTGCAGAAGAAGATGGAGCGGGATATACGCATGTTATGATTTACCTTGGCAAAGATGAGGAAAAATTGTTTTTCGCGGATAAGTTTGGTAAAAAAACAAGAATTAAAATTTCTCTTGATGAAATAATTAAGAGTGGACTTGATGCGCGCGAAGTTATGTATTTAAAAAATTAGATATTGTTTTGCGATAAGATTTATATAGGATATTGCTCTGTTGTAGTTATGAGAATTGGTGTGATGGCTTTGGTAATTTTGGCGACTATTTTTGCCATCGGATTCGTTTCTGCTGGAATTTTTATTGAGCCATTAAATGAAGTGTATAATTATGGCGACCAACTTACTGTTAAAACTAACTTAATTCCGAGTGCCGCGATTGCGGAGCATTACACAGTTGACTTAAAGTGTGGGACAAATTTAACAATAAATATTTTCAACCAATTTTTTAATTTGCAAACTGGCGCAGAACAAATAGTGCAAGTGACTACACAATTGACTAATTCTCTTCTAAATAATATTACTTCTGCTTGTTACTTGTCTGCTAACTTTGGCGGAGATGTTGTCGATAGCAACGAATTTGTCATATCGCGAAATATTTTTGTTGAGTTGGACTTGGAATTTGACGAACTTGCGCCTGGAAAAAGGATTTATCTTGAGGGCACCGCTACAAAAGAAAGTGGTGTTCTACTTAATGGGTTTGTTGAGCTCTCCGTGCCGTCGCTGAATTTGTATAAATCGGGCACAGTTAGCAACGGAGTTGTGAATATCAGCACACTTATTCCTGAAAATGCTAAGTCTGGAAAACATAATGTTAGTGTGGCAGTGCACGACACGAGCGCGTCAGGTAGTGTAATGAGTCGAGGAATATTTTCTGACGAGATTAAAATTAGCCAAGTTTTGAAAGATGTAGAAATTCGCGCTGTTGATGAAGATATTGAACCAGGGAAGGAAGATTTTATTTTTCAAATAGTTGCGCGCGACCAGGCAGGTGACCCTATTCAGCGCGAAATAAATATTCTTGTTTCGGATCCGAAAGGTTTGCCGTTTATTAAAAAAATAGTCAAATCAAACGAGAATCAAAAGATGACTTTTTCCTTGAACAACACGCCCGGATATTGGAGCATTGAAATCAGTTTAGGAGATATAATCAAACGCAAACTTTTTTATGTCGCTGAGGTGCAGAAAATACAAACGAGTTTGATAAATGACGATTTGATTGTGACTAACATTGGAAATTCTCCGTTCGAAGGGCCGTTGGAAATAACTATTGGCTCATTTGTGGAAGTGAAGCAGATTTCTTTGGGTGTCGGCGAGTCTAAAAAGTTTAATCTTGAAGCGCCGGAAGGAAATTATTCGATTTCCGTGGCTAATTCTGGAGAGTCGCAGGTGCTTGGAAGTACTTTCCTTACAGGAAATGCGATAAAGGTTTCTGACTTCAAAGATGATATTCTTGATACGGTTAAAAATCCGATAATTTGGTGGCTTGTCGCGATAGTGTTTGTGTTGATATTTATTTTGGTGCAAGTCAAATTGAGATTACAACGTCGACCGCCTGTCTCACCTTTGATGGCGAGCAAGAACATGGATTTGCCGGTTAAAAAAATTAATTTGCCTGAAACTAAGTCAGCAATGAATGTCAGCGAGCCAATTCAAAAGTCAGTGCAACGTATTCCTTCCGTGTCGAATAGTATTCAACACTCAATGTCTCCGACGGCAAATAAGATATTTCCGGATACTCAAACTGGCACGCGTGAACGCGCAACCATAATTGCGTTGCGCGCGACTTCTGGAGGAAACTCAGCTTATGTAGATCAGACAATCAACAGTGCACTTTCGTTGGCGCAAGAAACTGGAGCTAAAATTTATATGGATAATAATTTCAAAGTAATTTTGTTTTCGCCGAGACTGACACAAAATTCAGATAATTCCGTGCTCGCTGTTCAGACAGCGAAGAGAATGGAGTCAATGCTTGCAGAACATAATAGTCTGTATCCTGAAAAAATTAATTTTGGAATAGGTGTTCACGAGGGAGATATTATTAGCGAAATAGAAAAAGGAGTTTTCCATTTTACTAGCGTTGGAAATGTTGTGAGCGCAGCCAAACGCGTTGCGCAAAGTGCCACGATGAAATTATTATTGACTGATAACGTGCGGACAAAAATTGCTAATACTATTAAAACTGAAAGGTCGCCATCTTCTCCGGATTTGTGGGAAATTACGAGGATTATTGACAGGACTAAAAACGCAGGATTTATACGCAATTTTAGTGAACGAAATAAGTAATAAATAACATCTAAAGGGTTAAAAACTCACAAATAGCCTAAAAAACATGAGCTCAAAAAAATATTTGGCGGCGCTCGCGGTTGCATCGGTTTTAATTGGTTCGTGTTCTCGTTATATAGGTGAGAAAACTAGGGATAACAAATCTAAACGATCAGAATCTCAAGTTATAGAAAGATACTCTTCTTTAGATGAGTTACTTCAGAAAGATGAGGTTGCGCGAAGCTATCAATTAACAGCGATAAGCAAATTAAAGACGCATGCGAAAGAGTTGTTCGATGGAGTTATTAGCACAAATTCGGGAGCGCGTCTTGAGTTGGAAAATTCAATTGAAACCTTATACGAGTACGCAAAACAAAGAATTCCTGAACAAACTGGTGAAATTGCGGAGATAGTTCGTAATGATAAAGTCAAGCGCGTTGCGTTTTACACAGCTGCGATGGTAGATGAAACGATAGGCGAAATAATTGAAAGAGAGTGGCAAAGACGTGAACCTCAAAGAGAACAGATAATTCAGGGAATTTACCGCTATTTGATTATCAAAGATATGGAAGACATGAAAAAAATGGAAGACATGGAAGATATGAAAAAGATGGCAGATATGAAATATATTCAAGATATGCAAGACATGAAAGATATGAAAGATATGGGAGATATGAGATATATGAAAAAAATGGAAGATATGAAAGACCTGAAAGATATGAAAGATATGAAAGATATGAAAGACCTGAAAGATATGAAAGACCTGAAAGATATGATATATATGAAAGACCTGAAAGATATGAAAGACATGGAAGATATGAGGTATATGAAAGATATGAAAGACCTGAAAGACCTGAAAGATATGGAAGATATGAGATATATTGAAGATATAAAAAAGATGAAAGCTATGAATCAAACTAATAAGAATTATGATGTGTTTAAAGACGAAATTATTACTTCTCTGAATAATGAGAAACTTGAAAAATTAGATAGTGAGGTTTATTCAGAAATTCAAAAATATTTCCCTAGCTATCTGTGGACGCATAAATTGTTTGAACGTCATGTAATGAAACCATTTATATACGATGAATCTTGGAGTCAAGACCGATATATCAACAGCCATATTCAACTGCCTATTTATCGTTCAGGTCTTCTAAAACTGAAGGAAAATGCTATTAAGGAATTTTTTAGATCTGAAACGAAATAATAATTCCGCGCAGTTTAAAAAGTGGTGAGCATTTAGAATATTAAGATGAGTTATTTTTTCAAGAGAGTGTTTTCATTGCGCGAACGACCTGGAATTAAATTAATAGTTTTTGATTTTGATGGGACGCTTGCGGACACGAGAGAATTGTTTTTGCGAATTATTTCTAGACATCTCGCCAAATTTAATATTTCAATGACTAAAAATTTAATTATCTCTTTCGGTAACGCCCCACTCGTTGATTTTATTTCGGCTTCAGGATTACAGCGAGATTTTGTCCGCAGCGTGAGCGCGTCGATAACTGGCGATTTTTTATCTGAATACGAAAAAATAAAACCTTGTAAAGAGTTGATGTCTTTGAAGGGTATTAAAATAAAAAAAGTTATTGTCTCTAATAATATTACACCATTTATTGAAAAAACACTTAATTATTTGCGCGCTGATTTTTTTGATAAGGTTTGCGGTTCCGATAAATTTACAACCAAGGTTAGTATGATTAAATCTCTGTGTAAAAAATACGGGGTTTTGCCTAATGAGACGGTTTATGTTGCGGATAAAGTGATTGATGCGACGATTGCACGAGAAGTTGGCTGTTATGGAGTTATCGTGTCGAATAAAACTTCTTGGTCCACGCACTCCGAAATTGTGAAAGCGAAGCCAGACTATATAATTGGAGATTTAGGGAAACTATTTCTCGTTATTGAACGGATTAACTTGGAACAATTTGCCTCCGTCTAAGAAATATCCTCTAAACCCGACGTCAGATTTGAATAGTTTTGTTATGTGGGGAATGATTTTCACTAATCCCATTCGTTGGGCGGTTCCGACCATAAACGCTTTGAGGCAATTCGGCGCGATGCGTCCGCAATCTGGAAGGACATTTCTTTCGATAAATTGTTCAACTTCTGCATTGAAGATTATAGGGAGTTCAGCTTTTCTGAAGGCAATAACACAAGATTGACTATCTACATGTTTTCTTGTAATTCCATTAGCTTGAATTTGTATAGTGTCGCTCATTTTATGACGAAAGATATTTAGAAAAGTAGCAGCACTTAGCAGATGCTAAACTTGCTGAGAATAGTAATTATCCTTTTTGTATTTCTCGCACTACATCTGGATTCGCTACTCATATTTATTTTAGGTGTAGCTTGTTTATAAATTTTTCTGTATTTTAGAATATATGATTAACAGAACTTTGATATTACATTCTTTCTAATCTTGAGATTCTATCGTCGATATTTGGATGTGTGGAAAATAGTCCAGTGATTTTCTTTTTGAATGGGTCTGAAATAAATAATGGTGCGACTGCTTTTGGAAAGTGGTGCTTGTCGTTTGGCGAGAGGTGTTCGTGTTTTATTTTTTTCAAAGCGTCTGCGAGTCCTTTTGGATAACGTGTGAATTTGGCTCCTGTTGCGTCGGCAGTGAATTCTCTCCTTCGCGAGATTGCTAAAGCGACGAGCTGTGCCATAATCGGCGCTAAAATTGAAAGCGCAATACCTAATATTATCATAAATAGTTTTACGCGCCCATCTCCTCTATTTTCATCTGAATTTGAAAACCACAAACTTCTAAGAAATAATTCAGCGATTATAGATATCATTCCGATTACAATTGCTGTGAAAGTCATGAAACGAATGTCGTAGTTTGCGACGTGAGACATTTCGTGCGCAATCACTCCTTCTAATTCGTGTTTGCTTAATTTAGCGAGAGCTCCGTCGGTGATGCAGATGACGGCGTGTTGCGGATCTCTTCCAGATGCGAAGGCATTTATTTGTGGAGAATTCATTACAAAAAGTTTTGGCATTGGTAAACCTGATGCCAAAGCCATGTTTTCAACTGCTGCGAAAAAAGGCCTGTGTTCTGTTGGTGAAGCTGGCTTTGCTCTTACCGACGCCAAAGCGATTTTATCTGCGTTATAATAACTTATTAATGTGTAACTTAACGAGATTATTATAGATAAAATCATAATAAAAAAGAAATGTGATTGGTCAAAAACGAAAGTCATAGCAAAACCTATTGTGATAAATAAGATTATAATAAATATTAAGAGGAAGACTGATTTTAACTTGTTGTTTCTTATTTCGTCGTGAAATGAAAGGCGCTCTGCCATGAAATATAATACTATTTTGGTTATTTAAAGGTTAATCTATTAGCTCAGAGAATTTAGTGCGTCGTCTATTTCGTTGAATACGTCGTCGTCTGTTTCTAAAGTGTTGTCTTCTGAAATCTGATTTGGATTATTATTTTCTTCATTATCTATTTGTTGGGAGTTAGCTTCCGAATTATCTGACGAGATAAACCAAGCTATTCCGCCAACAATTACTATTGCGACTATTGCCCAAATAATTATTTTCATTGTGTGCTCCTGATGGTTGTTCTATATTCTTGTTTAAATGCCTGTATTTTCGGCACTATTTCTGAACGTGGTTTGCCTTCGATAATTAATTTTTTTATTTCAACTATTTTAGTTACGAGACTTGCTGATTGGTCTGTTGTTAGTGTTCCTTGCTCTTGCATTTTTTCAATTCGTTCCTGTAATTCGTAAAGCAAAAGAACCACATAATTTCTTTTTGTGTCGTCGGGAGCTGCGCGGAACGTTCCTCCAGCATTGAGATTTACACCCGATTCTTCAAGAAAACATTTCTTTTTTTCGCGCGGAGCATTTATATCAAAACATTTTGCTGAACGGCGATAAAGCGCGGCACATGCTTGTCCGCGATTGTGGCCTCTGCACGCCTCTTCAATAATATTTGATGCTTCTGCTTTTGCAATGGCTTTATTTTGGAAACGACATTTGATTCTATCGTTGATTGTGTCGAGGTTTTCACATGTCGTTAATGTTGAAGGCGTTGTCGGCACTTGAGTCGCATTCCCATTAGAATTTGCGTTGTTGCCATTTCCTGTTGAAGAACCAGCAGCCATTACAGAATAAGAAAATAAAATTACAAAAATCAACAACGTCGAAATGAATATTTCTCTTTTCATTTTTTTAAATATTTTAAAACTTAACTTTAGGGACTGCACGTTCTTCGGCGGTGATTTTGAGAAATTCTTTTGCTTGTTTGTTATACATTTTCGCGAATAAAGTTCCAGGGAACGTTGTGCAGGCATTGTTGTATGAAAGTGTTGCGTCGTTGTAAAATTGTCTTGCGTATGCAATTTTGTCTTCTATTGCTGATAGTTCTTGTTGTAAATGTGTGAATGTTTCGCTTGCTTTCAACTGCGGATAATTTTCTGCGAGCGCGAAAATAGATTTCAAAGCTGTTTCCAATTGCGCGCCTGCTTTGACTTTGCTCTCGATGTTTTTTGCTCCGAGGAGAGCTTTACGCGCGTTCGTGACTTCAGTTATAACTGCGCGTTCGTGTTTCATGTATCCTTTTACAGATTCAAGCAAATTCGGGACTAAATCTGAACGCTTTTTTAATTGGACATCGATTTGCGAGAGAGAATTGTTAATTTGGTTGCTTAAAGTAACAAGGCGATTGTAGTAATAGATAAACATCATTACTAAAAAACCAAGAAGACCGATAATTATCCAACTTATTGCCATAAACTACTTAATAAAATGAGAGTTATAAATCTTTTTATAGTTCCAATATTTAAGTTATTGATGGAACAGTTCACGAGGACGATATTGACTTTCGGAATTTTAGTGTTTATTATATCGGGACTTTACTTTTTTTCTGACTGGTTTTCGAAAACTACGGGTTATGTTTTAGGTGAAGATGAAAAACTGCGACTTGCCCAATGTCTTTCAATCAAAGAATCTATTTTTTACCGCTCTGCGACTTGTCCAGATTGTGACGCGCAACTTGATTTGTTTGGCGACGATGCTGTAAAATTTATGAATGTCGTTAATTGTATTTCTACCGAGGAGTGTCCCGAAGGTGGTGTGCCGGCGTGGGAAATTAATGGGCGAATATATTATGGTATCCGTCAATTTGATGAGTTGGTTTCTGTTTCTGGGTGTGCTGTTAATTAGAAATTAACATTTGCTCTAAAAATCTAATTTGAGGGAAATTGGGCAATGGTCGCTTCCGTAAATTGATTTGATAATCGCTGCTTTTTCTATTTTGTTTTTAAGTATTTTAGAAACACAAAAATAATCTATGCGCCACCCAATATTTTTTTCTCTGGCGTTATGCATGTAACTCCACCAAGTGTAATGGTCTTTTTCGTCGGGATGCTGAAAACGAAAAGTGTCGATGAATCCGTGTTTGATGTATTTATCAAAACCTAAACGTTCTTCTATTGTGAAGCCTGCGTTTTTCGTGTTTTCCTTTGGGCGCGCGATGTCTATTGTTGTGTGGGCTACATTTAAATCGCCGCAGAAAACTAGAGGTTTACTAATTTCTAATTTCTTCAAAAGCGCTAAAAATTTTTCATCCCATTCTTGTCGGTGTTTTAATCTTGTCAGTCCTCTTTGAGAATTAGGGGTGTAGACATTTACTAAAAAGAATTTTTCAAATTCTGCTACGATTACGCGACCTTCTTTATCGTCTAATAATTCTTTTCCTAATTTAATTGATAAGGGTTTTATCTTACTGAATATTGCCGTGCCAGAATATCCTTTTTTTTCTGCGGGATTCCAGATTTGATATTCGTAACTGTGTAAATCTTTGTTTATTTTTTCGTGGTCAATTTTTATTTCTTGTAAACAAATAATATCGGGATTTTCTTTTTCTATTTCTTTGGAAAATCCTTTACTCATTACAGCTCTTATTCCGTTGACGTTCCAAGAGAGAAGTTTCATAATTTGTTTTAGATTATAAAGTATAAAAAGGCTTTTTCGCATATTATTTTATGAAAGAATTGTATTTTGATACTTCGGCAACTACTCCTGTTCGTATGGAAGTTGTTCGCGAGATGAATGACGCGATGCTTGTCGATTTTGGCAATCCGAGTTCTGCGCATGATTTAGGAAACAGAGCTTTGAAATTAGTTGACGGTGCGCGAACCAAACTTGCGCGGGCTATCGGTGCGCGTGCACATGAAATTTATTTTACTTCTGGAACGACTGAATCAAATAACCTTGCGATTCAAGGACTTGCTCGCGCACATCCTAATAAGAAGAAGATTATCATTTCATCAATCGAACACCCTTCGATTCGTGAAACTTGTGGGTATTTGAAAAATAAAGGATATAAAATTGTTGAAATTCCAGTTTCTAAAGATGGATTTATTGATTTGAATTTCTTAGAGAATAATATTGATAAAAATACTTTGATTGTTTCCGTGATTCACGCAAATAATATTTTTGGAACTTTGCAGAATTTGAAGAAGATTGGAGATATTTGTCGACGGAAAGGAACCTTATTTCATACTGACTGTGCGCAGTCATTCGGCAAGATGAAAATAGTTGTTCATGACTGGAATATTGATTTATTGAGCGCTTCTGCCCATAAGATTGGTGGGCCGAAAGGAATCGGGTTGATTTATGTTAAAGACTCTGTAAAATTATTACCTTTGATTTTTGGTGGCGGACAGGAAAATGGCTTGAGAAGTGGGACGGAAAATGTTGCCGGAATTGTTGGTTTTGCTAAAGCTTGCGAATTATCTTTGAAAAATAAATGGGATAAATTTGCTGAATTGCGCGACGTTTTAATTGATAATTTAATTGCGCTTGGGGGAAAAATTTACGGAGCCAAAGGTCATGACAGATTACCGAATAATATTTTCGTTAGCTTTTCTGGAGTTGATTCTGAAACTTTGATGCATCGGCTTTCTGCTCGCGGAATTTATATTTCTACTGGAAGCGCGTGCGATTCTAAAAAAGCGCGCGAAGATACGGCGTTGCGCGCAATTGGTTTATCAAATCAAGAGATGAAAAGTTCCATCAGAATTTCTTTACCTATTGATGTTATGAAAAAAGATATTAAATATTTTGTGAATATTTTGAGAAAAGAATATATTTAAAAACCTGTTTCACCTTTGATAATTATGAGAAAAATAATAAGAAGACAGCGAAGAAAAGCAATTCTGATAAGAAGACAGAAGACGAACAAGGGTAGAAGAAAGTAATTTTTGTGTGAATAATTGTTTCGTATCTGTAAAATTTTAATCTTTTTTATGGCGATGTATCTCCGTTAAAACTTCGTCGACATCGTCTAAATCCCAGCGGTCTTTTTTTGGTTTTGACCCTTCTTCTTCCAAGGCTTCCTCATCCATAACGATGTAAGCTATTTTGTTTCCTTTCTCATTTCGGATGAGTACGTGATACTGGCCGTTCGGCAAAATCATATTTATTTCTCCGACCATTCCTTTTTTTATTTGTGGGTTTTCTTCATCATATGGCTCGACATCTTTTTCTAAAGGTGTCAATAATAGCTTTACTTTTTGATGTCTTTTGAATTTTGTATTCATAAAATATTATAGCTTCATGAGTATATAACTTTTTATAATAATCTTTTCTGCATGAGTTATGGGAAATGATGTGAAGGGGGTAAATGATATTTCTTCTAAGCCAGGTGATGACGGCGGAAAAGAAAATGGAAAAGTTTATTCGCATTCGCGACTTTGGCTTTATGAATCGTGTCCAGAATTTTACAAATTGAAATACATCGACAAAAAATTACCGGTTATTCCCACACATATTTCTCTTTTTTTGGGAAGCGTCGTTCACGAGGCATTGGAGTGGCTTTATCATCAAGTAAAATATCACGAAATCACAATTGACGAATTGATAGAATATTTCACCGAGCGATGGACTTCGCAATTTTCCGAAAATGTTCGCATTGAAAATGGTGACGAAGTTGATGCTTACAACAAAGCGGTAAAGTTCCTCGTCGACTATTATACTAAGCACAGACCTTTCAAAGAAAATGTGTTGGCTATTGAACGGAAGATAATGTTTCCGCTTGACGAAGATAAAAAATATTTCATACAGGGATATATTGACAGATTAGATATGGCTGAAGATGGAACTTACGAGGTGCACGATTATAAGACGAACGCTTATCCGAAGAAACAAGCCGAAGTTGATGACGACCGCCAACTAGCGCTTTATCACATCGGCTTGAAAGAAGTTTTTGGAAATGATATAAAGGTAAAACTGATTTGGCATTTCTTGTCGCACAATTTACAAATGGTTTCTCAAAGGTCTGAAGAGAGACTGGAAAAATTAAGAAATGAAACTTTAAATTTGATTAAAGAAATAGAATCTGCGACGGAGTGGCCTGCGTGTGGAGGGAAATATTGTGACTGGTGTAAATATAAATCTGAAAATAAATTAACTTATGAAAATTTTATTCGGAAATTTGACGAAGTGCAGAACGTGAAAGTTGAGAAATTATCTGACGGAAAATTATTCTAGAAATGCTTTTTGTGGTTTGAATTGTTTTTTGCTTCTGGACTTTTTGTTTTTTGAATTTTCAGATTTTAAATCGTGAAGTTTTATTTCTGAAAAAAGATATATATAAAGGATTTCAAGAATTCCGACTGTTGATACAATCATCAACGCGACGAACCAAATTGGGCTGTTTTTCTGGGCGGCTTTCCACATTGCTCTGCCTTTCCAGAAAAGTGACCAAATCAAAACTATTACTAAGAGCCATTCCGGAAGATTAGTCGTTGCAGATAAGTCACCGATTAATGGATTTAATGAGCTCATGATTTTTTTTGGGGAAGTTTGTTTAAATATGTTTGGGAAATTTTAGCACGAGATATTTTTTTCTGAAAATTGTCTAAATAAAAGTTCCACTATCTAAACGAACTTTTATTTATAAACTTGTGAAAAATATTCTTATTGTGATAGTATTGAACATAAAAGTTTAAATAGATATTTTTTCTAAAATGGACGTTACACAACAGATTGGGTTGATGTTTGGAAAACAACACAATAGGTTGTAGTAATCAAAAAGTTACAAAACAGGTGAAAAATGCAATGCCCTTTTTGTCTGCATGACGAAACGAAAGTAACGGACAAGCGAGATGTTGAAAATATCACGCGAAGGAGGAGGGAATGCCTGAAATGTGCTAAACGCTTTTCGACTCATGAGCGAGTGGGTTGGAGTGACTTGACCGTTATCAAGAAAAATGGTTCGAAGCAAGCGTTCGATCGGGCAAAAGTTATTTCGGGGATGCAAAGGGCGTGCGAGAAAAGACCTGTGCAGAATGAAATGATTGAGCAAATGGTAAATAAAATTGAAGATAGATTGCGAAAAAAAGGAAGTGCTGTTAAGAGCGCATTTATTGGTGAGCTTGTTTCACAAGAGTTGAAAAAAGTTGACAAAATCGCTTACATCCGATTCGCGTCGATTTATCGAGATTTTGCGGATATTTCTGATTTTAAAAAAGAACTAAAGGGGTTGGTTGGAAAATGAGCGAAGTTAACAAGAAAGAACTTTATGACTACAACAATAGTCCGATAACTATTGAGCCAAGAAGTGTTGCTTCGAGTTCACAAATATATTCGTTGATTGGGAGACATTTTACTTCTGTTGGAAAGAGTCCGTTTGAGTTCGATATTTTTGGAAATCCTATCAATTGGACAAATGAGGATGTGCAGGTTACGGATGATAGGGGTAAAGTTGTTTTCACGCAAAAGAATGTGCGTAAGCCAGATTTTTGGAGCGCGTTGGCTTTGAAAGTAGTTGCTAGCAAATATTTCTGGGGAGATCAAGCAAAAAACGAAAGAGAGGATTCTCCTGAAAAATTAATTGGGCGAGTGTCGAGATATATTGCGCGACAAGCATTGAATCAAAAATATTTCTCGCCAGAGGAAAGCGACGTTTTGAAAGATGAGGTTGCGGCGATTTGTTTGAACCAGCTCGCGGTTTTTAATTCGCCGGTTTGGTTTAATGCAGGAATACACGATTACAACACGAATGCGGGAGGAGTTTCTGCTTATATTTGGGATGCTGAAACTAACTCGATAAAAAAATCCGAAAGGACTATGGACAGACCGCAATGTTCTGCTTGTTTCATTCAAAGTATAGAAGATAATATGGATTCAATTATGGCCGTTCAAGTTTCCGAAGCGAATTTGTTCAAAGCAGGTAGTGGAACCGGCACAAACCGTTCTCCGATAAGAAGCAGTAAGGAAAAATTGACTGGCGGGGGAAGGGCTTCCGGACCTGTTTCGTTTATGCGAGGATACGACGCTTACGCAGGAGTGATTAAATCTGGAGGTAAGACGAGAAGAGCGGCTAAAATGGAAATACTAAATATCGAACATCCAGACGTTATTGAATTCATTGAATCAAAACAAAAAGAAGAGAAAAAGGCTTGGGCTTTGATTGAACAAGGTTATGATGGCGGAATGAACGGAGAGGCTTATGCGACTGTTGCTTTCCAGAATTGTAATATGTCTGTTAGAGCTTCTGATTCGTTTATGGAAAATGTGAAAAATGAACGGGAATGGCAAACTCGCATGGTCACCGACGGTAGAGTTTGTGAGACATTCAATGCTAAAGACGTTTTGAGAAAGATTGCTGAAGGAACTCATATTTGTGGCGACCCTGGAATGCAGTTCGACACTATAATAAACAAATATCATACTTGTAAAGTTTCTGGAAAAATAAATGCAAGTAATCCTTGTAGTGAGTATATGTTTTTGGACGATAGCGCTTGTAATTTGGCGTCTATAAATTTGATGAAGTTCCTCACTTCAGAGGGGAAATTTGAAACTGAAAGTTTCAAGAAAGTTGTTGACAGATTTATTACATCTATGGAACTTTTTGTTGATGGTTCTTCTTATCCTACAGAAAAGATAGCGAAAAATTCGCATGATTTTCGCCCTCTTGGTTTGGGTTACGCCAATCTTGGTGCTTTGTTGATGAGTCTGGGTTTGTCTTATGATTCTGACGAGGGTCGTGCTGTTGCTGCTGCAATAACTGCTTTGATGTGCGGTGAGGCGTATAAAGCGAGTGCTAAAATTGCTTCTATCGTCGGTCCTTTTCCTCGTTATCATGAGAATAAAGATTCAATGTTACAAGTTATTGAAATGCATCGCGACCATGTGAAAGATATTGATGTGAATAAAATTCCCTACGATTTACGATATATTGTAAATGAAGCGTGGGATGCGTGGAGTGATGCGTTCGAACTTGGAAAACAATATGGATTTAGAAATTCACAAGCCACCGTTCTTGCTCCGACGGGAACGATTGCTTTCATGATGGATTGTGACACGACGGGAATTGAACCTGACATCGCACTGGTTAAGTATAAAGTTTTGTCTGGTGGGGGAATGTTGAAAATAGTTAATCGTTCTGTTCCTTTGGCTTTACAGAGATTGGGTTATACTGCGGATGATACTTCGGATATTGTTGCTTACATAAATGAGAAAGATACTATTGAAGGAGCTCCTCATTTGAAACCTGAACACTTACAGATATTTGATTGTGCATTTAAAGCTGCGAATGGTAAGAGAGCGATTCATTTCAAAGGGCACGTTTTGATGATGGCGGTTTGTCAGCCGTATATTTCTGGAGCGATTTCGAAAACGGTTAATATGCCGGAGCATTCTACGGTTGATGAAATTATGGACGCTTATATGCTCGCATGGGAAATGGGTTTGAAAGCTGTCGCTATTTATCGTGAAAATTCTAAACGTTCACAACCATTGAACACGAAGAAGACAGAAGGAGAAGTTGTTGCTCGTGAAGTTGTTAAAGAAGTCGTTAAAGAAGTGATTGTTCGTCAAGAAAGACAATCGTTGCCTCAAACTCGTCGTTCTCTTACTCATAAATTTGAGATTGGAGACCATAAAGGATATTTGACGGTTGGACTTTATGATAATGGAAAACCTGGAGAGGTTTTTGTTACGATTGCTAAACAAGGTTCAACTATTCGCGGTTTGATTGATGCGTGGGCTTTGTCGATGTCGATGAACTTGCAGTATGGAGTTCCAGCTGGAGAGTTATTTGGAATGTTTAGACATCAGAAATTTGAGCCTGCGGGATTTGTAAGAAATGATGAGGTCCTTGGAAAACTTGATGAAAATCAATCGCCAATTAGAACTGCTTCTTCAATAGTTGATTATATTGCTCAATTTATGTTGAACAATTTTGGAGAAGGCGCTGGTGGAGTTGAAGTTGAAATTCCTCAACTTGAATCTTCTCTTTTGAAAGAGGAACAAAAAGGGTTGAGTGATTTTGCACATACTACTATTGAAACTGAAAATAAAGATAAAGGCATTTCAGAAGGTTTAGTTTGTGGTTTGTGTGGCGGACCTGCTAAGAGAATTGGGAATTGTGCAATTCGTTGCACGTCGTGTAATACGACGCAGAGAAGTGGTTGTGGCGAGTGAGTTGTAAATTGAGAAGATTGGCGAACGAGACGTGGTAAGAGGAGTGGGTGCGGGGAATAAATAGATAAATTTATTACTCTTTAAATAACAATAGTTATATTATTTATTATGGGTTCGTACAAATTATTATAGAAAAAAATTAAATATTTCTTTAAAGAGTGAAGATCTTACCTGCGAAATATACATTGCATTGGAAACTCATGATGGATTAAAACC
>SXGT01865254.1_pt1 | contig 15879 bp, 13 predicted proteins | sample 3176221 | NCBI WGS metagenome assembly SXGT01 (sample SAMN11356862, study PRJNA531348) | freshwater metagenome | isolation source: freshwater sample F1-120 | place: China: Fuxian Lake, Yuxi | collected 2017-12-25
CCGATCAGCGTGCGACTCAGGCCTTCTATGTCGCCGACACGAAGTTCGAGTTCGGTTGGCTCGACGGCGAGCTGTGGCTGATCGACGAAGTCATGACGCCGGACAGCTCACGCTTCTGGCCGGCTGATCAATACTTGCCCGGCAACGGCCAGCCGTCGTTCGACAAGCAGTTCGTCCGCGACTGGCTGGAGACCAGCGGCTGGGACAAGAACAGCCCGCCACCCGAACTGCCGCAAGAGGTCATCGAACGCACGCGATCGAAGTACATCGAAGCCTTCGAACGCCTCACCGGCGAATCATTCGCGTGGCAGTGACGTAGGGTGGGCCCACCCTACGAACTACGCTCACCAGTGCATCACGAACCCGCCATCGACGTTGATTGTCTGGCCAGTGACGTGCGCCGCTCGCGCCGACGACAGAAACAGGATCATGTCGGCAATGTCTTCCGGTCGCTGCCACTGGCCCAGCGGGACGACCGCGCGAATCTTCGCCGCCGCCCAGTCGAGATAGCTCAGCCGCTGGTCTTTCGGTTGCTGATCGTGCCACGCTCGCCAGACCGCTTCGTTGAGCGGCGTCTGCACCATGCCGGGACAGACCGTGTTCACGCGGATGCCGTGCGAAGCCAAATCCTTGGCGAGACACTGCGCGAAGTTGATGTTGGCCGCCTTCGACGCACTGTATGGCGGATCGGTTTGCGAGCCGATCTGTCCCGCGACCGACGCCACGAAGACCAACGTCCCGCTCCGCTGCGCGACCATCACCGGCGCAACCGCGTGAGAGACGTTGACCATCCCCAGCACGTTCACCTCGAGCACGCGCGGCCAATCACTTGGCGAGAGGTTCGTGAACGGGAACCCGAACTTTCCCGATCCGATCGCTGCCCCGTGAACCAGATGGTCGATCGAGCCGAACGCCTCGACCGTCGTTTGCGCCGCGCGACTGACGGCATTCGAGTCGGTCACATCGACTCGGCAACCGACAGCCGAGACTTCGAATTGTTCAGCCAGTTGCTGGGCGACCTCTTCGACATTCGAGGCGACGTCCCAAATCGCGACGCGGCACTTCTCCGCTGCGAAGGCTCGGCACGTTGCCAACCCGATGCCGCTTGCCCCGCCCGTGATGACGGCGACCTGTCCCGCAAGATGAAGGTCCATGATGGCTCCCAAAGTAGGTCAGCCTTTCTAGGCTGCCCCGATTCACAATCGACGTGGTGTTGCCAATTCGGGTCAGGCTGGAAAGCCTGACCTACGGCATCAGCGACCGCAGCGTCTCCAAATTCACTGCGTCCATTTCGCGGCCGTCGCGCTGCTCCTTCGCCGTTTCGAGGTACATCGGCAGCTTGGCAAAGCGCGGATCGTTGACGATGTGCCGGAACGGTTCCAGGCCCAGGCACCCTTCGCCTATGTGCTCGTGCCGGTCGACTCGGCTGCCGAGCGGTTTCTTGCTGTCGTTGAGATGGAAGCAGCGGATGCGATCGAGGCCGATGGTCCGGTCGAATTCGCGCATCGTGGCGGCGTACTCGGCGGGGGTCGCGAGCGGATACCCGGCGGCGAAGATGTGGCAGCTATCGACGCAGACGGCCACGCGGTTCGGGTGTTTGACGTGCTCGATGATCCACGCGAGGTGCTCGAACTTCGCGCCGAGGTTCGTCCCTTGCCCGGCCGTCGTTTCGAGCAGCGTCAGCGTCTTGATTTTCGGAGTCGCTCGATGCGCCGCATCCAACGCTTTGACGATTCGCTCCAGTCCCGATTGCTCATCCGAATCGACGTAGCTGCCGGGGTGCATCACCACGCCGATCAAGCCGAGCGTCTCGGCTCGTTGCAGTTCGACGATGAACGCCTCCTGTGACCTGTTCCACAGCTCATCCTTCGGACTGGCGAGATTGATGAGATAGCTGTCGTGAGCCACCGGCTGCTGAATCCCAGTTCGCTCGATGGCGTCGCGAAACGTTTTCACGTCGTCATCCGAAAGCGCCTTCGCCGCCCACTGGTTGTTGTTCTTCGTGAAAAGCTGCACGGCCTCCATGCCCAACTCGGTAGCGGCCTCGACCGCTTTGTAGTACCCGCCGGCAATCGACAAGTGTGACCCAAACAACGGCATCAGTTTTTCTCCGGTGGAGTGGTTTCAGTCGGCAGCGGATTCGGCGAGCTTGTTGGTCGTCTGGCCCGGACGCCTTGGTCCGGAGCTTCATTGCGATTGGCTCCTGCGGCATCGCCGATGTTGCCGGCGTCGTCGATGCCGTTGAGTCCGACGCTGTAAATCACGAGGTCATCGCCGTCTCGCTTCAGTCGCATCACCTCGCCCGTTTTTCCGAGCGGATCGACCGGAGGCTCGGCGAAAATGTCCGGCACAAGGTCTTCGACTTTCGCTGGCCAATCGCCATTCAATCGGTGATGAAGCTGACTTGCGAGCATCAACGACACCGCCGCTCGCATTGCCGCCTCGCGTTGCAGGGCTGCATCCGCTTGCTGGTACGCTGGCAACAACAAGCGAGCCAAGATGCTCGAATTGAAAACCTGATCCAACTCGCGAGCTGGCAGGACCTTGGTTGTTCCGGGAGGCAAATCATACAAGTGAAGTATTCCGACAACCGTCGGCGCACGATCTTGTTTCGGTTTGTCGATTTCAGAAATCTGATTGCCGAAGAAGTGATCAAAAACTTTCAGAGACAGCTCTGGCTCACCCATGACAAACAGCATCGGAGCTTGCAGCGATGGCAAGCGATCGGCACCCGATAGTCCCAGTCCCGCGAGCTCGTTCAACGAAGTGGCTTCTTTGAGCGTGTTTCGCAGCATGAGGTACTCCGTTTTCAATGCGTCCGAATTCTGCGGAGTCAGTTGGTCCGCCGCGTGAAAATCCGCGAGCGCCCTTCGGAGCAGATCGGATGTGACCGCTGGATGTGCCGACCAGCGGTTGATCCCGTTTGCGCCGGAGTGGAGCATCGCCATGCCGACCAACCGCTGAATCAAACAGCCGTGCTGCTCGACATGCCGACTGGCACGCACGTTGGCCAGCAACCATCCCCAGGCCGCGTCGAGGTCGCCGTCGTGAGCACAACGCTCCGCCTGCAAGGTCGCCAACCGAGTGAACTCGCGAGAATGTTGAACCACTTCGAGCGTTGAGGAGATTCGGAAGTCCTTCGGTTGAATGACGACTGCTTGGGACAACTCGGTCCCTTTTCGCCATTCGGCCAGCGCCCGCTGGTTGTCGTCCAACCATTTCGTCACACCTTCGGAAGCGAAGGTCCAGCCTTCAGTCCTCGCCTTTTCCTCAATCTCCACATCGGCGGTCTCGGAGTACCCTCGCTGGCGTAGAAACGTGGCGGCCAAGGCGCACTGCGTCATCGCGTTGTCAGCCGGGGCGATCTCCACGGTACCGAACGCGGTGACGTCGAACGGATCGCCGATGTCCGGGATTCGCGAGATTCGGTAGCCTCGATACAAAAACGGCGAGACCAGCAACAATCCGAGTAGCATCAGCGGCAACGCGACCTTGGGATGCAGCCACCACAGCAGTCGGCTGGGCTTCTCGGCCGCTGATTCGGTGGAGATCGGATACAGGTCTGATGACGGGTGCGAACTGGTCATTTCGGTGGCCTGCTGGCGTGTTTGGCGAACTCGCCAGCCAACGTAGCGGCCGGGCTTCCGTTGTGAAAGCGGATCGCGGCGATGCGCTGGCAATCGGGAATGGAGCTGCCTAGAATCCCGCCCCTTCCGCTGGCTCGGATGGCCCGATTGCCGGTGAGTTTTCTGTCCGTTTGACCTCGAACCCGTAAGCTCGACATGCCTAACAATCGCAATGCCGCCAAGGCCGACCGCCAAGCTCAGAAACGACGTTTGCAGAATCGGTCACAGACCGCCTCGCTGAAAACGCTGGTCAAGAAATTCAAGACTGGTATCGGAGCCGCTGAAGGTGCCGCGCCGGCCGTGACGTTGGCTGAGGTCTCCAAGCGGTTGGATCAAGCCGGTGCGAAGCGGCTCATTCATCCGAAGAAAGCCTCGCGGCTGAAGTCGCGATTGGCGAAGGCTCAGAACAAAGCCGCTGCCGCGAGGTAGTTGGCCGCTTGTCGCCCAGAAACGCAGACGCCCCGGCGGGCAACAGTCGTTGACCATTGCCCGCCGGGGCGTTTTCGTTGAACGTGGAGCACGTTTTCAACGTGCTCTTCTTCGTGCGGATTGCGCGGGCACGTTGGAAACGTGCCCCACGTTGCTACTTCTCGCCCTCTTCCGACTTGGCCACCGATTTGACGAAAGTCGCCTTCTTGATGGAGTCGAGTTTGGGAAACGCTTTGTCGAGGAAGGCGTTGCCTTTGCGCTGAATGCTTGGCTGTTCGTCGCTGGGAGCACCGCCGTATTCGCCGTTCAATTTGTCGAGCACCTCCATGCCGGAGAGCACCTTGCCGAACGGGTTGAAGCCCCTTTGAGCGGGATCCAAGAATGAGTTGTCGGTGTAGTTCACGAAGATTTGAGTACTGCGAGAATTCGGCGCGGGTGATCTGGCGAACGTCACAAAGCCGCGTTGGTTGGATTGGCGATTCTCGCCCGTGGGCTGGTCATCTTTGATGTTCGCGTCACGCCACTTGTCCATCACTTTGGGGTCGCCGTGGATGCCCCATTGGACCATGAAGTCGTTCTCCTCCCAGGGCTTTCGAATGACTCGGAAGAATCGGCAGTCGTCGTAGAAGCCGGCTTTGACGAGTTCGTGAATTCGTTTCGCTCCGTTCGGCGACCAGTCGCGATGGACTTCAATGACGAAGTCCCCTTTCGTCGTTTCAAACTTCACTTGGAACTTGGCCGGAACGTCGCCGGCATCCGCCGCCGGAGCCTCCTCTTTGGCGGCTTTGGGCAATGGGGCACCCATCGGCAACGGCGGGTCCGAGGCCTGTGGCTGAGTACATCCCAAGAGCAAGACGGTGGCGAGCATTCCAGAATACTGTCGTCGAGAAAGCATGTGAGTCCTTTCGGAAGAATGGATTTGAAGCGGAGGAGTTTCGTAGACCGAACGCCTACGTCCGGTCAATCGAATGTTTGAACGTTGGCGTCCGAACTACTTCGCGTCTTCGGACGCCTTCAAAAACTGAGCATTCACGTCGGGCAACTTCGCGGAGGCGGCGTCGCCGGTGTGAAAGAAGATGCCGTAACGCATCCGCAACTCCGAGCCTTTCGGGAAGACGTCGTCCACCGGCTTCTCGGCGTTGTTCGTGTAGGCCGCTTCGCCGAACGGGCTGACGGAGAACAGGCCGTAGTTGCGGACGTGATAGCGGCTCGGCCGGAAGTTCTTCGGGTGATCGAAGATCGTCACGCCGAATGTTTTGCCATCGACGGGGCCGACGTAATCGACCCAGGCGGAGCGTTGGCCCCAGCACTCCTTCGAGCCGTTCTTGCCATCGGCGTTGGTGATGATGCCGCTCCCTTTGTCTTCGCGCATTGACTCGGCGATGCGGAAGCCGAGCAGTCCTTCCTTCGTGTCCTTGAAGTGGACGTCGCCGCTGGCCATTTTGAAGCGGATGTCGTAGCTCAGCAGCCGATTGGCGTGGATGGCGATGGTGGTTGTCTCGATCAGTACAGCTTGGCCGTCGTTGTCTTGCCAATGGTTGCTGACGTGCATCACAGCAGGATTGCCTTCCGCACGAATCAACTCAACGGCACGGTTCTCGATCTTCCCTTTCTCGGCCCAGAACTTGATGTCGTTGACTTCATCGACCGAGACCCAGATCCCCTTGTGATGCGGGTGATCCCCTTTGTAGTCCTCGCCGACGATCGGCCGCGAGATTTGCGTCCCCGTGACCTTTACCGGCGAGAAGAACGGCTTTGGCAGCGACTTCGCGAATTGGTACGTCGCGAACTCCTCACCGTTGATCGTGACGCCGACGGAATCGCCGCTCTTCGTCAGCTTGACCGAGTCTGCCGCCCAGCCACTGCCGGCTGAGACAACCGAGAACAATCCCCAGACAACCGACAGCGTGTACCAAGTTCGTAGGTTCATCAGCAGTGGCTCCTCGACAAGGATCGGTTGATTGTGGTGGTGCTGCAGTGGCCGGTCGTGCTGCAGTGGCCGGTCTCCTGACCGAGCCACCGGTGCCGACCACAGGTCTCCAAAACGTATTGGAGACCTGCGGTCGGCTCGTGGGCGGGGTCGGGAGACCCTCGCCCAGCGCGGGCGAGACACCCGTGCCACGAAACTTGGCTCCAGTATGGCCGGTGAGCTTTCAAAATGAAAAGTGATGCGACGTCCGTTCTCGAACAACCGCCTGTGCCCCGCGAGAAACGGCCGCTCAATCCGTGGCTGCTGGTCTTCATCACGTTTGGCATGTTCCTCACGTTCATCATTGTCGGATTACTGCTCTTGGCCATGTTGGGTCCCGCGCATTCGCTGCGAGACAATGAATTCTTGATGCCCGATGGCAAAGTGCTGCGGATCGAAGCCGTGACCTGGGGGACTACTCACCGATTGGATTTTGAATACTCGCCCCCCGGTCCGTGGGGATTCTTGGATCGTCGCCAGTATCCGATCACGCAAGGAATGGGAGTCAACCAACTCATGGTGTGGATGACTTGTCATGACGCTCGAACAGGCCGGTCGCTCGATTTCGATTGGTGGTCAGAGAGCGTCGTGGTGGACGCGAATGGCGACGAGTTCGCCGATCAATTCCCGCAGCTCTGGCAGATGGGAACACACTCAACCAGCTCCGGAGGCGGCTCGCGTCCGTTTCGAGCAGATCGCACGGCCCACAACACATGGCTCGTCTTCAGTTACTTTCCGGCATTTCGAACCGACAAGGGACGGTTCAAGCTGCAACTGAAAAACTTGGCTGGAGAAGTCGCGACGACGATCGAGTTGACTCATCCGTCACCGCCGACCGCTCAAAACTGGAAAGCCGAGGAACTGCCGGCGACGAAGACGAGCGGTGATGTGGCGGTCACTCTGAAAAGTTTGCAGGCGAGTTTCCACTGGAACACGAGCAATGGTGTGAAGAGGAAATGGTGGTACTACTCGCCGGATGCCACGGTCAGCGAGAATGGGCAGCTCGCTGCGGACTGGCATGTCAGTCTGTTGGAGGCGACCGACCCACTGGGGAACCAGCAGAACTACGGGCAGTCGCTGTCGATCCGCGAGCCAAACTGGAAGGTTCGCCTGGCGGCCTGTCGCTCTCAGACGTCAAAATTCTCGGCCGCTGAAACCTGGACGCTGACGGACTTGCCTCTGCCCGAAAAGGACACAGCTCCGCCGCGCAGCGACTCTAAGACGATTGACGGAGTGACCGTGGCACTCATCGCGCTGGCCGGTCCCGGCAAGACGAGCTACTCGATTGCGACGCCAGGTATTCGTAAGTACGGCAACAGTTTCAATTGGAACACTTCCGGTTCGGCGTTTGGGGCCACGACGAAACTCGATTTGAAGTCGAGTGGATCGACCGTCGCACAAACCGTCGAAGCCAATTGGCCACATCTGTCGCTCGAAGCAACGGATTTGACACCGTTGCATCGCCTGTATGTGTTGGCCAAAGATGACCAAAACCGAGACGTGCCGACTCATCAAGACTTCAACGGCTATGGCGTGCAGATCTTTTTCTTCAAGACCGAACCGGATGCCAAATCGCTGACGCTGTCGATCATCGTCCACAAAGGGCACGAATTCGAGTTCTTCGTCAAGCCGCCAGAGTTGCCCGAAGACAAGCCGATGCCGTGATGTCGAACGTGGAGCACGTTTCCAACGTGCTCGTTATGGGCAATGGGCACGTTGAAAACGTGCCCCACGTCACGCTCGGCGCCCGATGGGGCGCAGCACATGCCAGTCCGCAAAGGCGGCCAACAGGATCAGCACGATGCCGACGAGGATCAGCCATGTCAGCGGCTGATCGATTTGGAACCCGGATGACGCCGCCGCGTCTGCCGGATCGCGACGGCCGGGACGCAGGCCGGTGAGGGTCGATTCTTCAGAGTCGAAAAAGTTGACGGCGAACTCGCCGATCGGTCGCTCGCCGTCGAGGATCGTGTAGACGCCCGCCTCGTCGAGCGGCGGAATCTCGACGATCGGTGCTCGCGCGAGCGGTCGCTTTTGGCCGTGATGCACCAACAGCAGTGGACGCGAGTCGGTGGATTCACTCGCGGTTTCGGTCGCCGTCGCGGGTGCGTCCTCGATCAATCGAAAACGAATCTCTTCGTTGAGCCTGTAATTCCAGCGACGAAGTCCCGGCAGATTGTCACGCCGCAGCTCGATCAAATTGCTGAGCAGGATCGGCCAGTCCGGGCTGTCGGCGAGGTTCGACTTCGCGAAGTCGAGATTCAGCAGATACCCCGTCGTGCGCGTGCCGTTCAAACGTGAGAGCAACGGTTGTTGTCCGGCCGTAATGATCGGCGCGACATCCAGCTTGAGCGGTTGCACGCCCCCCCAGATGACGCCGCTGAGCGTCAGGCCATCGAGCAGCGGGTTTTGCTTTTCGAGAATGTACGGCCCTCCCAAATCCTGTGCGGCTTTGCGGGCTTCATCGCTCGAATCGAGCGGGCCGATTCCCAGCCAAGCCAGTTCGCGCTTCGACGGCGGCAACGGTTGAGCTGCGGCGATCACCAACTCCGCCGAGTCCGCGTTTGTCAGCGAGACATCCGAAACGCCTCGCAACGCTCGCTGCACCGCCTTTATCGCGTGTGAGTCCTTTGGCAGTGTGAGCCCGACGTGCAGGGTTCGAACCTTCGGCTCGATCAGTTCGATGCGATTGTCGAGCGGCAGTCCGTCGCCGATGTTTTCGGTCGTGATGCTCAGCCGCCCCAAGCCGCCAGGGACTTCGACTTCCAACGGCGACGCGACACCGGCGGCCAGCGTGAGCGTCTCTTGAAAGATCGTCCGTTCGCCAATCGTGCCGGCAACGCGCACGTTCGCGCCGCGCTTGCCGTGATTCGTCAGTCGCAGGAAGACTCGACCCTTCACCGTTTGCGAATGGAAATCCCAGCGCGCGGCCGAGATCGAGACGTTCTCCAACTCGCGGCCGACGGAGACGACCTCCATTAACTTCGGGACCGCGACCTTCTCGTCTGGCACGACGTCCGTCAGGAACAGCAGCTCACCAGTCTCTGCCGCAAGTTGCGAGGCCAAATCCCACGTCGGCTGAAAGTCATGCTTCGGAAGCGCGGGGCGCCACTCGTCGAGCTTTGGCTTCGCTTCGTCCCATGGAACGGCTGGTCCCGCGAGCATCTCCGGCCGGCGCGCTGTTCGCAGCAAAGTGACGACGCTGCCTCGCGGAAGTTGATTGACCCGACGATCGAGTTCCTCAAGCGCCGCATCGCGAAATGAGTTTTCATCCAAACCAGGCGGTCGGGATGACATCGACGCCGAGTTGTCCAGCACGACGACCAGATGCACGACTTTGCCGACATTTCCCCAACGGGGATCGGCCAAGACCAGCGACAAGACCAACGCGGCCAGCAACTCGCAAATCAACGATGGCGTGATCGGCAATCGCTCGCGCGTCCGTCCGGCAGTCGTCGTCTGCGTTTCGATCCCCCACAAATGCAGCCCTGCCACCAACAGAGGTGGATAACGCCGGTGATACAAGTGGATGACCACGATTGCCGGCAACGCGAGCAGCCCCAGCAGGCCCCACGGATTCGCGAAGTACATCAGGACGACTCCGAACCGACGACCCCTCAGTGAGTCGTGATGAATGCCAGTGTTGCGAGGCTGGCTCAGAACGGCAACCGGCGGCTTCGGTGAACCAAAATGCGATGTTTTTCAGCAAATAGGTGACTCCAGACGAAGAAGCGGTTAGTCTGCTGTCCCGATACCCCGCCTACGCCGCGTCGTGCGGCTGCGGTTTTCGACTTGTCACGCTGGAGATTTTTCATGTCTCGCGTCGTTCGTCCGTTGAGTGGCTGTTGCAAGCTGATCGAGTTTCGTCATGCCACAGTTGCGACAGGATTATTGTCGCTGTCGCTCGCAGGCGTGGGACTCATGGGTTGTTCGTCGGAGGAAGCGGCACCGGCCGCGAAGCAAGCTCAAGGAAACGGGGCACCAGCCGGTGCTGCTGGCGGAATGCCAGGTGGCGGCGGAATGCCAGGTGGCGGCGGAATGCCAGGTGGCGGCGGAATGCCAGGTGGCGGGGGAATGCCCGGTGGCGGGGGAATGCCCGGTGGTGCCGGAATGCCAGGTGGCGGCGGAATGGCTGCAGCAGGTGGTGGAGCACCGGCCGGTGGTGGAGCTCCGTCCGGTGGAATGCCAGCAGGAACGGCGACGAAGACGGCTGCCGGTGGATCGGCACCAGGTACCGGTGGATCGGCACCAGGTACTGGTGCGGCGTTGGCAAGTGCGGCTCCGGCAGGTACTGGAGCGCCAGGTGGTGCCGCTCCCGGCGGTGCTGGTCTGCCTGGCGGCGCTGGTGCGCCAGGCGGTGCCGGTGCGAAGGGAGCTGGTGTGCCAGAAGGTGCCGGTGCGCCCGGCGGTGCTGGTCTGCCTGGCGGTGCTGGTCTGCCTGGCGGCGCTGGTCTGCCTGGCGGCGCTGGTGCGCCAGGCGGTGCCGGTGCGCCAGGCGGTGCCGGTGCGAAGGGAGCTGGCGTGCCAGGAGGTGCCGGTGCGCCCGGCGGTGCTGGTCTGCCTGGCGGTGCTGGTCTGCCTGGAGGCGCTGGTGCGCCAGGCGGTGCAGGTGCGACGGGAGCTGGTGTGCCAGGAGGTGCCGGTGCGCCCGGCGGTGTTGGTGCGCCAGGAGGTGCCGGTGCCGCAGGTGCTGGTGTTCCCGGCGGTGCCGGTGCGCTAGGCGGTGCTGGTGTGCCCGGCGGTGCCGGTGCGCCAGGAGGTGCTGGTGCGAAGGGAGCCGGAGTGGCAGGTGCAGGAGGTGGTATTGGGGGTGGTGCTGCCGGCTCCGGGGGCGCTCCTCAAAATCCCCAGTCTCAGGCAGGTACGGCCGAGTTCGCTGCCGAGTCCATCGTGATTCAGATTCTCAAGGGTGAGACCTCCGGATTGAGTGACTTGATCCATTCCAAATGCAAAGGCGTCCTCGGTGACATCCGCGATGGCAAAGCCAGCGAGAAGCAGATCGAGGAACTCAAGAAACAATTCGTCGGCGTCAAGGGAATCGGATCGAAAATGGAGAACGGCGCGAAAGTGCTGACTCTGCGCAACGCCGACAACGCAACCATCACTTTCAAGGTCAAGAAGGAAGGCGAAGACTTCAAGGTCATCGAAATGACGGTCAAGGCTGGCGCTGCCAAGAAAGGCCGCTGACCCTTCGAAGTCGGAAGCTGAATTCGGAACTCGGACATGCGCGGCCAGTGCTCCTCGCGACGGCATTTTCTCGCGGCTCAATCTCTGGGTCTCGGGTCGGTCGCGCTGACGTGGCTGTTGAGGCAAGAAGGCATACCTGCCGAGACCGTTCGACCGGAATTGGAAAAGAAGTCGTACGACCTCTTGCCGAAGCCGGCCGCATCCGAACCGAAAGCGAGGGCGATGATCTCGCTCTTCATGCAGGGGGGGCCGAGCCACATTGACCTGTGCGACCCGAAACCGGTGCTCAATCAGCTCGATGGCCAGAAGTTTCCCGGCGACATCAAGTACGACAACGCGGCCGAGGCCAGCTCGCGAGTTCTCGGCTGCCCGTGGCGGTTCCGCAAGCACGGCGACTGCGGCATGGACTTCTCGGAACTGCTGCCGCACTTCGGCGAGATTGCCGACGACATCACACTGATTCGCTCGATGACCACCGGCGTGAACAATCACGGCGAGTCGTTGTACGCGCTCAACACCGGCCGCACGCAAGCAGGCCGGCCGTCGCTGGGAAGCTGGCTGACCTACGGACTCGGCACCGAAAGCCAAGACCTGCCGGCGTACGTCGTGCTGACCGACCCGGGTGGCTTGCCGGTGCTGGGGACTCACAACTGGTCGAACGGATGGCTGCCAGCGTTGTATCAAGGGACGGTCGTCCGCTCGCGCGAGCCGCGGATTCTCAACCTCGACCCGCCTCCACAGCTCAAGGGTCTGCCGCAAGAGCGCTACCTCGAATTCGTCTCGAAGTTGAATCGTGAGCACCTCGCGCGGCATCCGGGCGAGACCGACCTCGAAGCTCGCATCGCGTCGTACGAACTGGCCGCGCGGATGCAGACGGCGGCGAAAGAGGCACTCGATTTGTCTCAGGAAACCGAGGCGATTCAAAAGCTGTACGGCCTCGACAACGAGAAGACGCGTGACTTCGGCACCCGCTGCCTGCTCGCGAGACGGCTGATCGAACGGGGCGTGCGATTCGTCTCAGTCTACTCGTACGCGCAGATGTGGGATCATCATGGAGCCTTGCGCGGCGCGCTGCCACAAGCCTGTCTGCGCATCGATCAACCGTGCGCCGCGCTGGTCAAAGACCTCAAGCAACGCGGACTGCTCGATTCGACCGTCGTGCATTGGGGAGGTGAGATGGGTCGGCTGCCGGTCATCCAAAATGACACCGGCCCTGATCGCGTCGGCCGCGATCACAACACCTTCGGATTCTCCTCCTGGTTCGCCGGCGGCGGCTTCAAAGCCGGACACACTCACGGAGCGACCGACGAGTTCGGCCATCGCGCCGTTGAGGGAACGGTCACGCATCACGACTACCACGCGACGCTGTTGCACTTGTTCGGACTCGATCCGAAGAAGCTGACCTTCACTCGCAACGCCGCTCCGCAATCGCTGATCGAACCCAACGCCGCAGCACGAGTCGTCACCGAAGTGCTCGCCTGACGTGGGGCACGTTTTCAACGTGCCCGTCTCGAAAACGGATGCCAGCGGGCAGGTTGACAACGTGCTCCACAACTACGCCGCTGCGCGGCGTTTGCGAGCCGCTTCCGGCAGATCGACCAGCGAGTGAATGTTGCCACTCACCGGCGATGCCGTGAAGCAACCGTCTTGCTGAGAGACCTCGACCGGCAAGCCACCAATCGGGTTGAGCATCGTCGAGACGACTCGGCCGGTGATCTCCGCACCCGCTGCGACATTCAGCCGATACCGCCGCAGAATTCGCGGCAAGATCGTCTTCATCGTCATCAGAGCCAGCGGCGCGCCGAGACACAATTTCGGGCCGGCTCCGAACGGCAGGTATTCGTAGGGAGATGGAGTGATCGTCAGCCAGCGATCAGGATCGAAGGTCTCCGGGTTCGGAAACAGATCTGGTCGGTGCTGAGTCATGAATTGGCTAAAGATGATCACCGTGTTTCGCGGCAATGACAGCGATCCCAGTTCCATCGGTACGGCATTGCTGCGCTGCGAGTAACTCGAAGCCGGAAGCACGCGCATGCTTTCACGAAGCACTCGATCCAGCAACAACCCCTTGCCACTGTCGAACGCGGCCAGCGGTTCGTCGTACGCGCCGGCGAGCAGCTCACGAAGGAGCGAACGCATCACGTCGGGGTGCTGAGCCAACAAGAACAGAGTCCAACCCAGCGTCAGCGCCGATGTCATGTGTGCCGCTCCAAACAGCACCGCGACGTGCCCGACGAGTTGTTCGTTCGAGATCCCACCGGTTTGATCGTGGCCTCGGATGAGTTGCGACAACAGGTCTGAGCCAAGTTTTCCCGCCTCGCGCCGGAAGCGAATCAGGTCGAGAATCCGCGACTCCAACCGTTCGGCCAGAGCTAGCAATTCCTCGTAGCGCGGCATGAAATCTTCCGTTGGAAGAAATGCGCCGAGACTGAGGTGATGGTTCACCTCGACCCACGGGTCGAGCATCTCGCCGATCTCCAGTGCGATCTCCATCTGATCCGCACCGAACAGGATTGAACTGGTAATTCTGCGCATGAGCACGGTCATCTCTTGGGACAGATCCAACTTTGCGCCGGGCTGCCAAGTATCAAGCATTTCGTCCGTCAGCGAGGAAATCGTGTCGTGATAAATACCGATCGTCCGCTTCTCGAACGGAGCGGCGACAAGTCGCCGTTGTTGCTTGTGTTCGTCTCCGTTCATCGTCAGCAGGCCGCTGGTCAGCCGACGCAGAGCCGATTTTTTGGGGCCGCGCAACGCGAAAAACTGCGAATGGAACAACTTTGAGTCGCTGAGAACTTGATGGTTCAGCTTCGGGCTGAAGATGAACACAAGCTGTTGCTCGGATTCGCGCAAAGCGGCGAGATCACCGTGTTCCCGATGCAGCGTCCGCATGCACACAATCGGGTCGGCAACAAAGTCTTGCAGCCGTCCGTCCGTGATCGGAGGACTCCCCGTCCAGAGGTTGATGTCGGCAGTGGGTCGATCCATGAGGTCGGTCTTTCTCATCCCTGAACCAGAGAACGGCCATCTGTATCTCGTTGTTGGACTTTACTGCTAGATGAATTCATCGGATTCTTCGTCTTGCCTCGGCAAAATGGATTGACCTAAAACCCGCTGCGGTTGGGAGTTCGTTTTCGGAAACTCCATGGCGGATCAACCCTCGAAAATTTCCCACGGATGGATGTTGTCATGATCAATATGAGCTGGCGGCTTGGAAGCTGGATTCTGGCAGCCACGGTGCTTTCGGGTTGTGGAGGCGATTCAAGTTCTGCGCCACTCGCGGAAAAAAAACTCGATACGACAACCCCTCACAAATCAATCGCGTTGACTGTGAACGATGACGAGACGCCTGCCAACGACGGAGTTGTGCCAACCTCAGCCGTTGGCGAGTCACGCCAGAAAACGGATGTGGACGAAGGCGATCTCAAGATCGCAACTCCGGAAAAGGACTCTCCAGAATGGCTCATCCTGCAAATCACGCGGCTCAAGTTGCGGCCGCTCGGAGATGACGTGGATGCCTTCTCGCAATCGCCAGACAAACAGGCTGAACTGAGACGCGAACGGAATGAGCAGCTGGTCAACCTCGCCACGGAGGCGATTGAACTAACACACAAAAACAAGACGGAAACTGGTCAGAGATTTTTTGATTTGGCGGTCCATCATCTGTTGGAGGCCGAATTGCAATTGGCACTCACGGGTGACAAAGAACACATCGACGCGATTTACGATCATGCCAGTTCGTTGTACGAACGCGATCCCAAATCAAAATCCGCCATTGAAGCGGGACAGGTTCTGATTTCGTTCGCGCGGTTGAACGCTCAGCGATTTGGTCAACAGGAACCAAAATGGATCGAGGAGTACAGCCGGCTGGCGAGACAATTTGCGAAGAGCTTTCCACAAGAAGAACGGCAAGCGATTCCGATCCTGCTCGCTGCCGGCCAAAGCTGTGAATTCCACGGCCTGACGACGGATGCCATCCAGTGCTATGCGACGATTCAGGACCAATTCCCAGAGAATCCGGCTGTGGATCGCGTCACCGCCATCCTGCGACGACTCAACCTGAAGGGTCAACCCATCGAACTCGCCGGTCCCACTCTTCGCGGCGGCTACGTCAACGCCGCGGAGATGACCGGCAAACCGATGCTGATTGTGTTTTGGACAACGCAAGCTCAGCCATTCGTCAAGCAACTTCCACAGTTGCGGGAATTGCTCGGCCAGATCGATTCGGAAAAACTAAATGTCGTCAGCGTGAATCTGGATGACGATGACAACGAATCTGCTGTGCAAACTTTCCTGGAAACCAATGGCTTGAACTGGCAAACGATCTTTCAAACGAATGCCGAAAAGCGAGGATGGGATAATCCCGTTGCGACGTACTACGGGATCCAATCAGTGCCGCTGTACTGGGTGGTTTCCGCGAAGGGGATCGTTGTCGAAACCACCAACAACATGCGACAGTTAGAGCCTCTACTCAGAAAGCTCATGGTCCCCAAGCAGACTTCGCAGAAGTAACGAACCAAAACCAATAGTGTAGTGCCCTTTTCGAAAATGGAGCGTCCTTGAAACTGGCGTGTTGTAGAGTCACACCAGAAAGGACGCATGATGAAGAAACCACGACGTCAGTTTTCAGCGGCGGACAAAGTCGCGATCGTCAAAGCTCACGTGGTC
>SXGT01181197.1_pt1 | contig 15878 bp, 12 predicted proteins | sample 3176221 | NCBI WGS metagenome assembly SXGT01 (sample SAMN11356862, study PRJNA531348) | freshwater metagenome | isolation source: freshwater sample F1-120 | place: China: Fuxian Lake, Yuxi | collected 2017-12-25
ATGAAGATGGAGAACGAGGTCAAGGCCAGGAGGGCGGGCGTCGTTCAGGTCGTGCATGTCAAAGAGGGCGACTCGGTCGAGGGCGGGAAGATCCTGCTCGAGATCGGGGACTGAGCAGACGAGCCACCAGCTCATCTCACACGGATCCGCGCCCGCCCGCTCGTTCCTCGGCGGGCGATAGCTCGGCGTCAATGCGACCCTGGTCAGCGCCTCGTCCGATGCGACTTCGTACAAAATCACAACGACGAATGCGTTGTAACTTCGGATGGTTGCCGGGCTGTACGGACGTACGTACAGCCTGTACGGACGTCCGTACAGCCCCATTCCGGAGCCCCCGCGCTCGGTCGTGAAGCCACCGCGGTGCGCCGAGCCGGCGCGACGCGTGAACGCTCAGGGCGTCACGCGCGCGAGCGCAACCCACATCGTCACACCGTCGCGTCTGCTCGAGGCCGCGTAACCGACGTCGACCAGGCGCTGGAGCGTAGTCTCGAGCTCTTGCGGAGCAAGTTGGGTATCGGCAGCCAGGACCTCGAACGTGCACTCGCCGACCGACGCCAGCCGCCGGGCGACCAGCGCTTCACGCGCAACGAGCCCATGGTGTTCGGGGCGCCGGCGCGGCTCGTAGAGCGGGACGCCCGTGATGATGCCGCGGTAGTCGGACAGCGCTTCCCCGATCTGGATGCCGCCATGGCCGATCTCGAAGAGCCGCATCTCCCGGCTGTGGCGCCCGCCGCGCATCTTCACGATGGCGACCACGCGCCGATAGGTACCCTCGATCTCGATGTAGCGGTTGAGGATGATGTCGTCACACATGAACGACACGCCATAGACCGTGAAACGTTGCTCGCTGTAGGTCTCGGCGACCTCGTTGGTCAGCATCACGGTGACGCCGATCGACGTGATGACACGCACCAGCCGATGCAGTGACTCGCGGAAGTCCTGGCGGAACGTCGGCGCCAGCGCGACCTCGAAGCCCGCGAGCGAGTCGATGATCACCCGCGTCGCCTGGAGCGACTCGACGGTGTCGCGCAGCTCCTGCATCGTCTCGTCGACCGAGAGGTCGAGCGAGCGCAGGTAGACGACCTTGAAGCGACCCTCGCTCACCGCGCGCCTGAAGTCGTCGCCGCCCAGCGCTTCCGCCTTCGCGAAGTACTCGCGCGGATACTCCTCGAACCCGGCGACGACCACCGACTCGCCCCGCTTGAGGCCCTCGAGCGCGAACTGCATGGCGAACGTCGTCTTACCGGAGCCTGTCGGCCCGGCCACCAGCACGACGTCGCCGACGGGGATGCCGCCCTCGGTCATCTCGTCGAGCCCCGGGATCCCGGTCGACAGACGCTGCCCAACGGGGCGCGGCGTCGAGAGCAGCGGCTCCTGCCTCATCCGCGGGAAGACGTGCAGGCCGTTGGATGAGATGCGGAACGTGTGGAGCCCCGGCATCGACGCCTGCCCACGGACCTTGATCACCTGCAGCTTGCGCACGACCGAGTTGCGGTCCACCGCCTGCGACAGCCAGATGATCCCGTCCGCCACTGTGAAGACGGGGTTATTCCACTCGCCGTCCCCGTGCTCCCCGACGAGGAACGAGGTCACCTCCCAGGTGGTCAGGTGCATGGCGAGCCGCTGGACGAACTGCTCGATGTGCGGCACGCCGCTCGCGAGGGCCGCGCGCACCATGGAGCGGAAGCTGTCGACGACGACGAACCGTGGTTTGATCCGCGCAACCTCGTCGACGATGCGCGTGAGCACGGCCTCGAGATCGCCGGACTCGAGCTCGGCCCCGAGGTGGACGAAGTGGAGGTCGCGGCCGATGCACTTCGGGTCGAAGAACGGGAACTGCTGCTGGTGCCGCAGGAGCTTGAGCGTGGGCTCGCCGAGCACGGTGAAGAACAGCGCGGGGCTCTCCGGGGAGACATTCGCGAACAGGAACTGGAGCACGAGCGTGGTCTTGCCAGCGCCAGGACTGCCAGCGACGAGATTGAAGGAAAATTCGGGCAGCCCGCCGCCCAGCACGTCATCCAGCCCCGGAACGCCGGTTGGCAACTTGCGGAATTCTCGCTCGCGAGGACCTCGCGTGGGATCGGACCCCGTAGCGAGGTTGCCCGCGAATTCCGCAGAAGGCCGGGCTTCTGCCCCGCTGCCCGCGGCGTTCAATTCGGGATCGCGAGCCTCAGCCATGGTGTCCTCCTTCCGGGGTCTCGTCCGGATCTCTACAGGCCTGGTCGAGGATCTGCATGGCGAGGGTGGGTCCGACGAGCCGCCCGAGGATCTCGGCGACGGCGACCAGGGGCCGCAGATCATCGTCGGCCTCGGTTTCGCGCGAGGCCGCCGAAGGTGCGCGCGTCGTCGCGGTCTTGGAGGTCTCGCGCCGCACGCGCAGAAGGAGCGCGTTCCAGCCGTCTGGGCCCGTGAGTCGCGTGAGGGTCAGGCCGATCCGCGCATGCAGAGTCTCGAGCGCGCTAGCGGCGCTCGCTCCCGCGCGCTCTGCTGCCAGCGCGCGCGACAGGAGTCGCGTCGCTTGCGCCGAGAAGTCCTGGTGTGACACGCACAACCTCGAAGCTGCGGATCGGGGAAAGCCGCGTTGGTCTACCACCTTTCGTCGCGGACATGGGGCCGATTCGCCGAGGCCATCGCCGAATCGCGTCGTTGCGATGGCACGAATCCGCGACGGTGGTGCCCAGGTCGGGTCGGCGTCTCACTCCCACTCGAGCTTCTCGGGGGCGGCCATCGGGCGCGCGGCGTAGAGGCGCGTGCCGGCTGCAACGCGGTAGCTCTTGCCGCGCCAGGCGACGCGTCCGAGGAACGGGGCGAGGGCCCAGACGCCGAGCATCGCGAGCTCTTTGATGGGCCCGAGCGGGAGCGCCGCGAGGAGGCCCTTCTTGCCGCGGAGGGCGACCCACTGGATGGCGTCGCGCACGAGCGTGAGGGCGGTCGCGTAGATGAGCGCGGTGCCGCTGCCGGTCGCGAGCGCGAGGACGGCGAGGAACATCGGGTTGATGAGCGGCTCGAACGGGTAAAGCTGCGGGGTGAGGCGGCTGCGCAGGAGGCCCCAGCGGGTGTGGCGCCTGAAGAACGTGCTCACTTGCGTGTGCGTGCAAACGTTCTCGACGGTGACGGCGGCGAGGCGGACGCGATAGCCGGCCTCGGCGAACATGCGGCCCATCACGTAGTCCTCGGCGAGGAAGCTGCCGATGCTCTCGAAGCCGCCGAGTGACTCGAAGGTGGTGCGGCGGAACATCATCGACTTGCCGACGGCGGCGGTGCTCTCGCCGAACTCGTTCGTCGCGGCGATGCTGCCGGCGACCGGTCCGGCCAGGTGGAGGTTCTCGAGCGTCGCGCCGAGCGACTCCTCGCCGGTGCCGACGAAGAGGTTCGTGAGGAGGCCGTTGTCGGGGTGGCTCGCGAACTCGCTCACCATGCGGGCGAGCCAGTCGGGACGGACGGCGACGTTCGAGTCCGAGATGACGACGAGGTCGTGCGAGCCCCAGGCGAGCATCGCCGAGAGGTTCGAGACCTTCGGGTTGAGGGCGCGTTTGCCGTCATGGATGACGAGGCGGACGCGCACGTCGGGGTAGCGGGCGCGCAGGCGGCGCACGACGGCGATGGCGGGATCGGCCTCGCCCTCGACGCCGAAGACGAGCTCGAAGCGCGGGTGGGTCTGGCGAAAGAAGGTCTCGAGGTTGCGCTCGAGCGCGTCGTCGGCGCCGCAGAGCGGCTTGAGGATCGTGACCGAGGGGGCGTCGCTGGAGGGCGCCGGCAGCGCGCGTTGGCGGCGCGCGAAGCGGACGACCGCGATGATGCTGAGGAGGGTGGTGAGGCTGACGATGAAGCCGATGAGCGGGATCCACATGGTTGGTACTCCGAGTGTTTGATGCGAGCGCGAGGCCCGTTCGCGACGGACCGACGTGGCCCGTCGGGGCCTTTTGGCGGGCTGCCAGGGAGGGTGACGTTTCAGCGCGATGCGCTGGCTCGGCGGGTTCAGCCCGGGCGGAAGATCCGGCCCCAAAGCGGGTAGCTGAAGCCGAAGTAGACGCCGCTGGTGGCGAGGGCGCGGGCGAGGATCCAGGGGAGCCCGAGGATGGGCGAGAGGAGGTGGAAGAGGGCGGCGTTCAGGAGGAAGGCGCCGGTCTCGACGGCGAGGAAGAGCGAGCCCTGGCGCAGGAGCTGGGGCGAGCGGTCACGGAAGGCGTAGTGCTTGTTGCCGATGAACTGGATGAGGAGGCCGAAGGTGAGGGCTGGGAGGTTGGCCCAGGCGGGGCTCATCTGGAGGCCGTCGATGAGGAGCGCGAGCAGGCCGAGGTCGGCGAGCGAGGCGAGGATGCCGACGATCGCGCTGCGCTTGAGGACGCCGGAGGGCGTGCGGTTGCGGCTCAGGTCGAGAGAGGTGTTCGTTGCGGTGTCCAAGGGGTGTCCTTCGTGGGGCTCGTTGCGCTGACATTCCAAAGCGCGTGCCAAGCGAATCACGTCTTGCAAGGTCCTTGAGTTGTTCGTGTTTCGTGCTCGGCCCGAGCGGTCGCTCGGCATTTTCTTGCGCGCTTCGGGCGCGCAGGGCGGGCGTCGCGTGCGCAGCTGTCATCGCGGGCCCTACGATCCCTGCGATCATGATGGAGGATGGAGGGCACGCGGGTATCGGCGGGCGTCTGCGGGTCGCGCGCGTGAATTGACGAACCGGGCAGCCTGCCGCACGGTGAAGGCGACGTTTCATTCGGGCGCGCGCGGGTCGTCTCTCGGAGCGATCCGGCGTCGCCTCCGGCTGGCGTTTTCTCGGGCGGGGTGGGTTTCTGGTCGTGTCGGTTGCCCTCGAAAACGTCTTCGTCCGCCCGCTCGACGGGGCGCGGCGCGTGTTCTGGCGCTGGTCCGCCAAGACGCGCTTCGGGCGCGCGTGCATGCGCGATCGCGGGTTGCGCATGGCGGTCCTCGCGCTCGGCCACATGTCGGTCGGGCTGACGCTGACGCTGACGGTGCCGATGTGGCTGCTCCTCCTCGGGCCGCTCGTACTCGGCGTGCCGCACGTCGCGGGGGATATCCGCTATCTGCTCGTCAAGCCGCCGCTGCCGCTCGGGCGCCTCGGGCTCGTGCTCCTTCTCGCTCCGCTCGCGCTCATGACCGGACTCCGGCTGGCGCCGGCCGAGTGGGGACTGTGGCACGCGGAGATCGAGGTGCTGCTCGGGGCCCTGGCCATCGCGGGCGGGCTCATCGTGGCGCGCACGTCCCTCGATCGGCGCGTGGTGGCGTTCGCGTGTTTGGCCGGCGTCGCCGCGCTCGGCGCGCACTTCGCGTACGCTGCGATCCTCGTCATGGCGCACCTGCACAACTTCGTCGCGTTCGGCGCGTGGCTCTGGCTCTATCGCAGCGAGGCGAGCTGGTCGCGCGTGGCGGTCGTCGGGGCCGCGTATCTGGCCATCTGCAGCCTGTTCGTCGCGGGCGCCTTCGACGGCATCCTGCTGACGAGCACCTACGGCGTGACCGCCGCCGGGCTCGACATGGATCACTTTGCCCCGACCCTGGCCCCCGGCGTCGAGCCGGTCATGGCCATGCGCATCGTCGCGCTTTACGCCTTCGCGCAGTCCTTTCATTACGCCGTGTGGGTGCGGCTGGTCCCTCAGCAGATGGACCCGCGTCCGGCGCCGCCGACGTTTACGCGCACCGTCGGTCGCCTGCGTCAGGACCTCGGGGTGGTCGGATTCTGGGCCGTCGTGGTGTCGGCGGTCGGCCTGCCGATCGCGGCGCTGCTCACGAACCCCCAGGAGGTCCGCTATGTGTACCTGGTCGCCGTCATCTTCCACGGCTGGCTCGAGCTCGCCGTCTTCGGCGCCCTCGCGCTCCATCGCGCGGGTGGTCGTCGCAGCGGCTGGGGGCGCGCATGAGCGGGCCGGAGCTCGGCGTGTGGCCGCCGGAGTTCTTCGCGGCGTGGCTGTCGGCGTTCGTCGTGACCTGCCTCGTCGAGACGCCGTACTACGTCGGGTTCGCGCTGGGGTTCCGGCGCCTCACGTGGCCTCGTGCCATCGTGGCGTCGCTGGCGCTCCAGATGATGACCCACCCGGTGCTCTGGCTCGTGTGGCCGTTCGTCGAGCCCGACGCGTACGGCAACCCGGTGTCCTACGCGGTGCTGGTCGTCATCGCCGAGACGCTGGTCGTGCTGGCCGAGGGGACGCTGCTCGCGCTCATGTGGCGCGGGGCCTGGGGGCGCGCGTATCTCGCGGCGCTCATCGCGAACGCGGCCTCGACGTTGGTCGGCATCTTGGCCCACTGACCCTGGCCCTATTGGCGCTGAGGTCAGGGCGCAGCGGGCGCGGTTCCCGCGATCCAACCAAAGAGCGTGATGAGCCCGTGGTCGTCGAGCTCGGCCGTCACCGCGAGGCCGTGGCGGTCGCGGCGCACGCTGACGCCGCGGATCTCGGGCGCGAGGTTGACGAGCACCGGGAAGGTGTCGGGCACCTCGAGCGGCGCGAGCGCGGCGATCGTCGCGGCGATCGCGTCGAGCTTCGTGCGCGTCGCCGGGCTCACGGTGGGGCCGAGCTCGACGATGACGTCGCGCACGGCCTTGGACAGGCGCGTGGTCTTGTCGTCGCTGCCGCGCGCGATGGCGACGGCGCGCGCCGCCTCGATGCGGGTCTCGACGCGGTCCGAGGCGCTCACGCCGGCGCCGTGGTTCGCCATCGGGAGATCGAAGACGAGGCGCCGGCGCTGGTCGAGGGCGAGCGATGCGCCGACGGCGCCGAGGTCCGTCGCGTTCTCGGTGCCGACGACGGCGGCGCGTGCCGGGCTCTTCGGGCCGAGCCAGACCCAGACGGCGCCCGCGGTGCTGAGGCGGTCGAGCAGGCGCTCGTCGTTGTCCTCGAGCGCGAGGGCGACGGGGCCGCGGGCGACGATCGCGTCGGCGAGGGCGGGGGCGCCGATGACGAGCACGTCGTCGTTGGCAGCGCGCGCTACGGGGGCGGTCGGGGTCGTCGCGGCGGCTGGGTCCGCAAGCGCCTGGTTGACGGCATCCGCGCGCAGCCCGGCTTCGTCGCCGCGCAAGATCACGACGCGTTCTCCGGCGGCCGTGATGACGACGAGGCCTTCGGTGATCGGTTCCCACGTCATGCCCGCGCCCTGAAGCGCATCGAGCACGCGCCCGGCCGTTGGCGAGGTTCGGATGATGCCCGTGAGCGCCTTGTCGGACGCGATGACGCGCGGGTTCAGCCCGACGACGAGCGCGCCGTCGGCCGGTGCCCACGCGATGAGGGGCGGCGCGCGAATGACGCCGATGAGGAGCGCGAAGCCGAGCGAAACGACCATGAGAAGGAGCAGCGAGGTGGCCAGCGCACGCAGGGCGCGTCCCGAGACGTTCGCAGCCTCGCGCGCGCGCGCACGGCTCACCGTGAAGGCGATCAGGACGCCGAAGCCGTAGAGGAAGTTGAGCGGGACCGCGAGAAGGCTCTGCGAGAGCGGGTCCGGCGGCGTGATGACGCCGGCAATGAGGAACGAGATGACGATGAAGTAGCGCCAGAACTTGAGGAGGCCCTTGCCGCTGACGACGCCCCAGAGGGCCAAGAAGAAGAGGACCAGCGGGAGCTCGAAGACGAGCCCGGCCATCAACAAGAAGAACCACGAGAACGAGTAGGTGCTCGAGAGGGTCAGCGCGACGTCGACGTTGCCACCCTCGAGCGTCAGGCCGATCATCCAACTCGTCATGACCGGGATGATGACGAAGTAGGCGAAGAAGGCGCCGAGCAGGAAGAAGATGAGCGAGAAGCCCGTCATCGGGAGGATGAAGCGCTTCTCGCGCTTATAGAGCCCGGGTGAGATGAAGCTCCAGAGCTCGTAGAAGATGTAGGGCGCGAGGAAGAAGAAGCACGCGATGAGCGTGACCTTCATGTAGACGATGACGCTCTCGGTGATCCCGATCGCCTGGTACGAGTAGATGCCGTGCGCCGCGAGGCTCTTGGTCACCGGGGCCGACATGAAGTCGAAGACGTCGTGTCGGTACTCCCAGGCGAAGATGGTGCCGACGACGAGCGCGGCCGCGATGCGGACAATGCGGCGGCGCAGCTCGCGGATGTGCTCGCGGAAGGTCATCGTCTTGCCGGCGAGGTTCTCGTCGGTGGCGGCTGTCACGAACGCTCCGGAGGTGGGGTGCCGGCGGTGGCGGGAGGGGGCGTCGGGGGCGGCGCGGGCTCGTGCGCGGGAGGCGCCATCGACGCGGTCGGCGGCCGCCCGGGTAGCACGGTCGCCACGCGCCCCTCGACCGGCGCCTTGCCGATCTTGCTCCAGTCACGGGCGTTGATCGATGTCTTGGCGGCCAGGCTCCCGAGGTCGCGCGTCGCGAGCTCGGGGACGACGGCTGCTTCTACGACCGGCTCCTCTGCGGGCGCCGGGAGCGCCACCACCGGCGTGCCGTCGGCGTTCGCGGCGATCGGGCCGTCGAGGCCGCTGGGTTTGCCGTCTTCCGTGTCGTTGTCTTTCTGTTTCTCTTTCTCTTTCTCTTTCTCTTCTTCGTCCTCGGCGAGGCGCGCCGCCTCGGCCTGGAAGTCGCGCACGGTCCTGCGCACCTCGTCGTCGACCTTGCTCATGGCGCCGCGCACCTGGCGCAGGCCCTTGCCCAATTTGTTGGCCATCTTCGGGAGCTCGTCCGGCCCGATGAAGAGCAAGGCGAGCACGAGGATGATCAGGATTTCCCAGGTGGAGAGCCCGAACATGAGGGCGGCATGGTAGGCATCATGTGAGCCGCCTCGCAAGCGCGAAGGTGGCCTTCGCGCACGTTAGAAGTCGGTCGCCGTCGGAGCCACGTCGGTCGGCTCGGTGCCCTTGCGATGCGGGATGACGAGGCCACCTTCCATGTCGGGCGGCATGAGCAGTCCGCTCGCGGGTTCGATGCGAACCTCGACCACGTCGGGCGGGACCTCGGGGGTGAGGCCGGGGCGCTTCTCGCCGCGCGGGACCGGGTCGACGCGCCGCATGTAGGACACCCACGCCGGCAGCGCGGCGGTCGCGCCGTACACGCGGTTGTCGCTGGTGGATGGCCCCAGCGGGCGCTCGTGGCGGTCAGAGCCGAGCCACGCGACGGCCGCGCGGACGCCCGTGAAGCCGACGAACCAAACATCGTAATCGTTGGTGCCGGTCTTGCCGCCGGCCTCGCGTCCGACCTTCTTGGCCTCGGTCGCGGTGCCCTCGGCGACGACCGCCGCGAGGTTGCGGGTGATGAGGTAGGCGGTCGTCGCCGAGATGGCGGCGGCGGGCGGGTGGAGGGCCTGATTCCAGGCGGCGACCCAGGTGTCGTCGGCCCCCGCGTGCGGGTCGATCGGGGTCCAATGGCGCTCGAGGATGACGCCCTCGCGGGTCGAGACCTCGCGAACCAGCGTGGGCGCTGCGGCCCGTCCCTGGCGTGCGAACGTCGCGAAGGCGGCGAGCATCCCGCGCGGGGTCTCCTCGGCGCCGCGCACGTCCGAGGCGTAGCCGCCGAGCTCGAACGGTAGGCCGAGCGCGCGTCCCCAGGCGCGATACGCGGCGAGCCGGGTTTCGCGAGTCGTGGCGTTGCCGCTCGGATCGCGCGCGCCCAGGACCAGATGCAGGACGCTCGCGCTCGCGTCGTTGTCGGACTTCATGAGGCCGCGCCAGATCGGGATGAGGTCCTTGCCCGACGTGCTCATGTTGACGAGCTCCGAGGGCGGGACCCCGAGGTCGTAGGCCTTCGCGTAGATGATCGGTTTGATGCTCGACGCGGTCGGTCGGCGCGCGTCGAGGCGGTTGACCTCGCTGCGATCGAAGTCCCAGCCGCCGACCATGGCCTCGAGCCCATCGGCGGCGAGGCTGGTCGACGCGAGCGCACCCTCGACCAGCGGCACCGACACCAGCGCGAACTCGAGCGCGGGCGGTCCGCTCGGCGCCGGGAGCGCGTCCTTCCTGGGCTTCTTGCCGGTCGTCGCCTTCGGCGGGGGCGGCGGCGGAAGGACCTCGACCAGGACGACGTCGCCCGGCGCGAGCGCCTTCGAGAGGTCCTTCAGGACCCCGCCGAAGCTGACGCGCGCCGTCTGGACGCGGCGGCCCTTGTCGTCGACGGGGAGCTCGCTGTAGGGCGCCGCCCAGCGCGCGTTCGCGAGCGCGAGCGTGCCCTGCATGCCGACCCCTACCTCGAGCGTCGCCGCGTCCGCATTCACGCTCGCGACGCGCGCGAGCACGCGCCGGCCGACCTCGGTCGTGACCCAGCGCGCGTTGCGCGCGAAGAACGCGTCGCGCTCCATGCGCCCGAGTGGGCCCGGGAAGCCCTGCTTCTTCTGGAGGTCCTCGAGCGCCGTCGCCAGGGCCGCCGCGGCGGCGCGCTGCGCCCCGGGCTCGACGGCCATCCGGATCGTGAGGCCGCGCTCCAGCCAATCGTCGCCCCACGGCGCGGGGCGCGGCTCGCACTCCTCGTGACGCGCGGCCGCGGCGGTCCGCTCGGCCGCGTTGCATTCCGGCGCCGCCATTCGCCGCACCGCCTCGGCGTACTCGGGGGTGCCCTCGTTCCAGCGATCGCGCAGCGGGTAGACCGTGACCTCTTCGCCGCGCGCGCGGTCGGCGTCGGCGCGGGTCGCCCAGCCCAGGCTCACCATGTTGTCGAGGATGTGGTTCATGCGCCGCCGCGTCGCCGCCAGATCGGTCGCCGGGTTCGCGCGGCTCGGCGACTGCGGGACGCCTGCGAGCATCGCCATCTCGGCCAGCGACAGGTCCCAGACGTTCTTGCGGAAGTAGTTCTGCGCGGCCGCCTGCACCCCGTAGCTGTTGTGGCCGAGGTAGATGAGGTTCATGTACCAGGCGAGGATCTGTTCCTTGGTGTACAAATCTTCCATGCGGCGCGCGAGGATGGCTTCCTTGACCTTGCGCGCCCACGAGCGCTCGCTGCCGACGAGCGTCTTGGCGAGCTGCTGCGTGATGGTCGAGGCGCCTTCCTTGGTGCCGCCCGCGAAGAGGTTCGTCACCATCGCGCGTAGGATCCCGCGGAAGTCGAGACCGGCGTGATCGAAGAAGCGTTCGTCCTCGGCCGCGAGGAAGGCCAGGACGAGCGGGCGCGGGAAGTCCTCCCAGCGCAGCGCGAGGCGTCGCTCGTGGTAGCGCTCGCCGACGAGGCTGCCGTCCGCGGCCTCGAAGCGCGTGACCCCGCGCGCCGCCAGCGAGTCGAAGCTGTCGAGCGCGGGCAGATCGGTCGCGAGCGCCGTGTACAACGAGAGCGCCCCCACGGCGGCCGACGTCACGAGGACGAGCGCGCCCGCGACGGCCAAGCGGGCCAGCCAGAAGGGCCAGCCCGCGCGGCGGCGGTTTGCGATCGTGAAGGTCGGGGTCGGCATGGTCGTGGTCGTCCGCGCGGGACGTTAGCGCTTCGCGCGCGTGGGCCGCAACGGGCGCGGTGCCGCTTCCGATCCATATTCGCTCGCGAAGAGCGCGAAGCGCTTGCCCGCGAATTGGTGGTGGGCCTGCTTGACAGCGATCGGAACGCGGATAGATTGCACCGCGGTCCCTTCCCGCGCCGAAAAGCAGCGCGCTCCACGGCCCGGCGCGTGTGGCGCTTCGACGGAGGCAACCATGAGACAGTGGCAGACGTTATTGGTGTGTGCGCTTGGCGCTTGCAGCGTCGGCGCGGCGTGGCTCGGCGGCGGCAACGTCGCGCGCGCGGCCGACCCGGCGGACGCGGACATCGACAAGTCCGTCCCCGCGCGCTTCATCATGGGGATCAAGTTCGGTGCCGGTGGCACCCTCTGGGACTCGCCCGACGAGAGCGTCCTGTCGGCCACGCCGACCGATGACAAGTGGGACATCCCGCTCTTCAACGAGACGCGCGCCGGCTACACGATCTCGAGCGGCTTCTACGTCGAAGGTCTCTTCTTCGACCACCTCGGACTCGAAGTCGGGTTCAACTTCGTGCAGCACAACCTGCTCGAAGAGGTGAAGTGGAGCTTCACCGAGCAGATCACCATCGGTGGCGATACGACGATCTCGACGTTCCACGCCAAGTCCGAGGAGAAGCTCTCGTGGACCGCGTTCCACCTGCCGATCCTCGTGAAGGCGGTCGTCCCGACGAGCCCGACGACGCGCATCTCGCTCGGGGTCGGTCCCGAGTTCGCGTTCACGTCGTGGGGCAAGACCAAGTTCAAAGTCACCGAGAGCGACACCACCAATCCCGACGGAAGCCTGCGGTTGCCCGCGTCGCGCGGACAGCTCCAGCGGCTCGGCGCGAAGCTCGAGGACAGCATCTATTTGAAGGTCGTCCTCGGCATCCAGATCACCGCCGGCGACTTCCTCATCCCGATCGATATCCACTGGGGCTACAACTTCAGCCAAGAGAAGAAGTACCTCGAGCGGGTCATCGTCGATCCGAACACGATCCCGGATATGGACAACCCTGATCGGCACCCGGCGGAGGTGACGCTCAAGACCAGGGACACCATGTACGGTGGCATCAACGTCGGCATCGGCTACCAGTTCTGAGGACGGCGGAGGGACGACGATGAAACGCAGCATGCAATCCGCTCGTGTTCTGGGGGCCTTGGCCGTCGCGGGTCTGGTGTTCGTCGCGCCCGGGGCGCAGGCGGCCGATCCGAAGGAGTGGTCGCTCCAGAAGTTCCGTCCGGCCGTCCACTCGCTCGGCGGGTTCACGACCGAGTCGGGGCGAGTGAGCCACGGGTTCACCATCAACGCGTACCTTCTGACGAACGTCGCGGGAGCCGTTCTGCAGGACGGCGCGGGCGACGACGTGGTGGACATCTTCGGGTCCAGCGACATCGTCGCGAGCATCGGGTTCCTCGACCACTTCTCGTTCGGCTTCGACGTGCCGTTCCACTTTGGATCCGGCAAGTTCCTGGACGGGGACAACCTCGCGGACTTCACGGTCGGCGACATCCGCCTCTCGCTGAAGGCCGCGGCCGTGAAGCCGTACCGCATCGGCGGAGGCATCGCGCTCGGGCTCGACGTGAGCGTGCCGAGCGGCAGCCGGGGCGGGTTCGGCAAGGAAGAGGGCGCGGTCATCACGCCGAAGGTGATGCTCGATGCCATCACGCGGCATGTGCACCTCATGACGAACATCTGGGCGTCGTTCCGGTCCGGCGGCGAGTTCGAGCCGGACACGACGTCGCTTCCGCTGGGCGCGAATCTGGCGATCGGAAACGAGGCCGGCATTCAGGCGGCGCTCGCGATCTTCCTGGGGTCGACCGACTTCCGCATGCTGGTCGAGGCGCGCCTCGAGTCGCGCGTCGCGCGCTTCTTCGAGCCCCAGAATACGCAGATGGAGTTCACCTGGGGCCTGCACTGGAAGCATAACTCGGGCTTCGCGGTGGGCGGCGGCGCCAGCTTCGGCGCGCTCCCGGGGTACGGCGACCCGGACTGGCGCGGGTTCCTGACGGTCGGCTATCAGCCCAACGCGCTCATCCCGATGGAGGAGCCGAACAAGGACAGCGACGGCGACGGGATCGTCGATCGACTCGACAAGTGCCCGAAGGACCCCGAGGACAAGGATGGCTTCGAGGACGAGGACGGCTGCCCCGACGCGGACAACGACAAGGATGGGATCCTCGACGGCAGCGACAAATGCCCGAACGATGCCGAGGACAAGGACGGCGACCGCGACGACGACGGGTGCCCGGATCTCGACCAGGATGGCGACGGCATCGCGGACGACCTCGACAAGTGTCCGACCAAGCCCGAGGACAAGGACGGGTTCGAGGACGAGGACGGCTGTCCCGATCTAGACAACGACAAGGACGGGATCCCCGACACCGAGGACAAGTGCCCGGACAAGGCCGAGGACTTCGACGGCGACCGCGACACCGACGGTTGCCCCGATGGCGACGGCGACAAGGACGGGATCCCGGACGACATGGACAAGTGCCCGGCCCAGAAGGAGGACATCGACGCCTTCGAGGACGAGGACGGTTGCCCGGACCCGGACAACGACAAGGACGGCATCCTCGATGCGAGCGACAAGTGCCCCAACGACCCCGAGGACAAGGACGGATTCAAGGACGACGACGGGTGCCCCGAGCCGGACAACGACAGCGACGGCATCCTCGACGTGAACGACAAGTGCCCCGACAAGGCCGAGGACAAGGACGGCTGCCAGGACGAGGACGGCTGCCCCGAGGAGGGCAAGGTCTGCGTGACCAAGGAGAAGTTCGTCATCTCGGAGAAGATATTCTTCAAGACCGGCAAGGCGGACATTTTGCCGAAGAGCTACGCGCTCTTGGCCGAGCTCGCCAAGGCGATGAACGACAACCCGCACGTGCTGCTCGTCGAGATCCAGGGTCACACCGATGACCAGGGACCGGATGCGTTCAACAAGACGCTGTCGGAGGCGCGCGCCGAGTCGGTGATGAGCCACCTCGTGACGATCGGCAACGTGGGCGCGGCGCGGCTCTCGGCCAAGGGTTACGGCGAGGACTTGCCCATCGCGAGCAACAAGAACGCGAAGGGCCGCGAGATGAACCGGCGCGTCGAGTTCATGATCCTGAAGCAGGACCCGGCACCGTGACGCCCTAGGGGCGGGGCTGGTTTCGGCCGGCCGTGTGTGCAAGCGAGCTCGACGGCGACGTCGGGCTCGTTGCGTTTGGTCGAGGTGCTGCGCGCGCCTAGCGGGGCGGTCCGACGCGCTTGCCGTAGAAGACCTTGTCGGCGCCGACGCGGTAGAAGTCCGGGAGGCGCCCGAGCTCCGCGTAGCCTGCGGCCAGGTAGAAGGCGCGCGTCGGGGCGTAGGTCGGGCTGCCCTCGGTCTCGGCGACGAGCGAGCGCCCCGTGCGGCTGGCGACGTCCGTTTCGACGTGCGCGAGGAGGCGGCGGCCGACGCCGCGCCCCTGGGCGGCGGGATCGACGACGATCCAATAGAGGTCGTAGACGGCGTCGCTCTGGCCCGCCAGTCCCCAGCAGGCGAAGCCCACGGCGCGGTCGCTGTCGTCGTCGGCCACGACGAAGTGATAGCCGTCCGTGTTGGCGCCGAGGGCGTGATGGGCGAGCTCGGCGACGATGCCGACCTCCTCGTCCGTGAAGAAGCCGGTGGCGCGGGTGAGGTTCGGGAGGGCGACGAGGTCGCTGTCGGCGAGCGCGCGGAGTTCCATCGCGCCTAGGGTAGCGCGGACTGGACGATCGCGTCGACGACCGACGCGTAGCTGCGTCCGGCGCGCTCGGCGGCAAGCTGGAATCCGGCGCCCAGCGACAGGTCCGGGTTCGGGTTCACGTCGATGACGAAGGGCCCGCGGGCGTCGACGCGCAGGTCGATGCGTCCGTAGCCGCGGAGCCCGAGGTGCGCGAAGACGCGGCGCGCGATGGCTTCGGCCTCCGGCTCGGGTGAGGCGACGCGGCGCGAGACCGATTGTTGGTACTCCAATGAATCGGGATCCCACTTCGCGGCGTAGGTCAGGATGCGCGGGGCGTCGGCGGGCCAGCGCTCGAACGCGATTTCGGCGGGCGGGAGCACCACGAGCGTGCCGTCGCCGGCGTCCTCGAGGACGCTGACGTTGAGCTCGCGGCCGTCGATGTAGGCCTCGACCAGGACCGGGCCCAGGCCGCGCTCGAAGAGGTGGCGTGCGCGGGTGCGGGCGCTGCTTGCGTCTGCGCAGACGCTCGCGAAGGCGATGCCGTGGCTGGCATCCTGAGCGGCGGGCTTGAGGATGCATGGCCACGGCAAGGGCGGCAGCGGCGCGTCCGCGTGCGTGATGAGCGCGGCCGCCGGAACGGGCACCACGCCGCCGAGCGCGGCCCGCGTCGCGCCCTTGTCGAGACAGGTGCCGAGGACGTCGGGCGGCGACCCGGTGAGCGGTACGCCGGTGGCCGCGAGGCGCGTCGCGATCTCGGCCTCGCGCGCCGCCTGGCCGCCGTACGACTCGGCCAGGTTGAAGATGACGTCGCACTCGAGCGCCGCCAGCGTGCGCGCGAGCGCC
>SXGT01151253.1_pt1 | contig 15875 bp, 11 predicted proteins | sample 3176221 | NCBI WGS metagenome assembly SXGT01 (sample SAMN11356862, study PRJNA531348) | freshwater metagenome | isolation source: freshwater sample F1-120 | place: China: Fuxian Lake, Yuxi | collected 2017-12-25
CCACAGATAAAAACAAATCCGACCGTAAATAAAGAAATAACATCAATTGGTAGTCTGAACTTATAATAATACGCACTAAAACTACCGCTATTATGTCTATAAACTTCGCTTAATGCCGGATAAGAAACATTGGAAAGTAACTTCCGCAACAAGGTTTCCAATGCAGAAACCATCATGAAGGCAATGGCGTAAATACCCATTTCACGTGCACTGAGAAAAAAACCAAATAACAGCCTGTCGCCGTTATTTAATAAAAATCCTAAAATTGAAGAAACAAACACCCATTTACCAAAATGATATATTTCGGTTGCACATTCCTTATCCCAACATAATCGATTATTCACTCCCGGCAATATGAGATGACTAAGCAGCATCCGAGACATACTCACGGCAAACCATCCGGCTATCAAGGCCCAAAACGAACGATCGTAATAACACCAAGCAATAATTAGCGCAGGCCCCAGGGCTTGAGAAATGATCTCGAGCAGCGTGATACGACCAATACTGATGTGACGGTTCGCTGTAGCCAGCTTTGTTGACTCCAAACCCGCAATCAAAGATGTGATAGACAAAACGGCAATGATGATAGGTAATCTGGGGTCAGCGTAAACCGTCCCGGCCGGAATCAATTTATAGAGGCCCGCAACATAAAACAGACCACTGACCGCCAAAATTATGCAACTCAAAATCAGGCCACGTAGAATCTGAATGGTCCAGGCCGTATTAAGAAATACCGGGTCATCACCAAGCTTGCTTTGAACAATATTTTGTCTCACACCCAGATCAGACAGCATTTCTATACCAATCAAAATCACATTGGCTACCGCCATCAAACCAAATAATTCCGGCACCAATAAGCGGGTAGTCATCAAATTTCCACCTAACCTGATGCCTTGCGAAACTATATGTCCGGCCACACTCCATACACCGCCGCGAATGGCGCGTTTCCGTAAGGAATTCGTATCTACCACAGCACTCATAAGGCTTGCCTTACCATCGGCGCACACGCTTTTTTACTGCGTGCAAACAGCTTTCCATCTTGCTTCTTGAAGTATTCGCATCGCCCAATCAAAGCCCCCGCTAATAGCCATGTCAAGGGTGCTACCGAAGCATTGGGTAACAAATCAACCATACTGACAGCCATCAAAATAGCCATCCCGCTTAGCACCACTTTCTCACGTTTATCTTGCATTTTGCGTATCACGGCAGCACAACGAAACACTGGCAATGCCAACAAGCCGAATTCTGCGAGATAACCAAACCAGCCGAATTCCCCCATCACAATCACCCAACGTCCATCCGTAATACTTAAATCCTTACCGGTTTCATGGTCATAAACCCGGTTTCTACCCCATGTACCCCAACCAAAAAAAGGCTTTTGCAATGCTTTATTCAACAGGATCTCTTCATTATCCAACCTGAATTTCAAAGACTGCGCTCGCAATTCGCTGAAATCAGCGGCTATATTTTCCAATGCCTGGGTTGGAAACCAATCGGCAGCTCTGGTCAAGGGATATAGCACAACCAAAATAACCAAAAACTTGGCCATTCTGACTTGGAATATTGGAGAAGTCGTTTTGAGCATCAAAATAGCTAAAATCGCATAGATTGTAGCCGCGAGACTTTTACATAAAATCAGGATGCCACCGAGATATGCCGTAATGACGCCCGCTCTAAAACCAAAAATTGATTTCCGCAATATCCAATAACTACCTGCAGCAATGACTGCACAGGCTGTATAAAAGGCTACTAGCAAACCATGCCCTAAAAACACCACGGGGCGAAATCCTTCGGCTCGCATTTGCTGAACAAAACTATGCGGAAAATAGCCATATATCCATCGATGTAATTGAGGACTCATCCGTACTTCAAACAGCATGGGCAGCGAATAAAATAGCGCTGAGATAATAATGATCAATAAAAACTCTTCATGACTTTTCTGATCCCTAAAGAAAGCCATTCCCAACAAAAAAGGCAAAATAAACAACATCTGCCGAATAACCGCTGATAACGCATCATATGAATCCATGGCTTTAATATATACCTGACCGGCAATTACGGGATCAGGGTTCAATAATGCGGTCACAAAAGGACTAATGATATAGATCAAGAGTAAAATTCTAACCAATAGGATTTTAGGAAACAGTTCTATTCTCTTGCCTAAAACAAATCTACAAACTAAAAATGCGGCCAGATTGGGTACCGAATATTTATCCAACGGCGGAATCATGGGTAAATCAATTTGGGTTTTGACCGGCAAAAATAAATAAGCCCCAATTATTGACCAAAGAGTGGCCAGGGTTACAGAAAACCGACGATATAATAAAAAGCTTACTATCGGCCACGAACAAAGCGCCACATAAGCAAACCAATTTGAATTAACACCATACTCCATTATTTAGCGCCAATCAGTCTAATTAACAAAATTGATAACCAACGATTAAATATATGATTTATTTCATGGCAATAAATATTCATTAATTTCAATTAGGGTTGGCTGGCGTAATCTATAAAAGCCTGATATTTAGGCGCGGCAGCTGGATCCTGGTAAGTGGATTGCAACATTCCCCAATAGCCATAATTCGCATAACGCCCCACATCGTAGTATTGCGTCCATACGCCTAGTGTTTGCGGGCCAAACTCCCGATATAAATCTATCCAGTTTTTAAACATGGCTGAATATACTTGGCGTATGCTGGAATCCGTATTACTTTTAGCCCCTTTAGCGACTAAATCCTTTTTACCAGCAGGGGCTAAAATGCCGGCTCCAGCCTCATAAGTTATGAATTGCAATTTGCGGTTTTTTGCTTCATTGAGCAATTTCCGCAAAATACCCGGCGAATTTTGGGTTCCAAACATCGTATTTATTTCATCGATTTGAAGCTTGGCTAGTTCATCCAAAGAGGATTGCTCGAGAGCATCACCCTGACTACCAAAATAAGCGGTACTAGCCCATGCATCTGCAAATTGGTAGGCGGCTTTACCCTCTGTCGGCCAGCCGTTACCAGGCATTTGCCAATCCATCACGGCTTTGGCTCTGTCGAACCAGGCTGTCTGTGAAGTAAGAACACGCACCAAACGACTGTTCTGCCTTTCGCTGCTTAAGTCTGGCTCAGCAAAGACCCGATTGAATATTTTGAAAATTTCCACTGCCCGATAGGCATGCCATGCATCTGCAGGCACCACAGCGCCAACCAACCCCATCTGCCTGACTTTAGCTTCGGAGTAGTGGTATCCAGGGTAATTAAAATTCCAGGTTTCATTTGAATATTCGAGGTAACACTTCAAACCCGGTTTCAATTGATTTTTGATCAATTTGGCCAGATTTTCGACGAAATCATCATGTGCGGCCGTTGGTACCGTGATCCACGGATCAGCGTTGAGCAAGTTAGAAAGCTGGATCATGCTCTCAAATGCCACACCTTGGGTCGTGGTCTGCCCTAGCGTGGTCGGCTTGGTTCGGTCACTCCACTTTAGATTGGGTAGCTCAAATAACGAAATCGTAGGCTGGGTCGCGGATTTTGAAACTTCAATGGGTGTTTTGAGATGTAACGTACGCGTCAGACTGTCATAGCGTTCAATAAACACCCTGGGCCACTGATCATCTACGTTTATCAACGCCACCATACGCTCAGGCATGGTGATATCCAGCTTTGGCGCATTGGCGGGTAAGGTCAGACTCATTGCCGAATGGTTTAATACCTTGCCTGAGTAAACTGGTATTAATTCATCCGTCCGAATCCAATCTTTAAAACGAATGACGCCAAACGGTTTAAGAATATTGAGCCAACGCTCATTAAAAGGTTGTTGTTTGTAAGTGCCTTCATCGTCAACATGCACCATGTGCATGTCACGAATGGGATCGCTGCTATTGGTTTGAGTGACTTCAATTTGAATACCAACACTCGGACTTGGCACTTCAAATTCAATACGGCCATTGCCAAAATTATTGACCTGTTTGGCATCCCATCCCAAGTGTATACTGGCCTGGCCTTGATAAGTCAAGATGTAACGTCCCGGTTTATAAGGTGGAACGCCCTTTGGCCAAAACTCATCATCAGGGATGTGGAACACACTCCATAGGCGGAACACACAGCCATTCGGAATGGTATTGGGATAGCCCTCAGCATTCATAGTGGCCGATTGTCGACAAGGCTCATTGGAACCCTGTTGATATAAACCTCCTGCTCCGGTCTGTTTGATTAAATCCTTGAATGGAACCGAGGAACTGTAGTAATCAAATAGGGATAAATTAATGCCAAGAGGCGGTTTGTTCTTGAGAGTTGACCGCACGAACTCGGTGCCTGAATAAGTCTTAATCGGACTCAATTCGGCTGATTTTAAGCTTTGGTCAGCAGCGCCAGTTTTAGGGTTGGATTGGAGTTCGCTGGTTTCTTGGTTTATTGCCGTATCTAAATCGGCAGCCTTACTCCAGGACACTTCGAGGTAGGCATCTTCAGTATTTTCAAAGTATTCCACTTCAACCAAATGCTTGCCAACACTCACTTGGGTTGAGATGTTTTGATCCACACGCTCGTTGGCTGTCCAGGCATCCATGATGGGTTTTCCATCGATCAACACCCGCACGCCATCATTAGCCTTGACAAGAAAATTGTAGTTTTGCTCGGGAAACTGAAAATAGCCCTGCCAACGCCCCGAGAAATGATCATAGGGTACATGGCGAGCTGGACTGTGCTGCTTCCAGTTGTAACGAATAAAAGGGGTTTTGCTTGACGCTATTGGAGCGCCAGCCAAGTCTTGTCCGCGATAATAGTCAACACAAAATCGCCCCATAGGCGCATCGCAAGCCATGGCATTATTGCTTAGCACTAGTAAGCCAATCGTTAAAATTCGCACGAACAAGTCAGATGCCCTCAATCCATTTCATCCTAATCCAAAGACCTGATTTAATTCATCCGAGCTCTAAAGCTTGCCTTTGGGCCATAAACTCGTCTATCAAAGCTTTTGTTTGGCGAATATTGCCCCGACTGGAGGCACCGAACACAATGGACTGAATTTTCGGCAATTGACAGACATATTCGATGGCCTCTCGCGGAGGAATCGCACCGGAAGCCAGGACTGACATGGCAATAGGCCTAAATTGCCGTTGCGCCAGGGTTTGTTGGTATAAATCCAAACCACCACACATTCGAAAACCTAACTTATTAATGTTGGAACAAATAATTGGATTTTCGACACCAACCTGTTCCAGAACATCCAATAGTTTCGGCATATTCATGCTGAAAAAACCGGGTTCTGCGTTATAGCGGGTTTTGACGTGATCAGCAAAAATACGAAAAGCATCTTTCATACCCAAGCCCAGCAGAAAATCGGTTACCACGTTTTGCAAAAAAATCACGGGGGTGGACAAGCCCTCGAACATTTTCATTTCCGCGTCGATCAGCAGTGTCGCAATACCGTCGATTTCTTTTTTGGCTACCGCGCTTCCACCACGCATGACAGCATCGATCAAGCCATCACTGGGCAGAAACCGCTTGATAGCGCCCACGATTCCATGATCGGTCACCGCGTTTGCATATTTATGCGCGTAGGGCATGCCGGGATAAAATTGATAATCCGGATAACGCTCGGCGTTGTTGCGAAAGTAATCGCATATATCACCGATCTTGTCGTGCGTCGTGCACATAAAGGTTTTGATTCCAGCCTCGTAGGCAATATCCAACACCTCTATCATGGCTTGAGTATCGCGAAAGCGCATGCTTTGCGAACGGGCTTTTTCTTCCGACATATGGTTCACGCCGAAAAATTGATTGTCGCCAAATAAAACTTTATCCATCGCTCTGTTCTTATACTGAGTCATGAAAAGTGCTTCAGGAGGCGTTGGTCAAGCGCTGCCACCATGAGGCGTTAGCTTTAGCAGCTAAGCCCGGTACCAATATAGGCGCACATTCACTATCATTAATTAACATGCGCATGACTTGGTCAGTTTGCAGCGCACTGGCAAACGAATTGATGTTATCGCTCACTTTGGCCTTGATGCATTGCACGAAATAATCAAGCTGAGCGGAATATTCTTCTCCACGCACATACGCCCAGACTTCGGGGGTCAATTCAGTGGTGTAACGCACGTTCCAACCGGATAAATAGCCTTTCGGTAGATTTTCGTCATCACGCAAATACACTTGGCATTCTTGTCGGTCTGCGTATATTTTGCCTTTGGTACCCGAAATGGTGATTTTGGTGGTCATGCGCCGATAGGATTCATCACTCCAATTAACCGACAGTTGACCACTCAGGCCGTTGCCAAAGCGCAGAGTGGCATAGATTTCGTCTTCGGAGTTGGCGGAAAAAATCTTGTTCATGACGGTACCCCCAACCGAGACGGGCATACCAAAATACCAGTTCACCAAATTCAAAGGGTGTGCTGCATAATCATACAAACACCCGCCCCCTTCACTTCGCTGGTTGCGCCAGCTAGAGCCGGATGGCTTTAAGACTACAGGCCCATAGGCTTCGGCTGAGATGTGCGTGACATCGCCAATCGCTTTCAAATCCAGCAAGCGCTTGACTTCCTGAAAGGCGCCTACAAAACGATAGTGATAACCCACTTGATTGACCAAACCTTTTTGCTGAGCCAACTCTGCAAGTTGTGCGCCTTCTTCTATATCCAGACAGTAGGGCTTTTCACAAAAAACGTGCAGATTGTGTTCCAGGCACTCGCGAACCATGGGGCCGTGCAACTTGGACGGCGTAGCAATAATCACCGCATCCAATGCCTCACTTTGCAACATTTTGCTTAAATGATTGTAACCACGAACACCAGCGTACTTTTGCAACATATCCAGTACGAAGCCCGTGCTATCACAGACAGCAACCAATTCAACGTCGGGATGCATGTTGATGATGGATTGATGGGACAATCCCATTTTCCCTAATCCAATGACGGCTAATTTAATCATCTTTCTATTGGTCTTATATTTCAAAAAAGGTTTGAGTTAGCGAAAATCCAGGCTTGAGCAAGCCTTAAAACCGTTTGTCCTGATTCAAACTCGGCTGGTAAGCCATTCTTTAAAAAACATCGGAAAAAACAATGGAAATCTCAATAGCGTGCGCCGCCAATATTGCTTGGGACTCATGAATAAACGCCAAAGCCATTCCATGCCAATTTTGACGACCCATGGCGGCGAGCGTTTAATTTTGCCAGCAGCAAAGTCAATGACTCCGCCAAAGCACAAAGCCACTCCGATATCCAATTGACCGATGTTAGTGGCGATCCAACGCTCCTGTTTTGGAATTCCCATGCCAATTAACAAAATATCCGGACGCGTCTGATTACAAAAAGCGATCATATTGGCATTACTTGATGACGAAAACTCCGCTTCCATGGGTGGACAATAGCTACCTACAATTTTTAGCTTCGGGTAAGTGACTTTCAGTCGACGTGCGGCCTCATCGGCAACCCCTGGGGCAGCCCCGAATAAGGCCAAGCTCAAGCCTAGCTTTTCAGCACTTTGACAAATCAATGGAAATACATCAGAGCCGGCTACCCGCTCAGGCAAACCAACTGGATACAGTTTGCGGCTGGCCCAAACGATGGGCCAACCATCTACAAATTGAAATAAAGCCTGATTACAAAGGGCTCTCAAGTCTTTTTCGAAAGGCAACAAGGTGAGCATATTGACATTGGGCGTCACAACGAAACCTCGACGACGATCGAGAGCAGCCGTTATCACAAGTTCAACAGCTTCAGGCAGCGTTACTTGAGTCAATTGCAAACCAAACAGCGAAAGAGTAGCCGGAGTATCAACCTCCCTTTGCTTTGTTGTTATCTCATTCATATCTTGATGTGAGTGTTCAATCATTTTGTGCTTTTGTTTTTGTAAATCCAGCAATTGAATTTCGAAATCCTTTCGGCAAGTTTTATAAAAAAATATCGTAACTATTCAACCAAATGCATGATCCTGTCAGTATTTGGTAACCTGTCCCCTCTCCTGATGGAGGCTGTCGTAAAAGATAAAACAGTTCCTTCTCCCTCCGGGAGAAGGCTAGGATGAGGGTATATAAATCAAACCTTTACATCATTTATCCCCCTCACCCTGCCCTCTCCCGCAAGGAGAGGGAATATTGTGCTTCGCACTGTATAATCTTTTAGATTTACTCAGAGGGATGTTTGTAGCGTGAAAACACCGCTCCCTTCACCTTATTCAAAACCACTCCGGCCAAGTTGGTTTCTTCAAGGATGGCGAGCGAGCGAGTGACCTCATCCGGCGTACTCTTACCATCCTCCACAATTAACAGTGCAGCATCGAAGTGAGGCATAAACAACAGAGCGTCATCAGAATTCAACAAGGGTGGCAAATCGAATAGCACAATGCGTGATTGGTATCTGCTTTTAATTTCTGACACCAATGAACTCATTTTGGGCAGTGAAAGAAGCTCGGAAGACACTGAGGTCGTACTCCGCCCCGGCAGCACCACCAACCTGTCCAAACCAGGGTTTACCAGTAAATCTTCAACAGGAATATCAGAGTTGAGATAATCGTATAAGCCCTTTTCCACATCCAATCCGAAATACCAACCTACTTGCGGATTACGCATGTCGGCATCAACAATAAGCACTGTCTGATTCACCTCCATTGCCAGCGCTATACCTAAATTGGCCGTTACGAAGGTTTTGCCACATCCGGCTGTCGGCGCGACGATAGCGATGCTGGTCCAATTTTTTTCTCTTATTTGTCTTAACACCCGCGTGCGAAGCAAACGAAAAACATCGGCATGAGGATCATTTTTTAATCCCATCACCAATCGCCGCTCCATCATAATTTCAGGTTCAACCGAAATTCTGCGAGTGCGGGTATATTCTATTTTGGATAGTGAAGGCTGTTGATTGCTAATAGTATTCAAGGCTAAATCCGAGTCTAATTAGTTTATTAATCAGTAAATTATTGACGCTTTAACTATTTATTTCAGATAAAGTATTTCAGCCAGCCAAATAATGCCCAATTAAATTGGGATACCACACTGCTTAATAATCGAAATGCGTTTGTTATATTCACAGCCGCCCCAACTTGACGATGACTGTTGACCATATTCGCTCAAGCGGCATAATAAAAAAGTGCGTCAATACAATAACGATGATGACCATGACCACCGATATAATTTGAATTTGTTTCATACGACGGCTGCGGGATTTTCTATCCTGAGGCGTTTCGATATGAGGAATTACTATAATGGGTTGTAAACCAGTCACACGCTCCAAAGCCTTTGCGCCATGTATGACTTCCCGCAAAAGTTCCAGCAAAATAGTTAACCCCAAACCCGTAGCCAAACCCAAGCCCATACCTAAAGCGACGATTTTTTTCCTGTCCGGCTTATCCGGTTTATCCGGCGCAATCGGCGGCTCTATCAGAGTGAAAGTTTCACCTTTTTGTTCTTCCTCCAAAGTCTGAGCCAGCTTTGCTTCGCGATGCTTAGCCTCTAATTCTGCGTATTTATTGAGACTCGTTTGTCGCAACCTAAGTAGCTCGAGATATTCTTTTTCAACCAGAGGCGTTTTGTCGATGCCAGCCTGCAGTTCCTGGATATGTTTACCCAGTTCTTCCTTGACTTCGAGCAACCGCTCCAATTCATGCTGAGTGGTCCTAAGCTGGCTAGATAAATTAATGTTAAGGGCATTTTCCTGATGTGATACTTTCTCAGTGGCGTCCTCATGAATCTCCGCCCCATTCAATTTAAGTTTGAGTTTTTCAATCCGCTGCTGCTGCTTGACTACAGTTGGATGGCTCTCGGAATATTTGTCTTTTAAAGCGGTTAATTCATCTTCAGCCTGAGTCAACTCCTCACGAATATCTTCTTGATTGGTTTCACCTGAAAAACTGGGGTCCAGATTTTGAATCTGGCGTTTTACCCGGATAGCGTCCGGATGCTTGGGAGAATAAAGCGAAGTCAGGCGTATAAATTGTGATTTCAATACCCGTAACTGTTCATCTTTGCTTAATGGTTTGCCGGGTTCCATAGCGGGTGTTTCCACCTTGGCCTGCTGGAGAGCGTCTGTCAGGTAGGCAATGCGATCTTTGGCCATCCGAATGTCGCTTTCAGTATCTCGTAAAGACTCTGTGGCGCGATCAAGGACAGTCAGATTGGTTTGCAGCATTTCCGGCAGGCTTTTACCGTGTTTTTCCTTGTATTCCATCAACTGCGTTTCGAAGGCATCGATTTCGGTTTTAAGCTTTTCGGCTTCGGCCCCCAGAAACTCAGTTGTTTTAGCCGCACGTTGCGCACGACCTCGGGTATTCTCGTCCAAAAACAAACTCACCAATTCATTGGCTACTGCTTGCGCTAAAACTGGATTTCTATCGTTAAATGCGATCGTAAATGCAATCGTGGCTTTACTCCCACCTCGCTGCGGATCGAGCACATCAGCAGATATCATGCTGATCTCGGCATCCTCATGAAACCGCTTGACCAATTCACTGGGTACCAATTCATCTCGCTCATCAAGATACACTTTATGTTTTTGAATGATAGACAGGATTCGGTCACGGGTCATAACGCGCTGTTTGATAAGTTCGATGCGCTTGTCTGCGAAATCCGTAATGGTAGTCTCGATCATGGTTCGCGGAATCTGCTGATCCTCAATCAAGATAGTGGCGAACGAGCGATATACTGGTGGAAGCTTCATGGCTAAGACAAAGCTTAAAAAACCGACTGTTAAAAACGAAATCAATAGCAAACCCTTACGCCTATTGATGACATCAAAATATTCAGCAATGGTTTTAACGTTATCTTCTTCCATACACAGTTTTAGATTTTTATAAGGCTAGGGGGAAATTCGAAATCCGTCCCAGTTGTAATTCAGGTGAAGCATAATCGCATTAGAATTGCGCAAACCTGCTTGCGAACTATTAGTCAGAACCCCATCGGCGTTCGGGAATTCCTGTCCTCGATAACGATAGGTTGCGGATAATTTCCATGACTTGTCAAATCTCCAAACCAGACCAGTCGATGCGGAAAAATAATTCCGACTTTGGGCAAGTTGAGAGTCGCTTTGTCCTATTGGTTGATTTTCTGAGTAGCTCCCATCAATATTCAACGTCAAGTCTCTGAGGATTTGATAATTGCCCCTGAGATCAACCGAGCTATATTCCAGCAATTGCCCAAATGCGCTTGGACTGACAGTGCGCGAATAACCCAAAGAGCCGCCATACTGCTGCCCGCTATAACTAATGAGAATATTGGCAACTTCGGTAAAAATCAGCGAGTCAGCATCATCGCTGACAGTTGATCTTTGAGAAGACGGACTTTGCACCCACCGACCACCACCACCCGCATTAATTAGCCAGGCACGGTTGATCACATATTGCCCACCTATCTGAAAACCAAAAACATACTGGCTTGTTGAACTGGTCGAATCACTGAATTCAGAATTAGAAAAATATCCACCCAGCGATGTCGACAGAAGACGATTCCACTGATGTTTCTCGGTCAAATCAAAACTGTAAGTATCATTATTCTGGTAATTTAGATCAGCACTACCCAGATTAGTTGAACTGCCAGTCGTGTAACTGGATCTTGAATAGCCAGGGCTCAAACTCAATTGATCAAGTGCAGTCCATTGCCAATTCCATTCCGGAGCCACGTTGTAGCTATCAGATTCGCTGTTAGGTAATAATATGCCGGTATCAGAAACTTGCTGCGAATATGCACAGCTTTGCGCATAACTTAAAGCTACAGAAAGAATATTTCGCCGATCTTGATATTTTTGATTTAAACCCAAAGAAAAATTATCACAATTCCAACGTTCATCATCATAACGACGAATATCACCACTCCCCGAAATACCCACTCCCAATACTGGAGTATTCCAATTAACTGCAAAACTGGGTTGTAAAAGATAACCAAAAGATGGCGTAGATTCTTCAGTTAATGCAATATTATCGTCATATTCCATACCCTGTTCTAAAGCACCTGTTATTTTCAATTCATCGGCGATAGCATTTCCACCGAACGCAACCAAATAAAGACAGACAAGCCCAAAGCTCCCATCAACTCGCATAACCACAGCATCAGGGAACAATAATTGTGTCGCCGCTTTTTAGCAGGATATTAGTTTCAGGATTTTCACCATCTTCGACAGCGCCATATGAAAAAGGAATTGACGTTGACTGGCCATCAGCATTTCTACGCAAAATACGAATATTATTTTTGGATGCAAAAGCAGTTAAGCCGCCTGCCATACTGATAGCCTGCATAACGTCCAGATTATTAGTCATAACGTAAGGACCGGATCGTGTCACTTCACCCGTCACATAAATCAAGTTGCCTTCCACGGCTTTTAGGGAAACCACAACTTCAGGTCCTGGTATATATTCTTCAAAACGTTCTTTGAGTAAAGTTTGTAATTGTTCAACAGTTTTTCCCGCTGCAGTGACAACACCAATCATGGGGAAAGAAAACGTTCCATCCGGGGCAACAACAACTTCAGCATGCAAATTTTCCTCTTGCCACACATCGACTTCCAGCCTGTCGCCCCTATTAATTAGATAGCCATCTTCAGCTGCAAACGATGGATGGATAGTCAGACAAAACAATACTAGCCAACATATTGATATTATACGAAAAGGAAATAAGCCTCCCTCTAATAACCTGAAGAATACAGCCAATTAAAACTCCTATTACTGCAAATCAAACAATTCCAACGATATACACGCATTTCTTGCCAACTAACTAACAACCACATGCATATTCATTTTATTATTATACTGTTCTAGCCACTGATAAAACAACCTAAATATAATATTTATTAGTTAAAAATGGAGTAACTATTAAGCCAAATGCATAATCCTGTCAGTATTTGTCAACCTACCCCCTCTCCTGATGGAGAGGGAATATTGTGCTTCGCATTGAATAGTTACAAAACGGATTTTGAATTAAAAATACCAAACAAAGCGATTCTGTAGATAAATTTAATCATTGGATAGGCAAAACGAGCAAATTACCGACACCCCTCCCACAAGAAGAGGGTTATTGTGCTTGGCGCTAGATAGCCACAAAAAATCCATTTAAACAATCACATTACAATTTAACCAATTTTATTATATTTTTATATTCGAAAATCACCTACCTAAAGTCATATTGTATAACACCTAACCTTATTGAATAATGGCTGACTAAAACTCATATTCTGAGAATTAAGTGTTAATATGCCCACCAAACAATCAATACAATTTGAGTGACTATTTAAAATATCAAAATACGTCTCAACCCAAAGAGTTGAAACTATTTTTAAACCAATCCACCAGTCCTTTTAATCCAGTCAAGAACAAGTCACTCATCATTCGACCATCATTAAGATCCGCCAACCCATTAAAGACTGAAGGCTAAAATGTCCAAATATCACCTGCAGCAATATCATCAAGCGACCGCTTTAGACCGTTTGCTTAACCCTAACAACCCACCTATACCGCTGACAAAAAACCAGATCGCTGCGGGTAAAGGTACCGGCTGCAGATTATTGACCACGGTCAGATCGGCATAGACGGATTGACTTCCCGCACCAGCCAGATCGAAACTGTACAAAAATCCACTTTGGTCTTCGATCACCTGGACTCCGGTCGCGTAAGCCTCAGCCAACAAAAAACCATTGCTCGACGTCACAAAACCCAATGATGTCTGTGAATTGGCTTCTGCACCGGGCTGCCAAAAGTCCAGTTTAAAATCACTGTCTGAAAATTCTCCCAGAGCCGTTGTCAAAAAACTGAAATTCAAACGCATTTGCACCGAAGTGGATATCGCACCTGTATTTGCAAAGGTGAATTCATAGCTTCCGGCTTGATGGGATTCCACGCTACCGGTATCGGCATTGCCAGAAACTAGAAAATTATGAATATCCCCCAGATTCAACGCCACAGCGGGATTGCTTGCCGTAATCGAATAATGACTCGCGTCCAGTGGATTGCCTTCGTTGTCTTGTGCATAGACGCTCCCAATACCCGGAGCAAAACTGCCTGTTGCATTTACCACCGGGTTTAAACCAATTGCCTCAAAGCCAATGGCTGACTGACTGGTAAACGATACACTGGCTTCAGCCACGCCTACACTCAAGCTACTCAGCAACACGGTTGCGTATATTGTTTTAGAAATCATAAATTTTGACCTGAAAAAGAAAATATTAAGTTCTCGTTTGACCCACACAAAGCGTCCAACCTTCAATGAACCTACCCTTAGACCTTTAGATGGCCACCCAACCCAACAGCTTTGGCCATCGAGTTGGGCAGCACTTCATTTAAGGTTGCAGATAGCTCTCAAACGGCAAGATAGGGTCTGTCGTACCATTAGCCCCCACAGCAGGCACCACCAGGAAACTGTCTTTAGCCAGTTTGCTATTGATGGTATTACCTTTAATCACAGCATTTTGGTCGCCGACATGCCCATGAGGCACTTTGATTTCCGGATGATCGAACGGGGCTTTGGCGTATTTGACTCGCTCATCGGTCAGGGTTTTCAAGAACTCGATGATCGCTGCCCTTTGATCGGGGGCGGTGGCCATTGAAATATTGGTTACCAGACCATGACGATTGGGATTGTCGTAGTTGCCTTTGCGTGAGTAAAACTCCATGACTTGCTCCAGCGTCGCCAAACTGCCGTTGTGCATGTAGGGACCGGTCAACTCGACGTTTCTCAGTGAAGGTATTTTGAAAGCCGCCTGGGTGGCCATGGCCAGCTTGATGGACTGAGCGTTAAACGCATTGCTGGCTGCCGTGACAGTCGGTATCCAGGCGTATCTGACATCCACGCAGTCGGTATTTCTCAACACACCTTCCCGACTACCGTCTTTCTCGACACCGTCCTTACGGGTAAACACCGTTGATAACGTCGAGGGGATATCACGGGCTAAAGCCGAAATAAAATCGCAAGTCCTGACCTGTTTCACGTCCGGATCGACAACACCGGCACTGGCACCGCGTAAGTAATCGACATATTGGGCCGAAAACGATAACGGATTACCAAAATCATCCTCGCCACCCAACCCAGGGTCGGAAGCAGGATCTGCCACGCCGGTATTGGCAAAGCCCTGGTCCAGCAGCCTGGATCCACCTATCACGCCATCCCTATTCACGACACTTATATGTTGACTAATTCCGGCGGCAAATGAAGCCTTATCGGGACCCAGCGCGTTCGGACCAAAGGGAATGCTATGATCCGGACCATAGCCACCACCTTGACTGCCATCCAGCAATGCACTGTTCAGGCTAATCGCTGCCGTAGTCAGCAGGGGGCCGGAGTGGCATAAATTACAATGATTATTCACAAAAGCACCCATACCGGCATTGATTTTAGCGATTTTTTCCTCACTGTAGCCCATACCTTCCCAGGTCGGTTCAAAAGTGACCGGGTCCCGCGGGGTTAAATCGATCGGCGCCTGGTCGGAGATCAGCGTGCTTTCGTACAACTGCAACGCCAGACCTAGGAACATCGGGAAATTGGCTTCCATCTGATTATAGGGTGATTGTCCAGCTCTGGCGCCAAAAGGACCAGTACCGGCAAAAGCCCAGTATTTGGAATTAAAGGCCTGCATGATCAGGTTTTTGTAGGTGGTGTTGAGGCCCGGTTTTAATTGCGCGGGGCTACTCAAACTCAAACTGCCCAATACGCTGTCTTGATAATGGACTTTTTGGCTTTGCAGGGGCTGACGCAACAAAAGTTTGCGGGCAACATCGGCCAAGGTGCGCCCACGGCAGCTCATTTCCGAATCGTTCAGAGGCGGTGCAACTCCCAAAGAGGCCAGTGAGGAGTTTTGCAAATGCAGGCGTTGCTTAACCACCGATTTGGAACCGGTTTTGACCCAAACCCCCGCATTAGGGTCGCGTTCACCCCAAGGACTACTGCCATTAAAAATATTATTCGCCCGACCG
>SXGT01589285.1_pt1 | contig 15875 bp, 17 predicted proteins | sample 3176221 | NCBI WGS metagenome assembly SXGT01 (sample SAMN11356862, study PRJNA531348) | freshwater metagenome | isolation source: freshwater sample F1-120 | place: China: Fuxian Lake, Yuxi | collected 2017-12-25
CGACAGGATGGGCGTGATGCCGCTGCCGGCCGCCACCGCGACATAGTCGTGTCGAGCGAGCGGGTGAAGGGGTGCACCGAAATGACCCGTGGGTGTCATCAGTTCCAGAACATCACCGGCGCGCAGTGATTCGACCGCTAACGTGGAGAACGCCCCGCCGGCAATGTGTCGCACCCCGATCGCCAGTTCTCCCGAGGTGGCCGACGTGCAGATCGAGTAGTTTCGCCGCACCACGTCTCCACCGATACGGTGCTTCACCGTCAGATGCTGGCCGGCCTGAAAGTGGAATTGGTCGGCGAGGTGGTCGGGAACAGCGAAACTGACTTTGACGCTGTCCGGCGTCAGTCGCTCGACGCTCTTGACCGCGATCGGGTGCGTACCGGCACTGCCCGTCGCAGCAGAGCGTGGCATGCGGACCGGCAGCAGTGCCGCCAGTTTTCCGTTGAGGCGTTTCCACTCGCGGTACTGCGGGGCGTCGAGCTGCTGTCCGAAGACCGTGCTGATTGCCGCGTCGCGCTCCAGGTAGGCAGCTTCATTGCGTTGCCACGCAGCGACATAGCGGTAGAACGGAATGGAGGGATGGAGGTGGTGGACGAGGTGGTAGTTCTGTGACAGCAGCAGCGGGGTCAGGATCCACTCGGAGCCCACGCGGTTGCGGGTCGCACGGTAGCGGTTCTCGCGCTGGGTGTCTTCCAGGCCATGATGCGGCAGCCAGTCGAACCACCAGGCGAGCACCGCCATGGCCACCCGCTCGGGAATCAGGTAGATCACCGCGAGCGTCCACAGATGGCCGGTGGCGGCGGTCGACACGATGACCACCACCGCGACCGCCATCAACGTTGCCGTTTCCGCGATCTCGGCGCGTGGCCGCTTGCGCCAATGGCGCACCAGGAAGCGGAGGTACGGCAGATCCATGGCGGGGAAGCGGAAGGGCAGCTGCCACCACGGCGCGGCGCTCACGAAATGATCGGGATCGGCGTCACCGTCGTTGGTGTTGCGGTGATGCTCGATGTGGATGAACGCGAACGACTTGAACGAAATCAGCGGCGAGACAAAGAACATCGCGACACGCCCGAACGCGACATTGACCCAACGCCTGGAGCTGATCGAGTAATGCGACGCGTCGTGCAACACGGTGAACAACACGAAGATCGCGACGGCGCTCGCGGCGATGGTGGCGACCGCAGGCAACGTGTCGGTGAGGGCGGCCCAGGTTGACGCGCCGAAGAGCGCAAGCGCGAAGGCGAAGATGCCGACGATGGGCCAGGACAGCGCGGGCACCCGCTCACCCGGATCCGGCAGGGCCTGCAGCGAGCCCGCTGCACGGGGTTGGGAGTGTGCGTGTTCCGTCGTGGTCGACATCGGACTCCTCGATCGCGCTGCGGATGAGATGCCCAACCTACAAACGGCCGGCGACGGTCAACAAGGCCCTCACAGCCCTCCGCAGTGTGCTGACAGCACATTGCGACGTGGCCCAATACCGGTGACGAGGCTAGGCCTCGGGCAACACCGAGGCTCCCAGCACGTCGCACACGAGCAGTGCCGCGTGCAGTTCGGCAACCTTGACCGTGGCGGGCCGGCCTCGGCGTTCTTCGGCACGACGCACCCGTTGCAGCACCGTGTTCTTGTGGATTCCCAAGGTGCGGGCGGCGGCGGTCAGACTCCCCTGCGCGTCGAGAACGGCCAGCAGAGCGGCCCGCTCACCGCGCTCTTTGGCGCCGTCGCGCGCGAGGTCACCGAGCTGTGCGGCAACGAAAGACCGCGCCGTGTCCAGGTCGCGCGCGACAGCGTCCACCAACGCGACATCGCCGAACTCGGTGATCGACGGCGCCCCGCGTCCCGACAGTTCGACGACCCGCCGCGTGCGCACCGCCTCCAGATGCGTCGCGCGAAAACCCGCAGCGCCGGGATGGGGTGAGCCCACCGCCAGGTGGACGTGCTCCGATGGGCCCGGGAATTCCGCCGCCAAGCGTGCGAGCGAAACCGCCCCCTCGTCCCTGGCCGAGGACCACCCCCACACTGCGAGTGGTCCGTCCGCCACGACGAGCGGATGACCGTCTCCGAGATGGCGGCCCACGTGCTTGGCGAATCCCTCCAGGTCCACGCCGCGGTCCTTGACCCAACACACGAATCCGATCTGCCGGCCGGTGAGCCGGTGGCTGAGCACACGCTCGGCCCGGGCGCTGTCGACCCGCTCGCCGGCGAGCAGTGCCCGCACCACGTCGTCGCGGTCGGCTCTCGCCTGGTTCTGCCGTCGGTCGAGCTCGGCGACATACTCGGCCGCCACCAGCGAGGAGATGCGGTCGATGTAGCGAAACCCGAAACGCTCGAGCTCGGCGAAGGTGCGCAGTGCCACAGCGGGATCGTCGATCCAGTTCATGAGCGAATCGGCGAGCTTCTCGGTGAAGTACTCATGACCCAGGCGGTAGAACCGCAACATGACATCGACGCTGTGCCCGCGCGCTGCCATGGCCCGCGCGTGCTCGAGCGCAGTGACCGGTGCCTCCGCCGCCGCGACATCGATGCCATGGCGGAACATCGACAGGACCGCTTCGAGATTCGATGAGCACGAGCCCAGGGTGAGGCCGCGAAGCTCGGCATCTCCACCGACCTCCGGTATCCGATCGACCAGGTAGTGCAGCATGTCGTCGGCCAGGCTGGACACGTCCCCCAGCAGTGAGGCCGCGACACCCCGTCCGGCGACCGCGCCGTCAGCCGACTCGCGCGGGTCCATGCCTGCAGACTATCCGCGACGCGGGTGGGCGGCGCACAGAAAGAGCACGTGGGCCAGAGAGCCTCCGGAATCATCCAGAGACCGAACACCTCTCTGGCCTGGACCATCCGGGCCGCATCAGAGGTACACATGGCGCCCGAAGCCTTGTACCATGAGCACTGGTTCAGCAGCAGCCTTCCGCACCAGCAGATGGAGGCTGACATGACCGACGTTCAATCCAGGATCTTGCAGTCGCCGCGGGACACAGCGTGGCCACAGCCCGCCGGCGGGTCTCCGGCCTTCGAAATGTCCACCCGGTGGCTTACTTTCGATGTCGCGGTGCTGTCGGTTGAAGGCCAACTGAACGACGCGGCCACCGCCGAGTTGCTCGAATACGCATCGAGCAAGGCGCTACTGTGCCGGCTGCTGATCCTCAACTTGGAGCGGGTCAGGTCTCTTTCCCGCGGCGGCTACGACATGCTCAGAATGCTCGAGAGCCGATGCGCGGCGGCAGACGTTGCGCTCAGCGTGCTGCACGGCAGATACGCCGACACCGGATAGCGGCGGGCCGCCGGGTGTCAGACCGCTACGGTGACGAGACGGCTGGCCGGAAGTGCTGAGACCGTGCGGCCGATGACCACGCCTTGAGCGGTCCCCTTCGGCGTCGTGATGGGCAGAGTCGATCCCGGGAGCAGATCGTCACCGTTGTCGGTGTCTCCGGAGAACCACTCGTTGAACCAGGTGGTGGCCAGCACCGTCACGGCAGCCTGGTTCTGCGGCTTCGGGAAGCCCGCGGCGATGAAGGCGGCGAACTGGATGAGCGGGTTGCCGCCCCGCATCGAATCCATGTGCACACCCCCCTTCAGCACCACCCCGTTGAACCGGCCGGGCCGCGCCTCGTTGAGCGCCTCCTTGACGTTGCTCGTCGAGTTCAGGAAGTTCGACGGTGCACCGATCTCGCGAATCGGGATGAAGCGACCGGTGGCATCCTCATACGCGGACAACTTGGCCAAGGTGTCGACCATCGTCGTGCCGGTCGGGACCCCGTCCAGCGTGATCACTCCGACCAGATTCTCGACGGCACCGTTGTCGACCAGGTAGCCGGCGGCTGCTGAAACCAGCTGCCCGCCAAGGGAATGGCCGGCGAGCCCGAACTTTTCGGGCAGCTGTGCAGTGGCCGGATCCACGCCGTAACGGGTGGCGAAGCCGGCGGCACGGGCACTGTCGGTCAGCGCCGTCCGCTCGCCGACGAACAGATCGGCGATGGCCTTCGCCATGCCCTCACCGCCGAGCCAGTGGTCGTCGCCGGCGAAAATGTTCGACGGGATCGACGGGGTGACGACGATGCTGCCGGTCGACGCGGCGAGGTCGGCCGCGGTGTAGCTGTACATCGGGCCCAGCGCCAACAACCCGTGCTGCAGGACGATCAGCTTGTCCGGCACCACATCCCCTTCGGGGTAGTACCAGTTCGCCTTGATCCGCTGCCCGTTGGAGAGCACGATGGAGGAGCTTCGCACCGTCACGGTGCTGTTCGGCGGTAGCGACGGCGGCCCGGTCACCAGAGCCTCCAGCGCCTGGATGGTGTTCACGGCCAGCGAACCGATGGTGTTGACGACGGCATTGGCCACACTTCGGACCCAGCCCAGCAGTGACGGCGTGCGTGGCGCGGCGGCCTGCACCGGCGCCGCCGCGTCGGGCGTGGCCAGCGCCAGCGATGCGGCCGACTGCGCAGAGATCCGCGCGGAGAGCGCGCCACCGGAGCCGATTTCGGTCGGTGCGGGCGGCGACACAGTGGGAGTACGCAGCACGGGACCGGCCTGGGCGGCAACCACCAGGGCGGGCCCGAGCACCCTCGGGGTCGCCGGCGCGGAATGTACCCGTGGCGCCGTCACCGCGGCGGTCCTGGCGGTCAGGTTCCTCTTCTTTTTCTTCGGCGATTCAGTGAGACTGTCTGCCGGGTCGGAGATTTCGGGAGACTCCGCCAAGGGAGCGCCCGATTCCGGGTTGGTGTCGGGCTTCTCACTCTGCGCGATGTCTCGGACGGTAGTGAGTCGGGGGCCACGGACGGTGCCCGTTGTCGGGCCTTCCGCAGGGCTTGAGGCCGAGCCGCTCTGCGGGCCCGACAGATCGTCCGCGACAGCAGCACCTGCACCCGCGAACACGGCAGCAGTGACCCCGCCGGATAGCAGCCCGGCGCTGACCCACGCAGTTAGTCGTTCCACCATTTGCCCAGCGCCTTTGCGATAGTGAATGAACCTAACTTTCGTGGAGACTAACGCCGGCTTGCGGTTTCGCGTGCTGTTTTGCGGTTACCGCGCTGGTCACCTGGCGGCCGGGCAATGAGTCCAACCCACGCTCCCGGCGTCGGTGCACAAATCCACCGAGTGGGTACTCCCCCATCCATGACGAGTACGGAGACCTCCGGGCACGAGCACGACCAGACCGATGTCACGGCCGTGCCGAAGAAACCGCAGACCGTTGTCATATTCGCCCCGTCGCCCGTGCTGACCGTCACCATCGAGGACCGTTCCGGGGAGGCCGACGTTCACGTACACGCGGGGGGACAGGGCGTATGGCAGTCCCGCATGGTGTCCTCACTCGGCGTGCCGACCGTGCTGTGCGCAGCACTCGGCGGGGAAACCGGCTCCGTGCTCGGCCATCTCCTGCCCACAGCGGACATTACGGTGCGAAGCGTTCCGGTCAGCGCACGCAACGGGGCATATGTGCACGACCGCCGCTCCGGGGATCGAGACATCATCGCCGAGAGCCCTGGGAGCCCGCTCGACCGCCACGAGCTCGACTCGCTCTACGAACTGACCCTGACCGACGGTCTCATTCACGGGTGGGTGCTGCTGTCCGGGCCGCAGGACGACCGGGTTATCCCGGCCGACCTGTACCGTCGCCTGGCCACCGACCTCGGTGCCAACGGGTGCAAGGTCGCCGCCGACCTCGCCGGCGAGCGACTTGAGGCGGTACTCGCGGGTGGACCGGATCTGATCAAGGTCAGTCACGAGGAACTGCTCGACGACGGCCGGGCGACATCCGACGATGCCGAAGACCTCGTCGCGGCCATGCGATCGATGCGCGACGACGGCGCAGGCACGATCGTCGTGTCGCGTTCCGGAGCCGCACCCGCCCTGGCCCTGCTCGACGAACACGACGCAGGAGCCGACGGGACGCGAGGCGGTGCCGTCCTGGAAGTCGAGATGCCGAAGCTGGAGCCGGCGGACCCGGCCGGTGCCGGGGACTCGATGACGGCAGGCATGGTCGCCGCGCTGGCAGCCGGCCGTTCGCTGCGCAGAGCCTTGCAGATCGGCGCGGCGTGCGGGGCGCTCAATGTGGTGCGCCACGGCTTGGGCACCGGCGGCGCGCAGGCCGTGGAGACACTCGCCGAGCGGGTCGAGCTGCGCCCGTGGGGATAGGACGAGGGGAAGGACGACAGGTGCCACGTGCATTGGTGACCAACGATGACGGGATCGACTCGGCCGGCCTGCACGCGCTGGCCGTCGCGGCACGGCGGGCGGGGCTGGAGGTGATCGTGGCCGCGCCCGCGGAGCAGGCCAGCGGCGCCAGTGCGTCCCTGACCGCGGTCCGCCGAGACGGCCGCACGATCGTCGAGCGCCGCGAGGTGCCCGGGTTGGACGGCATCGAGGCCTGGGCCGTCCGGGCGCAACCCGGGCACATCGTTACCGCGGCGCTGAGCGGCTGGCTCGATCCGCGTCCGGACCTGGTGCTGTCCGGGATCAATCACGGCGCGAATGTTGGTCAGGCGGTGCTACATTCGGGGACCGTCGGCGCGGCGTTGACCGCGAAGACCAACGGTGTCCGCGCGATGGCGGTGTCTTTGGATGTAGCGCTGCGCCCCAGTGGGCAGCGCCACTGGGCAACCGCCGCTGGTCTCGTGGCGCCGGTGCTGCAGTTGCTGCTCGATGCGCCCGAGGCCACCGTGCTGTCCTTCAACGTCCCTGACCGGCCGGCATCCGAGGTCGGTCCGATCCGGCATGCCCCGCTGGCGCGTGGCGGGGCGGTGCAGGCGCGGGTCGACGAGGTTCGCGATGGCGACGTCCGGCTGGCCGAGTTCGAGATGAGCGAGGATCCCGAACCCGGCACCGACAGCGCTCTGCTGGCTGCCGGGCACCCGACGCTCACCGAGCTCCGGTCCGTCGAGGCGCACAACGGTGGGCTGGTGCAGCACTGGCTGCGAGCGAGGACCGCGCAGGCCACCAGCTGACGCCGGGACGCCCCGACGTGTGCGCCGCCTCAGGCCCCGGCCGGCACCGGGTAGCGGTCGTTGATGTCGGCGCCGGATGCTTTGCGCGCGCAGTGGGCGCAACAGAAGATGCCCTCGTCCGCCTCCACTCCATGGCCGAGGATCCGGCAGCCGCAGTGCGCGCAATCGGGTGCGAGCTGGACAGCGGCACATTCCACGCTGTCGAAAGTCGCCGAATGCCCGTCCGCGAAGGTCACCGAGAATGCCTTGTCATAGTCGTTGCCGCAGGTATCGCAGATTGCCATGAGAACTCCTCACATTGCAGTTCGGCAATGAGTGCCCGGCCGCGCGGGTCGGCAAACGGGCAGGCGGTCTCGACCTCGACAACCCGGCATGCGTCGGTAGAGTCGATGATCATCATGGTCGAGAAGCGCAGTGTTCGGCGGTTGGCGTTCCTGCTGATTGCTCTCGTGATGGGCGCCGTCCTCGGATCAGCTCCCGCCGTGGCCGCCGAACTCAGCGACTACCGCTGGAAAAGTCGACCCTTGCTGCTGTTCGCACCTACCGGCAGCGATCCCCGGCTCGTGGAAACGCTGAGCCTAATCGAGGCCAGTCGATGTGACTTTGTCAGTCGCGACATGGTGACCGGCCTGGTGGTGACCGACGGCACCAGCACGCTCGATGGCCACGTCCTCAGCGCCGATCAGTCACGTGGGCTGGCAAGCCAATATGCGATCGGGGAAAACGCCTTCAGCGTGCTGTTGATCGGAAAGGACGGCGGCGAGAAGCTGCGCGTCAACCAGGTGCCGGATCTTCACACGGTCTATGCCGTGGTCGACGGCATGCCCATGCGCAACCGCGAGCTGGCCACCGATCCGAGTCGGTGTTGATGACGGACGTGCTCCGACAGAAGCGGACAGTGACCTCATGAAGAATTGCCGGCACCGCACGTTCCGAGGTCATCGGCTACCGCGTGGGCTGGCCGGCGTCGTCCTTGCGTGCTCGGCGCTCCTGGTCGCGTCATGCGGAGGCGCCGAGCGATCCGCCAACGCAGACGAGACGACGACCATGCCGGAAACTCCTCGCTCGTCGGTACTCGTCGACCTCGACGATGCCGGCGAGGTCGCCACCTGGACAACCGTCAACGACCCTGTCATGGGCGGAAGGTCCACCTCGAAGATCGCATTCGGCGATGGTGGACTCGTGTTCTCCGGCACTCTCTCGCTGGAGAACAATGGCGGGTTCGCCTCGGCCCGCAGCCCGCAGGACGCCGAACTCGGGCGGCGAGCAACAGGTGCGAAGTCGCTTCGCGTGCACGCGCGGGGCGACGGAAAGACCTACCTGTTGAAGGTGGGCACTGCCGGGCAGCCATGGTCCTACGTGCAGCGTTTCCCCACCCAGGCCGCCGTACCCGAGGTCCACGAACTACCCATCGAGGGCTTCCGGCCAGTCGGGATGCGCCTCGATCCGGCACCCGATGCGCCGCAGACCCTGGAACCTTCAGGCATCAACCAGGTTTCGGTCTACATTCTCGACAAACAGCAGGGCCCGTTCGAACTCATCATCAGCGCAGTCGATGCCACCACCTGAGAGGGCCTGCCGCAGCAGCTATCTCGCCGGAACACCCAAACAACGCGAACCGTGGCGGTAGCCTTCACCGATGGCGTCGACGCCTCTCCCCGTGGTTTTGGCCACGCTCGCCTTGCGGCGCAGGCTCAAGCAGTTCGCAGACATGCTCGTGCCGCCGCAGATCGCGATGCTGGACCTCGGTGAGGGTGTTGCCGGCGTCCAGATCGCCGCAGCCATCGCTGAACTCGGAATTGCCGATGTGCTTGCCGATGGGCCGATGACCGGCCCGCAGATCGCCGGACGGATCGACTGCGATGCAGAGACCACATATCGCCTGTTGCGCGGCGCCGTCGCATGCGACCTGTGCACGATGGATCACCGCACCGGTGCGGTGAAACTGACCCGCAAGGGCGCGGTGTTGCGCGGCGACCATCCCGCGTCGCTGCGGGCCTGGATGCGCTACAAGGGGATGCGGTCGACCGTCGATGCCTGGGGCGGCCTGGCCGCCAGCGTGCGCAGTGGTCACAGCGCGTTCGAGATCGTGCACGGTATGTCGGTGTGGGAGTGGTTTGCCACGCACCCGGACGAGCAACGGGTGTTCGCCGCGACGATGCGCCAGGCCACCGAGATCAGTGCCCGCGCCATCGCCCGGGTGTATCCATGGCCGGACCGGGCGGTGGTGTGTGACGTGGCCGGTGGGATCGGCACGCTGTTGTCGGTCATCGTGGCCGAGTCGCCCGCGAACCTACGCGGGGTTCTGGTCGACAGTGCGGGAATGATCGCCGAGGCGAAAGGATTACTCGCAGAGCGCGCGGTTGCCGACCGCATCGACCGCGTCGAGGGTGACATCTTCCGCGCCATACCCGCCACCGCCGATATCTACCTGCTCAAGGATGTGCTGCACGACTGGGACGACGAACGCTGCGCGAAGATCCTCGACGCGGTCGCCGCGAGCATGCCCCGTGGCAGCAGGCTGGTGGTGATCGAGTACCTGCAGCCACCAAATCGGCCGAATCCGTTCTCACCGCTGCTCGACCTGCACACGTTGACGCAGCGGGACGGCGGACGTCTGCGCTCGTTGGACGAACTGTCGACATTGTTCACCGGAGCCGGCCTGCGCCCCACCGGCCGCAGGTTCTCTGTCGTGCCGCACGATCTCATCGAGGCAGAGAAGATCTAGGCAGGATTCTCCGGCACGGTCAGGGGACAGCTAAACCTGCCGGCGGTGTTAGACACGTCACGCCATGTTCGGCGTGCGGATTGGGCTGTGGCATACGTCTATTCAAGTAGCCGACCAGAAGGCCGGCGATCTCAGAAAGTAGGCCACATCGCATGAGCAAGGACCGAGGCATCGTCAGTCGTCTCTTCGAGGGGCTCGGCCGTGTCACCTGGGGTGTCGTCAAGCACAAGGTTCGCGAGCGCCGCGCCCAGAAGCAGCAGCGCCGGCGCTGACAGCACGAAAAAACCACGGCGACAAGCCATTAACCCCATCAACTGAAGGAGCAGCATCATGAGCACTTCCACCGCCGATCACATCCCCAGCCGCCGTGCCGGCGGCCTGGCCGCCAAGTTCGGACTGATCGTCGCTCTCGTCCTCGTCGTGGCCCTCGCCATCTTCGCGCTGCAGAACACGGTTCACACCACGGTGAATTTCCTCGGGTGGAACGTCGATCTGGCCCAAGGTGTCTGGCTGATCGGCGCCGCAGTGGTCGGCGCCGTCATCGCACTGATCGTCAGCGCGGCCATTCGGGTGCGGCGCGCGATCACGTGAGCCGTGCTCTGATCAGGTGGGCGGGCTCGACGCGCCGGGACATGGCGCAGGGCCATTGATCGGGCAATGGACGCGCTCTTCGACGCGCACGCGATCCCCCGCGACCACGACGGCGCGGCGGGACTTGATCCCGATACCCGCGAGAATGGCAGCGCCCAACAATAGGGTCGCGGCGATCACGATGGTGGTGTGGAACCCCGCGTCGAACGCGGCGGGATCGGCGTAGTCGGTGCCGCCGATACCGGCTACGCCTGGTAGGACGGCCACGGCCAGGAGTCCTCCGGCTCGGGCGACCGCGTTGTTGACTCCGGATGCCGCTCCGGCCAGGCGGTCCGGTGCGGAGTCGAGAACGGCGGCGGTCAGTGGCGCCACGACCAGGGCGAGGCCGGCGCCGAACACCAGCGCGGCGGGCAGGACGTCGGCGAGCCATGATGCCTGCGGGCCGATGCGCAGCATCAGCAGCAGACCGGCCGCCGAGACCAGCGGCCCCAGGGTCATGGGCAGTCGCGGCCCGATCCGGCTGGCAAGCGCGCCGGCGCGGGCGGAGAACACCAGCATGATTGCCGTTACCGGCAACAGTGCGGCCCCGGCCGCGACGGGACTGAATCCGGCAACGGTCTGCAGCTGCAAGACCAGAACCAGGAAGACCACTCCCAGTGCCCCGTAGATCAGCAATGTCAGGGCGTTAGCCACACGAAACGTGTTGTCACTGAACAGCGACGGCGGCACCAACGGATGCGCGGATCGCCGCTCCACAACGACGAACGCGGCCAGTGCCAGCACGCCGGCGCCGACCGCCACCAGGGCGCTCACCGTGACGCCCGCACTGCCCAGGCTGGTCAGCCCGAACGTCAGCGCGCCGAGGCCCAACGCGGCGAGGACCGTGCCACTGATATCGAGGCCCGGCGGTGACTGATGATCGCGACTTTCGGGCACGCGGAGCACGGTTACCGCGATGACCGCGGCGGCCAGCGGCAGGTTGATGAGAAATACTGCCCGCCAACTCCACTCGACAAGGAAGCCCCCCACAAACGGGCCCACCGCGCCGGCCAGCCCACCCAGCCCTGACCACGCGCCGATCGCGGCGGCGCGGTCGACGCCGCGGAACGACGCCGAGATCAAGGCCAGGCTGCCCGGGGTGAGCAGTGCGCCGCCCACTCCCTGCAACGCCCGGGCGGTGACCAGTGTTTCGATATTCGGCGCCACGCCGCAGGCGGCCGAGGCGACCGCAAACCACACCACGCCGATCACGAATACTCGCCGGCGGCCGAAGTGGTCGCCGAGTGAACCGCCGAGCAGGATCAGTGCCGCCAGCGTCAGTGTGTAGGCGTTGATGACCCACTGCAGACCACCGAAGCCGGCACCCAGGTCGGCACCGATGTGCGGCAACGCCACGTTCACCACGGTGCTGTCGATCATCACGATGCCGGACCCGAGCACAGTGGCAAGCAGGACCCACCGGCCGGCGGCGGTCCCCATCCGCAGTCCGCTCGGATCGATCACGCCGCCCTCCACGCCCACTAGAAGCATCGTCCGCGCGAACGGTACCCGCACTGTCCGTCTGTCACGTCCCGGCACGAGGCGGACTGGCGTGCTTCGCCACGTCGAAGCGGCCTGACTGCTCGGGGAACACCGGCAGGGTGGACACTAGGACGTGGCCCTTTCAGCAACGGTGTTCAAAGTCGAACTTGGCGTCTCCGATGTCGATCACGGTTACTACGCCGATCACACGCTGACCGTGGCCCGTCATCCCAGTGAGACCGACGAGCGGATGGTGGTGCGCTTGTTGGCGTTTGGGCTGCGCGCACACCGGCTCAGCGACGTCGACGGTGAGTTGACGTTCGGAGCCGGCTTGTCCACCCCGGGGGTCCCGGACCTGCGGCTCGCCGACTATACGGGCCGCATCCTGGAGTGGGTCAACGTCGGCCAGCCTGATGAACGCGCCTTGGGCAAGGCGGCCGGCCAGGCCGATCAGGTGCTGCTGTATCCGTTCGCCGCCGGCGTGGCCACCTGGTGGCGCACCGTGGGGCCCAAGGTGGCGGGGCTGTCGAACCTGTCGGTGGTGCAGATTCCGCATGCGGCGGTGCAGCAGCTGGCCCAGACTGTCGATCGCCGGGTCTCGGCGCAGGTGATGGTGATGGAAGGTCAGGTGACCATGACCGTGGGCGATGTCGACGTCACCTTCACGCCCGAGCCGCTGGAGTGACACCGTGGGCAGGTTCGCTCACCGATCTCATCGGCCGCCCGAGTCGACGGCCACGGTAGAGACTCGCCACGCCACGACAGCGCGTCCGTCGGCGTTCAACGCACTCCGGCAAGGAAACGCACTAGCCGGCCACCGATAGCTCAACGAGAACTGCCTATGACTGCGTCAGCAATCCTGGTGGCTACGCCTTCGGGAGCGATATCCACGGTGTCGATGACTTCTGCCGCTTCGTGCAGCCACGTGCGTGCTGCATCCTCGTAGGCCCGCAGGTAGGCCAGCCGGAACGCCGACGGCCCCATCTCGGTGTCGCGTTCGATCCGTGTGCGCAACGTCTCCTGATCGGCATGAAGGACATAGTGCCGCAACGGGATACCGTAGCTCTGCAATCCTGAGCTGATCTCACGCCAGTACTGCTGGACCAGCACCGTCATCGGCACCACCAATGTGCCACCGGTGAAGGCCAGGACGTGACGGGCAGTCTCGACTACGAGCGGTCGCCATGGCGGCCAATGCTGGAAGTTGTCAGTCTCCGGTAGACCCGGGGTGATATCCATTAACATCCCGCCGACCGTCTCCGCATCGAAGACGCGCGAGTCCGGGAGCAGTCCTTGGAGCAGAGCGCTGGTTGTCGTTTTGCCCACACCATGGGTTCCGTTTATCCAGACGATCATGAGCAACGACGCTACCGGCAAGAACGCGCAGCCGAATTCTTCATCGCTGGTGATTACTTGCGCGACGCCACGGGAGCGCTGTAGTCCAAGTACGAAACCGGGATCCAGGTGGCTGTGTCAATCATTTTCTCTACGTAGGTCTTTGAGCATCGCTATCCCCAGCGGGCCGTGGCCTTGGCCGACCTCGCGGAAGCCCTTGCGTTCGTAGAGCCGTCGTGCGGGATTGCGGACGTGGACGTTGGTGCACATTGTGTCGCACAGTGGCGCGAGTTCTGCGAACAGAGCATCCAGCAGCACTCCCCCGATGCCGGCGCCGCGCTGTCCCGGCACGACCGCCATGCAGAGCTCGGGCAACGGCACCCCGAGAGCATCCGTGCGCAGCGGTGGATTGCTGTGATAGGTCCACACTGCCCCGGCCGGCGATCCTTGACAGTCCTCGGCGATGATCGCCACGGTTCCCGGCGCGGGCAACATCTCCAGCACCTCGTCATCGTCCGGGTCGGGCAGGGGCCGATCTTCGATCACGCAGGCGTACCGCGCCATCTTGACCATGAACCGACGATCACCAGGCGTGGCTGCACGCAACGTCACCGACATCCCGTCACCCCGAATGCGAGTATGCCGGCGGATGGGCGCGCAGATGCACACGGACGTCCGCGTCTGCGTCCTCGACCTCCTCTTCGACGAACCCCAGACGCCGGTATAGACGGTGGGCATCGCTGTTGACCTTCAACACGCTCAGGCGCACACCGCGATCGGCGCCGAACGCGTCATCCAGCACATCACGCAGAATGCGGCTGCCGATCCCTCGGCGCTGAAAGCCCGCCGCAACCTCGATCAGACCCACGTACACATCGCCCTCCTGGTGGGCGAGGTTCAGCCGTCCCGCATCGACGCCGTCAACGACGATCACCTGGGTGGCAGCGATATCGAGTGTGCGGCTCAGATACGCGCGCTGATCCTCGTCATCCCAGCCCCACACCTGATTCACGTACGGACCCAGCGTGGCCTTGTGCAGCTCGAAAATGAACTCGAAGTCCTCGACAACGGCCGCGCGGAACGTAATCGTGGTCATGGCAGCCGCCGCACATCCAGCGCGGTCTCGGCCGCGCCATCTCCCAGTGCCTGCACGAAATATGCTCCCGCTGAACTTTTCTCAGCGACCGCCTCCACAAACGTTGTTCCGCGGTAGAGCAGTCCTGCCCCGTCATCGGTGGCGTAGGAGGCCGGCAACACCCGATTTGCGACCAGGCTATGCAGCAATGGCCGGCGTTGTTCCTCGGAGTCGTAGTGCACACCATTGCCATACGGCAGGAAACCCAACCCATTGCTGATCGGTTGAAGCGCGGGGCCAAACGAGTCAGTCGTGCCCCCGGCGTGCCAGCAGATCGATCCTGCCGAGATTCCGGTCAGCACGACGCCGGACTGCCATGCCGCTCGCAGTGCGATGTCAAGTCCGTGCAAGCGCCACAACGCGAGCAAGTTGGCGGCACTGCCCCCGAACACCCACACCACATCCTGCTCCGCCAGGTGTGCGGCGGCATCGGCGAATGTCGGCATCGGGAACAGCGCGATGTGCGAAGGAACGAACCCGCGCACCTGAGCGGCCTCGGTCAGGTAGTGCAGCACGGCCTTGTCATCACCCACCGCGGTGGCCACGAAGCAGATGCGCGGCGCGCGACCGACGACGCCGGACAAGTCGACCGCCAAGTCAGTCAATGCCGTGAACTCGAATCGGGTCCGCCGTCCGGCCCCGATTCCCCCGCTGGTGGCGAGGATGGTCGGCGCATCTGCGGGCATCCAACGACGGTAGGCGCACACATAAAGGTGCACAACCGATTACTGAGGTGCCACGGTCCAGGCTTGGTCACCGCCGGCATGCAGTTGCGGCAAATTATCTACACATGCGTCAAAACGCGCTAACTTGACGGTAGTCAACCTAACGATCTCTGGAGGCAGCGTGTCGCACTTTTCGGCGTGGATGGGTGCGGGTGTGGTCACGGCGGGGGTCTCCGCCGCGATGATCATCGGGGCTGACGTGGCGAGCGCTGAAACTGGACCAGACTCGTCGCCCGACTCAACTGCGAGTTCCTCCGATGGTGATCGAACGCGTCCCAGCTCATCGCAGGATGCCTCCGAGAACGACGCATCCGAGAAGGACCCGGGCACCGACAGCGACGGCGGTATCGACGGCGCCGGCGGTATCGACCGCGACGACGCCGGCGGTATCGACGACGATGACGCCCACGACGAGTCCGCCCTCGACGCCGATGAAACCCCGAACGACATCGACATCGCTACAGGGGCGGCAAACGGACGAGATGCAGACGACACGGCGGGCTCCGACAGAAGTGCCATCGAGTCCCCGAAGCCGGATGTCAACGACCTCGACGCGAAGACACCCCTCGTTTCCGAAGCAGAGGAGGATGCGCTTCCGCTCGGGGAGGGACCTGCCTTCGTAGAGTCCCACAGCGACGGGAATGACACCGCAGCCAAGCCGCAGGCCGCAAAGGTGACACCGGCGGCCGCGACGACACTGGCGGCGGCAATCGCGCCGGCGGCTTCCACCACAGCGGCCGTGGCACCACAGCGGACGCTGCAGGACATCATCGCGTCGTTCATCTTCGATTTCGTGGGGGTGGCCGTCACCTTCATCGCTGGGCCGCCGGTGGTACCGCGCGGCAGCTCGGTGACGGTGAAGACGTCGACGCTGAAGATCGACGACCAGCACACCG